>Ga0307421_1000025_pt1 | contig 87457 bp, 62 predicted proteins | sample SalMarWE160270MG_FD_202163 | JGI IMG/M metagenome (GOLD analysis project Ga0307421, IMG submission 202163) | Salt marsh sediment microbial communities from the Plum Island Ecosystem LTER, Massachusetts, United States - WE1602-70 | ecosystem: Environmental > Aquatic > Marine > Intertidal zone >... | reverse complement strand
GCCAGTGGCTCTCTTTTTTCCGGAACATCTCTTCCATGATTGCGACCGCAGATGGATTTCCGTTCGGTCTGACCGCTCTGGCGTAGGTATTGTCAACGATAGGACTTGAGTTTATTATTTGATCTTGTATGGATAAAAGAGATATCAATATATCTCCGGGCTCAAAACCTGTTATGGCACCGGGAATCGAATATTGCCCTGGGATGAATTGGAATGGTTTTTCACCAATGATCGCACTCACATGACCGGGATAAAGAAATCCCTGGATTCGATTGTCTTTGGATTCCACAATTGTTTTGAGTGGAGGTGGAATCAGCCAGAGAGCAGAGAGAAGAGAGAAATTATTCAAATGGTTCTGGACAGCATACTTCACCGTGACAGCAATAGAAGGAATGGTTGTTTCAAAGCCCACTCCAAAAAAAACAACATCTTTTTTCGGATTTTTTTTTGCTATGCTTAAAGATTCAAAGGGAGAATAAACGATTTTCACCTGGGAGCCTTTTTTTGGCACTGTGGTTTGAATAGAGCCTTTGCTTGTGGGAACTCTGGTCATGTCTCCAAAAGTCGTTAATATAAAATTTTCGTTTTCAGTGATGAGATCAATGGCTGCTTCATGTATTTCATTAGGGGTTATGCAGACGGGGCATCCCGGTCCTGAAAGCATGGTGATTCCTGCCCGGCTGAGCATTTTTTTGAGTCCGTATCGGTGTATGACCATGGTGTGTGTGCCGCACACTTCCATTATTTTTAAAGTGCTGGGGAGAGAGCGGGCTCTTTCGTTGATGTCAGACAGAAGCCCTCTTATGACGTTTTTATTGCGTAATTCTCTCATGATTCATTATAGGGCAAAAGTGCAAGCCTGGATTTATCTTTTTTCTCTTTTGTTCTCAGAAAATTCCATGTATTCCTTGATGAGTTCGAGTGTCTCTTTGGCCTCTTGTTCATTGAGTTTTGATATGGCAAATCCTGCATGGACAATCACCCAGTCTTCGGGTTTTACATCTTCCAACAAAGCAAAATTTGTTTTGACCCTGGTGCCGAGATAGTCTATTTTACCTTGTTTGTTTTCATCCACACTGATTACTTTAGCTGGGATTCCTAAGCACATTTTAGTTATTCCTCTTTATTCGCCATCCTGACGTATTCATAAAAAATGGCTCTGAAATTCAGATATGGCTTGTGCTCGCTAAAGATTTTTAACGCCATTCCTTGCACTGTGTTTTCGGCTGCTGCGCAACTCCCCCCGTCCGTGGGTCAAACATGCTCGCAGCTCGGATGCGCCGAGTTCCCTCAAACACAGCACTCTGAAGGCTAAATCTTCAATGTCGCTTCAGCCACACCTGAATTTCATTTAGCTCTATTCAACCTCGACTTGTTCATCACTCAGGCTAAGTCAGGCTGTTCTATAAAAAACTCCTATGTATTATAACTGAGGAGGGCTCATCCATCAACTCTTTAGCCTGACCTATTCATAAAATAATGGCGCTGAAATACCGGTTAGCTGACTCTGTCTTTGACAAGAGTGATAGCAGTTTCTATAATGACCCTATGATTGAAAGTTTGAGAGGATTTATCAAGCCGGGAAGCGAAGAAGAAGCCCTGGCTCAAAAGATTGATTTTTCAAAACTCCCCAAACACGTTGCTGTGATTATGGATGGAAACGGGCGTTGGGCGAAGATGAGAAATTTACCAAGAGTGGAGGGACATAAAGCCGGCTTAAAATCAGTGAAGGAAATTGTTGAAACATGTCCCCGTATAGGGATAAAATATTTGACTTTATATGCCTTTTCTAAAGAAAACTGGAAAAGGCCGAAGAAAGAAGTCAAAAAACTCTGGGAGCTTTTAACAAATTATTTGAAAAAAGAATCAAGTGCTCTGGTTGAAAATGAATTCAAACTCAATGTCATCGGACAGATGGAACAGATTCCGGAAAGAACAAAAAAAGAACTCGTGAAAGTCATTGATATGACCAAGAACTCTGACAGATTCGTTATTAATTTGGCCCTCAATTACAGCGGTCGTTCTGAAATCGTTGACGCTGTTAAAAAAATACTAGATACAGACGGGATAAAAAGAAATGATTTAAATGAGGAGTTGTTTTCAAAATACATATACACATCTGGGATCCCTGACCCAGACCTTCTCATAAGAACAAGCGGAGAGCTGAGGATATCGAATTTTCTTCTCTGGCAAATTGCTTATTCTGAGATTTGGGTGACTCCTGTTTATTGGCCTGATTTTAATAGACGGCATATGATTGAAGCCATATTGGATTACCAGAATCGAGAACGGAGATTTGGAGATATAACGGCTGGTTGAAACAAGATTTTAAAAAGAGGAGAAAACAAAAAAATTTCAATTCCCATCTGAATCTTTATTTTTTTTAGTATTATAGTTATTTATTATCTGTGACTTATCAGATATGATATGGGAAATAAAAGAGAAAAATGAATATATTAAAAAGAACCCTGACAGCACTCGTTCTTCTTCCCCTTCTCTTTTTATTGCTTCAGTTTTCTTCAAAAGTGTTCTTTTTTATAGTGATACAGATAATCGTGCTCTTATCTCTTTATGAATTCTATGGCCTGTCCCGAAAAAAAAGAGTATATCCTCATAGAGTTCTGGGCATGATTCTTGCGCTGCTCATTGGGGGGACTTTCCTTTTTGATGACTTTCCACTGGAACTGGCTCTGCTGGCCGGGCTTTTGATTTTAACGGTCGTGTATCTTGTCTCAATAAAAACACTTGAGGGATTGATGGCTTTCCCGGCTGAGGCAGCACTGACTTTTTTCGGTGCTTTTTATTTGAGCTTCACTCTGAATCATGTTGTTCTTCTCAGACAGGATTTTGGGCCTTTCTCTATTTATTTTTTATTAACGATTGTGTTTACAGGTGATACCGGAGCTTTGTTTATAGGGAAAAAATGGGGAAAACATAAAATGGCTGCTTTGGCAAGCCCCCATAAGACTTGGGAAGGAAGTGCGGCCGGTTTTGTTTTTGGCATTGTTTTTGGTGTGGCCGTCGGATTCGTGCTGTTCGGAAAAGACCTTTTGCTATGGAAGGCTGTTCTGGTTGCTTTTATGATACAGGTCGTTGTTCAGTTGAGCGATCCTCTTGAGTCTCTGTTTAAAAGAGCGGCGGGAGTCAAAGATTCTTCACATATTTTACCCGGTCACGGGGGGATGCTGGACAGAACGGACAGTCTTGTTCTGGCTATTCCGGTTTTTTATTATGTATTGAAATATTTCGGAATAAGCTGATATGGGAAACAAAGACGGTATTCAAAACGTATCCATTCTCGGATCAACCGGTTCAATCGGAAGAAGCACACTTGAAATCATATCTCATCTCAAAGATAGTTTTCATGTCGTTGGTCTGTCCGCGGGAAGGAATAAAGAACTTCTTTATAAACAGATCAAGGGTTTTGAGCCAGAGATTGTTTCACTGAGCCGTGAAGAAGATGCGGATGAACTCAAGCAAATGACATTCAACCATAAGGTGAAAATAAGATACGGCCAGGAAGGCGCAGAAGAAGTGGCCGGATATTCCGGGAACGACATCATTATCTCAGCCATAACCGGAATCAAAGGGCTAAAGCCTACGATGGCAGCTGTCAGGAGCGGAAAACGAGTCGGTCTGGCAAATAAAGAATCAATGGTGGCAGCCGGAGCGCTGATAAATAAAGAGGCATTCAAATCAGGAGCTGAAGTTATTCCTGTGGACAGCGAACACAGCGGGGTTTTTCAGTGTTTACACAAGGAAAAAATTCAAGAGGTCAAAAAAGTCCTCCTTACAGCTTCCGGAGGGCCTTTTTTCCATTTGAGCCAGAGAGACATTAAAAATCAGTCTGTGAAAGACGCCCTCAATCATCCCAGATGGAGTATGGGAAAAAAAATTTCCATAGATTCTGCCACAATGATGAACAAGGGGCTGGAGCTGATTGAAGCCAAATGGCTGTTCAACCTTCCCCCTGAAAAACTGGATGTGCTCATCCATCCGCAGAGTATTGTGCATTCTTTGGTTGAAATGAGAGACGGATCTGTGCTGGCGCAGTTAAGCCTGACAGATATGAAAATTCCCATTCAATTCGCTCTGACATACCCGCACAGAAAGGAATCTTGGCTGCCTTCGTTGAATCTGAGTGAAGTAGGGTCTCTGGATTTTTATGAAGCGGATTTAAATAAATTTCCCTTGCTCAGGCTTGCTTTTAAAGCTTTAAGAAAAGAACAGTATTTTTCAATAGCCGTCAGTGCCTCCAATGAAAGTGCGGTCAATGCTTTTCTTAAGAAGGAGATCCATTTTTCTGATATATGGGAATTGGTTATTGAGGTGGCAGAGGAGACAAAAAAAATGGAAATTAAAACAGTGGAAGATATCTTAAGGTTGGACCAGGAAACCAGGGAGAGAACCCGGGATAAAATCAGGCAGAGGTACTGAAATGGGACCAATAATCGGAACAATAGTAGCCTTTATCATTGTATTTGGGATTCTTGTCTTTGCCCATGAGTCCGGTCATTTTTTCATGGCCAAACTGGTAGGAATCAAAGTGACCGTTTTTTCATTCGGTTATGGAAAAAGACTTTTTGGTGTTAAAAAAGGGGATACGGATTACAGGGTGAGCCTGATTCCAATGGGAGGATATGTCAAGTTTGCCGGAGAGGAAGCCATGGTGGAAGGCTTATCCCAGCCCCAGGAACTCAAACCCGGCGATTTCCTCAGTGCTAAAAGATGGCAGCGTTTTCTGGTCATATTGATGGGTCCTGTCATGAATATCGTTCTTGCGATCGCCGTCATGTCTTTTATAAATATGGTCGGCGTTTCAGTACCTGTCTATCAGGACCAGGCCCCTGTTATCGGATGGATCGAACCAGGCTCTCCTGCGGAAGAGGCGGGTCTTAAACCTGATGACAGAATATTAAGGATCAATAAGAAAGAGACGGAGACATGGCAGGATGTGGAGCTGGCTGTTGGCACAAAACCGGAGAAAACTATTGAAATAGGTTTCATGAGAGGGAACGAAGTTCTGGATGTTGCTTTAAAAACAGAGAGCCGGACCCGGTATAACATGGGATATGCCGGTTTTTTCGGAAAAGTGTTGACTCAGGTGCAGTTAGTTGTCCCCGGGTCTCCGGCTGAAAAGCAGGGACTTAAACCGGGTGATGTCATTTTAGCCATAGAGCAGGAACCGGTTTTTTTCTATCAGTTCACTGATGTTATTGAGAAAAGTGTGGGGAAAGAATTGGATTTTTTGATCCGGAGAAACGGAGAGAAAAAACAACTGAACATAGCTCCCATGGGAGAGGAAGGCAGAGGAAAAATTGGGGTCAGTCTTACACTGGAATCATCCATTGAGCAGTATGGTTTCTTTGCCTCGATATCCGAGAGCTTCAGATACAATATAGAATTGATGTCACTGGTGTTTAATTTCCTGAAAGAACTCATCACAGGAGAGACTCCCGCCTCTCAGGTCGGAGGTCCCATTGAAATAGCCAATTTTTCTTATGCGGCCTTGAGGGGAGGATTTCTTTCGCTTTTGGGCTGGATCGCCTTTATAAGCCTTCAGTTGGGGATCATCAATCTTTTTCCCATCCCGGTCCTGGATGGAGGGCAGATACTCGTTCTTGTATTGGAGGGCCTGTTCAGAAAGGAATTCAGTCCTAAAGTAAAGCAGGTCATTATGCAGATCGGTTTTGCCATGTTCGTTGTCATCATTGTTTTTGTCATTCTCAATGATGTGGTGAAGCGCTTGCCTAACGGATGGGAGAGCCTGCTGCCGTGGTGATATCAAGTGAATCCATTTTTTTATGAATAGGTCAGGAAAGTGGAATTTAAAAGAAGGTCTACCAGACAGATAAAAATAGGAGATGTCCTCATAGGAGGAGGCGCCCCTATTGTGGTCCAGTCCATGACCAAAACCGATACGAGAGACACTCAGGCAACCGTTTCACAAATCAACAGTCTTGAAATGGCGGGATGTGAGCTGGTAAGGGTTGCTGTTCCTGATGAAGAAGCGGTTGAGTCTTTGGGGGAAATCATAAAAAGGGTGAACCTTCCTGTGATAGCTGATATCCATTTTGACCATTATCTGGCTGTCAGCTCAGTAAAGAAAGGGGTGCAGGGGCTTCGCATCAATCCGGGGAATATCGGCTCGAGAGCAAGAGTAAAAGAAGTGGTCAATGCCGCAAAAGGAGAAGGAGTCCCCATTCGAATAGGTGTCAATTCAGGATCGCTGGAAAAAGACATATTGAGGAAGTACGGGAAGGCAAGCCCGGAAGCAATGGTCGAGAGTGCGCTGAGGCATATCCGAATGGTTGAAGACATGGGATTCCATCTTATAAAAGTATCTGTTAAAGCCTCGGATATTCGGCGTACCTGGGAAGCCTTGAAACTTCTGGCTGAACATGTTGATTATCCTTTTCATGCGGGAATCACAGAAGCCGGGACTCTGTTTTCAGGGAGTGTGAAGTCTTCAGCCGGACTGGCTTTGATCCTAAAAGATGGGCTGGCTGACACCATTCGTGTTTCCTTAACAGACTCCCCAGAGTTAGAAGTCCGTACAGCTTATATGATCCTCTCGAGCCTGGGGCTGAGAAAAAGGGGGCTTAATTTTGTCTCCTGCCCTGTTTGCGGCCGGTGCAGAGTGAAACTGCCGGAGATCGCAGCCAGCATAGAAAGCAGGATCAAAGACATCAAAGAACCCATTACGGTTGCTGTTATGGGTTGTGAGGTCAATGGGCCGGGCGAAGCCAGAGAGGCGGATATCGGGATAGCCTGCGGGAAAGGATTTGGATTGATATTCAAGCACGGAAAGCCTCTGCGTAAGGTCAATGCTGAGAATATGGTGGATGAGTTTGTAAAAGAGATACAAGTCGCGGTCAAGGACATGAGGAAGTAATTCAGATGTGGCCTGATCCTGGTCATTCATAAAATATGGTTGCGTTTCCATCCACCTTTACCATGATCGACTCTCTTATCATTCTTAATTCACTAAGAAAATAATCATTCCGTTAGTCCATGTAATGATTTTAATTTTATGCAACCATATTTTACCTTACAGGCGAGCCGATTTTACCGCATCTGCTTTGTTGCAGGGCATTCGCGGTGAAGGACTACAGCTTCATACCCTGCGCCTTGCATCTGCAGCAATCTCGACTCGTGAATAACCAGGATCACATTCATGCCTCATCCGAAGGCTAAATCTTCAATGTCGCTTCAGCCACACCTGAATTACTTGAGGTTAAAAGGTATTGCGGCTGGCGGTCTGTTTAGATCTTGTTGATGGGATTGAGGGGTTTTTTTCCGGAAAGCATATGGACCAGATTTTTGGCTGCCATCATGGACATTCGAGCGCGTGTTTCATAGCTGGCGCTTCCGATATGAGGCAGTAAAACCACATTGTCGAGAGACAACAGTCTTTCTTCGATTTCAGGTTCCTTCTCGTAAACGTCTAAACCCGCGCCCCATAGGTCTCCTCTTTCCAGTGCTTCGGCCAGTGCTTTTTCTTCGACGACAGGCCCGCGGGATACATTCACAAGGAAAGCCTGTTTTTTCAGAAGATGGATATTTTTCCTTGATATCAGGTGATAGGTTTCCTTTGTCAGAGCGGTATGAATAGTGATGATATCAGAGGTTTTGAGAAGATTTTCCAGAGGCAGATAGCGGGCTTCGTATTTTTCCTCTTCTTCAGGAGTAAGCTTTTTTGGGTCTGAATAAACTGTTTTGAGTTTAAAGGGTCGGGCTCTTAAAGCCACTGCCTTTCCTATTCGGCCCATACCTATGATCCCCAGTTGCTTTCCTTCCAGATCTTTGCCTAAAAAAAGGTCGAGCTCCCAGTTTTTGTATTTTTTTTGTCTGGTGAACCGATCGGCCTGGGGAATTTTCCTTGCCACGGAAAGAAGAAGAGCCCAGGTCAGATCAGCCGTGGTGTCTGTGAGAATTCCGGGAGTATTTGTGACAGTAATCCCTTTGGAAGTGGCATAGGAAACGTCTATATTGTTGTATCCGACAGCACAGTTGGCAATGACTTTTAAATGGGGCGCCGCATCGATAACCTCCTTATCGATTTGATCGACCAGCAGGGACACAAGTCCTTGTTTATCTTTGATTCCGGATATGATCTCTTTTTTTGTGGGATATCGATCTGTGCCGGCTATTTGAAAACGGATATGTTTTTTCAGGTATTCCATGGCTTCGGGGAGCAGTTTTTTCGTGAGCAAAGCATTTGCCTTCATGTCATTCTCTCCTATTCAAGAAAGGGATAAAAAATTTCTTTGATTCTTTTGTCGAATTTTGTTTTGGCAAAACCGATTTTATGAAAGCTGGGTGTTATAATATCCGATGTGACCATGACAGCAGCGGCTTTTATTTGGTAGTATTCAGCCAGGGCGAACACGGATGATGTTTCCATATCAACCAATTCAATATTCTTTTTTTGCTTATCTGTAAGCCATTCCTTTGTTTCTTTATAGGGGGCATCCGTGGAGACGATGGAAGCTGTTTTCAGGACAGATTTGTTTGATTGGAGCTTTTCCCTGATTTCCTCGGACAAAACGTCAGAAGCAAAGAATTCATTTTTGAAAGGGATGTAATGTGAAGAGGTTCCTTCTTCGGACAGAGCTTTTTTTACTATGAACGGATCAAAAAGCTTTGTGTCCTTTGTGAGCCCCCCGCAGAATCCTAAGAGAAGGATTTCATTGACACCGGAATATATGAGAGGCTCTAGGACCAAAACCGAAGCAGGAGCTCCGACCCCACCAAGAAGGACGGCCTTGTCATTGAATCGGAAAAGATTTGAGAACAGAAATTTTTGTTTTTTTAGGGCATTTTTTTCTAAATGTGTTTTTATGATTCTGCTTGGAGTATCTGCAGGAATAAAGACAGCTCTCCGGCAGTTCAGATGTTTTATTTCAGGTGGTTTTACAATGGATGTTGTGGTTTTTTTCATTGAAATCTTCTCGGTCAACATAACAAAAAGAAGGCGAATAGTAAATTGAATTTCATAACATAAAAAGGTATTGTGGCTTGTGCTTGGTGGAGGAAAGCATTAAAATTGCAGTATGAAAAAGATGAGGTTTACTCAGATAGACCCAAGCAAAATCGATACAAAAGATAAAAGATTCCAGATCTCACCTTGTTTTCCTGTGGATTCTCTCATTCCCTCCATTAAAAAAACTGGGATCTTGAATCCACCCGTCCTAACAAAGAGGGAAGGGAAATATGTTGTTGTTTCAGGCTGGAGAAGAATATTTGCCTGTATACAGCTATCGATTCCTTCTATTCCTGTATTTGTTATGCAGGAGACAAAAGACCTGGAAGCGTTCAATGTCCCCCTGTTTGAGAATTTAACCATAAGGGATTACACACAGATCGAAAAAGCCGCAGTAATAGGAAAGCTTCATGGTTTTGGCGAATCTCCGGAGAACATCATTAAAAAATATCTGCCTCTCTTAAAGGCTCTTCCCAGACGGGAGATTATGGATGTATATATAAAGATCGATCAGCTGAGTGAAAGCATAAAGGAAACAGCCCATAAAAAAAAGTGGCCTTTTGGCACCTTAGAGCTCATGACAGAATGGAACGAAAAAGAAAGGCAGGTCCTTTTTCCGTATGTTAAGGAGTTGAGCCTTAACAAGCAAAAAGAATTGATTGAAAGCCTTTTTGACATTTCCAGAAAAAGGGATGTTTCCATTCAAAACATATTAAGCTCCGGAGAGTTTATAAAAGTGCACAAAGATGACAGTCTTTCTCCGGTACAAAAAGCTGAAAAAATTCACTCATTAGCAAGGACCGAGAGATATCCTTCTCTCAGTACGTGGAAAAATGCGTTTAAAAAGATAAGTCAGAACATGGACCTTCCCGAGGAAATAGCTGTGATTCCTTCCAAATTTTTCGAGGATGAGGTCATTTCCATACGGTTGGAGGTAAAAAATAAAAAAGATTTGGAAAAGTACATAGATAAACTCAAGGAGTTGTCTTCAAAGAAAGAAATTTCTCTTCTTTTTGATCCGTTCTCTAATGATTAAGCCGCACACTCAAATCAAAAGGATTTTCATTGAAAAGGGAAGTTTCAAATACCCTCTTGCCCGGAAGGTGTTGAAAAATTTAGGCTCTGTTCCTGTGGAGGTGATCAGTGGAGAGGAGGAAGTGATTGAAAAGTATAATTTGCTTAAAGATCCTGTCGCAGAGGGGAAAAAAGCCCTCCTGTTAAAGCCTCTGAAAGGAGATTTCGTTAAACCCTGCCCGTGCACTCCTCATTACCTGGGATGCAATTATTACATAATAAACACAGATCTGAATTGTCCCATGGATTGCACTTACTGTATCCTGCAGCATTATCTTGATAATCCCGTGATGGTATCACATGTCAACACAGATAACTTATGGGAACAACTGGATGGATTTCTGTTCAAACACAGGAGCCGGTTTATTCGCATTGGAACAGGGGAGTTGGGTGATTCGCTGGCCCTGGATGACATCACGGGTCGTTCCAAAGAGTTTATTGCCTATTTTAGGGAAAAGGCCAAGGTAAATTTCGAACTTAAAACAAAAACTGTAAATACAGACAACATCCTCTGTGAGAAACCGGCTGATAACATCATTATTGCATGGTCACTCAACACAGAACTTATGGCTGAAAAAGAAGAAAAGGGTGCTCCTGCTGTTAAAAACAGGATCGAGGCCGCATTTGAGGTGCAGAGCAGGGGTTTCAGAGTCGCCTTTCACTTTGATCCGTTGATTTTGTATGAGGGATGGGAGCAGGATTACAGGGATGTTATAGACAGGCTGTTTACCAGGATAAATCCATCCGGGATAGCCTGGATAAGCATAGGATCGCTAAGGTTTCCTAAACCGCTTAAAACCTTGATCAGGAAGAGATTTCCTTCGACTAAAATAATTTATGAAGAGATGGTAAGAGGAAAGGACGGCAAGTTAAGATATTTCAAACCGCTGCGCATAAAGTTGTATAGAGAAATAGTCAGAGCTATCCGCTCTTACGGCGGAAAAAAAGTACCGCTTTATTTTTGTATGGAAAGTAATGAAATATGGAGGAAAATACTCGATAAAGAACCAGGGAGTAAAGAGGAAGTCGAAGCCTTCCTTTCTTTACTCCCCAGATTTAAAGCAACTTAAACATAAGTGTTTTGATTATCTGATTGTCTCTGCTTTCTTGTCAGTGATAATTCCTATATCTTCAACACCGGCATTTTTCATTGTTGCTATGAGATCAACGATTTCTCCGAAATTAAGGTCCTGGTCTGCCTTTAAATAAAGTTTTTTATCAGTAGCCTGCATTAAAGCGTCTTCCAAGAGGATTTGGAGTGGGTTCCTTTCATCAACCATTTGGTCATTAACAAACAATGAGCCGTCTTTTTTTATGTAAAGAATGACATCAGGATTATCAGGCATTTCTATAGTGTTTGAGGCGACGGGAAGTTTAAGATCAACGCCTTGTTGAACCAGAGGGGTTACGACCATGAAAATGATCAATAGAACAAGCAGCACATCACAAAGAGGAACAACATTAGGTTCAGCATTGACATCTTCTTTCTTCATTTTAAGAGCTTTAAGACCCATTTTATACCTCTTTCAAAAATTTATATTTTTAGCAATGGCTTTGCGATTATGCGTATTTTTTTTATTGTTCTTTCCTTCTTGCGAAGAAATCAACGACCTCAGAGCCAGTGTTTGCCATTTCAGCTCCGAAGACATCTACCCTTTCAGCCAAGAAATTGTAACACCAGAGAGCCACAACAGCCACCAGGATTCCAAAAGCTGTAGAGATAAGAGCCTCGGCGATTCCGGAAATGACCGCTCCTAATCCACCAGAACCTGTGAGAGCGATACCACGGAAAGCATTGATGATACCCAGAATAGTCCCGAACAGACCAATAAAGGGTGAAGATGTGGCTATCGTTGCAACAATGTTGAGACCTCTTCTCAGTTCTTGAGTGAACATAACGGAAGCTCTGTCAGTTCCTCTTTCAGCGGTTTCCACTTGCTGGTCAAAACCGATACCAGCTTCTTCGCCTTCCAAAAATTCTTTGATTCCAGCTGCCGAAACTCTAGCGAGATGGCTTCTTTTGTTTTCTTTTTTGGTAGCAAGATTAAGGGCTTCTTTGTTTTTTCCTGCTCTGAGTAATTCTTCCAATTTTGGAGCGATAATTTTGGATCTCTTCTTTGCTTTTTTGAAGATGAGTTGACGTTCGATGAAAAGGTAAATTGTCAAGATAGAAAGAAATATCAGAACAACCACAACGAACCTAACCGGTACGCCCATTGAGTTCCATAATTCTACTAGATTAAATTGCATTTTTAGTGCCTCCTTTTAATTATCGTAAGCATTCATTTAGCTTCTTATTTTAATTCAAAGGTAACCGTTACCGTAAAAATAACAGGCCGCGGACGGCCGTTGATGACCATGGGTTCATAGAGCCACTGACGCACCGCATCTTTGGCCGCCTGGTCCAGCAGTGGTACTGATTTAAGCACTCTGACATTCTGCACACGGCCGTAGATATCAGTGGTGGCTTCGATGATCACAACTCCTTCCACTTTTGCCTGAATTGCTATTTCAGGATATTCAGGTGGTACCCTGCGTATGAGCTTTGGTTTTTTAATTGTACCTCCCACTCTAACAGGGGCTTCGACCTGTCCGACAACACCGCCTAAAACGCCGCCGACAACGCCGCCGAGCACACCGCCCTCAACACCGCCTTCGACTCCGCCCTCAACGCCGCCTTCGATACCGAAGTCGGTCAGTTCTTCTTCAGCGATTTCGTCAGGGATATCGACTGGGGCGACGAGCTGACCTGGCTGGATATTGGTTTGAGCTTTAACCGGCTGTATTTTGGTAGTGGATTTGGAGCTGCTGCGTTTTTTAGCAGGAGGAGGCGGAGGGGGTGGAGGAGGAGGTGGAGGGGCCAGGAAGGCGCTGTAAACTTGGACTTCAGGAAAGTCTCCTGGACTAAGGAGAGGAATAACAAGAGCAGCAAGGATAATGGAAGCGTGCAGGAGAAAAGCTATAGGAAAGGCTATGGCCTTGCGGACACCGCCTTTCTCGGCTTTAAAGAAAGAGTCGCGGAACAATGCAGCTGATTCGTCAGGTTTTTTCTCCTTAACTTTTTCTGCCATTCTTAACCTCTTTTAATGTATTTTATTATTTATATAATAACAAAAAATCCTTAAAAGTATAAATGAAAAAAAGGTAATTTACAAGTTAAAATAATTATTTACCCATACCTTTTTTTGGTTTAAAAATAATTTTCCAAAAGTATATGATGGAACATGACAGATAGACCGAAGAATAGGTACCTATTATGACGCCTATCATCATTGTGAAAGCAAAATCATTGATCACCTGTCCTCCAAAAAGGAACAGAGCGGCAACAGTGAGAAAAGTCGTTCCTGATGTGATAATGGTTCTGCTCAGAGTCTGGTTCACACTAGCATTCAAAAGACTTCCGAAGTCGGCTTTTCTCATGAGTTTGATATTGTCTCTCACCCTGTCGAAAATGACAATAGTATCGTTCAATGAATACCCCACAATGGTAAGAATAGCTGCGATGACAGGGAGATTGAGCTCTCTGTTAGTCAGAGAGAAAAGCCCTATGGTTATGAGAACATCATGAGCCAGCGTTAAGATAGCAGCAACTCCATAGGCGTATTTAAAACGGATTCCTATATAAATAAGCATTCCGATCAAAGCCCATATAGTGGCTTGTGTGGCTTTGCGTCTGAGGTCGTGTCCGATTTGAGGCCCTACGGTTTCACGGCTTAAAACAGCCACATTGCTGAGAAAGGTTTTGCTTTTTAAATAATCGATGACTTCAGGGGCGACCCCTTCTAATTCCTCTAATTGAGAATAATCTTGAATGATGCCTTTTAATTCGGATGATTTCCTGTGATTGACTATGATTTCTGCTATTTCAGAGGCTCTTTCCGGATATTCCGGTTCCAGGATTTCAGCGAGATGGTCAAGGTTTATATTGTTCAGGTCAGGGATCCCTTGTTCTACAGCTTTGAGCTCTTCCTCGTTTCTCAGAGAATCCACCACCATCTGGCCTATGATTTCATGGGATTCAAGGTTTTGGGTGTCTTCTTCCTCAGAAACATCCTGTAAGGTTCGAATGATAAATTCTCTTCCCGTGTTGCCCATCTCCTGTATTATGGGCCCCTCGATACCGGCTTTCTGGAGAGCGTTTCTGACTTCTCCAATGGGAACCTGGTTTTTAAAGATCACCCGGATTAAAGTCCCGCCTGCAAAATCAATACCATAATTTATGCTTTTGCCAACCGTAATATTGATGAGCCCGACGGCTATGATGATTCCTGAAAGTCCCAGGGCTATGAATTTATACTTCATAAAGTCAAAGTTTGGGTTTTTTATGAATTGCATCTTTATATGCTTAAGTCCTTTTTCTTTCTCTTTCTGGTAATGGTTAGGTCAAAGATAAGCCGGGATACAAACACGGCTGTGAACATACTTGCTGTTATTCCGATAATAAGAGTGATGGCAAATCCTTTAATAGGGCCTGTTCCGAATTGGAAAAGAAAGATGGCCGCAATGACCGTTGTGATATTCGCATCCAAGATGGTTCGAAACGCTCTGGAAAAACCAGATGCAATAGAGCTTGTGACACTTTTTCCTTGAGTAAGCTCTTCTCTGATTCTTTCAAAGACCAGGACATTCGCATCAACCGCCATACCCACTGTGAGTATGATACCGGCCATCCCCGGCAGAGTCAGATTGGCTTTTAGATAGGCCAACACTCCGCCAATGATAATGATATTTAAAATAAGGGCGACAATCGCGTTTAATCCGGACATCCGGTAATAAAACACCATAAAAACCATGATCAGGATAAGAGCCAGGATAATGGATCGAAGGCCTTTTCTGATCGAGTCAGCTCCCAGAGAGGGGCCTATGGTTCTGTCTTCAAGGAATTTGATACTGGCAGGAAGAGCGCCGGCTTTTAACACCAGGGCGATATCCTCTGCTTCTTCACGGGTGTATCTTCCGTGGATAATTCCGGAACCGGGTATCCGTGTTTCAATGGTAGCTACTTGCTGTATTTTGTTATCCAGAACAATGCTCAAGGGTTTTCCGATATTTTCTTCGGTTAATTTGGCAAATCTTTTAGAAGCGTCAGGATTCAGAGTGAAGGAAACGGCAGGATTATTCCATTCGTCAGTGGAAGCATAAGCGTTTCTGAGGTCTTCTCCAACGATTTCCGCTATGTCACTCACAAGGTAAAAATCTCCTTCAGTTCTTTTAGGATCTCCTCTCAGCACTTCCATGTTCGCAGGAACGTCTCCCCCGTATTCCTCTAAAAGAGTTTCTCTGTCAGGAGCGGGTCCCCCTTTGACAAGCCTGAATTCCAGCCGGGCCGTGGTCTTTAATATCTCTTTGACCCGGTCCGGGTTCTCTACACCGGGAAGTTCGACGATGATCCTATCCCCGGAAAGACCCTGACGTTGGATAGTGGGTTCAGTGAGGCCGAGCTCGTCGACTCTGTTTCCGATGGTATCTAAAGACTGCCGGACCGCCTGGTCTCTAAGGTAAGTCGCAGTATTGGCATTTATGGTTACGTTGATGTTGTTGCCTATAACCCTGTAGCTCCATTCTCTGAATTCATCGTCCAGTATCTCTCTGACCTGCCCTTGTTTTTCAGGGGAGATTTTTTGAACGGTGAACTCTCCGACCTTATTTTCTGTTTTAATGATGGAATCATAGGCTATTTCTTCTTTTTCAAGGGATTGCTTTAATCGGGATATTTGCTGATCCGTTTCAGTTCTCACAGAGTCGTCTGTCATTACTTGCAGAACGAGGTGCATCCCTCCCCTCAGATCAAGACCGAGATGGATCTTCTCTCCAGGAGGAATGGCCAAATAAACAGAAATGCCGAGCACAGCGAGAACCAAGAGGCCCTTCCAGCGTAATTTCTTATTCATCTTCTGTCTTATTCAATATACAATATGATTTTTTTTGTCAGGGGAGGCAATTATTTAGGTGTCGTATTTTTGTTTTGAATAACAGATATAGCATTTTTCGATATGTCAATTTTAACATTAGCAGAAATCTTGATTTCTATTTTATCCTGTTGGACACCCATAACCGTTCCATATATTCCTCCGGTGGTTACTATCTTGTCTCCAGGCTTTAATTCCTCTACCATCTGCTGGTGCTTTTTTTGTTTTCTTCTTGAGGGGAGAATGATCAGTAAGTAAAAAATAACAAAGACAAGAACAAAGGGAATAATGGCCGTAATAAAACTGCCTCCGCCTGGGGATGCAGGCTGATCCTGACCGACTAACGTCATTAAACTGCCTAAAATCATCATTAATCTTCCTCTTTATTTAATACTTTTTCTTTAAGTCTGTTAAGCGAATTTGTTTGAATAGCTTGCCTAATTTTGTTAAAGATGTCAAGGTAAAAATGAAGGTTATGGATTGTATTGAGTATGGATGAGCTTATTTCATTTCGTTCGTAGAGATGACGCAGGTAGGCTCTGGAAAAATTCCGGCAGGTATAACAGGAACAATTTTCGTCCAAAGGCCTGGAGTCTGATTCATATTTTTTATTTTTTATCACCAATTTTCCCTTACTGGTGAAGAGGGTCCCATTGCGCGCATTCCTTGTGGGAAGAACACAGTCAAAGAAATCGACTCCCAGTTCCACAGCTTTGATGATGTCTTCAATATAGCCGATTCCCATGAGATATCTGGGTTTATCCTGAGGGAGAACGGATGTTGATTTTTCAACGATATCAAAAAATTGAGTTTTTGGCTCACCGATCCCAAGCCCTCCCAAAGCATATCCGTCAAAACCAATTTCAGTCATTTCCCGGATGCTCTTCTTTCTGAGTTCCCATTCGATACTTCCCTGAGTGATACCCCATAGTTGTTGAGATGTATTCTTCTCTAAGAAATATTCTCTGGAAAGGCGGGCCCATTTCGAAGTAAGAGACACCGCTTCCTTCAATTCCTGTTTATTATAAGGGTAAGGAACAAAGGTATCCAAAGGCATCATGATATCTGTTCCCAGAGTTAACTGTATGTCAATGATGTCTTTGGGAGTGACGAATATTCTGGTCCCGTCAAGATGGGAAGAAAACCTGACCCCGTCTTCCTTTATTTTTACAAGCGGGGAGAGGCTGTATATTTGGAATCCTCCGCTGTCAGAAAGAATAGGCCTGTCCCATGAGATAAAAGAATGAACTCCTCCCATTTTTTTGATTACGTCCATTCCTGGCCTGAGATAAAGATGGTATGCGTTTATCAGTATCAGCTGAGCCCCTAATTCTTTGACTGCGGAGTGGGGGAGGGATTTGATGGTGCCTTGGCTCCCTACAGGAGCAAAGGCTGGTGTTTGTATGGAGCCATGAGGTGTGTGGATGAGGCCCAGTCTTGCGGATGAGTTTTTGTGCGTGGCTTTTATCTCAAATATTTTGGACATGGATTAAGTATACCATGGGGACGTCCCATTAGGTACCACCCTATTCAATTTTATATACATTATCCAATATTGAGTCGTGAAGTCTTGATTGCAGAACATATTCTTGAAATCTCTGTTGACGTTTACTATTTGATTTGGCCATTTCCAGATATCAGGGATTGGGATGCTTGATGATAGAGTCATTCATGCCGGAGGCATAATACAAATAACTATTCCAGGGATAATATCTTAAGTCATGGACAAGTCCTGATCACAAAGGATTCCTTTCAATATAACGTGCGCATTCCAACAAATAGCTTTCTTTTCCAATAAAAAGACTTTTATAATGGATCAAATATATCACTTTGAAAAAAAAGTTTTTGGTGTGCATTCTCAGTTTATAGGGTGGTACCTAATGGGATGTCCCCCATGGTATAATATAATAAGGTACGGACCATGAATTTCACTCTCTTTGGTTATCCCAAAACTGGAAAGACCACTCTTTTTAACCTTTTGACCGGGGCCAGAATCGAAGTAAGAAGTTATGACCAGGGGAAAAAAGAACCGAATGCCAGGACTTGTCCGGTTCCGGATAAGAGATTGGACAAGCTGAGCCAGCTTTTTCCTGAAAAAGAGAAAATCAGTGCACAAATGGATTATATAGACCTTGCGGGAGTGTCTTACGGAGAGATAAAGAACGAATCTTATCTGGATTATTTAAGGAAGGCCGATGGATTGACTCATGTGGTGAGAGGTTTTAAAAACATCGAGGTTCCTCATCATAGAGAGAAAATTGATGCGGCTTTTGATGTGAGATCAATTGAAGAGGAAATCGTGCTGGCTGACCTTATATCCGTTGAAAACAGATTGGACAGGCTTGAAAAGGAACTTGAGAAATTAAAATCTCCTGAGGGAGCAAAGGAAAAAGAAATTTTAGTGCGGATCAAGGAAAGTCTGGAGAAAGGAGTTTCTATAAGGCAGTTGAGCCTCAATCCAGCCGAAGAAAAGCTTATAAGAAATTTTGCTTTTTTAAGCCAGAAACCTCTTCTCCATATGATCAATTTGGATGAACAGGAAATTAGGCTTATAAAAGAGCCGGAGAAAATATATTCTCCTGAGGAAAAGGGCACATGTGTTCTTGCTTTCTGCGGGAAAATTGAATCTGAAATCCTTGAGCTTGAGGGGGAAGACAGAGACACTTTCATGAAAGAATACGGGCTTGAGGAGCTCAGTATCTCAAAATTTTTAAAATCTTCTTATGAGCTGATGGATATGATCACTTTTTTTACAGTAGGGAAAGAAGAGGTTAAATCATGGACCCTTAAGAGGAATTCTACGGCAATCACAGCCGCAGGAAAAATCCACACGGATATAGAAAAAGGTTTTATCCGGGCGGAAGTGATCCAGTGGGACGATTTATTTGCGCAGGGCTCCTTTCAGGAAGCAAGGAAGACAGGGAGCATAAGGCTCGAGGGGAAAGAATATTTGGTTCAAGATGGGGATGTGCTCTACTTCCGTCACAGTCAGATCTGATTCTTAGGAGTTTCGGCTCGTGAATAAGTAAGATTAACATTCAGAAAAACAGACTTGATGAATTGTGGTTTTTAAGTTATATTACACTTTCTATAAAATGAAAAAAGAAAATAAGAAAAAACAGAAGAAGCAAAAAAGGACAGGCACTTTCAGAGAGTATTTTGAATTGATTGTAGAGACAGCTCTCTTCGTGTTTTTTGTTATGACTTTCATAGTCCAGGCTTTCCAGATACCTACAGGCTCAATGGAAGATACATTGTTAGTGGGTGATTTTCTTCTTGTCAATAAATTCGCGTACACAAAACCTTTGTTTCCTTTTGAAGATATCCTTCTGCCAAATAAGAAATTGGAGAGAGGAGACATCGTTGTATTCAAGTACCCCAATGAGCTTTCGAAAGATTATGTCAAAAGATTAATAGGTATGGAAGGTGATGAAGTAAAAATTGTGGACAAACAGGTTTATATAAACGGAAAACCGATCAGTGAAGATTATAAGGTCCATAATGACACTCATGTATATACAGAGGACAATTCCTATCATTATGATGATTACATAAGAGACAATTTTAGTCCCTTCACAGTGCCTCCGGGCCAGTGTTTTGTTCTTGGTGATAACAGGGATAACAGTCTGGACAGCCGTTATTGGGGCACACTTCCTATCCAATATATAAAAGGAAAGCCATGGATCATTTATTTTTCCTATAAAGCCGAAAGGGATGCCTATCTGAAAACAAAAGTCAAAGACAGGCTTAAAAGGCTTACAAAGTTTATCACCCTGGCGAGATGGCGCCGCGTATTCAAAATCATACACTAATCCCGATCCGGGAAAAATACGGGATTGAATTTCAGGTTATTGACGTTTTTTGATCTCGACCTCTTCATAAGAAGATATATAGAGGACCGGATTTTCTATGTTAAAACTGGATTTAAATATAGAACTGTTGACAATACCATCCATGTCTTTACCCAGGGGAAGTCCCAGGTAATGGAGAAACGTGGGAGCCATGTCTATGATTTTCATGTCTTCGATATTCTTTCCCGGTGATATGCTTTTTCCGTAGAAAAACACAACTCCCTTGGGTGCGTTCTCATGATAGGCGGAAATTTTTGGATTTCCCAGGGCCAGCTCCACCATTCTTTTCCAGAGAGGAAGATAGTCGATCCCGTGATGGGATAAAACCACGAGCAGTTCATTGTCTTTTTTGGCTGCAAGATATTTTCCAATGACTTCATCATAGAATTGATAATACCTTTCTATGATGGAGCCATATTTGTTTATTTCTTCCTGATTGACTTCTTCGAACAGTTCCGGAAAAGTGTATTTATAAAAATATTTTTCAACCAGATTGATTCCCCTGAGTAAAATATAAACAATATCAGGATTTGTTTTTTTTGCTTCATTTTCTGCGGATTCGAGAAACTGCACATCCGAAACAAACGCACTTTTTGCTGTCATGATAATTTCATCTGACTCGAAATCCATATCTTCAAAAAAACGGTTCAACAGACTTTTGGCATTCGGGGATAGTCGGTCAGTATCCTGGATGCGGTAGTTTCTGTCTCTTTTCAAATAAACGGTGTTGTTGTTTTTTAGGATCTCCCATATATCCTTTGTCTTTTTTGGCGCCTCATAAGTGAGACATTTTATTAGCCCTGTCCTTTCCAGTTGTTTGAATAAAATAAACCTGGGAATGACATATATTTCCCTATTCAGGGGCATGATAAGGCATTTCTCACGGGAGACCTGTCCGTGTTTATAAGGAAGTTTTCCGGTATTGAACGATTTGTTTAAAATGACAAGCTCGTTTGGAGTGAAATTTTCAAGTTTCCCCCAGCTTCCTTCTTCCATAAGCCAAGAGAAATTAGGAAGTTTTTCTTCGCTGATAAGAGGTATGATGAAATCAAAACTCAGGCCTTCCATACCTATGACAGTGATTTTCATATCTAAGGGTTTTGCATCCAGCTCAGCTATTTTGCTGACCTTCTCAGGTTTGGGATAGGAAGCCCTTAAGTAAAAAGAATATCCTGTGATAAGCGCGAGCAGGCAGAAATAGATTACAAGGAAAACATATTTTTTTTTGTAGATGATAAAAAGCAAATAGGAAGCAAGACCTATGATTACGGCAAAGAAAAGGCTTAAGCTCTGGTCCTGGGTGAGTTTTGATATCTCAGGGCTGAGAAGGCTTCTGAAGAGCCTGTGGTTAGCTCTGAAGAGAATAAGGTAAACAAAGACTATGATTATGGAGCTGGCAAAAAGAAACGAGGGGGATACAAAGGGAATATTTATTTTTTTCCCTGAGAAAAACTGGATTATGAAAAAGAAAAGGACACAAATCAAAGCACATGCCATTCCGTACACAAGGCAGAGGAAAAATAGAAAAGGGAAAAAGGTGGCTGCTTTCAAAGGTATGCCCGTGTTTAAATTATAGGTCAGGAGAGCTAACAGAGTGGAAAAAAAAATACCGCTGATGAGGGAATTAATGAATACCTTTAGGAATTTCATTTAGCTACAAATTATCACGATTTTCCGGAATCGTCAATAATCCAAGTTATTCATAAAATCAGCCTGCACCACCATCCATTCTTTCATGATTGATTGTCTATTGAAGTTATTATGTAAACAGACAAAGTTTGTTTCTCTGTTTCTGTTTAATATTTAAATTTATGCAGGCTGATTTTACCCTTCGGGCGAGCCGATGTGAAATTCAGATATGGCTTGTGCTCGCTAAAGATTTTTAACGCCATTCTCCTTCGTTTTTCTCGGCGCTTGCGTAACTCCCCCCGTCCGTGGGTCAGACATACTCAGCGTCCAGCTTCGCTGGATGCCCTCGAAAAGCCTCATCCAAAGGCTAAATCTTCAATGTCGCTTCAGCCACACTTGAATTTCATAAGGCTCATAATATCTCGACTCGTGAATAACCAGGATTATGATTTATCCTAGATACTCTCTTTTTCTTATTGACCGGAAATGCTGAATGCCATAATATAAAAGAGAAAAATGGATCAGCCAATTATAGCCATTCTAACTGACTTTGGAGACCAGGATTTTTTCACAGCTTCCATGAAAGGGGTCATTGCCGGCATAAATCCTCATGCGAGGCCTGTAGAAATAACCAACAAGGTTCCCCCTTTTGATATATCTGCAGCTTCTTTTATTCTAAGAGCCAGCTATAAATATTTTCCGCCAGGGACTATTTTTATCGCGGTTGTAGATCCTGGAGTGGGGACATCCAGAAGGATCATTATAGCCCAATCCCAGGGTTATGCTTTTATTGCTCCGGACAATGGTGTTCTCAGCTGGATTATGGAAGAAGACGAAGAAATCGTTGTCAGGGAAGTGAACTCCAGCCACTATTTTCTTCAGGAAATAAGCCAGACTTTTGAAGGAAGGGATAAGATGGCTCCAGTGGCTGCATGGTTGTCAAAGGGGGTCCATGTGGAGAATTTCGGTCCTGTCATTGATGATTATCATAAAATGGCGATAGACAGGCCTGAAAAAAAAGGAAATAAGATTTGGGGAAGAATCATATATCAAGACAGGTTCGGAAACCTCATTACGAATATATCTGAAAAGGAATATCTTGAGCTGGTCAATGAAGTTGGTGAAGGCCCAATTGTCCTTTCCCTGCAGGAAAAGGAAATTCCGATAAGGAAAAGTTATGAGTCAGTTGAAAAAGGTCAGCTGTTGTCCCTAGTAAACGGGCAGGGATACATCGAGATCGCCAAGCGGCAGGGCTCTGCAGCGGCTGATACAAAATCAAAGCCTGGTGATCCGGTGCTGCTCTCGGTCAAAAGAGAATAAGTACTGGATTTGACATCAACATGGACTATTTAGCAGGATCGATCGATTCCATAGTGTATTACAGCCCGGATAATGGATACACGGTCTGCCGGTTTTCTCTTGAAGGGGGAGAGGCCATAACAGTTGTAGGAAATTTCCCCCCTCTTTCTCCCGGAGAAATGCTGAAACTCAGCGGCAAATGGGAGATCAATCCCCGTTTTGGTAAGCAGTTTCATGTGGATAACTACATCCCGGTGCTTCCCTCCTCAGCTATAGGAGTTGAAAAGTTTCTTTCTTCAGGAATGATTTCCGGAGTAGGACCTGTGCTTGCAAAAAGGATCATCCAGCGTTTCGGAGAGAGTACCATGGATGTCCTCTCTGATGAGCCGGAGAAACTCTGTGAGGTGGAAGGGATTGCGGAAAAAAAACTCAGGGAGATCAAAAGGTCATGGGTCGAGCACGAGGATATAAGAGAACTGATCATATTCCTCCAGGAACACAATGTCTCAAGCACTCTTGCTGCCAAGCTGTACAAACAGTATGGAAAAAGAGCTTTTCATATCATAAAGATCAATCCGTACCAGGCATGCTATGATATTTGGGGAATTGGGTTTAAAACAGCGGACAGCATGGCTTTAAAGCTGGGCATGGACCCCGGTTCCTCAGAAAGGATCAAAGCTTATATCCATTATCTTTTGGAGAAGTGCAGTGAAAACGGTCATGTTTATGCAAAAAAATCAGAACTTTTGAAAGCCTGCTGTGAAGACCTGGAAATTGAAGAGCAGGATTTTCTGAAAGCCATGGCCTCTCTTGAGAAGCAAAAATTGGTGGTTACCGAGAAACTGGACCAGGACAGGGCCGTCTATCTGCCTTTTTTCCATGAAGCAGAAGAAGAAGTGGCCTCATCTCTTTATGGTCTTGTGTCTTTTCCTTCTAAAAGACCTTTGTTTGATATTGAAAAGGCAGTCAAGCAAGTAGAAACAAAATCCCATATCACTTTTACTTATGAACAAAAACGCGCGATAAAGGACAGCCTTTTCAAGAAAATTCTGGTCATCACAGGAGGCCCCGGAACAGGCAAGACGACCATAGTCAGGGCCATCGTCCTTATCTTTAGGATGTGGGATAAAAAGATTATTCTTGCAGCCCCGACCGGAAGAGCAGCCAAGAGGCTTTCAGAATCCACCGGAAGAGCAGCCAAGACCATCCACAGAACTCTGGAATATCTTTCAAAGACCGGAAAATTCAGAAGAAATGAAGCTTATCCCCTTGAAGGAGATGTTTTGCTCATAGATGAATTCTCCATGGTTGATCTTCCTCTGATGTACCATCTTTTAAAAGCCGTTCCCAGGCATATGCGTCTTATTTTAGTGGGGGATAAGGATCAGCTTCCCTCAGTGGGTCCAGGTGCTTTGCTCAAGGACATCATAGACTCCGGGGTTTTTGATGTTCTTGTTTTAAGTAAAATATTCAGGCAGGAAAAGCACAGCCTTATTGTGCGCAATGCCCATAGAATAAATCAAGGCAAGTCCATCATAAGACCCGGAAAAGGGGATGAGGATTCTGATTTTTATTTCATTTACAATGAAGATGAGCAAAAGGTTTTCACATTGATCATGAATATGTGTGCGGACCGCATTCCGAAAAAACTCGGTCTTCCGCCTCTTTCTACCCAGATCCAGGTCATAAGCCCTATGTACAGGGGATTGGTCGGAGTGGATCACCTGAATGAAGAACTGCAGAAACTGCTGAATCCGGGAAGCGAAGGGCTCAAGTTTGGAAAAAGGGAGATAAGGATCCGGGATAAGGTGATGCAGATCCGGAATAATTATGAGAAAGAGGTTTTTAACGGGGATATAGGCAGGGTCAAGGATATTGACAAAAAGACATACAGTGTGCTGGTTGATTTTGACGGAAAAGAAGTCCTGTATTCCAGAGAAGAGGTCAATGAGATCGTGAATGCTTATGCGATATCCGTTCACAAATCACAGGGCAGCGAGTACCTGGCAGTGGTCATGCCTCTCCTGACACAGCATTATATCATGCTCCAGAGAAACCTGTTTTACACGGCACTGACCCGTGCCAAAAGATTGAGCTGCATCATCGGTTCGTACAAAGCCATGTATATCGCGATAAAGAACAACAAACCCATTAAGAGGAACGGCCTTTTGAAGAAAAAATTGATGAACCTGAAGAATCAGGAACGATGGAACAGGAAAGCGGAAGAACCGTCTTGACCCTTTTTGGATTTTTGGATATAAAAGAGAGGTCTTCGAATTTGATTTGATACGCCTGTAGCTCAGCAGGATAGAGCGATGGATTCCTAATCCATAGGTCGCCGGTTCGAATCCGGCCAGGCGTATTTTTTTTGGGGTCGGACCATGGCATGTTATTGATAATAAATAAATTAGAAAGAAATGAGCGCCTTATTACCCTCTTAAACATGCCTTTTTGGCTCCAAAAAAGTCCATTTAAGAGAATTCTTAGGGAAATAATAAATTCATTCAATGGTCTTATTAAGTTTCTTAGCCCCCAAAAGTGTTAAATAAGGCTTAAAATAGCACTTAAAATTATGTTAACTGTAATAAAATCAATAAGATATCACGGCCTGATCCCGAATTAACCTTCTAGAATTACCATGTATTAGGGTGGTACCTAATGGGATGTCCCCATAGCAGGTTTCTTTCTGTGAAGGTATCCTCGGGAATAGGGGTGTCGAATCGAATTTCCTTAAGCATGACTTCGGTCTTTGTGTTTGTTCTCAGTTTGTCCTGCATGGTGAATTTAACGGGGTAAAAGCGGCCTTCGATCAGCCGGACCTCATCGACGGTCAGTACCTTTAAAAGTTTTCCGCTCCGGGCGTAAAATTCAACCTTTCGTCCAATGAATTTTTCCTTATCCACCCATATTTTCTGAGTATAATAATTCCTTTGAGGATCTTTTGATTCCAGATGCACGACAAAGCAGGGAACACCTTGGAATTCTTCCTCATCAAGGAGGCTTGCCGTGTAATCTTCTTCTAATTCCTTGTCCCGCTCGGTTATATCTTCATAAGAGAAATCAGATCCCATGAGTCTTTGTTTGAGCATATGATGAGAGTATCGCTGGATCCGCCCTGCTGAGGGGAAGTAAATCTTGAGGACTTTTCCGATTTTAAGAATTTTTGTTCCTTTGTCTCTTTGAGGGCCAAGGAATTCGATGAATGATTTTTCAGGACCTTGAGAAAAGCTTATGAAAGTCTTTGTCAGGGTCTTGCTGCCCATGGTGATGCGCATTTCTGTCTCTGTATAGAGGGTTCTGGAAGACAGATTTTGACTCATATTGGTGAGGATGTCTTCAGGTGTAAGGGCAACTTGGTCCTGCCCGGTAATTGAAGCAGAAAAAATAAGAGTCATAATGAGAAGGGGGTTTTTCATCTCATTTTATCCTTTTTGTTCTCAAAATCATATCATATCCTCTTTACTTCAGACCAGACCGGAGGGCTTGCACAGGAGACATCTTTGAACCTTTAACAGCGGGGTAAAGGGCTGCTATCAGTGTAATGATTACGCCAAATATAATCGAGTTAATGAGGAAATAAATGGTGAAATCAGGAAAATAAACACTGCTGACAAAGGGGAGAGAAACTTTTATCCTGTCAAACGCAGCACTGAAATCAAGCCCTGTGTTTTGAGTAATGACAGATACAACCGCCCCGATTCCTCCGCCTGCAAGAGACCCTATGGTCCCGATGTAAAAAGACTCCACAAGGAAGAGAAGCCTGATCTCTCTCTCTCTCATCCCGAATGATTTCATGATGCCGATCTCATGGATTCTTTCCATGACCGACATGATCATGGTATTGAGAATAACAAGAGCCACAATAAGGAAGACAATAACGAGCAGGAGTATTCTGATGCTTTTTGCAAAGGAAAGAAATTTAACAAAATAGTGAGTTTTCCAGGGAGCGGCCGTGATCCCGGGATGGCCCTCTTCTTCGAGTCTCTCCTCGATATCCCGGGCGGTTTTTATGGCTGCATCAGGATCTTTTAAGAGAAGGATAATCTCATGAACCGCACCTGGGCAGTCTAATAATGTCTGCGCGCTTTCAAGGGGAATATAGAAGATGCTTTTGTCTATTTTATCAAATCCGGTCTGGAAGATTCCCTTGACCTTGAAAGTAAGGGCATACAAGGAATAATTGATGTCAGTTGTGGCGACAAACATTTCACTCCCGATGGAGACACCCAATTCATCAGCGAGTTTCCGGCCGAGCAGCATTTGCGACGATGAGGATGAATCCAGGTATTGGCCCTCCACTATGTAATTCTCAAGATCCAGAAAATTTTTCTCTTTTTCAGGATTGATGCCTACAGCCACACAGGGCTGGCTTTTTTCGTCCCGGGAAAGGACCAGGAGGAACTTGATTCTCTCTGTCAAAGTGTCCATTCCAGGAACATCTTGAATGCTGTCCTCGATTTCCATGAAGTCAAAGATCAAGTGCTCTTTAGGCAGGATTCTCTCTAAACGCAGATAGTCCTCCTTTGCGATTCTAATATGACCTGTTTCGCTCCGGACCATATTTTCAAGAAAGCTGTCAGAGACTCCCTTGATATAGCTCTGGATAAAAACGAGGAACATCACGCCAAAGGCAATAGCCAGAGATGTAAGCAGAGTCCGTCTTCTGTTTCTCCAGATATTTCTCCATGCTAAATGGCTGAAACGTCCATGCATCGTATCACACGTACCTTAACGCCTCTGTAGGATGAAGCCGTGCTGCTTTGTAAGCAGGATAAACACTGGCCATGGCAGCTATGACCGTTCCGAAGATGAGGACAAAGATGAGACTGCTTAGGGTCACGTCTCCGTAAAAAATATCTTTGATCGGATAGATGGATGATGCAAATTCAGACATGCCTTCTCCTATGAAGGAAATATTGACGCCTTTGACTTCGAGATACAGTCCACTGAGCCCGCCCAGAATACAGGCTGCTGCCGAACCAAAAAAACCGATAAAAGTCCCCTCGAGAATGAACAGAGTCATCAGTTCTTTTTTGCGCATTCCCATGGAAGCGAGGATCCCGATCTCTCTGGTCCGTTCGAACACAGCCATGAGCATGGTATTGGTGATCCCCAGGGTTGCGATGATAAGCATGATGATGGGAACAACCGAACGGTAGCGGGAACGCATCTTTCGGAATTTAAGGAAGTCAGAAGCAAGGTCCTGGTAGCTCTTTACTTCATAGATCTGATCCGCGCCATTCAGCTCTTTCATAAGGGCTTCTTTGAGTTTCGGGGCCTGTCTTCTGTTCTTAAGTCTGACCGCGATTTCAGTAACCGATTCTCCTAAGCCTAAGCTTTCCTGTACAGCGGATAACGGTACATATATGGTAGTCCGGTCGATTTGAGGATTTCTTGTTCGCAGCAGACCCTTGATTTCCAGATCCAGGACATTCCAGCTGAAGTCCTCTGTTGATGAGATCATTCTAACCGATAAGACATCTCCCTTTTCTAATCCAATATCGCTTGCAAGATCACTGCCGATGAGCATGGCCTGCTCCTTATGTTTAGGAAGGTCTTCTGTTGGTATGTAACTCCTAAGATTGAAGGCACCGGGAACCGCTTCAATATCGATCCCTATGCCTGTACAGGGAATCTCGTTTGTTCCTTTAATAAGAGTAGTGAGAAAAACGATCCTCCTTTCAAAGGAAACAATGTTTTTTGTGCGGTTTAATACTTTTTCTATTTTTTGGGGTTCACTGATAGTGATATCCAAAGGGTATTCCTCTGTTTTTTGTCCGTAACCCTGCGCAAAGATTTTTAAATGGGCTGTTTGGGTGTCGATGATGGTGTTCAGGGCTTGTGAATCGATTCCGTTATACAGACTGAATCCCACTATCATCAGTCCCAGTCCCACGGCTATGGATAAAAAAGTGATGATGGTCCGCTTTCTCTGCCTGAAAATATTCCTGAACGCAATTCGGAAAAACATTTTCATTGACCGATGACCTTATCCTGTTCGATTCTTCCGTCTTTGAGTTTGATCAATCTCCTGGCGAAATCCATAACCATCCTGTCATGTGTGGAAAAAACAAATGTTGTCGATAGGCTCTGATTGAGGTCGAGCATGAGTTCCAAAATTTCTTTCCCTGTGTTCGAATCAAGATTAGCCGTGGGCTCATCTGCGAGGACCAAAGACGGTTTTTTTGCAAGCGCTCTGGCAATAGCCACTCTCTGCTGCTGCCCTCCGCTCAATTCATTGGGCTTTCGGTTAATAAATTCCTCAAGTCCGACCTGATCCAGAAATTCTTTCGCTAATGACCTTCTTTCCCCGGCATCGTCTATTCCTTCCAGGATGAGAGGAAACTCTACGTTTTCGATCGCTGTTAAAACAGGGATCAGATTAAATGTCTGGAATATGAATCCGATTTTTTCACGTCTGATCGTGGCTAAATGAGCCATGGGCCGGCCTGTGATGTCTTTGTCTTCGATGTATACTTTTCCGTGGCTGGGCTTGTCAAGACAGCCCATGATGTTGAGAATGGTGGTTTTCCCTGATCCTGAGGGGCCGGCAATGGAAAGAAATTCTCCTTCTTCTACAGATAAAGTGATATCATGCACCGCTTCGTGATCGTATTTCCCTAAATGATAGGCTTTATAAACACCTTCTAATCTAACAACACTCATATGAGGAATCCTTTTAAAAATTTATCTTTAACCATAAAAAAAACACAAGTCCGGTTTCAAGACGGTTCATCTCTCCCTCTTTGTGCCCCATGGGAATGAAAAACCCGGTGTTGAAAGATACATGATCACTAAAAGGGTAGAGAAAAGAGGGGCTCAGCATAAACGAGCCGTCTGTCCAGTTCCCGATATAGGCCAAACTGGCAGAAAAGTATTGTGGCATTCCATAAGTCACTTTGGAATAGCAGTACGATCGTCCTAATGTGTATCTTTCTCCCGATCGAAGTTTCGCGTAATCGTATCGGGATGATTCTTTTTCTCCGCTTTGGTCGTAGAGGAATTCTGTCATCCAGTAAAGTCCTCCTGCCACCGGAAAGGAGTAGTCAAATCCAAGAACGATTTTTTTATCAGTATGGTGTGGAGAGATAAGGTATCCGGCTTCAGCCCACCATCCGATCACATGCTCTCCCCGGAAGTCCACCCCCAAAAGAGACCGGTTTCTTTCTGTTTCATGACTGAATGTGAATGCCGCATCAACGCCGGCAAAGTGAGTTTGAGCACGGAGGCTTGATTTTGATGAGGTAAGATCATCTTCGAGCGCATAAACCCCGGTGAGTGCGGATAATTTTCCCAAAGGAACGTAGATTTTCAGAGCATTGATTCCCGGTTTCTCTTCCGTTGGCTCAAAAATGTTGATACGGTTGAAGATATCCATCGATGTCCAGACTGAAGAAACACCTCCAGCCAGACGCTGTTTTCCAAGGATGATATCAAATCCGGGCAGGTAAAGATTGATATGAGCCCGGTCGAGTGCGAGCAGGAGCCTTTTGTCCTGGTTGGTTTGTTGGGATTCGTAAGCACCCAGAGGGCTTCTTAACAATCCATGGAAAGTGAAGAAATCCAGTGCGAAATAGACGGAGGCATTGCTCGCCAGTTCTTTGGATGCCTGGATTCTAAGACGCGTATAATCACTGAGGGAAGTCTCTCTCTTTGTTTCTTGAAGAACGGGCAAACCGCTGGACAAAATAAAGAATCTGTTTTCAAAGTAGTTTGAGAATTGAATACTGCCAGAGAGAACTGCCGGGATGATTAGGAGAATAACAACACAGCATATCACTCTCATGGAAAGGATATTTTATTTTTTAGAAAGAAAAAAATCAATCAGGATGATATCCCGTTTCAGGATTGGGAGTGTTTTTCCAGAAAATCTTCAACCAAACGAAGAAATCTTTTTGGTTCCTTGAGCACGAACAGATGGTCTTCACCTTCCGCATACTCTACACGGCACTGTGCCAGATTTTTCTCCAGATGTTTTCCAACCTTAGATACGGGCGAGGAGCTTCCATAAACGGCAAGGACAGGATGGGGGATAGATAGAAGCCTTTCCTCGGTCAGGTCGGCTATCTCTGCGAATTCTTTGACGGCTGTTGTCTCTTGTATGAGCTTGCGGATGCGGGGGTTTTTTCTTATGCGTCCTTTGCGAAGGCCGAAAGGGAGAGGGACCTTTAGGAAAAGTTCCATTGTGTTTTTGAGGTCGTTGAAATCAGTATCCCGGGTTATGTTGTATTGTGAGAGAATTTTTTCATATTTTTTCCAATCCAGCATGTTCTCCATGTCTCTAAACCGTCTTAAGGCGGGAAAACCTGTATCATAGATGATGATCCCTTTAACACGCTCTGGATATTTGCTGGCAAATGCCATGGCGACCACTCCTCCGTAGCTGTGACCGACAAGAAATGTCTTTTCAATCCGGAGAAAGTCTAAGAGAGATTTTAAGTCATCTGCCATTTGGTTTGAATTATATCCGGAGGGGGGCATGTCGCTCAAACCATGTCCGCGCAGATCATAAGCTGTAACCCTGAATTTTTGAGACAGAACAGGAATAAATGTGAAGTACCAGGGAGAAAGGTCCCCGGTGAGCCCGTGGATCAGCACGACATCCGGACCTGTTCCCTTTTGCTGGTAGTGCAGAGTGATCTCGTCAAGCTTTACTTTGGCCATGAGAATATTATGGTCCTCTCATTCAAAATATCCAAGGGTTTTAAGCCTTTTTTTTATCTGTTCTTTTTCTTCCTTATTTAATTTGTCTGTTTCTTTCACAGCCGTCCCGGATCTTAATTGTCTTACAGTCGGGGGGCCTTTTTGAGGAGGATTTTGCCGGATCCATTGCTGTGAGTAAGCTTCCCGGACAATGTCTCCTTCAAGGTCTTCAGGGATCGGGAGGTTGAGGGAGTACAGGATCGCAGGGGTTACATTGAGAAGCGAGATGTTGTCCAGATGATTGCCTTTCAATATGCCGGGCCCCCGGATAGCAAAAATTCCCGGTCTTTCATGTCCTCCGATAGTGTGCTGGCGCGGGATGACAGAAGATTTATTCCGGGAAATGGAAGCATGCCCTTTATCAAAAAGTTCGAATGTCAGGTCAGGAGCATTTTTGAGAAAAGGACCGGAAAATAATTCTTCTTTTTTCCATACATGAGAGATAAGAGGCTTGTTGTTCCACGGATTTTTCGCTTTTTTGAGCTTTTTTATAAGATCATTTCTTATGGAGTCATAATTTTGAGGAAGAATGCCTTTATCTCCCCGGAAGCCGGATACAGGAATAAAAATGCCGTTGGTGCCGGGGGAAGCCGCATAGGCTCTGGTGAGATCCCAGTTAAGGGACCTCAAGGTGACGGAAGCCGGGTCATTGATCTGTATGGACACAGAACGGCCCGCCTTTTTTTTGTCTTCCTCTTTCCACGAAAGAAATCCTTCCTCCTCCAGCCATACGTTAATGTTGAATTGATAATCAGATGGGGCGAATCCATGGTCGCTGGCTATGATAAATGTGGTTTCAGGCCCTGCGAGATGGACCAGAGATTCGATGTATTGGTCAACATTTCGATAGTATTCAAAGCTGAGTTTCCGGATATCGGAGAATTTTTTGTCAGGAGTTCCGGACGAAAGCTCCGGATCAATATAGCGCCAGCACAGATGCTGGATTTTATCCATTCCATCCAAGACAACGGCTGTCAACTCACAGGGATTTTTTTTATAAAGGTATCGAACGAGCTGGAACCACTGCTTCTCCCTCTCAATATGCATATTGATCCATGGCTCAAGTTCTTCCTGTTCACATCCTTCGATAGCCTTGGCTTCCTCGTCAGGATGGTAAGCGAGTATTTTGGTGTTTATGTCTTTTTGCATCCCTATGTCTTTGAAGAGCCCCCGGGGGCGGCTTCCGAACTTCATCCAACGCCAGGGCACCCAACCGGGAACTACATATCCATTGATTTCAGGAGGGGGATAGGTGGCAACATAGTTCAGCACTGCTGTTCGGAGTCCCGCCCGGTTAGCCATAGACCAAACGGTCTCACAGGAAATATCCCTTGATGATATCAATCGAAGCATCCGGGTTGATTCGGATTCAAAGGTATAGAAATCAAAGATTCCATGATGTCCGGGGGATCTTCCCGTGGCGAGAGTCGTCCATGCCGGCGGGGTCAGTGCCGGGATTGTGGATTCAATCGGTCCAAAAGCTGAGGACTTCAAAAACTCCTTAAGGAACGGCATCACTCCATTTTGGATACAGAAGTCAATGATCCGGAATGTACCTCCATCAAGTCCAAGAAGAAAGCAGGAGCCTCTCATTCTTTTTTATCCCTTTGTTTGCCAAGGTTTTTTTGGATAAAACAGGCAAAATCACCTAATTTGATATCAGAAACGCCCTTTTCTTCCAGATCTGAGAGATACTGTGCGAATGGAATTTTTTGATTGTAATGATCTTCAATGGCAGAGCCTAAAGCGACCGCATCAATCGATTGAAAACCAAGGTCAGAGAGAAGAGTTGTTTCCTGTGTGATTTTGCCTGAGTATTCCCAGTCTTCGAACAGCTCTTCGATAATCTGGAGAATGACTGAAAAGATGTTTTCTACAGTAGGCACACTCATTTATCCCTCCCTTTATAGGCTGGGAAATGTCGAAAATTTTCTTTCATGTTCATTCTAAAATAACAAAAGAAGCGATGGTTTTTCCACTTCTCATTGTGTAGGCCTTGTATCTTCGATTCGGGCTATCGGGAAGTGAAGACAGCATTTTTCCCCCTGGTTCCATTATGAGAATATTCTTTTTTTCCTTCCGGATAACCTCAAAACTTCTTGGCCCTAGAGAAAGACCTGTTCCCAGGGCTTTTCCAAGCGCTTCTTTAGCACACCAGAACCGGAGCATCCATTCCAATTGTTCGTTCTTTTTCATAGTATCCAGAATTTTTCTTTCCTTTGCGCTCATTGAAATCTTTTCAAATCCAGCCGGTTTCTTTTCGCATATCTCCATATCAATCCCGACGCTCCGGGCCTGGGAGGCTGCGATGGCAAGAGCTTGGCCTTTGGAATGAGAAAGAGAAATCAAAGGTTGCTCTCCGTTTGTTTTCTCTTCCCATTTGCCGCAGGCATGAAGCCTGTTTCCTTCAGCTTCACACAGTTCCACATCTGCAGGGAAGACCTGGATGTGATACGTGCGATCCAGCCATACTCTGACTGCATCCTTAGCTGCGATCCGTCCCGCAAGCCAGTCAGCTTTGCGGGAGCTGCTTAAGTCTCTGAATGTTTGTCTTTCTTTCCTGGATAGGAAAAGATGGGCCCAAACAGAGGGCCAAAAGGGCTGATGGATTCCGAATATTCCCGGGAGATAGCAAATGATGGGATTGAATTCTTGTTTTTTATGAAATTCGCAAACATCATCGATTTTCCATTCTTGAGAGAGGAATTTTTGTTGGGGTTTTTTTAAAAATTGATACGTTCGGTTTTTTAAAGGAAGCCGTATATCCGTCCATCCCGTCACATCAAGGTAGACATGACCGCTGGAATCGACCAGCTCAAAATCAGCTTTGAGGGATTTTTCCTTTTTTTCTCTTATCCTTACCCTGCATTCGAGTTTATCACGGGCTTTGGGTTTCTTCCCATAGAGATTTAACTGCTCAATGAACACGGGAAAGACCACAAATCCGTTTTTTAAATATTTAGGGGCCCAGCATCCGATCACCTGGCCTGCTGCATCTAAAAGGAAGGGATCGAGGAGGAGGTCTGGTGCTTCAGTTGAATGAAAAATATTCTTGACGGGAAGGACCTCCAGAGAAGCTTTGGCCCCTTCAGGAGAAAGTTCATCAAGGCTGGAGATACCTTGAAAATGAGGGCCGTGAAACATGAGTTTCTTTTTATAAATCTGGTTTGCCGAGAGCCTTGGATTTTTTGTTTTTGAAAGAGTGAATTCACTTGAAACGGCCTGTTCAGGGAAGTGATTTGAAAAGAGGACCACAGCTTTGGCCGCAGGTGTTTGGCCTTGATTAAAAATACCAACACTGACTTCATGGCTGTTGATTTTTTTTGCTGAAACAGAGAGAGTGAGCTTCTGGCCGTTTTGGATACTCAGCCAATTCAAAGCGCTGACATTTTTAAATCCTGATAGGATTTTTTCTTCATTTAAAAGAAAGGCAGCCTCTGCCATGATTTCCAGGCTGATGGTCAAGGGAACGACAGACAAAGGTTTAAGAACCGGATCTGAGAGACTAACCCTAGAGCTAAAAAAACGGTGGTCATCCAGGAAGAGCATCTCTTTCATATCCAGAGTGCAGACCGCTTCCAGCTCGTTTTGATTGGAGAGGCTTGTGATTTCTTGTATAAAGGACGTTTTTTCAGCCGCTCTCGCTTTTTGGAGAGAGGGCTTTCTCTCCGAGGTTTCAGCCCGGAAATTTGGGGATAAGCTTTTGTAATAGGTCTTCATGACGTCTTCCTGGACTTGAAGAAAATTTTCCATGGTATCCAGGAATCCGTGGATCGCCTCCTCATGGCTCTTCTCTCCATCCGGGGGAGAGGGTAAAGATGAAGGCGGGGCGCCAAGGTCTTCGACTTCCTGCCAGGGCCGTTTTTGTGGTGGCTGTTTTTCTCTCTTGTTCACTTTTGCTTCAGGGAGGGAAAGGGAGATTTCAATACTCTGGCTTTTTTTGCTTTTTTTAAGATTGACATCCGCATTAAGGTTTGCTTTCTTCTTCTTTCTGTACTTGTACAAACATTCTGTATTTATGGGATATCCGAGCGAAGCAAGCAGTCCGGCAAGATGATTGATCTGGGTGGTTCCGGATCTGTAGGAAACATTTGATGCCAGAGCCACATGGGGGCGGTTTCTGAGAATATCATCAACGAATGCCGTGAGATTGCTCCGTGGTCCGACCTCGATAAAAGCCCTTGCTCCATTATTGTACATGGATTCAATCATCGTGAAAAACTTGACAGGCATTGACCACGTTTTCGAAGCCAGAGAGATTATTTCCTCTTTTTTACTCGGATATCTTTTCCCTGTGATGCAGGAATAGAGAGGAAAAGAAGGACTGTGAATGGTCAAGGAAGAGTTGAATTCATGAAGGCGTTCTTCTATTATTGAAAACATCTCGCTGTGATAACCGTATTTATAAGGAAGACGGTGGCATAATATTCCTTTCTGCATCAGATCTTTGAAGAGCTTTTTGATAATTGTCCGGTTTCCGGCAATTACCACCTGGTGAGGGCAGTTATCATTGGCAAGATATATTTTTTCCTTATAAGAGCTGATGATTTTATTGACTTCATCTCTACCGGTAGAAACAGCAAGCATCGAACCTTCAGGTACATCTGGAAGTTTGGATACAATGTGAAATAATTCTTGCAGCCGCGGAATATTGTCCATAAACTCGTTTAATTCATAAACACCTGCTTTTACTGAGGCTGACAACTCTCCTGAAGAGTGTCCTCCCACTGTGTCGGGTTTGATGCCGAGTGATTCAATGATTTTATCCATGACCAAATTGGAAATGATCATGGTGATTCTCGAACTTTCCTGGTCGAAGAGGTCGTTTTCAGCCCTTTTTTTGTTTTTGAGCAGGGGAGGGTAATAATACCAGCTGGGAGGCATTTCCGGGGATCTGTTATGAAGGCTTATGTAATCGAGCAGGTCAAGATAACTTCTCACTTGAGGGAAATTCAAATAGATATCCTTCAACATATCAATATACTGTGATCCTTCTCCCGGGTAAAGGAAGGCTATCTTCCCTCTTCTTTGTCGGGGGTGCCTGAAGAAATAGATACCCTTTTTATCCTGAATCTTCGAACGGGAGGGTTGGCCTAACTCACGGACGGCAAAATCGAGTTTTTTTATCAGATCCTCTCGCGATTCAGCTACAATCGACAAGCAGTGAGTCCAGTGCTGTCCATCAGAATTCAAAGTGAAGGCCAAATCCGAAAGGGAGAAACTCTTCGTTTTTTTTATGTTGTCCAAGAATTTTCTGGCCTGGTCCGAAACAGCAGCCGGGGTTTTCCCCTTAAATAAAAACAGTTCTGTATCCCAGTTGAGAAGCAAAGGTGAAGGGAGAGATGGATTTGAATATTCTTCGAGGATGGCATGGGCGTTGATACCGCCAAAGCCAAAGGCATTAACACCGGCCCGCCTTGGATGAGAATGAGGGCTGTGGATCCACGGTCTAAGCCTGGTGTTGATGTGGAGCGCTTTTTTGTCTCCCACCACTCTTTGGTCAGGATCGCTGCAGTTCAGCGACGGAGGGAGAACTTTGTGATAGAGGGAAAGCGCGCATTTGATGATCCCCGCGGCTCCTGCTGCCGGCATGGAATGACCTATCATGGACTTTACAGAGCCTAATGCGATGGGGGGGGAATTCAAAGGTCGTTTTCCGAATACAGAAAGAAGCGACTTTAGTTCCGTATCATCTCCAATCCGGGTTCCGGCCCCATGGGCTTCGATCAAACCGATTGTCCGGGCACTCAATTTGGCTCTTTGATAAGCTGTTTCCATAGAGAGGATCTGCCCTTCTTTACTCGGAGCCAGAACACTGGCTGTCCTTCCGTCACTGGAGGTGCCTACAGCTTTGAGTAAGGCATAGACGCGGTTGTTGTCGCGGATTGAGTCTTTGAGTCTTTTTAAAACCAGGATACCGACTCCCTCTCCGGGAACAGTTCCGTCAGCTTTCTTGTCAAAGGGCCGAATGGTCTCACTCAGGGAAAGTGCTTGGACTGCTGAAAATACGGACAGGAACGGGACATTGTTCTGAATATGAATACCTCCTGCTAAAGCAAGGTCGCAGGATCCTGATACAAGGTCACGCAGAGCGATATCAACACTGATCAAAGAGGAGGCACAGGCTGCGTCAACAGTAAAACAGGGCCCGATAAAATGAAACCTGTTTGATGTGAGAGAAGATGTTATGTTGGGAATTATGGAAGGCGCTGTATCCGGGCGGAAAGGAAGAAGGCTTTCATTCAGCTCTTCCTGAATGGATTTCAGTTCTTTATCGGTTATATCGGGATTGATTTGTTTGAGAATCTGGAGTGTCTGATGGATAATGGCTGTCTTTTGATAGACATTTGACTGTCCCACATTTAAGTAATTCCCGAGGCCAAGTATGAATTCTGCCCGGATCCCTTTTTTAAGGGGAAGGTCCTTGTATCCTGCATCCAGAAGGGCCTCTCGAGCTGTTTGAAGAACGAGGAATTGTTCCGGGGAGCCGCCCTTTACAGCTGCCGGCATGATTCCAAAAGGGGAAGGATCAAAAGAAAATGAACTGTCCAAATAACCTCCCTGTTTACAGTATATTTTTTCCTTATGCCCTTTTGAGTAAAATTTTTGAATATCCCAGCGGTCTGGTGGGACTTCATGGACAGCGTTATGACCCTTGAGAATATTTTGCCAGAAAGTATCAAGGTCCGGAGCATCGGGAAATCGACAGGCCATACCTACGATAGCGATTGTGTTTTGGGAGATTGTTTTTTCATCTTTGTTTTTTGGTGAGAGGAGTTTTTTATTCATTTATTTGTATTAATATTCCAATCCTTTCGACAATAGACTTCAACGCCTTTCCAACTCACCACAGGAACTCCGGATCTGTCAAAAAGTGTTATATCGCTCCGGAGCATCTGTCCGGGAATTTCAGGATAAATTTTGATCCGGCAGTCATAGGGTTCATTGGATAGATTTGATATGGATTCAAACGACTGGAATCCCATAGGATAACCTGTTGTATCCCAGAACTTGCGCGCCCAGATCAAGAGAAACTGGAGAGCGCAATCGAGAATAATGGGATTTATAGACCACTTGTTTTTGCCTTGTGGTAAGCAGGATGAAGCGGGGACTGCTTTGATGGCCCCTACGATTCCTTCTCTGCTGATTCCTTGGATCTTCTCAATATGATGGAAGCAGGGGCCATGGAAAAGCCAGGAATTGTACATTTCATTAAGAGAAATTTTAAGTTTATAAGGCGAGGGAAGGTGAAAGTCTCCATTATCTGAGATGAAAGGAGCATCAGAAAATATTGTGATGTTTGTTTGGTAGGAGGGTTTCGAACTTTCCCGGTTGGATGAAAGCATGACTTTTGCTTTCTTAGATTTTTCATATGATGCATTATTGGGATGGATGAGGAGATGGATGGTCTTTGGAAGACGGTCAAAAACAATGCCTTCTGTTACAGAAAAATCTTGAAAGGACACATGAGAGTATTCAGTCCAATTTTCAAGAACAGCCCGATGGATCCATTCAAGCGCAAAGGCAAGAGGAAGCACGGGCTTTCCATTTATGATATGGTCTTTCAGATAAATGTCTTTCTCTAAAGAAAACAATCGATTCACCCGAATGAACCGGTCGGATGTATGTTGGGCCGTTTTCTTTTGGGCGGGGACTTTGGGGGATTTTGGCCAGTCCATGGAAGCAAAAATGACTTCCGGTTGATTATGTTCTGATGATTTCAGTTCAGAATCCATAAATTGCAGAGCTTTTTCCGGATCAATAAGATCGATCCCGTGACGTAGGAATTCTTCTTTCAGCTCTGGCCTCACCATGCCTTTTGTTTCCCAGGGACCCCAATTTATGGAAATAATCCGGGCGGGCCATTCATTCGCCAGGGAAAGAGCTAGCTTGTTTAAGATTTCATTCCCCGCAGCATAATCTGTTTGCCCTTTGTTTCCGAAGATTCCGGCAATAGAGGAAAAGAAAATGAGAAACTTCAGATCTTCTTTTCGCAGTCTCTGGATAAGACTGAAAGCACCATGAGCTTTTGTATCAAAGACCCGGCTAAACGAATCATATGTTTTTTCTGAACAGAGTTTGTCCTCAACAATCCCAGCCCCGTATATCACTCCGTCCAGGCGCCCAAATTTTTCATAGATATAATCCACCAGGCTGATGACTTCCTTTTTATTCCTTACATCCACGGAACGATATTCACACCTGGCCCCTGCCTCTTTTAAGGAGGAAAAATTTTCCCGGATTTCTCTGTCTTTCATCAATCGCTGATAACTTTTTTCAATATCAATGGGTTTGTATGAGTTTGATGAGGATTTCTTTTTTCCGATCAAGATTTGGATGATCTCTTCCTTTTTTTTGAGTTTTGATAAAAGTGGGTCTTCTTGAGAGGGAAAAGAGGACCGGCCGGCAATAATCAATGTCGGTTTGTACTGCTTGGCTATATCATGAGAGAGGAGGGAGGTGATCCCCCGTGCTCCTCCCAGGATAAGAATATGAGATGAAGAGTCAATCAGCGGATGGTCCGGACCATCCATGAGATTTTCTTTTTTGTAACCAAGGGTAACTCTTTTGTTCCCGTCAAATCCGACTTCGATTGAATCGGACCCTCTTAAGAGTTCTTCAGTGAGGATATCAATGATTTTAGGAGTTGGGAGTTCAGGAGAAAAATCAAGACAGCGGATCCTGAACTTCGGATATTCATGAGCCAGGGACTTTAAAAAACCTGTTATCCCTCCATGGCCGGGAAACATGGGGATTTCATTATGGTTGAATCCAAATGTTCCTCCCATTTGTGTGGTTCCGAAGACCAGAGCTTCTCCGCTTTGAGCGGCCTCCTTTAAATCATTTTCTACGGCTTTAAACAAGAGAAAGAGTGATTTTATATCCCGGTCCAATCGGGTTCTCCACTGTTTGTTGCTCATCTCCAAAAAAGGTGAAATTGTGTTGAGAGGAGCGAGATGGATCAAAGCGGACGGAGGTCCCATCTCATTTCTTACATGGGTTATGGCGTGTTCCAGCTTTTCCGGATCCTGGTAGGGCCATCTGAAACAGGGGATGGAACCGCTGGAGGGATTTTGTTGCATAGATAAGAGGACAGGCCGGAATCCTTGCTTTTTTAACCGGCTGGCAAATCCCCGGGCAATACCTCTTCCATCGTCAGTTATAAGCAGTGTGCTGTTTTTCCTGATAGAGATGGATTTATCATCAGCATTAGCTTCAACAACACAAGGGACATAGCGTTTTGATGCTCCTTTTGAGCGGAGAGCCTTATTTGATGGAGGAGCGGGAGAAATCTTTTTATTAACAGGGGATTTTTTTTGTTTTTTTTGAATAATCTGGATAATGTCCTTGAGTGTCCTTAAAGATGATATTTTCTCCATATCTTCATCGTTTAGAGTATAAGGAAGATATTTCTGCTGGAATATACTGAGGATTTCGATTCTTTTAATGGAACTCACGCCGAGATCCGCTTCGATATCAAGGTTAAGGTCAAGCATTTCTTTAGGATAACCTGTTCTTTCACAGATTATATCAAGAAGTTTTGTTTGGATATCATCCCCGTCATCACGTGCCGAATGGGATTCATTTTGATTGACCTCCGGGCTTGTTTCCGGAACGGTGCTTTCTCGTTTTTTTTCTTTTTGACTTTCTTCGATTCCAGGATATTCCTGATTTTGGACGCTGTGCAAATAGCTTTGGTACACTTCTTTTTGAACTTTGAGAAAATGGTTCATGAGCTTCTGAAATTTTTTCAATACCTCCCCTTTATTTCCAGAGTCATTCTCTTTTTGAAGCCAATCCATAAGATCTTGTGTTTCCGTGTTTCCGGTACCCGGAGTGAGCCTATTGAAAAGGGGCTGCTCTGAGCTCTGTTTTTCCGGAATCTGATCCTTTTGATCCAATGGGACAGCCCTGTAACCGTTCACAAGCCATAACTCCTTTTTTGATTTTCCCGCTTTTTTTGGCGGCGCATCAAGCCAGGGAGCCTCGGTTTGTTGATAGAGAAATCCGGCGGATAATTGAGCTCCTTCAGAAGCCAGTTTTGCCAATGCATGAAAAAAGCATTCATTTCCTATCTTTGCATGATGGTCAGAGGCAATGGCACAATAATCTTTCCCTTTAAGAATGTCATTGGTAAGGTTTGTCAGAATATTTTTTGGACCGACTTCAAGGAAAATCCTGGCACCGTCTTCATACATGGTCTCGATGATCTGTTGAAAACGTACGGGGTTGACCATGAGTTCTGCCAGTTTATGACAAATGTCCGGAGCATGCTTTTCATAGAGCGATGCATTGAGATTGGAATAAATAGGTATTTTTGGAGGATTCATTTTCGTGTTTGAAAGAACTTTTTGATATTGATCTCGAGCTTTTGTCATGCTGGATGTATGGAAGGAACAGGAAACCGGGATAATGTTCGCAGGAATATTCATTTTTTTCAATTTATCCAGGCTTTCCCTGATGGCCTCATTTGTTCCGGAGATAACCGTTTGTTGGGGAGCATTCATGTTTGCAATGGAAACATCTCTGATATTTGAGATGACGGATCGGACTTGTTTGGAGGAATCCATCACAGCTGCCATGGCGCCTGGATTTTCTTTTCCGGCTGCAGCCATGAACCTTCCTCTTGTTTCAGAAAGCCGGTAAAGTTCTTTTTCATCAAAAACCCCGGCCGCACAGAGAGCCGGAAGTTCTCCGTAACTGTGTCCTGCCATCATATCAGGGACTATATTCAGATGGCTGAAAAGAGAATACATTCCCCACTCAGATGCTCCAAGAGCTGGCTGGGCTATGTTTGTTTCTTTGAGAGCTGAAAAGAGTTTTTTTTGTTGTTCATCATTGAAAACGGGTTGAGGATAGACATAATCTCCGAGAAGTTTGGGGAGATATGAGGACAATAAAAAACCGGCATGTTCGAAAGGCTTGCGTACGCATTCAAATTCAAGGGCGAGAGGAGCCAGCATATTGATATATTGAGATCCCTGGCCTGGGAAAAGAAAAGCCAGTTTTGCTTTATCAGATAATAAAGGTCTTGGGGTGAAATATATTCCCTGGGGATCAGATAAAATCCCTTTTTCTGGACCGACAAGAAAATCTTTGGCTTTCTGAATTTTTATCATGAGGTCTTCAGGTGAACGGGCTACGATAGAAAGGCACAGTTGACCCTGATGGCGGTCGTGTTCAAATGCGAGCCGGCCTGCATGCCAAGCAAAATTTGAGGGGGATATTGTTGTTGGGCTCTGAAGTATATATTGGAGTTTATCACATATCTCTTGAGCGGATTTTCCTTTCCAAAGAAAAAGCTCTACGTCTCTCGGAATATGTGAGGTCCTTGGATGTTTTGTTGTGAAGTTGTGGTCATATTCTTCCAGAATGGCATGGAAATTGGTACCGCCAAATCCGAAAGCACTGACTCCTGCCCTCCGCGGCAAATGCTTTTTCCTTTTTATCCAGGGGCGGGTTTCTGTGTTAATGTAAAAAGGTGATTCCCTGTTTTCGAGGATGGGATTCGGTTTCGTGACTCCCAAGGTCGGGGGGAGGATTTTGTAATGAAGGGCAAGCGCTGTCTTCACCAAACTTGCCAGTCCGGCGGCACTTTTTGTATGACCGATCATTGATTTGACGGTTCCCAGTGCACAAGAATGACCTTTGTGAATGCTGAAGAATTCCTGTAAAGCTTCCATTTCAACACTGTCTCCGATAAGAGTGCCCGTGGCATGCATTTCAATAAGATCAATTGTTTCTGGTGCTGTTCCAGCATTTTTATAAGCTTGTTCAAGGGCCCGGATTTGGCCTTTGGCAGAAGGAGCTGTTATGCCTTTTGCCTTTCCGTCACTGGAAGAACCCGTCCCTTTGATAACCGCATAAATAGGATCGCCATCTTTTTCGGCATCAGAGAGTCTTTTCAAGATGGCAATGACGATCCCTTCGGAGATAATAATGCCGTCAGCCTCACTGCTTAGGGGGCGGCAGTGACCGCTGGGTGAGAGTGCCTGGGTCTTACTGAAGCTCAGATAAACAAATGGAGACATCATGGTGTCACAACCGCCAACAATGGCCATATCACAGGTCCCTGCTTGCAGCATTCGAACGGCCACTTCGACGGCAGCTAAAGAAGAGGCGCAGGCTGCATCAACAGAAAAATTCGTCCCTCCCAGGTCAAATCTGTTTGCCACGCGGCCAGGCGAGACATTACTTAAAAAACCCGCAAATGATTCCTCTGTCCATTCAGGAAGACGATGGCCAAGAGCAGAGATGATATCTTCAGCAGGAATACGGGATCGACTGTGGTTATTCAAGTAATGGGGGAGCATGGATCGGAATGTGTAGCCCATGCCATGGTCCGGGATGCCACCTCCTGTTCCGATAATGACAGAGGTCCTATCTCTGTTGAATTTAAGTTCCGAATACCCGGCATCATTTAAGGCTGTTTTCACAGCTTCAAGTGTTAGGAGCTGGACAGGATCTATGGACTTGACACTGCTTGGAGGCATACCGTAGAGAAGCGGATCAAAGAGGATATCATCAATGAAACCTCCCCATTTCGAATAAATTTTGTCCCTGGCATATCGATCCGGAGAAAAATAAAGTCTCCAATCCCATCTTTCTTTGGGGATTTCTTGAATAGAGTTCTTCTTATGGTATATGTTCTTCCAGTATGCCTTCGCATTAGCGGATCCGGGGAGGAAACAGGAAACAGCTATGATAGCAATATCATTACGGTTCCTTTTTTTCCGGGAATTCAAAAGAGGAGGATTTTTGTTTTTTTTATGGATCGGTTCGAGGGAATCTCCTGATACTTCCAGATGGAGCCGTTCCACAGGCTGAATTTTATTGCGGAGAGAGGCTGCCTGGCCGATCATATAAAGCCCTTCTTGAAGCTGTTTTTTTGAAGAAAGCTTCCTTGTTTTGTCTTTTTCTCCTTTTTTCCCAGGAATGAATTCTTCTCCTTTTGCCGCTATGCGGAGACGGCCGAGATTCATACGTTCCAGATTTTTCTTTGCCCGGTCTTTGGGGATTTGACTTTTGGACAGTATTCTTTTCTCTTTTATGAAAGTATCATAGTAGGGAGTCAGAACGCACCTGGTGGAATATCCGGGCCCTGTTTCCAGCAGTCCGGTTTCCTTACAGCCGACAACAACATCCTGATACGTCTTGGAGAGGGCTCCGGTATCAACAGCTTCCTGGGTGAACAGGTAAGCGGTTCCCATCACCACTCCGATCTGGACTCCCCGTTTTGTGAGCGGTACTGTGATGGCTTCAAGCATGGAGACTGATAGTCTGTCATGAATTCCCCCTGCAAACAGCACACGACAGGATTTGGCTTCCTGTTCGTCGGAACCAATAAGCCGGAGAAGTTCGGTGATCATCAGTTCCCAAAGGACAAAGCTTGAATAAAGCCCCACATGTCCGCCGGCTTCATTTCCCTCAAGAACAAAACGGCGGTGCCCGGAATTGTAGAACAGCCTCAGGATGGCTGTTGTCGGAACATGGGCATACACCTGAATCCCTTGGCCCTCCAGAGACCTTGCCTGGTCAGGCCGACCCCCTGCTAACAGGACATAAGGAGGTTTTATCTCTTGAATGGCTTTTAATTGAGGATTTAGTATTTGAGGCGATATAAAGCCGAGAAGCCCGGCTCCCCAGGGTTTATCAACGAGTTTGTTCAGGGTTTCCTTGAGGATTTTTTTTGAAGTATTTCTTTTGAGTTGACCGAGAGCTATGGTGGGGAGTGCTCCTTTGCTAGCGATTGCAGAGGCAAACTCTGGATTGTCGCTGACCCAGCTCATTGGTCCTTGAACAATGGGGAATCGAGTGTTGTGAGTCTCAGCCAAAGGCCCTCCTTCGCAGAGAGGCCTTATGGAGGAAGATTCAGCAGGATATGTGGAGGCGTTTTGTTTTATGGTTTCGATCATATCTTTAAGGTTATTGAATCGGCGGGTAAAGGAAATAGCAAAACAAGCATCTTGACCCATAGGAATCAAATGTTGATCTGGGTCGGACCAGCCAGTCCGGCGTTGGACTTCTTTCCACCAGTTTGTCTTGATATTTTCCTTTGCAGTCTTTGTGAAATTTGCTTTGGCTGCCGTGGCCTCAAATGATTTATGAGCGGATGATTGAGGAGTGTGCAATACGCGAATTTTTTCATCTTCAGGACCCTGGATAACCGTTGTTTGAAGGCTGTCCGATAATGAGATGAATTTCCTTATCTTTGGACTCAGGGAGGACTCGAAACTGAGGCAAAATGGCCAATCCAGGACCGCTCCCGAGGCTCCTGCTGCCATACAGGCTCCTATGGTATGAAATCCGATGCCTCCATGGGGATAAATCTCACATTTTAGGGTATTTTTGAGGCGCTGAAGGAGAATAAATGTTGTCTCTTCGCCCACTCTCCCTCCAGCCTCGTTTCCCTTGGCGATAATTCCGTTTGCTCCGGATTTCTGAGCTTCGAGGGCTTCCTTTAAGTTAACGGCTTCGATGATGACGAATGATCCATGAGAACGCCAGGCTGAGATCTGGCGCTTCATTTCTCTTGAAGGAGGTCCGGATAAAATAATAACCGGAGGGATGACAGAAAGCATTTTTTGTAAGGAGGTGGATATCATTTCGTCAAAAGCTGATATTTTTAATCCGAAGAAAGGACCGCCGAGTTTAGCTGTTTGTTCAATGGAACTCAGAGCGTGACGGATGTCTGCTCCGTATTCAAGATTTAGAATTCCAAAAGCGTCTGCCTTGCTTGCAGCTATTGGGAGGGATGTATCTTGATAATTTCCGGTTGTTATGACAAATATTTTAAATTTTTTTGGGCTAAGAACATTATTTCTGGTATTTATATCCATTGTTTAAAGAAAGGAATCAGATTTTTCTTAATACATAAAAAAAATATTTGAGTCAATGAAAATTTAATTTTAAGACGAGCCGGGCGTATTTATTATTTCCCCTTAAGTTTTTTCTGTTCATAAAGATTCTGGTCCGCTTTTTTCAAGAGTTCGGATAATTTATCAGGGCCGGCCGCATGAATGCCGATGCTGACGGGATAGGGAACAGAAGAGAGGATCCTCTCCTTTATGATTTCAGCTCCTTTTATGTCTGTGTTAGGCATAAGAACCACAAATTCATCACCGCCATAGCGGGAGACAAAATCCACTTTTCTGACTTCCTTTTTCAGCACATCAGCCACGGCTTTTAAGACCCGGTCCCCTTCCTGGTGCCCGTGAGTATCATTTATTTTCTTGAAGTCATCCACGTCCATAATCAATAAAGCCAGGGAGCTGCCGTGCCGTTGGCTCCGCTCTATTTCCTTTTCCAGATTATCATTAAAATCTCTTCGGTTAGAAATCCCTGTAAGCATGTCTATCCTGGCCAGCTTTTCCAATTTTTTCATATAGTATGTTTTTTCCAGAGTGATGGCAGTGAAATCAGCTATGGTCTGCAGAATTTTGAGATCTGTGGGAGTAAAGGCATCTTTTTCCAGCTTGTTCACCAGCTCTATGACTCCGATGACTTCACCTTTTACCTTTAAAGGAACACCAATGATTGATTTTGTTTCAAATCCTGTTAACCTGTCAAAATGGTCATAATGCCTTGGGTCCTTTTTAACATCCTCAACTATAGCAGCCTGTCCGTTCTCCATGATCCAGTTTGCCAGTCCTTTTCCTTTCGGAAGCTTTTTTCCTTGTAATTTTTCCGCGCTTTTTCCTGTGACCAGCTTGAAATAGAGTTTGCCTGTTTTATAGTCTTTCAGAAGCAAGGACCAGTTCAAGGGGACAAAAATATCACCGATTTTATTCATGACCTGTTTCATGGTCTCGTCTATATCTTTTGCTTTGGCTATACCGAGTCCGATTTCGGCAAACAAGGAAAGTTTTAAATAGTCATCAAGATGGGTCGATTTGTCGTCCATTATTTGGTTCCTTTATACGTAAACATTCATATCATAGGGGGGATAAGGTTGTCAATTTTGATTTTTTTTAAATTTTTTTTAAATTTTCAGGCTTTTCATACGACTCAATATAAGTCTTGAACTAGTTTTATATAAGAAAACACAGGAGATCAAAGTGCATTACATAAACGAAAGCACAGCAAAAAGGGAGGGATTTGATAGCTTTTACGAAGAAAAGACGAGAAAGCAGCTCATTGAAGAACTCAAGGTACTTAGAGCAAGGGAACTTGACCGGGATCAAATCAGGATGGACCAAAGCCGGACCGAGCAGGAACTGAAAAGAGCCCAAAGGGCTTTAAAAACATTGAGCTCCTGTCACAGAGCCATGATCCGCTCTATGAATAAGGAAGATCTGCTTCAGGATATCTGCAGAATCATAGTGGAAGAAGGCGGCTACAGCATGGCATGGGTGGGAATAGCGGCTGATGACCACAAGAGGAGCATTAAGGTTTTAGCAAAATCTGGAAATCATGACGGATATTTTGAGAATATAAATTTGAATTGGTCGGAGGGCAGAGATGGACACTGCCCCGAAGGATCAGCAATAAGGGCGGGAAAACCATATGTGGTAAGGGATATTCTCTCAAATCCTGAAGTAATGCCCTGGAGAGGGGAGGCACTGAAACAAGGATTTTCTTCAGTGGTATCGCTTCCCCTCATGAGCAACGGCCGCCCTTTTGGGGCGCTTAGTATATATTCGGATGAAACAGATCTCTTTAACAGCGAGGAAGTCGATCTGTTAAAGAGGCTTGGAGACAGCCTGGTTTATGGAGTAGTGGCCATCCACACGCACAAAAAGTTGAACTTAGCTGAGGGAGAGGCAAAAAAGAGCCTGGGTAAACTGCAAAAAGCATTTGGTGCTATCATACAGGTTCTGGAAAAAACTGTTGAGATCCGCGATCCTTATACAGCAGGGCATCAAAGACGGGTGGCAGACCTTGCGGGGCGCATCGGTAAGGAAATGGGCTTAAGCGCAGACAGGATAGACGGGATCAAAATAACGGGAATCATCCATGATATCGGAAAGATACACATTCCCGCTGAAATACTAAGCAAGCCCAAAGCATTGACAAGTATAGAGTTTAGTCTGATTAAAACCCATCCCCAGGTAGGCGCTGATATATTGGAAGCCATAGAATTTCCCTGGCCCGTAGGAAAGATAGTCCTTCAACATCACGAAAGAGTGGATGGTTCCGGATATCCGCATGGTTTGTCCAAGAAGGATATTCTTTTGGAATCAAGGATCATTGGGGTGGCGGATGTTGTTGAGGCAATGGCCTCTCACAGGCCCTACCGGCCGGCGCTGGGCATTGATAAAGCTCTCAAAGAGATATCTGATAATAGAAGCATTCTTTATGATAAAGACGTTGTTGACGTCTGCCTTAAGCTTTTCAGAGAGAAAAAATATCAGTTTGAACACTAAAAAATAAGCATCCCTTCCGACCGGCTGCGGTTTTCGTTTTTCATTGTTTTTTCCCTTCTTAGTGAAAAATTATTATAATATTATTATCATGTTAATAAATATGTTTATAATAGGAAATATTTTCATGTGAGGAGAAAGCAAATGAATAAAAAGGCCCGAATCATAAAGAAGACCACAGTCATCTTATCTGTGTTTGTTTTATTATTAGGAATATTTTCTTGCACGCATGAAGAAAAGCGCAGCCGTGCCGAATCACCAAAGTATGTTTTCCTTTTTATTGGAGACGGCATGGGACTGTCTCAAATCCATGCTGTTGAGATCATGCAGGGAGCTTTAAGCGGAAAAGAAATCAAAATACAGAAATTGAGCTTCACTCAGTTTCCCGGAACAGGATTGATGGCCACTTTCTCCTCAAATTCTTATGTTACAGATTCTGCTGCATCCGGTACAGCTATGGCCAGCGGTAAAAAAATAATTAACGGAAGAATCAATATTGATAAGACAAACAGAGTTGAATTCAAGACAATTGCGGAGATGGCTAAGGAAAAGGGCATGAAAGTAGGGATCATATCTAATGTGCCCCTGAATCATGCCACCCCGGCTTGTTTTTATGCCCACGTGTCTCACAGACAAAATTATTATGAGATCGCTCAGCAGATGGTTGAGAGCGGATTCGATTTTTTCGGGGGAGGGGGCATCCATTATCCAATGGGAAGAAAAGGCATTCAAACGGATATCCTTGAACTGGCGTGCCAAAAGGGATACAGGGTCGTCCAATCAGAAAAGGAATTTCTTTCCCTCGGAAAAGAGAACAAGGAGGACAGAATCATTGCTATCAATGAAAATCTGACTTCAGATGATGCCATGCCCTACCGGATTGACACTGACGGAAGTGGTCTTTCTCTTGTTGATTATGTGGATAAATCCATTGAACTTCTTGATAATGACAAAGGTTTTTTCATGATGGTGGAAGGCGGAAAGATCGATTGGGCCGCGCATGACCACGATACAGCCACTGTTTTAGAGGAGGTCATCGGGTTTGACAAAGCTGTTCTAAGAGCGGTTCAATTTTACAATGAGCGTCCTGATGAGACCCTTATTGTGGTTACTGCCGACCATGAAACAGGAGGCATGTCATTGGGTTCTGACTTTTCCGGTTACAGCCAGTCGCTGGAAGTTCTAAACGGACAAACCATTTCTCTTGAAAAATTTAATGATATCTATGTTAAGCCATATAAATCAGGGACAGATAAAGAAGAATGGAGGCTGGATGACCTTATGCCTTTGATTCAAGAAAATTTTGGCCTTAAAAGGCTTATTGAAAGAGATGTTGAAGAGCTGGACCGCTCTTTCCAGGATCCAAAGAGGGGGATCTTCATTCAAAAAATCGTTGGAATTTTGAGCCGGAAGGCAGGAATCAGCTGGGGAACGGATGCGCATACAGCTGTCCCTGTTCCGGTTTTCTCCATAGGGAAAGGTCACGAACAGTTCGTCGGTTATTATGACAATACGGATCTGTTTGATAAAATGGCCGTAGCCATGGGTATTTATCAACTTGAGATTTCCGGTGATATATGATAAAAAATGCTCATCGCCATTTTTATGAATAGATCAGGATAAATGGTATGCCGTAAAGGAGCTTTTTTATGAAGAGGAAGGAAAGAAGAAAGCTAAAGACCAATGAATTGTCCAATTTTCTCAATAAAGTGTATGATCTGGCCAAAAAGAGGGCCAGAGAAGTCGCCTTTGCCGTCGGTGCGCTTGTTATCATTTTTCTTATATTTCTTGTATCCAGATATTTTAAAGCTCAGAATCTGCAGAAACAGAGCCAGTTGTTGACCCAGATAAATGAAATCAATCAAGACCTGGATGAAAATCCCGGCAGGATCGAAGAGTTGAAAGAGCTGGCAGGCAAAGGAAAATTTACCAGAATGGCATATATATATATGGCCCGATATGACATTGAGAAGGGAGAATTGGATAAAGCTCTCAATAGCCTGGAAAAGATGACTGGATTAAAAAAGGATATCATTTATTACCAGAGCCAGCTGCTCAAGGCAGACATCTATCACAGGAAAAAGGAATTGGACCGGGCGCTGGATATTTATCAAAAAATCGAGGATGAGAAACCCGCTGACTTTGCTCTTGATGTGGTGCTGTTCAAAAAGGCAGAGATTATTGCGGAAAAGGGAGATAAAGACAAAGCTCTTGAATTATATAAGAGCCTTTCCGAAGATTACCCTCAGACTTATTATGGATATGAAGCCTATCAGAAAATAGAACAGTTAGAAGGGGGAGAGCAGCCCTAAAGGGGCTCCTCGATCTTTTAGGACGATTCGGGTTGAAAATAAATATAAAAGTATTATAATGATTTCTTGATTTTTTCTTAGGAGGCAAGAATGGCTTATATGATTACTGATGAATGTATCGTATGCGGTGCCTGTGAACCTGAGTGCCCTAATGAAGCAATCAGTGCAGGAGATGAAGTGTACGTTATCGATCCGGATAAGTGTACAGAATGTGTTTCCCATTATGATGAATCACAGTGCGCAGCCGTTTGCCCTGTGGACTGCTGTGTTCCTGACCCAAATCATAAAGAAACCAGGGAGGAACTGGAGGAAAAAGCAAAAAAATTGGGATAGTCTTACGGCTCATTTATAGCGTAATCTATTATAATAGGAGTGATGCATGTCACTCCTATTTTTATATAAGATTTTTCCTTTCAGACTCATCATAAACTTAAATGGACGGCGAAACAGAAAGAGAAGGGATTTATTCCGGAAAAAAGATATCTTTTTTTTCTAAAGACAGGACATGGCTTAATGTGCTCCTTTTTGTCATAACGGCGGTATCGACTTTTTTTGTGGGTATCACCTGGAGCTTGAGCTATAAATACGCAGAAAGCCTTTCCCAGTCCGAACAGATACCTTTGAGTTTTAAAATTCTCAAAGATCCTCAAATCTTAAGATTAAGTTTTGTTTACGCGGTTGTTCTTATCGGGATTTTACTGGCTCATGAGATGGGACATTACCTGGCCTGTCGTTATTATAAAATAAACGCCACGCTTCCTTTCTTCATCCCTGCCCCTACGTTGATAGGTACATTGGGAGCGTTTATTAAAATCAGATCTCCTATAAGAAAGAAACATCAGCTTTTTGATATCGGAGTGGCCGGTCCTTTAGCAGGATTTGTCCTTGCTGTCCCGGCTGTCATATACGGGCTTTCCCTATCAAAGGTAGTGCCTTCATTACCTAAGGAGGGAACACTGCTGTTTGGAGAGCCGCTTCTTATTAAATTAGTGGGCGGATTCCTGTTTAAAGGAGCCGCTTCCGGATATGATGTGGTGGTCCACCCTGTTGCCTTTGCCGGCTGGGTAGGTCTTCTTGTCACAGCGCTCAATCTTTTCCCCATAGGACAGCTTGACGGAGGGCATGTGTTTTATACCCTTATAGGGCCCCGTGCGAGAAAGTATGCCAAATTTATTCTTGCTGCTTTTATTTTAATGGGTGTTTTCTTCTGGATGGGATGGTTTGTCTGGGCTTTGCTCATATCGTTTCTGGGATTCAAGCATCCACCTGTCATGGATGAAGAACGGCCTTTGTCCACGGGACGCAAAATAGTGACGGTTGTTCTTTTAGTGATATTCGTGCTGTCTTTTATTCCGGCTCCCGTAAAGGGATACAACCTGATCCAGTTCATCAATCAGTTTCTTTAAGTAAAGCGAAAATTATTGGGGACGCTCCATTAGGTACCACCCTATATTACTGAATCCGTTGGGAATTAAAAAAATATTCTAGATTGTCTCCCTCTGAAATATTTCCATTTAATACACCACCGCAATCCTGCAGACGTAAGTCCCTATATGAGTGGGTTCCAACGAGGCAGGACAAGGGAAGATCGCATTCTGGTAGTAAGCCGCGTACATAAGCGGGATTCTATAGGGTGGTACCTAATGGGACGTCCCCGTATCATAATTTTTTCTTGTGTGGGTCTGGTTGGTTATTTATAATGAACCTGAGTCATTCAGGTGAAGAAACGATGCGTGAAAAATTCGAAGAAATAGAGAGCCAATTCCAGGAACTGAAAAAAAAATTCAAACTGAAAAAGATCTCTGAAAGAGAGTTCAGGTATAGATTAAAAAAGTTAAGGCTCGACGCTCCTGACGGAAGATGCTGGACTATTGGAGCCAGGTCAGGCAGGTGGTACTATTTTGACGGAGATAAGTGGATTGAGGCAGACCCTCCTTCTCTTCAGCAGGGAAAGGTCATATGCATTTTCTGCGGATTTGAAAATGATATTCATTCTGAAGTTTGTGAATACTGCGGGGGAAGGCTGGACTCCAAACAGATGAGATGTCCGGAATGCGGCTTTGTTCTGGAATCACCTGGCCAGACCTGCCCGGTGTGTGAAATAACATCTGATAAGCACGAAAAAAAAGAAAAAACAGAGCAAGAAGAGAGAACAGACGATTTCAGCCAGACATCCTGGGATGAGATTGAAGAGATGGACGAGCAGAGAGACCAGGATGAAGAAATGATCGAGAAGGAAGAAGTCGCTATTGAAACAGTTATGGATTTAAACGAACCGAATTATATCGCCCGCTTTATCAATCCTTCTTCATTTTTTCTCTTATTCGGAATATTTGGTCTTATTGTGGGATTGTCTCTAGGTGCTGTTGTGGGAGCCACATCCCTGTTTTCCGATTTCATTGCAACACTTCCCGAATTTTTCAGCACCCTTCAGGGTAAAATCCATGGAGGTCTCTTATTCGGGCTTTTCGGCGGCTTGCTGGGTCTTTTGTTCTTGGGTCTGGTGGGATTTTTAACGGCTGTTTTTGTCAATATGATTCTGTCTCTCATCGGGGGGATCAAGCTGCGTATTGATAAAATTGAAAAGTGACATTATTATCAGTTTTAAAGAAAAATGTGATGTCATGTCAAGCACGCTCTTTTTGTTTTCTTGGGGAAGGAATTCGTAAGTTATTTACTATTCAACAATTACATATAACTCTATTGTTAACAGCAAGTTACAAATAGTATACAAGTTATTGTGCAATTTGTCATATCTCCCAGTAATTCATAGGAATACGTTCCGAAAAGGGCCGTTTTTTCACAATTTTTCCACAGATTTTGTGAAAAAAGCAAAGTGACAAAAAACGGTCAATATTTCAGGGCTTTTTTGCCAAGGCGAAAGCAATCTGTCCTAATGATATCAGCTCATCGTTTGGAGAATAATGAACAGGGCGCAGGACGTCAAAATCCATGCTTCTGAGCTTTTGGATAGTGCGGCTCAGAAGGTATTTGTTTAGAAAAACGCCTCCGGCAAGAACAATGGAGTTGATTCCATGCTTTTCACGGATTTTTCCACTCATTTGAATGAGCGCTTCAGCCAGTGTGTTGTGAAACCGTGCGGAAATGATGGGTATCGGAACATTTTGAGCCAGGTCTTTGACAATGGAGCGGATGGCGCTCGAGAAGGAAACAATATAAGGCATTGAGTTTCCGCTTATTTTAAAATCATAGAAGCTTTCTGTTTTATCATCTGCTGCTGACTCCAGACGCATGGGAGCTTCCGCTTCGAATTCGACCTGTTCCGGTGCCAAACCGATAAGATAGGATACAGCGTCAAAAAGACGGCCGCAGCTCGATGCCTGAGGGCAGCATATGTTTTTTGTTATCATCTGCTGGATGTGGTTAAGCTTTTTGCGATCTATTCTGGCTATGGATTCGACTTTCGGTAAGCTTGATGGATAGGTGTCCATAAGATAGGCAAGAGTCATACGCCAGGGCTGTTTGGCGGCCAGGTCTCCTCCGGGAAGCGGCATATATTTAAAATGTCCGGCTCGTGTGTATGTGTGATAATCAGCCAAAAGAAATTCGGCTCCCCAGGCCGTGCTGTCTCCTCCGTATCCGAATCCGTCCAGTATGATTCCCAGCACTTTTTTACTTGTGTCAAGATGGTGTTCCAGCATAGCTGCCAGAGCATGGGCATAATGATGCTGGACTTTGATATGAGGGATTCCCATTTTTTCGGCATATCTGGTTGTGTGAAAGTCAGGATGAAGGTCTGAAACCACAGTATCCGGTTTGAATTCGAAAAGTTTGGAGAGATGCTTTATGGTCTCCTCAAAATATGTGTAGTTCTGGTATTCATCCAGGTCTCCGAGGAATTGGCTTGTTATCACATATCCTTTTTTATAGATGGATATGGTATCTTTTAGCTCTCCGCCCAGAGCCAGAATTTGCTTTTGAGAAACTAAGGATTCAGGGACTTTTTGCGGGTAGGGAACATACCCCCTGGCCCGTCTTAGAAACAGAGGTTTCCCGTCCACCACTTTCATAACAGAGTCATCGGATCTCATATGAATGGGGCGGTTGTGGGTGAGAACATAATCACAAAGAGATTTGATCCCTTCCCTTTCGTCTTTCATGATAGGGGAGTCCTTTGGATTTGAACTTGTGGCAACGATTAAGTCCAGGTCCTGGAGAAGCAGATAGTGCAGTGGAGTGTACGGAAGCATAAAGCCGGTTTCGTTTAAAAACGGAGCGATACCGGGGATGTCCTTTTTTTTACGCAGCAGGACAATAGGCCTTTGCGCTGAACAGAGCTGTTGTTCCTCATAGGCATCTATAAACCCATATTTTTCAATGACAGGAAGTCCTGAAGCCATGAGAGCAAAGGGCTTTGTTTTTCGTTTTTTTATGTTTCTCAATCTGTCCAAGGCTTTTTTATTAAAGGGGTCGCACACCAGATGGAAACCTCCCAGCCCTTTGACCGCAAGAATGCTTCCTTGCTTAATAAAAACAGAGGCTTGATGGATACCGCCTCTTATTTTCTCTCCGGTTGAACTTTTTTTCAGTTCGACTTCAGGTCCGCATTCCGGACAGGCGACAGGCTGGGCATGGTAGCGCCTGTCAGAGGGATCTGTGTATTCCTTTTGGCATTGGCTGCACATTTTGAAATGCGACATCGTGGTCTGGGCTCTATCATAAGGAAGGGCTTTGACAATAGTATACCGGGGGCCGCAGTCCGTGCAGTTAATAAAAGGATATCTGTACCTTCTATCCTTGGGATCCAGCATTTCTTTCCTGCAGTTGTCGCAGATAGATATGTCCGGAGAGATAAAGACAAAACTCTGGCTGTGTTTGCTTTTTTTAATTTCAAACTGCTGGCAGTCAGAAAATTCCGCAGGCTCTCTATCCATATATTCTATCTGAGAGAGAGGAGGTTTTTCGTTATTAAGAGCCTGGAAGAACAGTTTGAAATCATCGGCTTCCCGGGATTCCAGGTGGATCTTGACTCCGAAACCTATGTTTTTGACCCAGCCTTTGTATCCGAATCTTTTTGCAAGACGGTAGATAAAGGGCCTGAAGCCGACTCCCTGAACAACGCCGAAGACGACCGCATCCGCAGCACGGGATTTTTTCATTTCACTGCTTTTTATGTCTCTTCTTCAATTTGCTTTTCTAAATTCTTTATTCTTTTTTCACTTCTGTCTATTTTTGAATAATAGAGGGAAATCATCTCGTTTTTCAATCTATCTTCGTTTGCCAGCCTTCCAAGGCTTTTGAAAAAGGGATTTTTCTCTTCCTCGAGACTTTTTATTTTTTCCGCTTTTTTATCCCTGGCTTTTTCCCATTCCCGGATTTCTTTTTGAAACTTTTTGGTCTCCTGCTTTCCCTGAGCTTCGATGTCTTTTATTTTCTGGTTGAGATTGTCACCTTCCATTGACAGCTGTCTTGTCTTTTTTTCCATGTCTGTCTTTTCATTAACCAGTTTTTTTATTTGAGCATCCGTACTGTTTTTCTTCTCCTGCCATTCTTTTATATTGTCTTCAAGGTTTTTTGTTTTGGATTTCTTTTCCTCTTTATTCATTTCAGCATTGTTTTCCAGTTCCAGCAGTTCTTTTTTTGACTGTGTGATTTTTTTGGCTGTTTCTTCTATGATAAAGTGCTTTTGCGTGATTTCAGATTCAATTTCCTTTTCTTTTATCCGGATGTCCTGGATGTTTTGAAGTTTGGGTTCAATTTTATTTTTGAGTTCCTGTTCGTTCTCGTCCTGTTTTTTCTTGAATCTTTCGAGATCTTTATTGAGCGCCTCTATTTTGGATATGGATTCCTTTTTTTCTTCTCCGAGCTCTCCGATTTGATCTTCAAGACCGAGGATTTGTTTTGATAGTGATTCTGAGGAAGGGACTTTTATATTTTGGGACCAGGCTGTTCTTCCAAGTTCAAGCAGATTGTGTTCGATTTTTTGCTGTTCTCTTTTTAACATCTGCTGGAGCCGGATTTTCTTGATCTTTTTTTTAAATCCCATAAAAAACAAATTGAGTTTTCTGCGCAGATCTTTATCTCTTAAGAAAATAAAGGCGAGGAGAAGAAGAATGACGCAGAGCATAAGCCAGAATATCCAGATGGGGAGGCCTTCGGCAGTTTCCGGAGGGATCTCCTGATTAGGGAAAATACTTGCGAGGAATTTTGCCATTTTTACGCCTGCATCCTTTTTTATAGGGAAACTGCTATTTTTCATGATTGGGTCAGATTTGTCAAGGTTATAGGGGACGCTCCATTAGGTACCACCCTATATTACTGAATCCGTTGGATATTAAAAAATATTCCAGATTGTCTCCCTCTGAACTATTTCCATTTAATACACCACCGCAATCCTGCAGATGTAAGTCCCTATATGAGTGGGTTCCAATGAGGCAGGACAAGGGAAGATCGCATTCTGGTAGTAAGCCGCGTACATAAGCGGGATTCTATAGGGTGGTACCTAATGGGACGTCCCCATATCATTTCTTTATGACTTCTCTTATTTTATTGTGGGGGGATTCCGGTATGAAAGGGGGAGGATGCGGGGCTGTCTGGGAATGTTGCTCAATGGCCCAGTCTATTAGATACAAAACAGCAGGAAGATTTTCCTGAAAAATGGGTATGATATCCTCTTCGCTGTTGTAAAACCCTCCTCCTAATATATCCACGGGAGGAAGTTCTATGGTAAAAGAAGGGATTCCGAAAACTCCGAACATCCAGTCTGTAGTATCCCCGTTTGTGAGATAGAGAGAATCTCCGGCCATGCCGAATTCATAAGTAGTTCCGTTGACTTCTCCCATCTTAGCGGCCATGTGCTCGGCCATATCATGCATCAGTTCATCCAGAGGGGATGGGTCCTCAGTATATCCCCAGGGATAAAGGATGACCTGGGAGTAATTGTGATAGGTGACAAGGGCCTGGAAATTTTTTCCTGTGATAAAATCTCTCACAGCCTGGGTTTCAGGTTCGGAAAACGGAGCCGGCCCTCTGTATACGGAAGAGAAAGAATCTGGGCTGGAGCCGATGTCATCACAGCCCCATTTATAACCGTAGTTCCTGTTCGGATCAACGCCGTAAGTTCCGTCCCCATTGTTGCGCCTGTTTTTGCGCCAGTATCTGTAGTAGTAAATGCTGTAGACAAGCCCGTCCGGATTGACAAGGGGTATTATCCAGACTTCGCTTTGATTGACGAGGCTTTTGATCTCAGAATTAGAGGCATAATTTTCCAAAAGATACTTTCCCATCAGATAAGGGACCTCAACAGAAATCCATTCTCTGGCATGATGGCATCCGAGAAGAATGACTTTGGCTTCGTTTTCTTCCTGATGCACATGGTCGCTTATTTTCAGGGCATAAAGTTGGCGTTGTTCATGAGACGTCCCGATGGTTTCGACCTTCGCCAGCTGTGGGTATGAGCTTTCAAGAAGAAAAAGATCCTGTTCAAGCTCAAGGTAAGAGTGATAATCTCCGTTGATGCCGCCCTGAGCATTGGCGCTCTGCGCAGCCTGATCAGCAAACCTGTAAGTCTCGAGAGAATAGGTAATTCCGGCTTCCTGTAATTTAATAAGGTCCCGGATGCCCGCAACAACATATATTTTCCCTTTTTCCTGAAAAAGGATATCCAGATTCATCTCCCTTATGGCTTGAATGGCTTCAGAATCTTTTTTAAGGCTTATGATGTCGTTTTCCCCTGGATACTGAGCCGCCAAAGAAGAGACAGCTATAGCCATTGCTAACCAGGCAGTCACGATCCTTTTCATTTTTTATCCTTTTGTTTCACTTAATGAAAAAATTTCAGTATCATCTTTCCCCGCTCCTATACCCTAAGGTCAGTGCAACCCGTCTTCTCCTCAAATGGTCACCCGAACCGTTTTCATACCCCAGTGAAGCGCCTGCATGGAAATAAAAACGGTCTAACTCCAGACCGGTTCCGAATGTGACAGAGAAGTAACGGGAGGCGGGATTTTTCATTGGCTGAGGGTCATAATGAAAACCCAGCCACAAAGGCATATTGAAGGGAAGGCCGAATATCCTGGTGGCGGCCTTATATTCAAGCCCGGTTCCAAAACAGACAACATCCTTGAACTCTCTCGGTCGTTCTTCTCCGAAGAGGGTGACTTTATATTGTGACCAGTTGAAAAAAGTTGCGTCTGCAGCAGCCCTGAGTTTTTCTGATAGTTGGTAATTTATACCGGCTCCGATTATCAAAGGCTGCATAAAACTTGAATCATCCTGGGATTCTATCTGGATGTCTGTATCAGAAAGAGCCGCTTTATACCGGAGAAGACTTTCGCTGTCGCTTGTTTTTTTATAGGGAGTCCTGAAAACAGCCGCGGCCTGAAAAGCTTCGGATATGTTGAATGTCAGACCTCCGTTTAGATAAAATCCCTGCAGTTTGTGGGATTTTTCATCTGTCATAATGACAGCGCTTCCGTAATAGTCTTCTCTCAAAGACTTGTTGATATCCCCTGTTACAAAGTTAAAGCCCAATCCGATGAAAATCCGGCTCCCAAGGTTTTTGGATACGGCCAGGTTTATATTTCTCAAAAGCCCGGTTTGTTCTAAGTCTAATTTAAAGTAAACAGAGCCGCCCTCCGTGTGCTCGTAGTAGGCGGAGGGTCTGTTATAATGTTCCAGTATGGATGTGCTCAATGCCAGACCCCATCCATTCATATTCAATGAGATTCCGCCAAAATCCAGGGAATAAAGAGCGAGAGAGGAGTTATCATAAGTGGTCATCGGACCCGTATTGATGATGGAATATTTAAAAAGGGTCGCACTGTTTAAAGAGCCGTTTGTAAGGACAGTTAAGCCGGGCATCCGGCTCAATTGGGAAGGATTGGTCAGTGCTGTGGAAAGGTCGGATGCATGAGCATAGTGGGCGCCTCCCATGCTTAACGGGCCTCCGGTGAGAAGGCCGAAGATATTCCATGTCCTGAGAGGGGCTTCATCCTCATACTGTCCCATGACAAGCTGTGCTCGAGATATTACGGGTAGGATCATGAGTGAGCATACAAGGAAAACAAAGTGAAATCTGAGCGAAGATTTGGTCATTTTTTTGGATTATATATTTCTTTTTTATCATTTGCAAATTAACTGTAATTTGAATAGACTATACTATTTATAAGCCTTATTCGGAGTGAAAATGGTGACAAAAAGAGCAGAGCGTATAAAGATAACGGGAACAGGTATGTATGTTCCGGAAAAGGTCTTAACCAATAAAGATCTTGAGAATATGGTGGATACCTCTGACGAATGGATAACAACAAGGTCGGGAATTAAGGAACGGCACATAACCGCTCCTGATGAGACCACAGCAGACATGGCCATTTTAGCAGGGCAGAGAGCGGTGAAAGACGCAGGGCTTACTGTTAAGGACGTTGACATGGTCCTTGTTGCAACATCCACTCCCGATACGATATTCCCATCGACAGCCACCTGGGTTCAGAAGGGATTGAAAGCCGACTATACGCCTGCCTTTGATTTGTCCGCGGGATGCTCCGGTTTTTTATACGGAATGATCGTGGCTGAAGGCCTTATTCTGGCAGGTTCGGCCAGAAGGGTCCTGCTCATAGGAACCGAATGTCTTACCAAAATAACTAATTGGAAAGACCGCAACACCTGTGTTCTGTTCGGAGACGGTGCCGCCGCCGCTGTTTTGGAGAAATCTGAGGATGAAAGCGGTATGCTTTCGTCTTACTGGAAGGCAGACGGAAATCTGGGTGAGCTTCTCATTCTACCTGGAGGGGGCATCTTAAATCCGGCTTCACATAAAACCGTTGATGAGGGACTTCATTATCTACAAATGAAAGGCAATGAGGTGTTCAAACATGCTGTGAAGCGAATGGGAGAAGCAGCGCTTATGGCGTTAAAGAAAGCCGGGGTAAAAAGGGAGGACATTGATTATTTGATTCCCCATCAGGCGAATATCCGCATCATTCAGGCAACGGGAAGAAGATTGAAGCTCCCCGAGGAGAAAGTGTTTTCCAATATACATAAGTACGGGAACATGTCCGTGGCCACCATACCCATAGGACTTCATGAACTCAAGGAAGAAGGGAAGCTGAAGAAAGGTTCTGATATTGTTATGGTCGCATTCGGGGCAGGCTTCACCTGGGCCGCGATTGTATATAGATGGTAATGACTTCTTGAGATTTTTTTAAGGTTGATTTTCATATGAATATATCCTATAATTAATATCGTAATTATATAGTATAAAATTCTCCAGGAGTCACGCATGAAAAAACGGCTTTCTTTATCAGTTCTGGCGGTCGCTTTACTTTTAGTCGTTGTCCATACACATCCTGTCCTGAGCAGGGATGATGGATTTCCGGATGCACCTGATTTTATTCTTGAAGACCTCAACGGCAATGAAATCACTCTGGATGATTTTGAAGGCAAGGTGTTGTTTGTAAATTTTTGGGCTACCTGGTGCCCTCCATGCAGGGAAGAGATACCGGGTTTTGTGGAGTCCTATGGGGTTTATAACGATAAAGGGATGGAAATATTGGGCGTCTCTTTAGACAGACAGGGTGTCAGAGTTGTTAAAAAATTTGCAGAGCAATATGAAATAAACTATCCCATGGCTATAGGAACACAGCAGTTGATTCAGGATTACCGGCCGGGTCAGTATATTCCCACAACCATTGTTATCGACCGGGAAGGAAAGATCCGGCACAGACACATCGGATATATGGATAAATCCGTCCTGGAAAAATATTTTTTGCAGTTATCCCAATAAACAAATTTACCGTTTCTGATTCACGGTTTACTTTGTTTTGATCATATCCATACCCATATCCAGGGCTTTTTTATTCAGAGGAAGCAGGTGGTGGTATCTTTCCGGCAGCGTTCCTTTTAAGGCGGTAAGAACAGACTCTTTTTTTACGATCTGGGTGATTTTGAGCAGGGCCCCCATAGCCACCATATTCATGACTTTTATGTTTTTCAATTTATCAGTGGCTGTCCTTATTGCCGGTATATCATAGGAATGGATATCCTTTCGCGTAGGTCCTTTTTTTATGACACTGCTCTCCCAGATAAGTATCCCGCCTTTTTTGATTCTTGGCTCAAATTTTTTCAAAGAAGGTATGTTAAACACCGCAGCAATATCAAATTCCGTATCAATGGGGGATGAGATTTTCTCATCACTGACATTGACCATGCAGTTGGCAGTCCCGCCTCTCATTTCAGGCCCGTAGGAAGGAAACCAGCTCACTTCTTTTCCCTCCTTCATGGCTGCATAAGCAATGAGTGTTCCCATAGAAAGCACTCCCTGGCCTCCGAATCCTGCAAATACCATTTCCTTTAACATCTATACCTCCTTCTTATCGGGTTTCTTAAAGACTTTTAACGGGTAGTAGGGAAAAACTCTTTCTTCAAGCCATTTTAATGATTGCTCAGGGGTCATTTTCCAGCCGGAGGGGCAGTTTGACGCCACTTCAATAAAGGTGGTTCCCAGCTTTTTTCCTTGATATTCAAAAGCATTGCGCAGCGCTTTTTTCGCTTTTCTTGTATTTGCCGGTGTGTTGCAGCTCACCCTTTCCACATAGGCCACTCTTTCGAACTGGGACACAATTTCTGACATTTTTAAGGGAAGGCCGATTTTTTCCGGATCCCTTCCATAGGGAGAAGTGGTGGTCTTCTGCCCTTCCAGAGTGGTGGGCGCCATCTGACCGCCTGTCATACCGTAGATGCCGTTGTTTATGAAAATGAAAGTGAAGTTTTCACCCCGATTACAGGCATGAAGAGTCTCTGCTGTTCCTATGGCAGCCAGGTCACCGTCTCCCTGGTAAGAAAAAACGTATCTGTCAGGAAGCATTCGTTTGATACCCGTAGCCACGGCAGCAGCTCTTCCGTGAGCCGCTTCCTGCATGTCCACATTCATATAATTATAGGCAAATACCGAACATCCGACCGGGCAGACTCCTACTGTTTTTTCCTGGATGTCCAACTCCTCTATGACTTCCATAAGAAGTTTGTGTATGGTAGAGTGAAAACATCCCGGGCAGTAGTTGATTCGAGTTTTTGTCAGAGTTTCCGGCCTTTTATAAATAAGTTTGTATCCTTTTTTCATGATATCACTCCTTGATCTTCTCTATTTGCTCAATGACTTCATAAGAATCGGGAACAATACCTCCCATACGCCCGTAGAAATGAACCGGTTTTTTACCGCATACCGCCAGCCTGACATCTTCCACCATCTGTCCCGCGTTCATCTCAATAGATATGAAAAATTTCACTCTGTCCTTATCCGCATGTTCGCTGAGTTTTTCATAGGGGAATGGCCATACGGTCTGAGGCCTGAAAAGCCCTATTTTCATCCCTTTATCACGGCCTATATCCACAGATTTTCTGGTGACTCTGGAAGTGAGCCCGAAGGAGACAATGATGATTTCCGCATCTTCTGTTTTGTATTCGTCAAAGCGGACTTCATTCTGTTTGATCTTTTCATATTTTTTTTGGAGCTTCTGGTTCTTTTTTTCCATGTCTTCGGGTTGGATATAAAGGGACGTCAGAATATTGCGCTCCCTGTCTTTTGTTTTCCCAGTGGTGGCCCAGGGTTTGTCGGGTTTGTATTCAATGGGATCAGGAAGTTCGACTTTTTCCATCATCTGCCCTATGGCTCCGTCAGACAATATGGTCACAGGTGTTCTGTATTTATCTGCCAGCTCGAATCCAAGGTACACGAAGTCCACCATCTCCTGAACAGAGTTTGGAGTGAGCACTATCGTGTGATAATCACCGTGACCTCCGCCTTTAGTGGACTGGAAATAATCACTCTGGCTGGGCTGTATGGTTCCCAGCCCCGGACCTCCGCGGACCACATTACAGAAAAGACAGGGGATCTCAGCGCAGGCTATATAAGAGATGCCTTCCTGCATTAAGGAGAATCCCGGGGAAGATGTGGTGGTCAGGGTCCGGGCTCCGGCTCCTCCGGCTCCGTACATCATATTGACGGCCGCCACTTCGCTTTCCGCTTGCAGAAAAACATAATTGTGATGGGGTTCCTGCTGGGCCAGATACTCCATGACTTCTGACTGAGGTGTTATCGGGTACCCGAAATAGCCCTGAAGGCCAGCCCTTATGGCTGCTTCACCAAGGGCCTCATTACCTTTCATTAATCTTAGTTCTCCCATTTTTAACTCCTCTGTTTGGGTTGGTCTTCTTTTTTGTAAACTGTGATGGCCGCATCAGGACAAACCACAGAACAGTTCATACAGGCAATGCAGTCATCCTCCTCTTTAAGATAAGCATAATGAAGACCATAACTGTTGGTGTCAGATGTGTTTAATGCCAGACAGTTTGTTGGGCAGCTGAGGACGCACAAATCACATCCTTTACACCTTTCAATATCGATCTCAACATAACCTTTTGCAGGCATAATGTCCTCCATATATTAATTTATAAATGTTATTATTTTGAATACAAATCATATGTCCTCCACTCTTAAAGATTCTGAATGTTCAGAATTTGAGAAAGATTTCACATTTCACGTTCATTTATAATTCAAACGAGAGCACTCTGTGTGAATGACATTGAACATTGACGGCAGCGGGCATGGAGGCGATATGACAGGGGAATGCCTCTATGTGCACAGCCAGTGATGTGATCCTTCCACCCATTCCTTGAGGCCCGATTCCAAGATTGTTGATTCTTTCCAAAAGCCTCTTTTCCATGTCTGCATAGAACGGATCAGGATTGTGAGAACCGAGGGGTTTTCTCAGTAAAGCCTTCTTTGCTAACAGCGCAGAGTATTCGAAATTTCCACCCAGGCCCACTCCCACTATTGTAGGAGGACAGGGATTTGATCCTCCGGTCTCTATGGTTTCTACAACAAAGTCTTCTATCCCTTCTTGCCCTGCGGCCGGAGCGAACATTCTGACCTGGCTCATATTCTCAGCGCCGCCGCCCTTAGCCACAAACTGGACTCTGAAATGGTCTCCTTTGTCAAGCTCCCAGTGAATATAAGATGGGGTGTTGTCTCCGGTGTTTTTCCGGCGGATCGGGTCTGCGACCACTGATTTTCTCAAATAGCCTTCCTCATATCCCTCTCTTGTGCCTTGGGTGATGGCATCTCTCAGGCTTTCCAGCCCGTCGTCACGATTGAAGCGAACGTCTTCACCGAGCTCCACAAAGAACACAGCCAATCCTGTATCCTGACAAAGACCTAATTTCTCATCTTTAGCGATCTGAGCGTTTTGTTTGATCTGTTCGAAAACAGCTTTTCCGGCAGGGGATTCCTCTTTTTTTTCCATCTCCTCAATGACCTTCATCACATCATCTTGAAGCTCGAAATTAGCTTTTTGAACAATGTCTCTGACCTTGTTTCTTACGTCAGATAGACTAATGGTTTTCATATGATACCTCCGGGTTGAATAATAATAAATTTAGTATAGATAACGGAAAATTAATTTTATTTGATTTTAAGACTCTAGACATGAATTATCAGTTTATGACTCTATAAAAATCCTGTCAAGTAAAAACCGTTCTGATTATATTTCTTCGTTCATCTCTATCAAAAAAGACAACAGAAAAAAGATTTTTATATCTTCAGATTGAGGGCCATGAGCTTCCTTTCTGTCATTTCTTCGATGGCATACTTCAGGCCTTCCCTTCCGAATCCGCTTTCTTTGATCCCGCCGTACGGCATGTGGTCAATACGAAAGGTCGGGATATCATTGACAACAACCCCCCCCACGTCCAGCTCCTCATATGCGCGGAAGGCTTTGTTGAGATCATTCGTGAAAACGCCTGCCTGAAGTCCGTATATGGAATTATTGACTTCCTCCAGCGCCTTCTCAAAATCATCATACCTGTACACCACAGCCACCGGGGCAAAAGCTTCCAGCCATGATATTCTCAAGTCCGGTTTGCACTCGGTGATCACTGTGGGTTCAAACAGGGATCCATCCCTCTTTCCCCCGCACACAATGCGCGCTCCCTCATTAATGGCTTCCTCAAGCCATTCTTCGGTCTGCTCAGCCGCCGCCGTAGTAATCATGGGGCCCACATCCGTGGTCTCTTTCATGGGGTCTCCCATTTTCAAATTTTTCACCGAATCTATGAAATCCGACAGGAACCGGTCGTATATTTTTTCGTGCACATAAACACGCTGTATGGAAATGCAGACCTGTCCCGAGTAAGCGTAAGCGCCGAGAACGGTCCGGGGCAGGGCATAATCCAGGTTGGCATCAGGTTCGATCACCACAGCCGCGTTCCCGCCAAGCTCCAAAGTCACGATTTTTTTATGCGCCCTTTTCTTGAGGTCCCACCCTATATCCGGACTTCCCGTGAATGTGATCATTTTGACCTTTTTATCCTCTGTAAAGGCATCGGCTGCCTGATAACCGCAGGGGACCGCATTGAATCCGCCCGCAGGATAATCCGTGCTGTTAATGATGTCTGCCAGTATCATATCCGTTATGGAGACCTGGGAGGCAGGCCTTGATATGAACGCATTTCCTGAAGCCAGGGCAGGAGCGACTTTATGCGCCATCAGATTAAGGGGGAAGTTGAAAGGACTGATTCCGGCTATGACACCGATCGGGAAGCGGCGTACAAATCCCCAGCGGTTTTCAGTCTGGGGCATAAGGTCGAGCGGTATGATTTCTCCGTTTATCCGCTTGGCCTCTTCCGCGGCGATTTTAAATGTATTGACAGCTCTTGAGACTTCCACCCGTGAAGATTTGATAGGTTTCCCTGCGCCCATTACAATGGATTCGGCCAGCTCCTGTTCCCGTTTTTTAATCTCATTCGATATAGTCTCCAGCACCTGGGAGCGTTCATGGCTTGAGAGGAGCTTTGTCTTTTTAAAAGCCGCATAAGCCTGTTCAATGGCTTTTTCAACCTGTGATTTATCGGCAAAGTGCACTTTTCCCACCGCTTTTCCGTCATAAGGCGATGTGATTTCCCGTATTTCAGAGCCTTGTTCCCAGTTTCCATTGATCAGTAATTTGAATTCTTTCATATTTCCTCCTTATTTATTACCCTGGTTAAAAGGAAAGTATAATGGTTTGAGAGAGAAGTTTAAAGTCAAAAAGCGGATCCGCACAGTTCCCCGCTGAGCCAGTCAACGGTTTTCTCCACAATAAAGCATGACCAGATAGTGTCAGCAAGAAAATGCCCGGTGAGTTTTCCCAGCATATAATTGCACACAGTATCCCATATGCATTTTGCCACAGCCATTTTATGCTGCTCCGTGGTATCTCCTCCTGCAAGCGCATACGCGGCCGTGTTCATGATGCAGGCGAAGATGCCCATATAAGATTCGATTTGAAGTTTGAGCTGGATCATGGTCTGGGCCACTTCCGCATATTCAACCATGGCCTGGCCTTGGCCGTGCGTTCCTATACCGAGGGTATGACCTGTTTCAGGATCGATCCTCCACCAGGTGGTGCCATCTTCCCCGTTGATTTCGAAAGCCTTTTTTGGCGCAACAACCATATAGCCATTCTTAAGGTCCTGCTTAATATGTTCATGCACATTTTTGTCAAGTTCCAGATTTTTGAATCCTTTGTCTTCCGGACCGATAAGGGTTATCCACTCGGAGCCTTTATTGAAAACCTCACTGGTGTTAAGGATTTTTTCTCCGGGAGGCATGAGGAGGGCTTCGATGTTCGTGTCAAAAACCCCCTGACCCAGACGGATGAAAAAATCTTGTTCCTGAAGCACAGACACGTCATTTTCAATGATGTCCATGCTTCTGTATTTCACAAGCTCTCCCTCAGGATTTAGCTTTAATTGAGAATGAAGACTGATGAGATTTGGGTGATCGAGAAAAATTCCTTTTCCCGCCCATCCGAATCGGGACCTGGCCAGAGCCATATCATAGAGCTTTCCAGGCGGGGATGTGATTTCCGCTATTTGATTGAGCACTTGCTGTGGATCGGGTTCTTTAAGGCTTTCAAAAAGCTCAAGGACAGCCTCTTGATTGGAAAGCAGGTTTTCAATGGTCAGATACTCCATGAATCCGTCGGAAAACCGTCCGGTGATAACAAGAACTTCAGTCTGGCCGAGCATGCTGAGGCAGCGTTTCATCTGGTCTCCGGTCTTTATTTCAGGGGCGGGAATGGATTCCTCTGCCCTTTGAGCCGGCCCCAGCAGATCAAAGACTTCCCTGCGCATGGTACGGCCGGGTTGACCCGGAGAGCAGAGTTCGTATTCGATCCACTCCGCAGTAAGATAGGTATCTTTTGCCGGTTCCTCCTTTTTCTCCTTCGCGCCAAAGGCTTTGAACATGCTCCGGCTGAATGCTCCGACTCCTCCTGAGCCCGATTTTTTTTCAACCAGCCCGCCGGTGTGGTTAAACATGGTCCCCTCCAATTCATCTGAATCCACAGTCAGTGTGGGGATCCATGATTTCTGTTCGAGGACGACGTTCTTCAGGTTTGAGATGAGGTCCTCGGCTTCAAAAAGATTCTCATCCGTGGGCCAGTCCAGCGGATAATGGCGGATCAGGAGCCGGCTGTCACTGAGTTCATCCGGACGGACCGTATGTTCAAGGACTGTTTTTTCCTCTACATCACCGCTTTTCCACTGTTCGATGATAAAACGGATGTGGATAAGGTGGGCTTGCTCTTCATCCAGGTCATCCGCATCATAAAAGTCATCAGGTTCCGAAAGAGTCTGGCCCGGCTTGAAATCCGGAAAACAGGGATCCAGATCCATCCATGTCCCGTCTTCACTGATCTGCACCCACCAGTGCTCCTTCAGGGCTTCTCTGTCCCGAACGCTGCGGTCAACTCTATTCGCAGCGCCTGAATTTTTTACAGCCGCGGCCAAGGCTTCCGCCTGTCTTTCCGCTCTTGAGCGTATTTTCTTTTCCAGCAGTTCCTGTGCCTTGATCCGATTCATTAAATCCTTATTGAGTTTGTTTTTGTCCATATCGAATTTTAAAGCAAACTCTTCTGTGCGCTCATTTCCGGATGGAACTCCCTGCACATTATCAGGAAAAGGGAAAGAGCCTGCACGCAGCCGCAGCTTCTGCAAAAGCCTGCCTGCCTCTTCATCCGAAAGAGTGCCTTTTGCCAGACGAACCTCATAGCCGGCTTCATAGAGAAGCTCATTAAGGAGAAGCGCGCGGTCCAGACTGTTTCCGACCCTGTCCATGAGCACTCCTCCCGGGCCCCGGAATGTGCCTCTGTAAGGGACGAGCAAGGTGTTGTCTCTGACCCATTGATAGAGCGTATCCATATGGCTTCCCACCTCGTCCACCAGAGCTTCTGGGCTGAAGCTCTTTTTATCCAATTCATCCCTCCACTCCTCAAGCTGTTCGTACATATTTTCAAGCTCACCAAGAGCCGCATGGATCTCTTCTTCTCCGGGAAGGTCTTTTTCTTTGATCTGCCCGTTTGAGGAGATGAAAAATACAATACAAAGGAGAAGAGGAATGGCAAACAGTCTGCCTGTTTTTGTCTTTTTCATAATGCCTCCTCATGTGATTCCTTGAGAGTCCATTTGTCATCCTCTCTGACCAGCGTAAAGACGAGGGTCTGGTCAGCTTTGATATTGATTTTTTGCTCTATGACTTCCGGTGCCAGCATCAATCTCAGCGTGTAGGAACCTTCAGTGAGTTCAACGGGATTCCCTCCGACAAAGCCGCTCCCTGCTGTTTCTCCTTTTTCATCCGTTACCGTGAATTCGACCTGAAGCGTCTCTTCAAGGGAAGAGAAAAGCTCGTTCGCATTTTTTGCATCCAGATATTTTCCGCTCGTGGATCGGGCGATTGATTCAAGCTGTCCGCGGTGTTCAGCTTCTTTTATACCGAATCCTATGATATGAAGACTGAGGTCCGCTCCCGTCTCATTTATCTGTGCAGCAATGGAGTGAATATCACCTCCGCAGCTTTCGATGCCGTCGCTTATGAGGACAATGGTCCCTTTGTCTATGTCTTCGAAGTCTCCGGCTGCCTGCAGCACTGAATACACCAGGGGTGTTTTTCCTTTAGGCTTGATGGAACGGACCATGTCTGTCATTTCCTGTTTGTTAACAGGCCCTATCGGAACAGCCAGTTCCGTATCTTCACACGCGCGGCTGTCCCTTAAAGAATAGCGGTGGCCGTACAAACGCAGGCCCACATTCATGTCCTCCGGAAGGCTGGTGATGATCTGCTCAAGCACCTCTTTGGCAATGGAGATCTTGCTTTTTCCCTGGATTTGTCCCCACATTGAATTGGAGGCATCCACGATCAGCTCCACGTTATTGATTGTGGCTTTTTCTTCTCCTTCCTTGAAGAGGATTTGGAGAGAACCCTGTTTTTTGACTTTTTTCTCTTCCTTTGGCTTTTCTTCTTTTTTCAATTCTGCCCGGATAAGGTAGGGGATAGCTGAGGTGAATTGTTCGAAGATCGTTTTGGCGCTCTGTTCGATCTGCTCGTCTGAGGGGGAATGATAGAACTGACCCCCGGTAGAGTAGGCGATCTCACTGAAGATTTGATTCAAAGTGCTGTCAAAATAATCTGATTTGCTGTGCCATCCGGGCTGGACTCCTATGGTAGAGAATATGACACCTGTATCAAGGATGGCATCCCAGAGCTCTATGTAGGCGAGCTTCCAGTCGTCCTGCTGGCAGACGAGTTCGTCCAGCACAGCGATCACAGCTCTGTTTCCGTCTTTTATTTTGACTTCATCAATAGCCGTGTGCAGTCCGTTAAAGGTGTCTGTTTGCCCGGCCCCCAGGACTTCACTTTCCGCTGCTTTTGTGAGCTGGGCCGGGTCCCGGGTGAAATCAGACAGAGTAAACACTTTGTCCGTATATTTCATCAGCTTCAGCTCCAATCCTGCTTTAAGGTTGGTTAAATACCCCCGAAGGACTTTTTTCACTGTAGGAACACTGACCTTCATGGAACCGCTGTCATCATAAACGAGGACCACATATATCTCAGGCTGTGTGATGCGAAGGAAATAATCGCCCGGCTCAACACTGTAGGTCATGACCTGCACGTCCCCTGTGGTCTTGATATCAGAAGGGGAGATGTCGTCCCCTTCACGGGTTTGAAGAACGGCTCTTGCATTCACTATACCGAATTTTCGGAACGATATCTCCAGTTTTTCGTCCTTGATATTGGGAAGCGGGATCCTAAAGATATCCTGATTGTTTTTCGACACTTCTCCTCCCAGAAGGGTTTGAAGAGGGAGGTTCTGGGCTTCCTGGATAGTGTTGTTGGATTCTTTTTCTCTGAGTTCGGCTTCTTCCATCATTTCTGCGGCGCTCATCTGCTCTCCTCTTTGTTTGAAATAACCGCTGACGAATATCTCCCGGATCTCGATCTCCTCCTCGCTGTAGGCCTCTGCGATTTGGATTTTCAGATATTTTGCTGTTGTGGGATCCACCTCAAATTCCTGCAGGCTATCCGGTTTCTCTTTGATATTGATTTCAGTCAAAGGCTCGAATCCTGTTTTCGGGGTGTTGTTTGATACGGAGAATTTTAATTTTTTAGGGAAGTCCTCTTCTCCCACCCGGATACCGATTTTATGGATCTCAGCGAATCTTCCCTGAGGAAAGCAGAACACAGCTTCTCTGGGAAGGTCACCGTCCTCAAAGTCAAAATAAAAGGCGCCTTCTTTGTAATCTTTTTGATTCAGGCTGTGGTCTATCATCCGGTTCCATTCATAATAAACAGGAGGAGATGACCGGTAGATCACAGCCGCCCCTCTTCTTGAGGATAAAAGGTCCTGCACGGTTTTCTCAGGCGGATTTTGCGGATCAAGCTGGCTGACTTTGATATCAGAAAACAAATAGCTTCCTGAATCCAGGGGAGTGATTCTCGAGGCTTCCAGCCCGATTTTCCCCTTTTTTGGGCGGCTGTCTTCTATGTCAAAGACCACCTGGCTGTCTACCATGAACACAAGGCGGTCTGCCACCGATTTCAGCTCAATATCCATCTGTTTTCCGATTTTTTCTTCCGGAATATCCATTTCGGCAAAGCACAGAAGTTCAAGTCCCTGGGCAGAGAAAAGTGACATCTCGTACCGGTCGTCTCTTTTATTGTATCCGGCGCGGTAATAATGTTGTGGATTTTTATAGCCAAAAACAATACCGAAATACCGGCCGAATCCGCCTTTTTGCGTAGTGGGCATCACACGAAAAGAAACAGAGAAATTTTCCCAATCGTCCTTTTCAGTAATAAGGAGAGTGGCTGATTCTTCCGTGGTGTTCTGGCATGAGATCCCGGAAAATTCCGTAAGCACGGGCTTCCAGATGCTTTTTTCTGGTTCAGCTCCAGGGTCGTCCCATGTTTCCCATCCGTCAAGGTCCTCAGATTTAAAGTCGCTGAAAAAGGATATTTCCTGTGCCGGAGGGGGAGTATCTGCCTGTGCCTCTCCGGTATCCTGACCTGAGGATTTTAAAAATCGGCCGTAGGCATAGACCTCGCTGATAAGGACCTGCTTCCCCATGTTTTCAATGATCATTTTTTCCATCTCCGGGGTCATACCACTGGAACCTGAGGTCAATATTTTCATCTTCAAATATTTTGCTTTTGTGGGTTTGACCTCAAACTCCTGGTAGTCTTTTTTGTCAGGAGTTCTCTCAAAGTTTCCGATGGATTGAAAGCCTTCACTGCTTTCCTGGGATGAGAGGAACTCAATGCTTCCGGGAAGCCATGATTCAGTGAGCTGGATGCCGATTTTTTGTATTTCCGCCTCCTGGTCTTGCGGAAAAGAAAAAACCACTTCATAAGGAAGCTCGTTTTCTTTAAGGGACAATAAAAAGAGGCCTTTTGGATCTGTCTCATCCATTGTTTTTTCGTGGTCGATCAAAGCCAGATGGATCTGGTCTTCAGGCGTTACCACCCGGGCTCCTCTATTGAATGAGAGAAGGTCTTCAAGAGCCATTTCCGGCAGGTCTTGAGGGGCGGATGATTGCACGGTCATGCTGCTGAAAAGAACTTTTTCCGTTCCCAGCCCAGATACAGATAAGCCGCATTGGCCCCTCTGGAAACGGCCGTCGCTAACATCGAACAGAATGCTTTTATTAACCACAAAACGGATGCGCTCGCCTGTGAAATCAAGCTGTACGGGGATATTTTTATATTTGGGAAATTCGGTTTTAGTGAATTCCATAACATCGAATCCTTCTGGAGTCCGGCACAAAAGCTCAAACCTTTCTTCTCCGGAGTTATATCCTGCCCAGTAAAAATGCTCAGGGTCCTGAAAGCCGAATACCAGGCCAAAGGATATCCCTTCTTCGCCTTCATCACCGAATCGAATGAAACTGGTTTGGAGGGAATAGTTCCCCCATGATTTTTCGCCGGTAAGCAGAAGGGAGGCGCACTTGTTCGCATCGTTTTTTATGCCTGACGTTTCTGTGAGCATGACATCCCATTGGCTCGGCTTGTCTCTGGCCTCCGGATTATCCTGGACTTCCCATTTCATCTGCCGCGTCAGCAAGTTTTCATCTGAAGAAAGGGGAATGAACCGTACATCATTGTTCGAATAGGTATTTGATGGGGAGGGGAAAGAACAGAGGATAACAAATAAGGCGGCTATTGATACCATGGATTTTTTCATGATTTCTTCTCCTGTGAAATCGTTTATTTTTTGATGTTTGATATCTCTATGTTTTTTTCACTTTCAAAACCCCTGAAGTACAGAACAGGGGGCAGAGAGTCTGTTTGATAAGCCAGCCTGAACCGGACAAAGGTTTCCGGTGGGATGATAAAAGGGGAGGGAGGTTTATGGAAGAGGGAATCGGTGAACTCCTCGTCCATATAAATTTTCCGGCCTTCATCCATAAGGATGAACTGCTGGTCTCTCATGATTTCTATTCCGGAGTTTACCAGGGATTGAATACCAAGGTCGAGGATAACAGAAGAGTCTGTCTTTTCCGCGGAGAAAACCATGACCTTCATGGTGCTGCCGTCTTGATGAGAAGCCGCGGGCTCAGGGAACCGGATTTCTTTTTCAGGATCAAAGGGGAGGGCAAGTACCTGGTTCTGTATGCGAAGTCCAAGGGAGTCGATCAGGGATGAGCCGGGGACGAGGAAAAACACTTCCTGGCTCTGGAAAAATTCAGGCGTGAAGCGGATAAAACCCTCGTCTGTGGTGGTGCCTCCCACAGCATAATACAGGTATCCTCCGTCCGCAGTGAGCCAGATATATTCTTCGGGCTCTATCTGGACGATATTTTTTATGCTGTCTCCGGAAAGGCTTCGGCCGCTCAGGCGGACTTTGGCAAACCGCCATCCATCCGGTGCCGGCTCCTCTTGAAATTCATTGGAAAACGAGATGGAATGCACGGCTGCTTCCACAAGGCTGCTTTTCATATAACTCAAAGCTCCCCGGGGAGGCCCTTCATTTCCGCACGCATCCTGAAGCGTGCCCTTTACAGGGATGCATATGCTGCCGTATTCATAGTCAAAGAATTGAAATGCCAGGTTCTGCGCCCCTTCAGGGATGGAGAACACAAAGCATACTTCACGGACATCCCCTTTTTTAGGGATGGTGAACGGTTCGGACAGACTCACTCCTTCCTGGATTTGCTCGGTAAGGGAGTTGAGAGAGTAAGCCAGCCCGTCAGCCAGGCAGTAAACATGGTCTGACAGTTTTTCTACCATGTACGCCACATCGGTAAGCACATATTCCTGCTCGCCTTTCTTTTGTTCGGTCAGAAGTTTCACTCCCATGGTGTGGTCTTTTTTCTTTTCCAGCTTTTCCTTTTCGATTTTTTGTTTGGGGTGGATGTTTTCCCACTGTGCGGTGAGCAAAAGATATGTTTTTTGGAGGAGGGCGGGCTCTCCCTCTAAATCGGGAAGAAAAGAACTGCTTTTAATGGTTATCCTGACGGCTTTGTTCGCGTTCGGGTCTTTAGAATCGGCCTGCAGGCAAACAAAGCTCAATAGGATGATGAAGAAAACGCATATTTTTGTATTGATCTTTTTCACAATATCTTTTTGCTTATCACCTTACATATAGCAACTTTTTTTCCTCCTGTCAACGGAAAGAGGATCTGCCCGGTTTCTCACATTGACCATTCCCTGCAATTGGCGTAAAATAGGACAGCAAAACACATACTGCGAAATACGAATTAAAATTATGAAACGGCATTCATATGATAATGACTCAAATCGAACAAGACAAAAAAGGTGAGGACTTTCTGAATTCCTCTGGAAAGGCCTCTGATGGCTCCTCAAGATAAACTTCTTTTCGGTACGGCTGGTGTACCTCAATCAGCTTCGAAAAAATCCACTCTGGAAGGCTTGAGAGAGATCAAGCGGCTGGGACTTGACTGTCTGGAAATAGAGTTTGTCCAGGGAGTGAAAATGGGAACGGATACAGCCGAGCAGGTCCGAAGCGAAGCGGAGCGGCTGGGAGTGGCTCTCAGTGTTCATGCTCCGTATTATGTGAGTCTCAACTCGCCCCGCCTGGGGATAAGGATAGCCAGTCATAAAAGACTTCTTCATTCAGCCCGCATCGCACGGATTTGCGGGGCCAGAAGCGTGGTGTTTCATCCCGGATATTACGGGCAGGACAGCCCTAAAGATACTTTTGAGACCATAAAACAGGGACTTAAGGAAGTCGTTTCCATCCTCAAGTCCCAGAACAATCCGGTCGCTTTAAGACCTGAGACCATGGGCAAGCGCTCCCAGTTCGGCTCTCTCGAGGAAACCCTTTTCCTCTGCCAGCAGGTGGAAGTATTAAAACCCTGTATTGACTTTTCCCATCTTCATGCCCGTTATGGAAAGGCCAATGATTATTTGAGCTTTTTCAGGATTCTGAATAAGATCAAGCTCAAACTCGGAGCCGCTGCCTTAAAAGACATGCATATACATGTGAGCGGGATAATGTACGGGGAGAAAGGAGAGATCAAGCATCTTATGCTCGATAAATCAGACTTCCGTTATGATGAATGGATACAGGCGTTGAAGGATTTTAATGTGGAAGGCCTGGTCATCATAGAAAGCCCGACCCAGGAAAAAGATGCATTGATGCTCAAAAATCTTTACCACTCTTCCTGAAAACAGGAAAAAACACTTTTTATTTTTCTTTGGCAAAGATGTTATAAAGCCACCCGAACAGCCAGCCCACAATAAATCCGTCCACAAAGCCCCATATCAAACCCACCAGGCTGCCGAGGTAGCTGTAGCTGTAGCCAAAGTAGAACGCATTTAATTTTGAAAGAGTTTCTCCCTGGCCACCTTTTAAAAGGAGAAAAACCGTTGCAAGGAATATAGTAGCGCCCCAGATAATGCCTCCGGTCAGCGCTAAAGCCAGTTTGTTGAGTTTCATAAAACCCTCCCTGTTCATGATTCTATCGATTTTTTATCGTTTATAATAATACCAAAGTTTTATTTGGTCAAATTTTTCATGATTTCCAGAAGCACTCTTCTGTTTCTTTCCCCAAGGCGCAACCGGTTTATTTTCTCTTCTGTAAGGACACTCTGCTGGCTCTCTGCGAGCTCATAAGCCTTTTCTTTTTTCCCCGTGTAATAAAAACTCAATATGTTGAAAGCATGGCTCGGCTCTATTATCTCCGAAGACACATCGGACGACCGCGAAATAGTGAATATCCTTGAAAAATAATATTCAGCCCTTTTGAAATTTCTCTCTTTGAAATGCATGACTCCTAAGAGATAAAGAGCCTGAGTTTCCAGGGGAGCGTTTTTTGTAAGGTCTTCCAGCGTTTTTTTGGCTTTTCTTTCTTGTTTTTCTTTGAGATAGATTTCGTAGAGCTCGTAATAAGCCTCTTTTTCCTTGGGATTATCTTTTATATATGTATTGAGTTCCTTTATTTTATTTCTGAGTGCCTCTTCATCATTTGTTTTTTCATCAGAGGAAGCCGCATCTTTTTCAGGCTGTGTCATGGCTTTGGAATCCTCTGCGGATTCTTCTTGCCTTATTCCGAAATAATCGAGGATACGAAAAAGGTCGCCCTTTTTCTCTGAATCCAGCTCTATTTTGGATATCCCTTCCATCCCTATGAGCTCAACAGAGGTCATGAGATGGTTTTTACTTTCTTCCTGCTGGTCAATATAATAGTAAGAAAGGCCCAAAAACACATGCGCTTTTCCCATAATTTCATCATGTCCCTCTATACCAAAAACAGCGATTGTTAATTCTTTTACCGCCTTTCTGAAATTCCCTGCCCTAAATGAAGCCTCTCCTTCATTGAGCAGCCGGGTGTAAAAAGAATCGATTTCCTGGGCTTCTAATAAAAGGGCCATTCCAATAAAGATAATGACATATAAGACCAAATTTTTTTCCCTCATCATATCCTTATTTCTATACCAATCTTTTCTTTTTGTCAAAACAGCTTTTTTCACTTTACACAGGAAACATTAAACATTAAACTTATTAAATAACAGATATCAACACTGTTTTCATGGAAGGGAATACCGATGGAAGACAGAAAAAAAAACCAGCCTAAATTAAATTCGTCCGAATCCAAATACAGACGCCTGATGGAAAATATAAATGTGGGCATTTACAGGAACACACCGGGCTCGCAAGGAAGCTTTATTGAGGCCAATCCTGCCATTGTTAAGATGTTCGGATTAAAAAGCAAAAAGGAGTTTCTCAAAAAGAACGTTTCTGACCTTTATCAGGAACCGGAAGACAGAAAAAAGTTAAACGGAAAGATGAAGAAGAACCATTTTGTCAGAGGTGAAGTCCTTAAATTAAAAAGAGAAGACGGCACCTTTTTGTGGGGAGCGGTCACTGCCGTGGCTGTGAAAGACAAGGACGGTGAGATTCAGTTTTATGATGGAGTCATTGAGGACATTACAGACCGCATAGAGGCCGAACAAGCCCTCAAAGAAGAGAAAAGCCGGTTCAAGCAGCTTTATGAAAACGCGCAGGAAGGGATCGTGATCACTTCCAATGACGGCACAGTCAGCCATGCAAACCGGGAATTTTTGAAGATATTCGGCTACAAGCTCAAAGAAGTGGTTGGCCGGAATATTGACAAGCTTGTTGCCGGTCATGAGATCAGCAGAGCAAAGAAAATAACAAACAATGTCGTAAAAGGAAAAAATGTGGCTCTGGAGACCGTTCGAAGCCGGAAGGACGGCTCTCCGGTCCATGTATCGGTCATTGCTTCTCCTATCTCCGCAGGGGAAAAACAGCTGGGAGTCTTCGGAATATACCGGGACATCACAATGCGTAAAAAAGCGGAAGAGCGGGTCAATCACCTGAATCAGGTTCTCCATGCTGTGCGCAATGTGAACCAGCTTATCATTCAAGCAAAAGACAGAATCAAGCTTATAAACAAGGCATGCCACGGGATCGTTGAAACCCGTGGATATCAAAGTGCTTTGATCGCTCTTTTTGACGGATCCGAAAAGATTTCCACCACAGCCGAAGCCGGCATCGGAGACCAATATGCTCCTTTGAAAGAAAAGATGAAAAAGGGATGGCTTCCGTGCTGCGGTGAGAAAGCTTTGAAGAAAAAGGGTGTGGTTACATTCGAAAATCTCCGAAAAACATGCCCTGATTGTCCCTTGTCGCAAAGAAACAGCAACCACAGAGGAGCCATGGCGACAAGCCTGGCTAACAAGGATAAGGCGTATGGTTTTTTAACGGTTTCCATTCCGGAAGATTATATGAATGACAATGAAGAGCAGCGCCTGTTTCAGGAGATGGCCGACGACATCGCCTTCGGAATTCATTCCATTGAAGAGGAGCAAAAACGCAGACAGGCCGAGGAGGAGCTTAAGCTCGCTCTGGAAGAGGCCAAGCTCGCTGACAAAGCAAAGACCGAGTTTCTGGCTAACATGAGCCATGAGATACGGACTCCTATGAATGCGGTGATAGGCATGACAGGTCTTCTTCTGGATACGGACCTCAACAGTGAACAGCTCAAATTCACTGAGACCATACGCACAAGCAGCGAGTCCCTTCTCTCGCTCATAAACGATATACTTGATTTTTCAAAGATAGAGGCCGGGCAGCTGGAACTCGAGGACATGGGATTCAATCTGTGGTCTCTGCTGGAGGATTTTGCATCCATCATGGCTTTTCAGGCTCATGACAAAGGGCTTGAGTTTATCTGTGCGCCTGAACAGAATGTGCCGACCTATCTTAAAGGAGATCCCGGGCGTTTGCGGCAGGTTCTGGTCAATCTGGCGGGAAATTCCATAAAGTTCACAGAAAAGGGCGAAGTGTCGGTCCGTGTGAGTGTTGAATCCGAGACCGATGATGAGGCTGTGCTCCGGTTTACTGTCCGTGACACGGGTATCGGGATTCCTGATGCAAAACAGGAATTTATATTTGATGTCTTCACTCAAGTGGACGGTTCGAGAACCCGGAAAGCCGGGGGGACAGGCCTGGGCCTTGCCATCTCAAAGCAGCTAGCGGAGAAGATGGGAGGAAAGATTGATGTAAAGAGCGAAGAGGGAAAAGGCTCTGAGTTCAGTTTCACAGCGCGGTTTAATAAGCAGAGGAAGCGCGAGTCCGCTGAAAAGCTTGCGGCTGATATAAGCGGCACACATATTCTTATTGTGGATGACAACCGGACAAACAGAGAGGTTTTAAGAGGCCAGCTCGAATCCTGGGATGTCCGGGTTGCCGATGCTCAGGACGGTCCCACAGCTCTTCATAAGCTGTATAAAGCCTACCACGAAGGGGACCCTTTCCAGCTTGCCATCCTTGATATGCAGATGCCGGACATGGACGGTGAATCTTTGGGAAGGGCCATAAAAGCCGATGAGAAAACAAGAGGGGTCCGTTTGATCATGATGACTTCCATGGGACAGAGAGGCGATGCTTTCCGCCTGGAAGAGATCGGATTCGCGGCTTACCTCACCAAACCGGTCCGTCAGTCAGACCTTTTCGACTGCATAGCCACTGTTCTGGGACGTGGAGTCAAGACAAAGACGGAAAGAGTTCTGATCACACGCCATCTGATCCGGGAGATGCGAAGGGGCAAAACCAAGGTCCTTTTGGTTGAAGACAACATTACGAACCAGCAGGTCGCTACGGCCATGCTTAAAAAGATGGGAATGCGCGTGGACGCCGTGGCTGATGGGGTTGAAGCCGTCAAAACATTAAAAGATATTTCCTATGACATTGTGCTTATGGATGTGCAGATGCCTGTGATGGACGGCCTGGAAGCCACAAGGAAGATCCGTGACCCGAAAACAAAGGTGCTGGATCATGATATCCCCATCATTGCCATGACCGCACACGCCATGGAGGGCGACAAGGAAAGATGTCTTTCAGCCGGGATGAATGACTATATTCCAAAGCCGGTCAGCATCCAGAATTTAGCCCAGACTTTAGATAAATGGATCAAGAAACAGCCGGATGGAAAGATAGAAGAAGAACGATCCGCCTCTCCTGTCCCTGTGTTTAAAAAAGAACTGCTTGTAGAGCGTTTGATGGGCGATGAAAACATATTGAAAGAGATTTTGGATATATTCATCGAGGAAAGCGCCATGCAGATAGAATCATTGAAAGGCCATCTAGAGAAAAAAGACCTTGAGAAAATAAAGATGCAGGCCCATACCATCAAAGGAGCCTCCGCTAACATAGGGGGAGAGGTTCTCCGCGAGATAGCGTTTAAGATAGAAAAAGCCGCGGATACAGGAGATTTTGCTGAAATCGCATCGCTCATGCCAGAGCTTGAGGAACAGCATACTGTTTTGAAAAGGGTTTTGGAAGAAGAGATCAAAAAATAGGGGAATAAAATGGAAATTCCTTTACTTGATTTAAAAGCGCAGTACGCATCCATAAAAGAGGAAATACGCGCGGCCGTGGATGAGGTCTTTGACTCCCAGTACTTCATATTAGGGCCTAAAGTCAAAGAGCTGGAGCAGGAGATAGCCCGGTATTCAGAGACATCCTATGCATTGGGAGTCTCCTCAGGAACGGACGCGCTTCTTATATCTCTTATGGCACTGGGAATAGAGCCGGGAGATGAGATAATCACCACACCATTCACCTTTTTCTCCACAGCCGGTGTGATCTCCCGCCTTAACGCCACTCCCAAATTCGTGGACATAGACCCTGATACCTACAACATGGACCCTGAGAAGCTGGAATCAGCCATAACGCGCCGCACCAAAGCCATTATCCCCGTGCATCTTTTCGGGCAGTGCGCGGATATGGATCCCATACTTGAAATGGCCTCCAAATATGGTCTCCCGGTCATAGAAGATGCGGCCCAGGCCATAGGGGCCCAGTACAAGCACAAAAAAGCAGGATCCATGGGTGAGTTTGGGATCTTCTCTTTTTTCCCCTCCAAGAACCTGGGCGGCGCAGGCGACGGCGGCATGGTCATAACCCGGGACTCTGCGCTCTTTGAAAAGCTTAAAGTACTCCGTGTGCACGGCGCCCGTTCCAAATACTATCACAGAATCGTCGGGGGGAATTTCCGGCTGGATGCCCTTCAGGCAGCCGTGCTTCTGGTCAAGCTCAAATACCTTGATTCCTGGTCGGAAAAGCGCCGGAAAAATGCAGCCCTCTATAACAAGCTCTTTGCTCAATCAGGCCTCATAGAAAAAGGAATCATCAAGCCCCCTGCTGAAGCTTATAAAGACTTGGGAGACAAAAACCATCACATCTACAATCAGTACACTTTGCGCACCCACTCCAGGGACAAGCTCCAGGAACATCTCAAAGAACAGGGGATAAGCACGGCCATCTATTATCCGGTGCCTCTTCACCTTCAGGAATGCTTCAAAGACCTGGGCTATCTTAAAGGAGACCTTCCCGAGGCGGAAAAAGCCTCCGAATTTGTTATCTCGCTTCCCGTATATCCTGAGCTCACCAGCAACCACCAGGAGTACATCGTGGGAAAAATGAGCGATTTCTATAAGTAAAATAATTTAGCGAACGGGGAGATTATTCCCGTTTGAAAAGAGGAGGGATTATGGATAAAAAATTCATTGACTTATACGGTGACTATGCAAAAGGAAACCTGGGCCGCCGTGAATTTCTCAAGAGATTAGCTGTACTCGCCGGCGGAACAGCTGCGGGAGTAGCCCTGCTTCCTCTTTTAGAAAATAAGTTTGCTCAGGCTCAGTTCATTCCCGAGGATGACCCCCGCCTGGAGAAGGGGTATATCACATATCCCGGTGAAACAGGGGAGGTTCGGGCTTATCAAGCACGGCCCCCGGAAGAAGAGAAACTCCCTGCTGTGATTGTTATCCACGAAAACAGAGGGCTTGTGCCCCATATCAAAGATGTGACCAGGCGTGCGGCTCTGGAGGGTTTTTTGGCTGTGGCTCCGGATGCGTTGTCTCCGTTGGGCGGGACCCCTGAGAGCGTGGATGAGGCCCGGTCAAAGATGCGGGAGCTTGACAGTGATGAAACCGTAAAAAACTATGTGGCTGCTGTAGAGTATTTGAAAACCCATCCTCAAGCCACCGGAAAAGTCGGGTGCATAGGATTCTGCTGGGGAGGAGGCGTGACCAACCAGGTGGCTGTCAATGCGCCGGATTTGACCGCAGCGGTTCCTTTTTACGGACGGCAGCCTGACTCTGAGGATGTTCCCAAGATCAAAGCTTCGCTGCTCATGCATTACGGCTCTTTAGACGAACGCATCAATGCGGGCATTCCCGCATTCGAAGAAGCTCTGGAACAGGCGTCTGTGGATTACAAGATGTATATGTATGAGGGAGCGGCCCATGCTTTTTTCAATGACACGAACCCTGGCAGATACCACAAACAGGCATCGGAACTGGCATGGGAGCGCACCATTGCCTTTCTTAAGGAGAAATTGAAAACCTGATTGTATGCTATTTTTGACGGCGCCAGGCGGCCGCCACTTCGTCCACCCAGGGCCGGCAGTGTGAAAAGAATTGTTTGTATCCTTTACACAGGTAATTCAGGCCTTTTTCTCCGTCAGGTGTTTTGATGAAGCGGTTTTTGGGGCATCCTCCATTGCACATATCCCTGACCTCGCATTCTCTGCAGTACTGCGGGAGAGTATCCCATTTGGCCTGGCCAAAAGCTCTTTGAGCCGGACTTTCAAGAAGTTTCTTTAGAGGAGTTTCAATGATATTTCCGAGTCGGTGTTCCTTGTCGACAAAATGATCGCAGGAGAAAAAGTCTCCGTTGTGTTCTATGACGGGAATATCACCGCAGACCGGCCTGAAAATACACAGGGAATGTTCCTGTCCGAAAGCGGTTCTGGCTGCCTCCTCGAAAATTTGCACTTTTATCTTTCCGATATCCTGACTCATCCATTCGTCAAAGATAGTGCAGAGAAAGCGACCCCACGATTCAGCCGGAACAGTGATAGGGTTGAGGCCGGACTCAGCATCTGTCTGCTGTTCGACCATGGGGAGAAAGCTTATGTAGGCAGCGTGGATTTTTTTGAAGAACCGGTAGACTTCCAGAGGATACCGGACATTATGGGCATTCACCACGCACAAAATATCAGTCGAGACTCCGTGTTTTTTCAGGAGCTCATACCCGCGTAAGGTCTTATCAAAGGTCGGCTTCCCCTCCCTGGTGACGCGAAATCGGTCATGTATTTCCCGCGGGCCGTCAAGGCTCAGTCCTACAGAAATAGCCTGGTTCCTTAAGAAGCGTCCCCAATTATTATTTAAAAGAGTTCCGTTTGTCTGCATTCCGTTCAAGATGAGCCGGTTGGAAGGTTTGTGCTTTTGCTGAAGCGCTACGATTTTCCGGAAGTAATCCAATCCCAGGATAGTGGGCTCTCCTCCATGCCAGGAAAACCGGATCACAGGTTCGGAAGAGGCCTCGATGTGCTGGACAATGTATTCCTCGAGCAGGATTTCAGGCATGCGCAGAGAACTTCCCGCATAGAGGTGTTTCTTTTCCAGATAATAGCAGTACTGACAGGACAGGTTGCATGAAGGGCCGGCTGGTTTTACAAAAACCTGAAAATCCCGGGAAGCCATAGACCGTATATTACAATAAATAGCTGGCCTCTCCAACCCTGTGCTCTTTTTCCCCTTCCTCATCTCCTGTTAAAAAAAATTTCACCCCTTAATTCATCTAGAGGGGTGATTGTTATATCGGCTCAACAATACTAATCTTATTTTTTCAGGATTACTTTGTTCCAATGAAAGAAAAAAAATTTTCATATAAGACCGTCTGTATCATTTTCTTTTTCTTTCTTTTTTCTGTCACATCCCATGCTGCCCTTCAAGAAGACATAAAGTTTCATCATCTCACCCTTGAGCAGGGCCTCTCACAGAGCATCATTTATTCGATCTTTCAGGATTCCAGAGGATTTATGTGGTTTGGAACAGAAGACGGATTGAATCTTTATGATGGCTGCGAGTTTGAGGTGTTCAGAAACAAATCGGATGATATAAAAAGCCTGAGTTACAATTACATCAAATCAATTGTGGAAGATGAGAGCGGGTTTATCTGGATAGGTACATACGGCAGGGGACTCAACCGGTATGATCCGGCTCAGCAAACTTTCAGCAGGTTTCATTCCAAATCTCCTGACGCTGCATCTCTGTCAAGTGATTTTATCAATTCCATGTGTCTGGACGGGAAAGGCAATCTCTGGATCGCTACGGATGATGGTCTCAACAGATTTGACCTTAAGCAAAAAGAATTCACTGTATTTAAAAATGAACCTTCCGATCCCCAAAGCATGAGCCATAACCGGGTGAGCTGTGCTTATCTTGACCATACAGGTTCCATCTGGGCGGGAACAGCGGACGGTCTGAACAGATACGAGATAGGAACGGAAAGATTCACCCGTTTCCAAAATGACCCTTCTCAGCCCTTATCTCTCAGCAGCAACAGCATCACATGTATTCTAGAGACTCAATCAGTAGAGCTCTGGATAGGGACTGAGAACGGCCTCAACAAATATGACCCGGATAAAAATGCATTTACACGTTATTTTTCGGATGAACAAGACCCTCATAGTTTGACCTATGCCTATATTTATTCCCTCTATGAAGACAGTGAGGGAGTGCTCTGGGTCGGAACTCAGGATGGATTGAATCGATATGTTCGTGCAAACAATCATTTTGTTCAGTATAAATTGGAACGCGGCAATCCCAACAGTCTGAGTGATAATGAGATTTATTCCCTTTATGAAGACAGAACCGGAGTTTTCTGGGTGGGCACACGGAGGGGAATAAATAAGTTTAATAAATATAGTAAACGATTTTTCCATTACTATTTTAATCCGCATAATCCCTCAGGTTTGAACAGCAATCACGTAAGGAGTCTTCTGGAAGACCGGTCCGGTGACATCTGGATCGGAACATACAACGGCCTTGATGTATTTGACCGGAGCCTCGATTCTTTTGCCTATTTCACTGCGGATCAAAAGGATCCATCCGGTTTGAGCAACGATAGAGTCATGTCACTCTGTCAAGGAAGTTCCGGGATAATTTGGATTGGAACTTATGGAGGGCTTGACAAATTTGATCCACAGAAAAAGATTTTCACCTACTATAGGCATGATCCTTCTGACCCGGGAAGCTTGAGTGATAACAGCGTCAGGTGTGTTTACAAAGACAGGAATGGAGTTTTATGGGTGGGGACTACAAATGGGCTGAATCAGTTTATAAGAGACGAGAAAAGATTTATCCATTACTTTCATGACCCACAAGACAATCAAAGCCTATGCAGTGATTACATTTATTCGATATATGAGGACAGTCAAGGAACATTCTGGGTCGGGACATTGGACGGACTGAATATATATGACCTGAAGAGCCGTACATTCAAGCGTTTTCAGGCGGACCCTCATGATCCTGACAGCCTGAGCAATAATGAAATTCTCTGCATTTTCGAGGACAGTTCAGGTGTGATGTGGTTCGGAACTCCCGGAGGTTTGAACAGATATCACCCGGAGAGCGGGAGATTTAGTTTTTTTACTGAAAAAGACGGACTCCCCAATGATTTGGTCTATGCGATTCTGGAGGATGAGACAGGCAATCTCTGGATGAGCACCAACAAAGGATTGTCCCGGTTTAATCCCCGGACCCAGAAATTCAGAAATTATGATGTCGAAGACGGACTTCAATGCAATGAATTCAATCTGGGAGCCGCCCTAAAAACAAGCAAAGGGGAGATGTTTTTCGGGGGTATTAACGGATTTAACCGTTTTTTCCCAGATGATATTAAAGACAATCCCTATATACCTCCTGTAGTCATCACTGATTTTCAGATATTCAACAAATCCGTACCCATTGGAGATGGGCCTAAAAGAGCTTCCATCTTGACCCAAGCGATATCAATGACAGACCAGATCAAGCTTTCCTATAATGACCGGGTGATTACTTTTGAGTTTGCAGCCCTTCATTTCGCGGCTCCGGAAAAGAACAGATACTCTCATCAACTGGAAGGTTTTGAACAAGACTGGAACTATGTGGGAACACGAAGGTTTGCCACATACACCAATCTTTCTCCCGGGAAATATGTGTTCCGGGTTAAAGGCTCCAATAATGACGGCCTGTGGAACGAAGAGGGAGCCTCGCTCAGCCTCATCATCTTTCCACCCTTCTGGCGGACCTGGTGGTTTAGGGGGCTTGCTCTTTCATTAGTGATTGTCCTTTTAGTGGGTTTTTATATTACCCGGACCCATAATATACGGATGCGGGCTCAAGAATTAGAAAGAAGAGTTGAGAACAGAACAGCTGAATTAGGAAAAACCAATACCCAGCTTCAACAGGAAATCAGGGAAAAAATTCAGGCCGAATACAGTGTCAGTCAATCGCTTAAAGAAAAGGAAGTCCTCTTGCAGGAAATTCACCACCGGGTCAAAAACAATATGCAGATCATATCCAGCCTTCTCAATCTTCAAGCCCGTCAAATTAAAGATAAAGAAATCTCCGGAATTTTTCGAATCTGTCAAAACAGGATAAGGTCCATGGCTTTGATCCACCAGAAGCTGTACCAGTCAGAAGACTTTTCAAGAATCGATTTTTCGGGTTACATAAGAAGTCTTACAGAAAATCTTTTTTCAATTTACGAAGGTGACGCCGAAAATATTGACTTCAAGATGAACTTAGATAAAGTTTACCTTAACATTAACCAGGCCGTACCTTTAGGGCTCATCACCAATGAGCTTGTTTCCAATTCACTCAAACATGCTTTTCCTGAAAAAAGCAGCGCGCCTCAAGTCACTATTGTCTTTGAAACGGATGACAAAGAATCAGTGACTCTAATGGTCAGCGATAACGGAGTGGGCCTGCCGTCTGGTTTTGATTTGAAAAATGTAGACAGCCTGGGGCTTAAGCTTATACAGAATCTTGTCACACAGCTTAATGGTTCGCTTGAGATGGGCGGCAGTCAGGGCGCCTGCTTCAAGATTTCATTCCAGCTTGAAAAATAAACGCAAAAAACGCAACGGGCGCAATCAGTGTATTTATATTTTTTTCCTCTCTCTAAAATCCCTGAGTGTTTCCTTTAGGTTTCGGGGAACAGAGAGAACAGCCTTT
>Ga0307421_1000024_pt1 | contig 87811 bp, 86 predicted proteins | sample SalMarWE160270MG_FD_202163 | JGI IMG/M metagenome (GOLD analysis project Ga0307421, IMG submission 202163) | Salt marsh sediment microbial communities from the Plum Island Ecosystem LTER, Massachusetts, United States - WE1602-70 | ecosystem: Environmental > Aquatic > Marine > Intertidal zone >... | reverse complement strand
GCAACGATCCCGCATCGTGCACGCCCACATCGTTTGCAAAAGACGGCCCGAGAATCACGACGTCGACGTCCTCCTCGCCCACGATATCGAGTGCCTCGTCCATCAAACGCGCCGGCAGCACCCGCTCGCCTTCGAGGAGAGTCCGAGCGTCCTCGACAAGACCCGGATCGGAATCGACCACGAGGATGAGCCGGCCGCCTCGGAGCATGTCCGCCTTCCTTGGGATTGGCAACGTTCCCGGTGACTAGTCATTCGGTCCGTGAACGGCACCACTTGAGATAGCCGTCGCCGGAGGCGGCCGGCCGGACCGGAGGCAAATGCCGGCTCAACGCCAATACCCAATAGGCCGGGGCGGTTGAGCGATACGGAGGGAGAGAAGGGCTACTTGCGCCCGATCCCCTTCTCCTTGAGCTCCTGCAGAATCGCTTCCAGCGACGCATCGGCGGCAAACGAGGATTCGGGCTGCTCTGCCGCCTCCTCTTCCTTCTCGAACTCGTGGCGCGACTTCTTGCGGGTGCGCCTCTCCTCGGCCCACTGCGCCCGCTGCTCCCACTCGGGGGTGGCCTGTTTGATGGACAGGCTGATGCGGCGGCGGTCGCCATCGATCTCGGTGATCTTGACCTTGACCGCTTGGCCCACCGAGAGCTCCAGCTCGGGGCTTTCCACGTGATGCATGGCAATCTCGGAAACGTGCACGAGCCCCTCGACACCATCGGTGATCGACACAAAGGCGCCGAACGGGACGGTCTTGGTGACGAGGCCATCAACAACGTCGCCGACGTTGTGCGCCTCGGAGAACGACTCCCAGGGATCCTCCCGCGTCTGCCGGATCGACAGTGAGATGCGCTCTCGGGAACGATCGATCTCCAGCACCCGTACGTTGACCTCCTCGCCGACGGATATCACCTCCGACGGATGACTCACGTGCTGCCAGGAAAGTTCGGAAACGTGCACCAGGCCGTCCATCCCACCCAGATCGACAAAGGCTCCAAAGTTCACCACCGACGACACCACACCGGTGCGCAGCTCGCCCACCTCGAGCTCGTCGAGGAAAGCATGCCGCTGCTCCGCCTGCTCTTCTTCGAGAAAGGCGCGGCGGGACAAGACCACGTTGTTGCGGTTCTTGTCGAGTTCGATGACCTTGGCCTCGAGCGTCTCTCCGACGTACGGCTGAAGATCACGGACCCGCCTCAGCTCGACGAGAGAGGCGGGAAGGAAACCGCGCAGGCCAATATCGACGATCAGGCCACCCTTGACCACCTCGATGACCTGCCCGTTGACGGTAGCCCCCTCTTCCATGATCGTCTCAATGCGGCCCCAGGCTCGCTCATACTGGGCACGCTTCTTCGACAAGATGAGGCGGCCGTCCTGATCCTCGAGCTGCATAACGAGAGCTTCGATCTCGTCGCCGACCGAGACCACATCAGAAGGATTGACGCTGTTGCGGATGGACAGCTCCGCCACGGGGATCACGCCTTCCGACTTATAGCCGATATCGACGAGAACCTCATCGGGGTCGACACGAACGACGGACCCGGTGACCAGGCTTCCCTCGGAAAACTCGACCACCGTCTTCTCGACAGCGGCGGCAAAATCCTCCTCGGTCATCTCTGCAGACATCTGCTCGGCTGCCGGGGCGTCCGGGGCCGGAGCGGCTTCGCTCTCGGGCGTGTCGCCTTTGGTTTCGGCGGCGTCCGGGGCCGGAGCGGCTTCGCTCTCGGGCGTGTCGCCTTTGGTTTCGGCGGCGTCCGGGGCCGGAGCGGCTTCGCTCTCGGGCGTGTCGCCTTTGGTTTCGGTGGCGTTCTGGGGCTTCTCAGCAGCGGCGGCCGCGATGGCCTCGCCTTCCTCGGCCTGCACCTGCTCTTCAGCCCCCTCGGCAGGCGCGTTCGTCGCATCCTTGGTCATACGTGTGGTTGTCTCCTCGAAATGAGTGCACTCCGGCAGAGCAACCCGCTCAGAGGCAGCACAAGGCTAACACACCGCAAATCCCGCCTAGTCTTTGACGTCGGCCAGGGTGCTCCCGATCCCCACATCGACCTGCAGCGGGACTCGAAGCTCCGTGACCCCCTCCATGATGCTCCGGGTCAGCTCGGCCACCTCGTCGACCTCCGCTTCGGGGCCCTCGAGCAGCAGCTCGTCATGCACCTGTAGCAGCATCTCGCAACCGCAGCCGCGCCGCTCCAGCTCGGCATCGAGCACGATCATCGCCTGCTTGATGATGTCGGCGGCCGAGCCTTGGATGGGCGCGTTGAGCGCCATCCTCTCGCCCATCTGCCTCAACCGGAAGTTGTCCGACAGCAGTTCGGGCAGGTAGCGCCGCCGACCGAGGATGGTCGTGGTGTACCCGGTCTGCCGCGCCTCGGCAACGATGCCCTCCATATACGCCTGCACATTGGGGAACTGTGCAAAATAGGCCTCCATGTGCTCCTGCGCCTCGTCAGTCGGTATCTGGAGACGTTGTGCCAGCCCGTACGCCTCCATCCCGTAGAGAAGGCCGAAGTTGATCATCTTGGCCCGGCGCCGGAGGTCGGCGCTCACCTCATCCGCTTCCAGCCCGAACACCCTGGCTGCAGTGGCGGTGTGGATGTCCGCACCGGTGGAGAACGCCTCCAGCAAACCGGCGTCGCCACTGAGGTGAGCCAGGATGCGCAGCTCGATCTGGCTGTAGTCGGCAACGATGAACCGGTGGCCCGCCGACGCCACAAACGCCCGGCGGATGGTGCGGCCTTCCTCGGAGCGCACCGGGATGTTCTGCATGTTCGGCCTCTCCGATGAGATGCGGCCGGTGGCGGCGCCGGTCTGGTTGAAAATGCAATGGATACGTCCGTCCGGGCCGATGAGCGGAAGCAGGCCGTCGACGTACGTCGAGCGCAGCTTCTCCAGCTCTCGGTACACCAGTAGATGCTCCACGATGGTGTGCTCGCCGGCCAACTTCTGCAGCACCGACGCGTCGGTTGAAGGGGCGCCCTTTGGCGTCTTCTTGAGCACCGGAAGCTGCAGACGATCAAACAGCACATTCCGCAGCTGCAGCGTCGAGTTGATGTTGAACGGCTCTCCGGCCGCCTGGTATATGGCCTTCTCCAGGCCGGCCAGGCGATCGCGCAGGCTCTCTCCCAGCTCCTCCAGGTACACACGATCGGTCCCGATGCCGGCCACCTCCATCTTGGCCAGCACTCGCACAAAGGGAAGCTCCACCTCCTTGAAGAGCTCCAGGCTGGCGCATGCCTCGAGCTGCTCGGTCAGCGGCTCGACCAGCCGGCCGATGGCCAGGGCCCGGCGCGCCGCGCCCTCAATGTCGGGGCCCGTCTCGAATTCCAGGCTGCCCTGGGTGGAGCCAGCCCGTTCATCGCCGGCAGGTGAGACCACCTCGAGCCCGAGAATCCGTGAGGCCAGATCTGTCAGCTCCGGGGCCCGCTCGGCCGGGTTGATCACGTATCCGGCAAGAGCAGTGTCGAACTCCAGGCCACGGAGGTCCAGCTCCATCTCCAGCAGCGCTCGCGCCAGCCGCTTGGCGTCATGCAGTATCTTGGGTACGGCCTCGTCGGCCAGGGCCTGGGCCAACCCCCCGATACGGGACAAGGGCACAAAGACCACCCGGTCGCCGGCGCCGGCCAAGACGACCCCTTCCAGATCCGCCTTGTCCCAAACCGCCTCCAGAACGAGGCGCACGCCGGGTGAGGCAAAAGATCCAACATCTTGCGGAACAGCCACCTCGACGTCCAGCACCGCCTCGGGCGGCGGCGCCTCCCCGCCGCCGACTTCCTGCAGGCGCTGCCAGAGGGACCGGAAGGCGAGCCCGTCGAACACCTCCCGCACCCGTTGCGGATCCCAAGGCTGGAGGCGGAATTCGGCAACGTCCGCGCCCACCTCCACATCCTCCACCAGCCGGATCAGTCTGCGGTTGAGGAACACCTGCTCCCTGGCCTCTTCGAGGCTTGCCCGCAGTTTTCCGGTCACCTCGTCGAGATGTTCGTAGATGCCCTCGAGGCTGCCGTGCTGCGACAGCAGCTTCGTCGCCCTCTTCTCGCCAACACCGGGCACCCCGGGCAGATTGTCGCTGGTATCCCCGCGCAGGGCGGCGTAGTCGGGGTACTGGGCGGGACTGATGCCGTAGCGCCCCTCGATGTAGCCTGTATCGGCCACGACGGTGTCCGTTATGCCGCGCCGTGTGTACACCACCTTCACCCCTCCGCCGATCAGCTGGAAGGCATCACGGTCGCCGGTGACGATCAGCACATCCCAGCCTGCAGCGGACGCCTGCCGGGAGACAGTGGCAATCACATCGTCCGCCTCGAACCCCGGAGCCCGGAGCTGGTGGATGCCCAACGCCTCCGCCACCTCATCCATCAGCGGGAGCTGGCTCTTGAAAAGATCCGGCGCGGCCCGGCGGGTCGCCTTGTACTCCGAGTACTCCGCATTGCGGAAAGTCGCCTCGGGCGTATCCCAGGCCACTGCCATGGCATCCGGGTGCTCGTCGTCGAGCAGCTTCACAATCATCGAGGTGAACCCGAAGACCGCGTTGGTAGTCCGGCCATCCGGCGTGGCCAGGTCCGTGGGCAATGCGAAGAACGCCCGGTAGGCGAGACTGTGGCCGTCGAGCAGAGCAAGTTTCGGCATCTCGCCGATCATAGGTCGCGGGACTCAGCCGAGCCGGCGCAGCAGGCGCTCCCGTCTCGCCTCGAGGCGGCGCCGGCGCACCTGCAGGGACAGAAGTGCACGTCGGAAGCGCGCCACGTCTCCGGCGGTCTCCCGGGCGTCCTCACGGGCGAGCGGCACTTCGCTGACGATGGCATCGCGCTGTGCATCGTCGTCGAGATGCCGATGGATGCGCAGTTCCTCGGCGGTGAGCCGCTCCTCCTCACCGATACGAATGATCTCGTCGGTCAGGCGGAACAGGCGCTTCTGCAATCTTCTTGACACGATCCACTCCGCCATCCGCTCTCGGACTGCGACCGGCTCTCAAGCCGGCGCCGGCCACGCCTAAGATCGGCACGAACCGGGGTGGCGGAATGGTAGACGCGGCGGACTCAAAATCCGCTGGGCTTCGGCCCGTGGGGGTTCGACTCCCCCTCCCGGTACCGGCACCTCGAACAGGCTGCTATGAAGCTGCCGACGGACTCTGCCCACCCTCATACCGGTTGGTGATCGGCAGGCGGCGATCGCCACCCAGCGCCTTCGTGCTCACCCTCACCCCGGGCGGCGCCTGGCGCCGCTTGTACTCATTGCCGTCGACCATACGCGTCACCTCGTTCACCGTGCCCTGCCTCACACCGCGCATCTCGATGGCGTCGGGTGACCGATCCTCCTCGATGTAGGCCTTCAGTATTCGATCGAGCGTCTCGTAGGGGGGCAGACTGTCGGTGTCCATCTGATTGGGCCTCAGCTCTGCCGACGGCGCCTTGCGGATGCTCGCCTTGGGAATGACTTCTCCGATCGAGTTCCGCCATTTGGCCAGGGCGTACACATCAGTCTTGTACACGTCCTTGAGCACCGAGAAGCCCCCGGCCATGTCCCCGTAGAGGGTTGCGTAGCCCACGGCCATCTCCGACTTGTTGCCGGTGGCGACCACCATGCCCCCGAACTTGTTGGACAGAGCCATCAGGATGGCACCACGCACTCGAGCCTGGAGGTTCTCCTCGGCAGTGCCCTCCTCGGTGTCTCCGAATGTGCCCTCGAGGGCCCCCAGGAAGGCGGTGAAAGGCACTTCGATGGGTATCTCGTCGAAACGGATGCCGAGGTTCTCGGCAAGCTGCCTCGAATCGATGAGCGAGCCCTCTGAGGAGTACGGGCCCGGCATGGTCACTCCCCACACTGCATCCGCCCCCAGAGCATCGACCGCAATAACGGCGGTCAGTGCCGAGTCGATACCCCCGGAGAGCCCGATGACTGCTCCTTGAAAGCCGTTCTTGTGCACATAGTCGCGCAGCCCGGTACACAGGGCCCGGTAGACCTCCTCCTCGGCGCCCAGAGGCTCCGCTGATTCCGGCGGCGGATCTGGATCACCGAGCAGCAGGGTGCCCCGGCTGACAATACGCGCCCGCACGTTGCTGCGGCCCTCTTCCGGAAGCGGCACATCGACCCAGAACAGATCCTCTTCAAACTGCGGCGCCCGGTAAAGCAGATCGCCCGATGCGGCAAACACCAGGCTCTGGCCGTCGAACACCAGCTCATCCTGTCCCCCGACAAGGTTCACGAACACAAGAGGGAGGCCGGTATCAACCGCCCGGGAGCGCAGCATCGTTTGACGCTCATCGCCTTTGCCACGGTGATAGGGCGACCCACTGATGTTGAGGAGGGCGTCGGCGCCGGCCCGCGCTTGCTCGGCCGGCGGGCCGTTGGACACCCAAATGTCTTCACATACCGAGATGCCGACGATGGCACCGTTGATTTCCCACAGCACACCGGGGTCGGTGCCGGGAATGAAGTAGCGGTCCTCGTCGAAAACGTCGTAGTTGGGAAGCAGGACCTTGCGATAGATGCCGCGCAGCCGCTTGTCATGCAGAAGAGCGGCGGCATTGTGCAGGCGCAGGGTCCCGGCGTCGTCACGATGAGCGGCACCTGCCGCCCGCTCCACACAGCCCACCACAGTCGTCGTCTGCCCGGCCTTGGCGGCCAGGCGGTACACCGCCTCGGTGTTTGCACCCACAAACCCCTTGCGGAGCAGCAGATCTTGAGGCGGGTAGCCGGTGATGGCCAACTCGGGAAGCAACAGCAGATCGGCCTGACAGCCTTCGGCCCACTCCATCGCCCCGGCGATTTGTTCTGCGTTTCCGTCGATATCCCCGACGGTCGGATTGATCTGGGCACACGCCACACGGATGTAGTCCATGACCGGAGAGTATCGCCTCGGCGGGCCCTTGCCGCCAGATTGCGTTCGGAAGAACTCCCTAGGAGCGCCGCATGGATGCCACCAACTCCTCCACCGCCGCGGCAAGCGAGGTGCACGCAGTTCCCAGATCGGGCGCTTCCAGCACGCGGCGCACCAGAGCCGATCCGACGATCACCCCATCGCCCATCTGTGCCGCCTCGTGTGCCGCCTCCGGTCCCGAGATGCCCACACCCAGCACCAGCGGGATATCAGTCGCCTGCCGGACCCGCGCCGCGAGACTCCCGGCGCGCCGGCTCGCCTTTCCCCGTTCGCCGGTAACCCCCATGTCGGCGATGCCATAGATAAAGAGCGGATCGGCGGCCACCACCATCTGCAGCCTCTCATCCGGCGTCGTCGGGGCGACAAACAAGACCAGACCCAAACCGGCGCCGACCGCGGCCGCGCGGATCGGCCCACACTCGTCCACCGGCAAGTCGGCAACGATGAGGCCTACCGCGCCGGCCTCGGCCGCCAAGCCGGCAAAACGCTCCGCCCCCACCTGGAGCACCGGGTTGGTATAGGTCATGAGCAGGCAGGGCTTGCCCGTGCGCCGCGTCACCGCGCCCAGCACTTCCAGCCCTCTTCCCACCGTGGTCCCCGCGGCCAATGCCGCGGCTCCGGCCCGCTGAATCACGGGGCCGTCCATGAGGGGATCCGCGTAGGGCAGGCCCACCTCGAAGCCATCGGCGCCGGCTTCGGCCATGGCCACAAACAGTTCGGCTGATACCTCAGGACTCGGCACCCCGGCCATGAGGTAGGGCAGCAGCGCTGCCCGGTTCTCCGCCGCGGTCGTTTCGAAAAGGTCGGCGAGTCCGCTCACAGCTCGCCTCGCCGGGCCGCCACCTGTTGCACGTCCTTGTCGCCACGACCCGACAGACACAGCACCACCGTCTTGCCGGCAAACGATGCCCTCTCCTTCGACAGCCACGCCAAGGCATGTGCCGGCTCGAGCGCCGGGATGATTCCCTCGGTCCGCGACAGAAGATCCATGCCTCTAAGCGCCTCCTCATCCGTCACCGACACGTAGCGAGCGATCCCAATGTCCTTGAAATACGCGTGCTCGGGGCCAACACCCGGATAATCGAGACCGGCCGAGATCGAGTGCGCCTCGCGGATCTGCCCCTCCTTGTCCTGGAGCAGGTAGGTATGGGCCCCATGGAGAACTCCCGGCGTTCCCGCGCCGAGCGAGGCGCCGTGCCGGCCGGTCTCGATGCCGTATCCGCCCGCCTCCACCCCGATCAGCTCCACGTCCATCCCGGTGAACGGATAGAACATGCCCATGGCGTTGGAGCCGCCGCCGACACATGCCACGACACAGTCGGGCAGCCCTCCGCCCAGCTGGGCGATGGTCTCATCGCCGATAACCCTCTGCAGCTCCCGGACCATCCACGGGAACGGATGCGGACCGACAACCGATCCGAGTATGTAGTGGGTGGTCTCCACCGTCGCCACCCAATCACGCAGTGCCTCGCTGGTGGCGTCCTTGAGGGTCGCCGCCCCGGACGTCACCGGGATCACCTCCGCACCCAGCATGCGCATGCGGTACACGTTGGGAGCTTGACGCTCGACATCGACGGTGCCCATATACACGGCACACTCGATGCCGAGAAGAGCGGCCGCCGTGGCCGTGGCCACCCCGTGCTGGCCGGCGCCGGTCTCGGCGATCACGCGCGGCTTGCCCATACGCTGAGCCAGCAAACCCTGGCCCAAGGTGTTGTTGATCTTGTGGGCCCCGGTGTGCGCCAGATCCTCCCGCTTCACCAGGAGACGAAACCCGAGCTCCTCGGACAGGCGTCCCGCCTCGTAGAGAGGGGTGGGGCGTCCTACGTAATCGCGCAGCAGGCCGTCGAGGCGGCCCCGGAATTCGGGATCGGCCCATGCTTCCTCAAAAGCGACCTCAAGCTGCTCGAGAGCCGCCATAAGCGTCTCCGGGGCAAAACGCCCCCCGTATTCCCCAAAACGCCCGCGCTCGTCGGGCCGCGGCATCACCATCGTGTCGCCTCCACGAACTGCTCCATCTTCGCATGGTCCTTGACCCCCGGCGCCGTCTCGATGCCGGAGGCGACATCCACACCCCATGGTTTGGCTGCGGCCAGGGCACCGGCAACGTTCTCCGGCGTCAAGCCCCCAGCGATCACGACGTGGCGGCCGCATCCGGCGGTCAGCGTCCAGTCGAAGCTGCGACCGCTGCCGCCGTGGCGGCCGGGAACGGCGGTGTCGAGAATTGGCACCGCCCAATCCGGGACCTGAGTCAGGTGCAGCCGGCGGCCCACCCGAACCGGGAACAGCACCCGCAGTCCCACCGAGAACGCGGCCTCCGCCGCTTCGACGGCATGGCGCCCGTGCGGCTGAACTCCGGTCACCCCGGCTTCTCTCGCCGAAGCCAGAAGACCCTCAGGCTCCAGATCCACGCTCACCAAAAAACGTTCAACGGCCACACCCGAGCCCAGCTCGGCGGCTTCGGCCGGGCTCACCCGGCGAGGCGACTCCGCGGCGATCACAAACCCCACCGCATCCACTCCCAACTCAGCGGCCGCCTCCACGTCGCGTCGCCGTGTCATACCGCAGAGCTTCACCCACGTCATCGGCCCGCCCCCCGCAGCCGGGCAACAAGCGCCGCCGGTTCCGGCGACCGCACCAGCGCCTCTCCGACGAGGATGGCGTCATAGCCGGCGGCGGCCATCCGAGCCGCCCCCTCCGGTGACGAGACCCCGCTCTCCGCCACCGCGGTCACATCCGGGGGAAACAAGCGGCGCAATCTCTCCGCGGTGCCGAGGTCGACCGCGAACGTACCTAGATCGCGGTTGTTGACCCCAATCAGCTCCACTTCGAAAGCGGCAAGGCGCCGCGCCTCCTCCTCGGAATGCACTTCGACAAGCGCAACCACTTTGGCGGCCCCGGCCTCGGCAAGCAGGGCGCCCAGGGTGTCATCGTCGAGCACGGCGGCGATCAAGAGCACCGCATCGGCGCCGGCCGCAGCCGCCTGCCACACCTGAGCCGGATGCAAGAGAAATCCTTTGCAGAGAACGGGCAGCCCCGATGCTTCACGGGCCAGCTCCAGGTCCTCGAAGCTGCCCCCGAAGTGGTCGGGTTCGGTCAACACCGAAAGACAGGATGCGCCGCCATCACGGTACGCGCTGGCTCTGGCGGCAACATCGAGGCCCAGATCGATGGGCCCCGCCGAGGGGGAACGCCGCTTGATCTCGGCGATCACCGACAGCCCGGAAGTGGTGAGCGACGCCACGAAGTCTCGGTGGTCAACGCGTCGCCGGGCGCGGGCCCGCAGCTCGTCTTCGGCGTCGATCACCTCGCCGAGGCGCGCACGCACCGACTGCAGGATTGCCTCCAGCATGGCGCCATCGTAGATGCAGGGAGGGAGGCCTACGATGGGGGCGGCGCCACCGGCACGACCACCGAGACGGTGGTGCCCTTGCCCGGCTCGCTGTCGACCTCGGCAAAACCTCCCATCGCCCTGGCCAATTCGGCAACGATGGCCAAGCCCAACCCGGATCCCTCGGCACGCACCGGCCGGTAGTGCTGAGCCACGTAGAGCCGCTCGAAGATGCGGGGCAAATCCTCGGGCTCGATGCCGGAGCCGGTGTCGGAGACGGCGATGCGGACGTACCCGCCCTCCTCCGTCAGCACGACCCGCACCCGGCCCGGCGCCGGCGTATACCTAAGGGCGTTCTCCACTAGGTTCCCTACCACCTGATCAAGACGATCCGGGTCGATAACGGCCTCGGCTTCGGCGAGATCGGCTTCGAGGCCTACGCCGGCCTCATCGGCCTTGATCCGAAAAGCTTCAATGGTCTCCCTGAGGTGACCGGACAAGGCGACCCGCTCGGGACGCAGGCTGAACTCCCGGGATTCGATCCGTGACAGGAGCATCAGGTCTTCGACGAGCCGGCCCAGGCGACCCGACTCGCGGTGGATGATCGAAGCCACTCGGGCCCAGTCATTCTCCGGCACGCGTCCCTCGGCCAGGGCCTCGCCGTACCCGGAAATGGTGGTGAGCGGAGTCCGGAGATCGTGGCTGACGCTGACGAGGAACTCCCTCTCCCGGCGCCGCGCCTCCTCGAGTTGTCTCCCCATCTCATTGAACGCCTCGGCCACCTCACCGATCTCATCCTTGATCTCGACCGGGGCCCGAGCCGTTAGGTCGCCGGTGGCGAGGCGGCGCGATGCATCGCGCAATCCGTCGAGCCGCTTCGCTAGAAAGCGGGACAGATAGCCGGCCAGAAGCGCCGCCAGCAGGATCCCCAGGGCGATCGCCCAGAGGAAAGGCACCAGAACGTCGGTCCACGGCACCAACTCCAGATCGGTGCCGATCACCACAACAACCGTGCCCAGCGGCCGCGAGGGCAGCGCAAAAGCGAAGGCGGCGACTTCCTCACCGTCGACTTCGGCCGTGAAATGGATGCGCCCCTCCAGATCGACCACCCCTCCCGGCACCTGATCGATCAGCACCGAATCCCCTCCCACCGCGGTGACCCCCTCGCGGGGGCCCACCACGGCCGCCTCCACGTAGTCGTGCCCACCCACCGACCGCACGATGGCGAGCAGCTGGCCCAGGTTGTGTACGGGAATGACGGGCCGCTCCATCTCACCTTCGGGCGGCGCCTCCCGGAGCGACGTTTCAATGAGCCCGGCAGTCGCCTCGGCCTGCCTGGTGAACTCATCGCGGGCCGAATCCTCCACCGAACGATTGATCAGGATGGCTGCGGCGACCCCGCCGATGCTCAACGTGACCAAAGCGACAGCCACCAGTGACCAGAAGAACCGCCTGCGCATCTCTAGTCGCTCATCTTGTATCCGACACCCCAGACCGTCTCGATGGGGATGCCCTCGAGCTTCTTGCGTAGCTGGCGCACGTGCACGTCGACGGTACGGGTCTCCCCGAAATAGTCGTAGCCCCACACTGCCTCGAGAATCTGGGCCCGAGACAGCACCAGGCCCCGGTTCTCCGCCAAGTACCAGAGCAGATCGAATTCCCGGGCTGTCGGACTCGCCATATCTCCGTCCGGGGTCTGCACCTGGCGCCGGCCACTGTCGATCTTCCACTCCCCAAGCTCGATGACGGCAGGCGCCCTCGGCACCTCCTCAGCGCGGCGCAGCACGGCCCGCACCCGGGCCACCAGCTCCCGCGGCGAGAACGGTTTGGTCACGTAGTCGTCGGCGCCTATCTCGAGTCCGACGATCTTGTCGATCTCGGTGTCGCGCGCCGTAAGCATGATCACCGGCACGTCGCTGGAAGCCCGAATGCGCCGGCACACCTCGATGCCGTCCATGCCGGGGAGGCCCAGGTCGAGAAGCACCAGGCGCGGACTGCGGTCGCGCACCGCCTCCAGACCGGATTCGCCGTCGGTGGCGTGGACCAGCCTGAGGCCTTCTTGCTCGAAGTACATGCGGACGAGGTCGGCAATAGCCTCCTCGTCCTCGATCAGAAGCACGGTCCCCCTGGTGCTCACTCTGCCTCCTTCCGCCACATCATCACCCAGGAAATGTTCGAGGACTGTTAGAGCGGGGAGAAAACGCCCCGGGGCGGTGGCATGGATGATCGTTGGGACGAGAGTAGGCGTATGTTCGGGTGGGCGCTCAGACCAGGCCCGAGCCTTCGATCGCGGCCAAAAGCGCCGCCGCCTTGTTCAGGCACTCGAGATACTCGCGGTCGGGCTTGCTGTCGGCCACTACTCCCGCCCCGGCCTGAACCCAGGCCTTTCCGTCGGCGGCGACCATCGTGCGCAGGGCAATGGCGGTGTCCAGGTTGCCCGAGAAATCGATGTACCCGGCCGCCCCGGCGTAGGGTCCTCGCGCCACCGGCTCCAGCTCATCGATGATCTCCATGGCCCGCACCTTGGGAGCGCCCGATACCGTGCCGTGCGGGAAGGTGGCCCGCAAGACATCGACGGGCCCCACCCCATCTCGCAGGTCACCGGACACTCCCGAGACGATGTGCATAACGTGCGAGTAGCGCTCGATGACCATCAGATCGTCGACGTTCACCGTCCCGTATTCACACACCCGGCCCAGGTCGTTTCGGGCCAGATCGACAAGCATCACGTGCTCGGCTCGCTCCTTGGGATCGGCCAGCAGCTCCGCTTCCAGGGCATCGTCGGCGGCGGCGTCGCCGCCCCGGGGCCGGGTCCCCGCTATGGGACGGCTGAAGACCCTGCCTGCATGCGCTCGCACCATCAGCTCCGGTGAGCACCCGGCGATGCAGAGGCCGTCGTAGCGCAGGAAGAACATGTACGGCGACGGGTTGACAAGACGAAGGGACCGGTAGACGGCAAAGGGATCGCCGGCAAACGGCACCTCGAGCCGTAGCGACGGCACTATCTGAAAAGCGTCGCCGGCTTCGATGTAGCGGATCGCCTGCGCCACCGCCGTTTCGAAGGCCGGCTGATCCATGGTCGACACCGCTTCGGGGATATCGGCGAATGCGGGCCGGGGCGCCACCATCGTGGGGAAACTCCCCGATAGATCAGCGACAGCTCGCTCCAGGTGGGCGATGGCGGCGTCGTAGTCGGAAGCCGGGTCTGTGCCGACCAGCACGTTGCGAATGAGCTTGACGGTCTGACGGAAACGGTCGAGGGCGGCCAGTGATCCCACCGCCTGCCAGGCCATCTCGGGCAGGCCGCGGTCGTCGGGAGGCCGGTGGGGAAGGTGCTCCACATAACGCACCGCGTCGTACGACAGATAGCCGACGAGGCCGGCGTACAACGGGGGCATATCGGGCAGATTGGGCGTCCGGAATCGACCCACCACGCCGTCGAGAATCTCGAGAGGGTCTTTCGCCGGCAGATCGACGGCGCTACCGGCGGTGGCGACACCGTCACGGGAGCTGAGGATGAAGAGGGGATCCCAGCCGACAAACGACCATCGGGCCCAGCGCTCCCCTCCCTCCACGGACTCCAAAAGAAAGGCGGGCCCGTCGCCGGTCAGCTTCTCGAACACCGAGACCGGCGTGTCTCGATCCCCCAGCACCTCGAGGCACACCGGCACAATGGGGTACTCGGCGGCAAGCCGAATGAATTCTTGGCGTGACGGGGTGGGCTGCACGTCGCCAGGCTAACCCGGCGCCCGCAACGTTCAGCCGTCCCAGGGGAACGCGGGCAGGTTGTTCTGGAACCAGCTGTTGAGCTCGTTGAGCTCGCCGGTCACCATCAGCACACCAAAGCCGGCCAGCAGCAGCCCGGAGACGACCGTGATCGGCCTGGCGTGGCGACGCAGCCAGGCGAACAAGCCCAGCGCCTTGCTCATGCCGAGGCCCGCCAGGACAAAGGGAAGGCCGAGGCCCAGGGAGAACACGGCCAGCAGGACCATGCCCTCGGCCGTGCTCGCCGAGCCGGAGCCGGCGGCAATGGTAAAGATGCTGGCCAATGCCGGGCCGATACACGGGGTCCAGGCGAAACCAAAAGCGGCGCCCATGACCGGAGGGGCCCAGGCGCCCAGCCGTGACGGGCGTACCTCAACACGACGTTCCTGCATTAACGGCAGGAAAAAGCGTGGCGTCCATACTGCGGTGACGGCGAGAAAGATGCCCATGGCGATCACGAACCCGCCCCCAATCTTGGTGAAGGTGCCCCTATTCGTGCTGAACAGATTCCCGCCGATGCTGCCGGCGCCGGCCCCCAGGGCCACAAACACCACGGTGAAGCCCGCCACGAACAGCAGGGTCACCCGCAGCATGCGGCCGGTGGTCGCCTTGCCTTCAGCAATGTCGACCGCCGAGTACCCCGACATCATGCTCAGATATCCGGGCAGGAGCGGCAGCACACACGGCGAGAGGAAAGCGAGGGCTCCAAAACCAAAAGCGGCCAGGAGGCTGAACAAGTTGAGGCTGCTGATTTCCACGGGCTCCGCCGGTGTCGCAACGGTCAACGGTATCGAGAGCCCGGATGTTCCCAGTAACCTCGCCCGGTGATGGCACAACCCCACGCCGATCGGTGACCATGGCGCTCCTAGACCCGCTGCGGCCTCCGGCACTTCTGGGACGCCACCAGATCCGAGTGCTCGCGCTGCTCGGCACGATCGCGTTTGGGCAGGGGTGGTCCGGCAACGTCCTCACCCACACCCTTCCGTTCACTCAGGAAAGTTTCGGGCTCAGCGACGGCGGTGTTGCCGGGTTCGAAGTCGTGATACGCGCGGTGGCACTGCTGGCCCTGGCCCTGTCCTGGTGGGGTGACCGCCGCGGCCGGCGGGCACCCCTGCTGCTCGCCTTTTTCGTCTTGCCCGCAGCCAACCTGGCCACCGCCTTTGCCCCCTCCCTGGCCGTGTTCGCCCTACTCCAGTCGGTGGCCCGCATCGGCAACATCGCCATCGGCGCCCTGGCTCTAGTTGTCCTCACCGAACAGATCGACCCGGAGGTGCGCGGATACGCCGCCGCCGTCTTTTCACTCTTCGTCAGCATGGGAGTCGGCTTCGGGCTGCTGCTGTCGCGGTTCGCCGAGGTGAACCAGGAAGCCTGGCGCATCCTGTTCGGCGTTGGTGCGACGCCGCTCCTGTTCTTCCCACTGGTCCTCATCCACCTGAAGGAGTCCCGCGCCTTCCGTGGCAGGCCCTCCCGTCCCAGCCTGATGGCGGCGCTGCGCGGCGGCTCACGTCGCCGCTTTTGGCCCATGGCCGGCATCTCCTTCTGCGTTGCCGCCCTTGCCGGAGTGGCCGCAAACTTCATCCTCATCCGGCTCAACAACCACCTGGGATGGGACCAAGGGACGGCATCGATCATGCTCGTCCTCACCAGCTCCCCGGCCGTCCTGCTGGGTCTCCTCGCGGGCGGGCGCTCCGCCGATGTCGTGGGCCGCCGGCCCACCGAAGTGGCAGCCATGTTCATCGGGGTCGCCGGCGCCTTCTTGTTCTACTTTTCGGAGGTGTCCTGGGTGATGGGCCTGGGCATTTTTGTTTCACTCACCGGCACCTCGGCGTTTGCTCCGGCTTTTGCCGCCCAGCGCTCCGAGTTGTTCCCCACCGCCTTCCGCTCGTCCGCCGCAGCCTGGTTGAGCAACGTCGGGATACTGGGGTCCCTTACCGGCTTTGCCGTCAGCTACTTCATCATCGACTCCATCGGCCTGCCCACCACCGTCGGAATCATCGGGGCGGTCGTGCTCGCCTCGACCTCTCTCGTCTACCTGCTCCCGGAGACACGCGGCGCCGACATCATCACCGAGCCCTCCATCACTCAGGAGAACGGGGCTCAGGAGGACGGGCCTCCCTTTTCCAGGTAGGGACACAATTCGGCCAGGTCGCACTCCCAGCACCGCGGCCTGCGCGCCTGGCACACTTCGCGGCCGAATTGGATAAAACGCATGGAGACGCCGGCCCACTCCCGCTCCGGGTACAGGGAGCGCAAGTCGAACTCGATCTTTGCCGGATCTTTCTCGACGCTGAGCCCCAGCCGGCGACACACACGTTTCACATGCGTGTCGACCGCAATGGCCGGGCTCCCAAAGGCCTCGGCGAGCACCACACTCGCCGTCTTGCGGCCCACACCATGGAGGGTGACGAGCGCGTCGAGGTCCCGGGGAACCACACCGGCGAAACGCTCGTTCAGATCGCGGCTCAGCTTGATGATGGCCTCGGTCTTGGCTCGGTAGTAGCCGGTCGAATAGACCACCTGCTCCACCGCCTCGGGATCAGCTGCGGCGAGATCCACCGGCGTGGGCCACCGCTCGAACAGGATCGGGGTGACTCGATTGACGTTCTCGTCGGTGGTCTGAGCGCTGAGCACCGTGGCCACCAGCAGTTGCCAAGGTTCAACGTAGTCCAGAGCGGTGTCGATCTCCGAGTAGCGCCGCTTCAGGCGTCCCAGAACGGTTCGGGCCCGACGGCGCACCAGGCTCGACGGGGTATCCACCATAAGAAGGCATGCTAGGTCGAGTACCCTCCATTCGCCTTGCCAGACAGCGACGACACACCGACGCTCGGGCGTGACCGGCTCCGCGCGCCATCCGTGAGCACGGCCGGGTAGAGGGGAATCTTCTCAAGGTCGACGATTTCCTCAATCACCGGGTCGATCCGGGACTGCTCACCTCCATCTGCGCCGATCTGGTCCAGCCCTTCCCCCCGCCCGACCTGCTGCTCACCGCCGAGGCCAGCGGCATATCCCCAGCGCTGGCCTGCGCTCTGCACCTCGAGGTTCCCATGGTCTTCGCCAAGAAGTACCTCGGGCCCGGTGGCCGCCATACGTTCTTCCGTGAAGTCGTCTCGCCGACACGCGGCTCGGAATATCGCGTTGAGGTTCCGCGCAGAGTGCTGCCCGCCGGTCTCGGCGCCCTCATCGTCGACGACTTCCTCGCCGGAGGCAGAACCGCCGAGGCCCTTGGCGCAATAGTCGAAGAGGCGGCATGCACTGTGATCGGCCTCACTTTTGTCATCGAAGAAGCCTTCCAGCAGGGCAGAAAACGGCTCGATGCCCACAACTGGGCCGTCGCGTCGCTCGTTTCTATCGACTCGCTCGAAGGCGGCGTAATCAGCCTGGCCGATTGAGCCCTAGGCTGAGCCGGCCCGGCCGGGCCCGGGAGCTCCGCGACGGCACTCCGCCAAGCCCTGATACGGCTGAGCCACCCGCTGCCGCTAATCTCCACCGGCGCAGAACTCGCGAAGGACGGCCTTGAACTCTCAACTGGCCCGCCAACCAACAAAGCTCGCCTTCCACGCCTCCCGCATCGTCATCGACATCGGCGTGCTCATGGTGCTGGGATCAATGAGCCTCCCCTTCGTCAACGCCGGGATGGGAAACCGGAGCGCCCTGGCCGCCGATGCTTTGCCCACCCTCGCCCTACTGCTCCCCATCTTTGTCATCACCCTGCTTCCTGATCACAGCGATCCCATTCCCGATGTGCTCGGCTGGCTCTCGCTGATCCTCGCATTCGCCGCCTTTCCCTATGCCTTGATCAAATACCTCGATGCCTCGACTCTGGCCGACGCTCTCGGCGGCAGCGTCGGCTGGGGAGCCCGCCTCCACGTCTTCGGTACCTTTGTCGTCATCGCCGGCATCGGCATCGGATTGGCCCGCAATCTCCTCAAGCTTCCCGTCACCGGCACCTATCCATCACGCCCCGAGGCCCGCTGGATCCGCCGTGGCATGAAAGGTTTGGGCAAAAAGACCGGTTCCGCCGCCATCCTGCAGCCGTCACCGGCTCATTTGGCCGGGCCCGCCCCCTCATCAGCCGAACCGGCCTTTCCTCCCGCCGGCGGTGCCGCGGGCCCCGGTCCCTTGACCGATACCGGGCCCGCGACGACCCCAGTCGAGCCGGCCTCCTCGATCTTTGATGCGCCCACACAGGTCATACCGGCGGCAAGACCAGCCCAAGGATCCCCCCGCCCCAGCGTGGACGACGAAGCCACCACCGAGGTGGTGCCCATCCCCAAGTTCCCGTTGAGCGGCACCCCGGCCCCGCCTTCCCTTCCCGTCGATGCCGGCCCGGCCCATGTCCAGCAGCCGTTGATCCCCGGCGTTGATGGCTCGGCCGATGAGCCCGATACCGGCGCCGAGCCCGGCGGCTAGCCGGTGCACCGGTCCCGCATCGTCGTCCTCATCGGAATCCTCATCACCGGCGTCGCCGTGCTCCTGCCCTTCACCCGTAGCCCCGCCGCGGGCACCGTGAACGGCATCGACGGCGCCGCCTGGCCAGCGCTGCTGCCGCTGGCCATCGTCCTGCTCATCGCGGTGGTGGGCGACCGGGTCGAGGGTAACCGGCTCATTCCGGGCATCATCTCCACCATCTTCTCCTGCCTGGCTGTCGTCTTCACGGTCGTCAAGATCAACGACGGCCTGCTGTCGGTACGCGGCACCGAAGAGGCATCCATGGGCATCGGCCCCTGGGTGCTCCTCGCCGGCACCGTCATCGTTGTAGCCGGCAGCCTGCTCGGCTTCACCCGACGCGTCGGCTGATTCCCCGCCCATCAGCGTCGCCGCGCCTCTAGTCTCCGCAGCCATGCGCACACCTCGTGTCGCCTACCTCGCCCTCGCCGCCGCCGCCCTGCTCTTCGGATTGACATTTGTTGTCATCAAGGAGGTCGTCGTCGAGGGTGCCGTGGAGGGCTTTCCCCCGCTCGGGTTTGTGGGATGGCGGTTTCTGCTCGGCGCCACCGTGCTGACCGCCATCGCCCCGCCACGCAACGCCGCGGTCTGGCGCGATGGCACCATCGCCGGCCTCCTCCTCTTTGCCGGATACGCTTTGCAGACGCAGGGGCTCGCCACCACCTCGGCGTCCAACTCGGGGCTCATCACCGGCCTGTACGTCGTCTTCACCCCGCTGCTGGCCGCCGCGGTGGCCCGGCGGGCCCCACGCCTCCTCGTCGTAGCGGGAGTTCTGCTGGCTTTTGCCGGCCTGGCCGCTCTCACCCTCAAGACCGGCTTTGCCCTCCATGAAGGCGACCTCCTGACGGTGGGCTGTGCCATCTCGTTCGCCGCCCACATCGTGTACCTGGCCCGGGTGGCGCCGCGCCATTCGGTCGTCGCCTTCACCTCGGTGCAGCTGATCGCCACCGCCCTTTTGGGCCTGGCGTCCAGCGCCTTGCTCGAAGGATTCCAGGTCCCACCCGGGAAAGTCTGGCCGGCCCTGCTGCTCACCGGCCTCGCCGTGAGCGCCGGCGCCTTCCTGCTCCAGGTCTGGTCGCAGACGGTGGTGGGCCCGGCCCGCACCGCCATCCTGCTTGCCCTCGAGCCCGTGTTCGCCACCGCGGCCGCCGCGATTTGGCTCGGCGAGCGGCTGAGCGCCCGGGGATGGGCCGGCGCTGCGCTCATTCTGGCCAGCATCTATATCGTGCTGTCCGCCAGCGGCGAAGAGGACCAGCTACCCGCCGCCGAGGCTATCACCCCGGCCCACTGAGCCTCCCTGACGCGAGATGCCGGCCCGGTGGGCGCGAAGGGCCAGGCGCAGCAGGAAGAGGATCACAAAAAGCAGCAGCAGCAGCATGGCCACCAGCTCCGGACCATCGAAGTAGGAGGTGTGGCATGAACTCAGCCCCTCCTCACACAGGCCCCAGCCGTCACCGCCGCCGGCCAGGTCAAGCAGCACGAGCATGGGTATGAGAGTGACCGCCACGATGGCGGAGATGATCAGGCCGATGGCGATCCGAATTCCGGTCACGTTCTGAGATTACCGGCGCCCGGGCCCCGGTGGCAGCAGAAATCACAGCCTTGTAACCTCGCCCCATGGAGCCCAAGGCGGGCCGATCGAGCCCAGACCAGTACTTCGAAGATCCTTTCACCCCGGAGGAGAAGGCCGTGCTCAAGGGATTCTTCACCAATACAAGCGGGCCGGTCTTTGCCCTGACCAACCTGCCCGAGGTGGTGAAGGGAGCCCTGTTTGCCCGCTACAGCCGCTCCCCCAAGTCGCTGCGCCGTCTCTTCCTCGACGAGTTCTACGATTCACCAGAAGTGGCCCGGTCCCCCGAAGCTACGGCCGCCGGAGCCGCGCCCGTTTCTACCCGGCGGGCCGAGGATCTCTACCAGAAGGTGTTCACCGAGTACGGGGACGATTCCGTAGCTCAGCTCGGAGGTGTGCACCTCGCCTGCGAGCAGGCCTCCAACATCCTCACCAAGGTCCTGGAGTGGGGGCGCCTTGCCGCCTACCTCGAGCAAAGCACGCGCTACATGCTCTACGACCGTCCCCGCCAAGGCCGTTACCGCTACCTGGTGCCGCCCGAGGTGGCTGCCTCCCCTCTCGCCACCGAGTACCGCGATGCCATCGATTCCCTCTTTGACACCTATGGAGCGCTCACCCAACCGCTCTTCAGCTTCTACGAAACGTTGTCTCCCCGGGAGGCCGGGGATTCGGAGTACGTGCACCGCTCTGCGGTGCGGGCCCAGGTGTGCGACGACCTTCGCGGCCTCTTGCCGGCTGCAACCCTCTCCAACCTGGGGATCTACGCCAACGGCCAGGCCTACGAGATGCTCCTGCTGCGTATGCGGGCACACCCTCTGGCCGAGGTCCGCGACTACTCCAATCTCATGCTCACCGAACTGCGCAAGGTGATCCCCTCGTTTTTGCGCCGCGTCGACATGCCCGACCGAGGCGTGGCATGGAGCAGCTACCTAGAGACAACGGCGCAGGACATGCGCAAAATCGCCACCGCCTTCGCCGCAGAGGTGGAGTCAAGGCCCCAGGTCAGCCTCGTCGAATGGGACCCCGACGCCGAGACCAAAATCGCCGCCGCCGCCCTCTACCCGCACACTGATCTCCCCGACGACCAACTGCTGGCCGCCGTCCGCCGCCTCGACGCCGATGAGCGCCTCCGCATCATCCAGGCTTATGTCGGAGAGCGCACCAACCGCCGCCATCGTCCGGGACGGGCGCTGGAGCGGACCGGCTACCGCTTTGACCTGCTCTGCGACTACGGAATCTTTCGTGACCTGCAGCGGCACCGCATGCTGACCCTTGAGTGGCAGCCCCTGGGCACCAGCCATGGCTACATCGTCCCGGCGGCGCTGAGCGAAATCGGAGCCGCCGAACGGTGGCACGCGGCCATGGGGCGGGCCACCCGCCTCCACACCCGCCTCTCCGACACCGTCGGCAGCAACGTTTCGCAGTACGTGGTGCCCTTCGCATTCCGGGTGCGGTTCTCCATGCAGATGACCACTCGCGAAGCGATGCATATGTTCGAGCTGCGAACGCAACGTGGAGGGCACGACGCCTACCGGCGGGTATGCCGTGAGATGCACCGCCTCATCGCCGAAAAGGCGGGCCATTCCGCCATCGCCGCGGCCATGCGGTTTGTCGACCATTCCGATTATGGGCTGGAGCGCCTCGACTCGGAGCGCAGAGCAGCGGCGCGGCGAGCCGCCGCCGGCGTCGCCGAGCCTGAAGATTGAACGCGGTTCAGCCGCTCAGTGGAATGCGGAGGACAAGCTCTTCGCCCTCAACCGTCCATGACGCCGACGCCACGATTCGGTAATCCAGGTGATCCTGCTCGGCCGACTCGATGTATTTGCGCCGTGCCTCGCCTTCGATCGGCGGGACTCCGCGTTCCTTGACCGCGTCCGCCCGTTGCTGGAATCGTTCGATAAAGGCGTCCACGTCGAAGCTGGCCATCTTCCCTCCGTCTGCGCGGCGCCTACCAGGCTAGAGGTGACGCCGTGGCCGTCGCGAATTCTCCGTGCCGGCCCGCGCCGGCGCCGGTCCAATCCTGCGATTCCCCCTCAGCAGCGGTGGGCACCGTCTCGCAGGTCGAGGACCATCGTGTCGGCGTAGCCGTCGCTCCCCACTACCACGTAGCCCTCACCGGCGTACAACTGGCGAGCCAGGCACGCTCGACGCTGAGACTGATCTTGCGCGTCCCACATTCCCGGGCCCTGCGGACCAACTCGCGCAGCAGAGCCCGGCCCACTCCCCGTCTTCGCCACTCCGGGACTACGCCAATCGACAACTCGGGCACGTCATCCGCAACGTATCCATACCCGAGATACTCCGACGTGAAGAGGCGCAGCCAGGCGGCACCGATCGGGCTGGCTTCCTCGGCAACCACCCCGGTCTCCCCGGAACGAGGCCACTCGTGCACATAGCGGGTCAGGGCCGGGTCGGCCCTGACCTCGTCGGGCGGGATCCTTGGCCGGTTGTCCCAGTTCGCCGCCTCGACGAGCATACTGAACAGGAAGGGCCCATCCTCCGGCGAGGCATCACGCCATCGGATCTTCTCCAGTACCAGGCCAGCCTGCCCGGCTGCTGCGGAATCTGCAACAGCGGCGCAGCAGGGCTCAGCGAAGGATCGCCTCCGGGCCGAGCAGCTCCCGCAACTCGGCGTAGAGAGCGGTGCGAGGCTCGACACGGTGCTCCTCCCCGAGCCGCACCACCGTGTCGTCACCATCACCGACCATGTGCACAAACACATAAGTGTCGCCGGGGTGGTTCTCTAGAACGGCTCGAAGACGGGCCACAAAGTCATGCGACATGCGTATCGACGGGATCCGAAGCCGCACCGATCGGTCCACGCTCAGGTCGGGCTCGGAAATGCCCTGGGAGATCAGCTTCACCGAATCGCCGCGCTGGTCCACACGTCCCGACACGGTGAGGATGGCGTCGGGCCTGATCAGGGTGCCGCTCGCCGCCACGGTCCTCGGGAAACAGACCACCTCCACGCTTCCCCCAAGATCCTCGAGCTGGAAGAAGATCATCGGTTCACCGTTTTTTGTATAGCGGCGGGTGATGCCGCCGACGATGCCCCCCACCGTGGCGCCTTCACCGTCCTTGGCGTCGGTGAGGCCATCAATTGTCGATGTTGCCACGGCCCGCAGCGCACCCTCAACCCCAAAAAGCGGATGATCCGACACGTAGAGGCCCAGCATCTCCTTCTCGAAGGCAAGCCGCGTCTGCTTGTCCCACTCCATTTCCGGTATCTCCGCCGCGGCGGACTGCAACGCAGGGTCCCCCGCCCCAAAAAGGCTGAACTGGCCCATATCCTCGGCGCGCCGCCGCGTCACCGCGGCATCGATCACCTGGTCATAGACGGCCAGCACGCCCTTGCGTGGGGCACCGGTGCCGTCGAAGGCTCCCGCCTTGATCAGAGACTCCACGGTTCGTTTGTTCAGCACACTCAGATCAACCCGATCCACAAAGTCCTGGAAGCTGGCGTATTCGCCGTCTTTCCTTCGCTCCTCCGTGATCAGGTCCACCACCCGCTCGCCCACGTTGCGCACTGCCGAAAGGCCGAACAGCACCGTGTTGTCGCGGGCAACAAAATCCGATTCCGATCTGTTCACATCGGGTACAAGCACCTGCAGATTCATGGCACGGCACTCGTTCAGGTAGAGGGCCGTGCGATCCTTGTCCCGCTTCACCGAGGTAAGCAACGCCGCCATGTACTCCGCCGGGTAGTGCACCTTCAGCCATGCCGTCTGGTAGGCGACGATGGCATAGCCGGCAGCGTGGGACCGGTTGAAGCCGTATCCGGCAAAGTGGGATATCGCCTCAAAAAGGCTGCGGGCCAGGTCCTCGGAGTGTCCCTGCTCGGTGCAGCCGCGGACAAACTGCTCCTGCTGCTGCGCCATTACGGCAGGAATCTTTTTGCCCATGGCCTGGCGCAGGCCGTCTGCCTCCGCCATGGTGAAGCCGGCCATGATTCGGGCCGCCTCCATGACCTGCTCCTGGTACACCATGATCCCGTACGTCGCCTCGAGCACCTCACTGAGATCGGGGTGGGGATATTCCACCGCGATGCGGCCGTTCTTGCGGTCGGCATAGAGATTGTGAGTGCCCGCACCCAGGGGGCCGGGACGGTACAGCGACACGAGGGCGATCAGGTCCTCGAAACGATCGGGTCCCAGGTTCCTCATCAGGGCCCGCATGCCCGACCCCTCGAGCTGGAAGATCCCCATCGAGTCGCCCCGAGACAGCATCTCGTATACCGCGGCGTCATCAAGCGACACCGAATCGATGTCGGGCCGGGCACCGGTCCCGTCCTCGATGAGCTCCAGCGCTCTCTCGATGGTCGAGAGGTTGCGCAGGCCGAGAAAGTCCATTTTGAGCAGCCCCAGCTCCTCGATGGCGTGCATCTCGAATTGGGTGACGACCTCGGCGTCCTCTCCCTTCTGCTGCACGGGCACGATCTCGGTGATCGGGTCCGGTGTGATGACCACGGCGGCGGCGTGGATGGAATCCTGACGCCGCAATCCCTCCAAACCGCGGGCAGTATCGATGATGCGGCGAGCGTCGGGATCGCCGTCGTACATGTCGCGCAGCCCGGCAGCGTTGGTGTGATAGTCCCGAATCGTCGACTCGGCATCGGCCGGCGGCGGTTCAAGGCACTGCCCCAACGTGGCTTCGCGCCCGAGTATGGCCGGCGGCATCGCCTTGGCGATACGATCGCCCACCGAGTAGGGATAGCCCAGCACGCGGGCCGAATCGCGCACGGCCTGCCGCCCTTTGATGGTGGAGAAGGTGACGATCTGGGCCACGTGGTCGGATCCGTAGCGCTCGGCCACGTAGCGGATCATCTCCCCCCGATAGCGCTCGTCGAAGTCCATGTCGATATCGGGCATCTGCCGGCGTCCCGGGTTGAGGAACCGCTCAAAGATCAGTCCGAACTCGAGGGGATCGAGATCGGTGATGCGCAGGCAGTACGAGACGATCGAGCCGGCGGCGCTGCCCCGGCCCGGACCGGTGCGGATGCCCTGCTCCCGAGCGTGGCGCATGAGATCCCAGACGATCAGAAAGTACGAAGGGAAACCCATACTCTCGATGACACGAAGCTCGTACTCGAGACGCTCGGTGACTTCGGCGGGTATCGGGTCGCCGTAGCGCTCCCGCGCCCCCTCCACGGCCAGCTCTCGCAGAAAGGACACCTCGGTGTGGGACTGGGGCACCGGGAATTGGGGCAGGAAGATCTGACCGAACTCCATTTTCAATTCGGCCCGCTCTGCGATGAACAGCGTGTTGTCGCATGCCCCGGGGAATCTGTCATCCGGGAAGAGGTCGCGCATCTCCTGCGCCGTGCGCACGTAGTAGCCCGAGCCGCCAAAACGAAAGCGGCCCTCGTCGGCCATCTTTGCTCCGGTCTGGATGCAGAGCAGGGCGTCGTGGGTCTCCGCCTCGTCGGCGCGGGTGTAATGGCAGTCGTTGGTGGCGATCAGCGGTGCACCGATCTTGTCGGCGATGCTCATGAGGTCCGGCAGCACCCGCTGCTGCGCCGGAACACCGTGGTCCATGACCTCGAAGTAGAAGCTGTCCTTGCCGAAGATGTCCTGGTACATGGCCGCCGCCTCGAGGGCAGCCTGGTAATCGCGCTCCACCCCAAAGTTGCCTTCCTCGTCGTAGGCATCAGGCGCCAGTAGCTGAGGAACGTGACCGCCCAGGCAGCCGGTTGTCCCCAGAAGCCCGGCTGAGTATTCGGCCAGGAGCTCAACATCCATTCGCGGCTTGTAGTAGAAGCCCTCGAGAAAAGCCCTGCTCGCCAGTTTGATGAGATTCCGGTAGCCGGTCTGGCTGAGCGCAAGCAGGGTGATGTGGTAGCGGATGTCGTCACGCCGCGGCGGTCGATCGAAACGCGATCCTGGAGTCAGGTAGGCCTCGATGCCGATGATGGGTTTTACCCCGACCGCGGTCGCCGCCTTATAGAAATCCACCGCCCCGTACAGAACGCCGTGGTCGGTGATGGCCGCCGCCGGCTGGCCGTCGGCGGCCACGGCCTCGACGACGTCCGCCACCCGAGCGGCTCCATCCAGCATCGAATACTCGGTATGGAGATGCAGATGAACAAACGATTTTTTCACCCGACGGACCGCTCCCGAACTACAGACCTGTAAGACCCGCGCACCTTACCAGCCATGCCGCACCGACGCTCCGTGCCGATCGAGCATGCTGAGGCCTCTACAATCCCGCTGCGGAAACACAGCTACTCGTCTGGGGGAACCCATGGAACTCGGCTACGACGGCAAGCTCTTCATCCTTGCCTTCGACCATCGCGGCAGCTTCAAGAAGAAGATGTTCGGCATCGACGGCCGTGAACCCACCGCCGATGAGCAGGACCGGCTCAACGACGGCAAGCGGCTCGTGTGGGAGGGCCTCAAGGCGGCCGTGGAGGCCGGCGCCTCGGCAGAATCGGCCGGCGTACTCGTCGATGAGGAGATGGGCGCCGACATCGCCCGCGAGGCCAAAGAGCGTGGCTTCACTCTGGCCATGCCGGTGGAGAAGTCTGGCCAGCCGGTGTTCGATTTTGAATACGGAGATCAATTCGGAGACCACATCGAAGATTTTGACCCCGTGTTCGCCAAGGTGCTTGTCCGCTGGAATCCGGACGACGATGCCCAGATTCGCCAGGTGCAAGGTGAAAGGCTCAAGCGTCTGGGCGACTGGCTGCACGAACGGGACCGCAAGTACCTGTTTGAGCTGCTGGTTCCCGCGTCAAAGCATCAGCTGGCCCTTGTCGGCGGAGACAGCGGCGACTACGACTCCCATGTTCGTCCGTACCTCATGCTCGAGGTCATCCAGGAAATCCAGGAGGCCGGTGTCGAACCGGATGTGTGGAAGATCGAGGGCATCGACACCCAGGCGGATTGTGAGCTCGTGTCCCGCCTCGTTCGCCGCGATGGACGCGACGGCGTCAGGGCCGTGGTACTCGGGCGCGGGGCCGACGATGCCAAGGTTGCGCACTGGCTGCAGATGGGTGCACCGGTAGACGGCTACGTCGGTTTTGCCATCGGGCGCACCATCTGGTGGGCCGGCGTTGAGGCCTGGAAGGATGGCACCATGGATCGTGATCAGGCCACCGCCCTCATCGCAGACACCTACCGCAAGTTCATCGACGTCTACGAGAAGGCCGCCGGCTAGCGCCGCACCATCCAGCACAGGAGGCTGACCGTGAAGATCGGAATCCTGACCGGAGGCGGCGATGTCCCCGGTCTCAACGCGTGTATCAAGGCAGTGGTCAACCGGGCCAACGACGCGGGCCATGAGGTAGTTGGCATCCGCCGGGGCTGGGCAGGTCTGCTCTACGCCGATCTCGACAACCCGGAGACGGTCGACGAGTACTTCGTGCCGCTCGACAAGAAGGCGGTGCGTACCATCGACCGCACCGGCGGCACGATGTTGCACAGCTCGCGTACGAACCCAAGTGTGGTGAAAGAAGGCGACGTACCCGATTTCCTCGCCGACGCCGCTCGAGGACAGGCGCCGTACGACTTCACCCCACACGCCCTGAAGGTCGTGGAGGCTTTGGGCATCAACGTGCTCATCCCCATTGGAGGTGACGACACTCTTTCATACGGGCTGCGGCTTCACGACGAGGGCGTCTCGGTGATAGCAATCCCCAAGACAATGGACAACGACGTCCATGGGACCGACTACTGCATCGGTTTCTCCACCGCGGTGACGCGTGGCGTCCAATTCATTCACAATCTGCGAACCAGCACCGGCTCACACGAGCGCATCGCCGTCGTCGAACTCTTTGGGCGCTACAGCGGCGAGACCTCGCTGATCACCGCCTACCTGGCGGGTGTAGATCGAGCCGCCATCTCCGAGATCCCCGTCGATATCCACAAGCTCGCCGGCCTTCTGGTTGCCGACAAGAAGGCCAACCCGAGCCACTACTCCATGCTCACCATCTCGGAGGGAGCGGTGCTCGAAGGAGGCGAGATGATCCTCACCGGAGAAGCCGATGCCTACGGCCACCGCAAGCTTGGCGGCATCGGCGTGCTTGCCGGAGAGATGATCCGGCAGATCACCGGCGAGGGCATCGTCTACCAGCAGGTCGGCTATCTCATGCGCTCCGGAAGCCCAGATTCACTGGACCTCATGGTGGCCACCAACTATGCGGTCATGGCTGCCGACCTCGCCATCGAAAAGGCCTCGGGGCGTATGGTGGCCTTGCGCGGCGGCACCTACACCAATGTGCCCATCTCCGTGACTCGGGAAGGGGTCAAACGGGTAGACGTGGACGAGCTCTACGATGTCGAGTTGTACCGTCCCAAGGTCCGCCACGTCGGCGGCAAGCCCATGTTCCTCTACTGACAGGAGGCTGAATGGCCGTGATCGGAGTGCTCACCGCCGGCGGTGACTGCCCCGGCCTCAATGCCGTGATCAGAGGTGTAGTCGCCAGGGCCGTCGCCGCGGGCTCCGAGGTCGTCGGCATCCTCAACGGGTGGGAGGGCCTCATGGACGGGGACACCATCCCGCTCGATCGTGATTCGGTCCGCGGCATCCTCGCCCGCGGGGGCACCATCCTCGGCACCTCGCGCAAGGATCCCTACGTTCACGGTCAAGGCTTCGAGAGCGTGCGCCGCACGGTCCAGTCGATCGACATGGACACGCTTGTGGTCGCCGGCGGCGATGGCACTCTGAAGACTGCCCTCCAGCTCACCGAGGATGGGCTCCCCGTCATCGGTGTGCCCAAGACCATCGACAACGACATTGCCGCCACCGACTTCACGTTTGGGTTCGACACCGCGGTGCAGATCGCCACCGAAGCCATCGATCGGCTCAGCACCACGGCCGAGTCGCACAACCGCATCATTGTGGTCGAGGTCATGGGTCGGACCAAAGGCTGGATCGCCACGTATGCCGGCCTGGCCGCCGGCGCCGATGCCATCCTCATTCCCGAGTTACAGCTTGATCTCGAAGAGGTGGCAAAGGTGGTGCGGCGCCGTCACCGCAGGGGCCGCAACTACTCGATAGTCGTTGTGGCCGAGGGTATCAAGCCGCCGAAAGAGACCAAGCTGCAGAAGGACGTTTTTGGTTTTGAGCGTCTCGGCGGAGTGGCCTACCAGGTCGCCCCCGTGCTCGAAGAGCTCACCGGCTTCGAAACCAGGGTCACCGTGCTCGGTCACCTGCAACGCGGTGGCACCCCGACGGCATTCGACCGGGTCCTGGCCACCCGTCTCGGTGCTGCGGCGGCCGATCTCGCCATTGCCGGAGAAGGGGGAAAGATGGTGGCCCTGCGCGGCGCCAAGATTGTTCCCGTCCCGCTCGCCGAGGCCTGCACCGAGATCCGCGGCGTCGACGAGGAGCTCTTCGAGGTGGCGCGCACGTTCTTCGGCTAGAGAGGGCCTACTCGACGGCGTCGATGTTTCCCGTTGCCGGGTCGCCGAGAGATGCCAGCACTGAACGAAGGTCGCCGGCAAGCGGCGACGCCGCCTCAATAGGTGCCCCCGTCACCGGGTGCCGGAAGGCCAATCGTGCCGCATGGAGGAATTGGCGCCCGGCAATCCCGTCCCGACGCCCGTACGTCGCATCCGAGACCACCGGATGCCCTATCGATGCCAGGTGCACCCGAATCTGGTGAGTGCGCCCGGTCTCGAGCCGGACTTCAAGCAGCGTCAGCTCCGGCTCCTCCCAGAAAGCCGACACCCGATAGCCGGTGCGGGCGGGACGCCCGCCGGGGTCGATGCGCATGCGGCCTCGCCGCCGGGGATGCCGACTCATGGCGGCCTCTATCTTTCCCGTCGCCGCCTGAAACGACCCGTGTACCAGAGTCCGGTAGACGCGTTCCATCTCATGATGAGCGGCGGCCCGGCGCAGCTCCTCAAAAGCCTCCGGCAGCAGGGCGACAACCAGCAATCCCGACGTGTCCCGATCAAGCCGATGCACGATGCCCCAGCGGTCCTCTTCGCCGACCCCGCGCACCTGCGGCCACCGCTGCAAAATCCCGGCCGCTAGCGTTCCCCGCCTCGCCCCGGCTCCCGGATGGACCACAATCCCTGCCGGCTTGTCCAGCACGGCAAGATGTTCATCCTCGTGGACGACGCTGAAGGGAACGTCTTCCGGCTGCAGGACAGCCGCCGATACCGGCACTTCGATCTCCACGACGGCGCCTGCTTCGATGCGCCGACGGGCCGCGACCCGCTCGCCGTCGAACCGCGCCTTGCCCTCATCCACGAGTTGGCGGGCCCGCGACCGGCTTATGTTCGCAAGCACGGCGGCTATTCGATCGGCTCGCTCGCCACCGAGTTCCGGGGGTACTTCAGCCCGTGTCCGCTCCATCGGCCTCAAGAGTATGCCGTCTGAACAGGGCGAACCCGATGAGGAGCCCGGCACCAATGGTTATGGCGCTGTCGGCCACGTTGAACGCGGGGAAGAAGCGAAAGTCGATGAAGTCGACCACTCGCCCGTCGAAGAGCCCCGCGCCACGAAAAAGACGGTCCCCCAGATTGCCCATAGCCCCGCCGAGCACCAGGCCCATGGCGATGGACTCTACGCGGCCGGGGAGCCTCCCCATCGCCATGACGATCCCGACGGTGGTGGCGATGGCGACTAGGGCGATCACGGAGCCGGCGCCGCGCAGAAGCCCGAAGGCGGCGCCCGAGTTGGTCACGTAGCCCAACTGCAGAACACCATCGATGAGCACGATCGGTTTCCCCGGAAGCGTGCTCACCACCCACCACTTCACCAGCTGATCGACGAGCACCACCGTTCCACCAACAAGCAGCGCGGCGCGACGGGTGCTCATCTGCGATTGGAGGCGCAATCGATACACAGTTTTGTGTAGGGAAGCGCCTCCAGCCGGGTCACCGGGATAGCGGTGCCGCAGCCCTCACAATTGCCGTAGCCGATGCCGTCGATGCGCTCCAGCGCCTCATCGACCTGGTCCAGCAGGCTCGCCGCGTTCTCAGCCAGGGAGAGCTCCTTCTCCATCTCGAACGCCAGCGAGCCTCCTTCGGCGGTGTTCGGATCGGGACTGCGCTCCGAGGAGGTCTCGGTGAGCCGAACCTCCTCGCGCTCTTCCTCGATCTCGCGAATGACCTCCAAGAGGCGCTCACGCTCGGATTCGAGCTTTTTGCGGAACCGCTCGAGAGTGGATTGAGCGAGATCTCTGCCCACATGACCTCCTGTGGCGGCCGCAGAGGCTAGCACGCCGTCACCCCATTCGGGTAGCTAGCGCCCGCTCAGGTCCTCTAGGGCCAGCCGCGCCTCCGTGACGCCGACGCCGGCCACGAGGATACGCTTGTGCCTGGAAGCCTCGCCGGAGAGAACCTCGCCCGACTGCCCCCCAAAAAAGCCGGCGACGAGCGACGCCGCGGCCGCGTTGGCCCGGCCCCGCTCGGGAGGCGCCGCCACCCGTACCCGCAACGCCCCCCCGTGAAGCCCGGTGATCTCGTTGCGGCTGGAATGCGGCACCACCCAGACCGCAACAACCACTCCGTCCGGAGCGGCCTGGACTACGTCGGCCGAATCATTCACCACTGCCGTAGGCTATCGCTTGCGGCTGCAGGGAGTGCGTCCGACACCCACTACGTGTGCGCTACCATCCGTCGCCACGGCCCTGATGGGGATACGCCGCCCGGAATCGGCCAACGACCAGGCGGCATCACCCCGGAGCTGCGGGAAGAACGGGCCCAATCGCCTCAGTAGAACCCGCCGGAACCCCCGCCGACACGGGGAAGAGGAGCGGCCGCCCTGCGGGGTGGCAAGCCGGGTGGTACCGCGGGCCCCGCTCGTCCCGGCGGACGGCAACCGAGGACACCATGGCGAAGCGCACTTCCTTCAACCGAGTCTCCCCTCACGTCTCCTTCCCCGCGCAAGAAGAGGAGATCATCGACCTCTGGGAGCGGCTCGATGCTTTCGGCGTTTCGGTGGCGATGCGTCCCGAGGAGACCGAATTCACCTTCTACGACGGACCCCCGTTTCCGACGGGCACCCCTCACTACGGCAATCTGCTGGCCGGCGTGCTCAAGGACATCGTCCCCCGGTACTGGACCATGCGAGGCCACCGTGTGGAGCGCCGCTTCGGGTGGGACACACACGGCCTTCCGATCGAAATGGAGGTCCAGGCGGAGCTGGGCCTGTCGGGCCCATCCGACATACAGGCCTACGGGGTCGGCCGATTCAACGAAGCCTGCCGCCGACGAGTCGACGCCAACACCGAGGCCTGGCAAGCCATCACCCGTCGCATCGGCCGCTGGGTCGACTTCGAAAACGACTACAAGACCATGGACCTCGGCTTCATGGAGTCGGTGTGGTGGGTTTTCAGACAACTCTGGGACAAGGGCCTCGTCTACCGCGACTTCAAGGTGCTGCCCTATTCATACGGCGCCTCCACCCCTCTCTCCAACTTCGAGGCCAACATGGACTACCGGGAGGTAGAGGACCCGTCGTTGACGGTGCGGCTGCGCGTCATCGAGGACCACCTACCGGCGGAACGTGACGACTACCTGCTGGTCTGGACGACCACCCCCTGGACGCTTCCCTCCAACCTGGCGGTGGCCGTGCGCCGGGAATCACGCTACGTGCGCATCGACGCCCCGATTCATGGCCTCGAAGGCCGCTACTGGATTGCCGCCGATCTGGTGGAGGCATTCTGGGGCGAGGAAACACCCCAGCCCTCGGCCGAAGCCACCGGGGCCGACCTGCTGGGCACCAGCTACCAACCGCCGTTCGCCTACTTCGCCGACGAGCGACAGCGTGGCGCCTTTGTCGTCATCGAGAGCGAAGACACCACAACCGACGAGGGCAGCGGCCTGGTGCACATGGCCCCCGCCTACGGCGAAGCGGACTTCTACGCGCTCCAGGCGGCCGGGATCGATTCTCTCGTCGATCCCGTGGATGCCGAGGCCCGCTTCACCGACCGGGTCCCCGACGTCGCCGGGATGTTTGTCAAGGACGCCGATGCGGTACTGCTGGAGATGCTGCGAGAACAGGGCATCCTGGTGCAGAGCGGGACCATCGTTCACTCCTATCCCTTCTGCTGGCGCACCGGCACTCCCCTTATCTACAAGGCAATTCCCACCTGGTTCGTCCGAGTCGAAAGCCAACGTGAGCGTATGGTCGAGCTCAACCAGCGCATCCACTGGGTCCCCGGTCACGTGGGCGAGCGCCGTTTCGGCAATTGGCTCGAGCAGGCCCGCGATTGGGCCATCAGCCGCAATCGCTACTGGGGCTCGTGCATCCCGGTATGGGAATGCCCGTCCTGCCAGGAGATGGCGTGCGTAGGCTCGATCGACGAACTCGAAAAACGATCCGGCGTTCGCCTGACCGATCTGCACAAACACATCGTCGACGCGGTCACCTTCCCCTGCCCCTGCGGCGGAGAGATGAGCCGAGTGCCCGAGGTGCTCGACGTCTGGTTCGAATCAGGCTCCATGCCCTACGCGCAGCACCACTACCCCTTTGAGAGCACAGACGAATTCGCCCGCCGTTTCCCCGCCGACTACATCGCCGAGGGCCTGGATCAGACTCGCGGCTGGTTCTACACCCTCCTAGTGCTCGCCACCGCCGTCTTCGACGACATTCCCTTCCGCAACTGTGTCGTCAACGGCCTGATCCTCGCCGAGGACGGCCGCAAGATGTCCAAGAGCTTGAAGAACTACCCCGACCCGTTCGAGCTGATCGAGGAGTTCGGCGCCGATGCGCTCCGCGCTTACTTGATCAACTCGCCCGTCGTGAGGGCCGAGCCGCTGCGGTTCTCCAAGGCAGGCGTGCGCGATGTCGTCCGCGCCGTGATGCTGCCCCTGTGGAACGCCTACTCGTTCTTCACCACCTATGCCTCGGCCGAGGATCTCTCGGCCGCCCATCTGACGGCTGCTCCCCCGCCGGCGGATCGCCCCGAGATCGACCGCTGGATACTCTCCGTGCTCCAAAGCCTGGTGAAGCAGGTCAACGACGAGATGGAGGGCTACTACCTCTACAACGTCATTCCGCCACTCGTCGCCTTCATCGACGACCTCACGAATTGGTACATCCGTCGCTCTCGCCGTCGCTTCTGGCGCCGTCGCGATGCCGAGTCCGCAGCAGCCAGGATCGATACCGAGGCGGCCTTTGCGACTCTCTACGAGGTTCTCGTCACCTTCACCGAGCTCATGGCGCCGGTGCTGCCGTTCGTCACCGAAGTCCTGTACCAAGGGCTCGTCGTGAACCAGAGAACAAACAGCAGCGGACCCGCCAGCGTGCACCACGAGGATTACCCACAGGCGGTATCCGAGCTCATCGATCCGGAACTCGAGACGGCGATGGCCGTGGTTCGTTCGATCGTCACTCTCGGGCGTGGCCTGCGCCGCACTCACGGAATCCGAGTTCGGCAGCCTTTGAGCACACTGACGGTGGTGAGCCACGATGAGAAGGTGCGTGCCACCGTCGCGGCACACACCGGCCTCATCGGTGAAGAACTCAACGTGAAGACGGTGGCCACAAGCGGAGATGAGCGGGCGCACGCCCACATCAGCGCCAAGCCGAACTACAAGCTGCTCGGCCCCCGGCTCGGAGCCCGCATGCAAGAACTAGCCGCCGCCATCGAATCGCTCGACGAGGGATCGATTGCCCGTCTTTTGGACGGTGAAGAGCTAAACGTCGGCGGTGAGGTGATCAGCCTCGACGACGTCGCCGTGGGACGCCAGCCTCTTCAGGGAGTTGTCGTCGCCTCCGACGCGCAGGTATCCGTGGCCTTGGACACCACCGTGACCCCGGAGCTGGCCCGGGAGGGTTTTGCCCGCGAGATAGTGAAGGTGGTGCAGGGCATAAGGCGCTCCAAGGGTCTCGATGTCTCCGATCGCATCGTGCTCGGCTGGTCGAGCAAATCGGAAGAGGTAAAGGAAGTGATGGCTCGTCACCGTGACTGGATCGCCGCCGAGGTCCTTGCCGTCGAGATCGCCGAGCGCCCCGGAGCAGGAGAGACGATTGAGGTCCAGGGCCAGACCCTCCATATCGACATAACCCCCCGCTGAGCCGAGGCCCCTAGCCAAGCAAGCTGGCGACGATCCCCAGCAGCACCAGCACGATAATCGGCGACAGATCAAGGGCCGCGTTGCCCATGCGCACCGGAGGAACAAGAGCGCGCACCGGAGCCAGGACCGGTTCGGTGACGGTGCGCAGCACGCTGCGAGTGCGACCCACCGGATGATCATACGAAACGGGAATCCACTCCAGGACGATCCGCAGGAAGATGACGAGCATGTAGACCTCTATGGCGAGGGCCACATACCTCACTACTGAGTCTCTCCGGAGTCGTAGTAGCCCAGACTCTCCAGACGGCGCCGTTCGTCCCGGGTGATGTTCACGTTGGCCGGAGTGACGAGGATCACCCCCTGCGCCACCTTCCGCATGGTGCCGCCCAGGGCGTAGGTCAAGCCGCTGGCGAAGTCGACCAGCCGCCGCACCATCGCCGGCTCCACCTTGCGCAGATCCAGTATGACCGGCACGCTGGCGCGGAGATGGTCTGCCAGCTTCTGCGCGTCGGAGTAGGAGCGGGCGGTGATGACCTCAGTCTCGAGATCATTCTCGGTCACGGTGCGCACCGCAGAGGTCTCGGCCGGCGTCACAATCACGCCGGCGTCGGCAAGAGCCCCGTCGGGTACGGTGCGTCGACGCGCCGCCATCGGCGGTTCTACCCTGCGGGCGCCGCCATAGGGAGATTCGGTGGCCGGGTACTGCCGCCGCGGCCCCGAGTCCAACGACGGCGACGTGGGCTGTCCCGTGCCGTAGACGGACCCCGACCGCATCTGGACCGACTCGTCTGCGGACCCCTCGTAACCACCTTCCTCCTCATCAACGAGGCCGAGGTAGAAGAGGGTCCTCTGCCACAAGCTTGCCATTACCTATGCCCTCGATCGTCGGGGGATGAACAAAAGATAGCTCTTCCCACCCGCAAGATAGTGGCACCTTCTTCTACGGCAACTTCAAAATCATCGGTCATGCCCATAGAAAGCTCCACCAGCTGCGGCCACCGACTCGAAAGCTGCTCCCTCAGAGCGGCCAGTCTGCGGAAGTAGGGACGGGATGTCTCCGGGTCGGTGGTCGCTGGGGGCATGGTCATGAGCCCTCGCACCTCTAGCCCCAGCCGCAGCGCCAGCTCGACCAGGCCTTCGGTTTCCTCGACCGTCACTCCCGCCTTCCGTGGCTCCGCCGCCACGTTCACTTGCACCAGCACCGGCGGCGGCGCTCCGGGGCCTTTGCGCCAATAGCGCGCCAATTCGAGCCGGTCCAACGAGTGCAGCAGGTGGGTGACGGGACGCACCAGCTTCACCTTGTTCCCCTGAAGCCTCCCCACAAAATGCCAACGAACATCACCCGGCAGCAGTTCAGAACGATCGACCAGTGCAGCCGCCCTGTTCTCAGCAAAGTCGCGCTGCCCGCCCCTGTAGGCGGCGACAATCGAATCGACGTCGGCCTGCTTGCTGACGGCGACCAACGTGATCTCTTCGGCCCCGCGCCCGGCTCGCGCCGCCGCGGCGGCGATCCTGGCGCGCACCGTGCTCAAGCCGACAACCATGCCAATGCCACCTGTCTGCCTGGGGTGCCGTCTCGTCGGAACGAATGAAATCCCTCACCACACATAGTGCACACTCCCGCCCTCCACACATCGAGTCCGGACAACTCGGGCTCGATCGCAGCAACGATATCGACGCTCGGCGTTCCCCACGAAGTACGGCCCATGTGCCCGTCAAAACGCCGGGCCACGTCGGGTCCGACCTCAAAGCAGCACGGCCCGATGCCGGGCCCTACGGCAGCACGCCGCAGCTGCACTCCCAGCTCCTCGAGGACCCGGCGCGTGGCCAACACCACGCCGGCGGCGGCCCCCCGCCAGCCCACGTGGGCAATGCCGGCTCCGCCTTCGCCCTCCAGCACCACGGCGAAACAGTCGGCGGTGGCCACAGCCAGGGGCAGCCCGGCGACCGTCGTCACCAAGCCGTCACCGTCTCCGGCTAGACCCGGCCCGGTGACCTGAAGCACCCGGCTCCCATGAACCTGCCGCAGCCAGGCCCACGCCGCGGACAGACCAAGCGCAGCGGCAATGCGCCGGCGTGACTCGAAATCCGAACAATCTCCGTCTGCAACCAGGCCAAATGCCGTCCCGCCGAACCCGGGCGGCCGGATCATCCCTTCAGGAAATCAGGGATATCGAGGTCGTCCAGGCCGGTGTCGTTCTCGGCCGAGTCCAAAGCCAGGTCGGGAATGCTTGTCCTCGCCGCGCGAGGACGGACCAGCGGGCGCCCCTGTTCGGTTTCGAAGCCGGCGGCAATGGCCGTAACCCTGATCTCATCGCCGAGAGAATTGTCGATGACGGCGCCAAAGATCAGATTGGCGTCCGGATCGCAGTGCTCAGCAATGGAAACCGCGGCGTGATTCACCTCTTGGAGCGTGAGGTTGGCCGGCCCGGTTATCGACAGCAGGACTCCGTTTGAGCCCTCCATCGAGGATTCCAGCATCGGACTGGTGATGGCCCTCTGCGCGGCCTGCTCGGCACGGCCTTCTCCGGAGGCCCGGCCGATGCCCATCACCGCAGATCCGGCTCCCTGGAGCACCGAGCGCACATCGGCAAAATCGACATTGATGAGGCCCGGCGTGGTGATGAGATCGGTGATTCCGCCCACCCCGCTCAGCAGCACCTCGTCGGCAAGCCGGAAGGCGTCCAGCATGGACAGGCCGGAGTCGGCGTGCTCCAGCAGACGCTGATTGGGAATGATGATCAGGGTGTCGACGGCATTCCGGAGCGCCTGGATGCCCTGCTCGGCCTGAACTGAGCGCCGTCTTCCCTCGAATCCGAAGGGGCGGGTCACCACCGCAACGGTGAGAGCTCCCGTGCTGCGGGCGGCCTCGGCGACAATCGGAGCGCCACCGGTGCCGGTGCCGCCGCCCTCTCCGGCGGTGACGAACACCATATCCGAACCCCGAAGCGCCTCTTCGATCTCCTCCCGATGATCCTCAGCAGAGGCGCGCCCCACCTCGGGGTCGGCGCCGGCGCCAAGCCCCCGGGTGATATTGCGTCCGATGTCGAGTTTAATGTCGGCATCGGACATCAGCAGGGCTTGGGCGTCGGTGTTGACGGCTACAAACTCCACGCCGCGCAGACCCGCCTCGATCATGCGGTTGATTGCGTTGACTCCGCCGCCACCAACGCCAACCACCCTTATCACGGCAAGGTATGCCTGCAACCCGTGTGTCTCCGTCGTCATTCAGGTTCCTTCAGGCGTTGACCAACCCGCGCGCGTTCCCTGAAGCTCCCGTGGAAGGTTACTAGGGAGCAAGCCGTCGTCAGGTACCATCGCGGCAAACCCTCCACTTCAACTTGAGGCTTCCGGTTCTCCTTCACTGGCCCCTCCGCCCGGTACGTCGGCGGATGGTAGGGGCAAGCTAATCGCAGGACGCGACGCTGCGACCAGATCGACGTAAGTTCCCCACGGCAGATCCTCGTCCAGCAGGGCCTCCAGTGTCTGCGCCTTTTCGGCGAAATCCACGATACGCCCCAGACGGACATCAAGTCCATCTATGAAGGTCCAGACCTCTGCACCCTGCCACAACAGCCAGGTTCGAGCCGCCACCTCGGGGCTGAGCACCTCCGCCATGGCCACAACTTCGTGCCAGGCATCGTCTGCAGGCCGATCACCCGGCACCAGATCTAGAAATCTAAGATCAGCCGACAGCAGGCCGATCCCCGGCTCCGAGCCGACCTCCAGCACCGTGCCGTCACCGGCCACGAGCATCCAGGTATCCACGCCGCCGACCCAGACGGACTCGGTACGCTCAATGACCTCGATAACAAGGCGGTTGGGAAAAACGCGTTCGGCGCGAACATCTTGCACCCAGGGATCGGCCCGCACCGCCGCTTCCACCTCGCCCGTGTCGAGCCAGATCATGATGGCCCCCTCACCGAGCCCGGCATCGGCCAGACAGCCGTCCACATCGGCGTTGTGAGCGCCGACGATCTCGATCTCCTGCACCGACATCCACGGCGAGTGGAACACGGCCGTGGTGGTGGCGACCGCGACGGCAAGAACAAAACCGGCCATGACCAGCAGACGCCGGCGCCCCATTCTCCGGGGCACGTCCTCCTCACTCAGACGGCGTATGTGCTCAGTCATGACGTAAACGGACCCACAAAACGAACCTCCGGCTCGAGGTCGATGCCGGTGCTCTCACGCACCCTCCGTCGAACCGCCGTCACCAGATCGTGGATGTCCTGCGGCGTGGCCGCTGGTCCGGCCACAAAGAAGTTCCCGTGCTTGTGCGAGACGGAAACGTCACCAATCTGGAGACCCTTCAGGCCCTGTTCGTCGATGATGCGCCCCGCCACATCGCCGGGGGGGTTCTTGAAGACGCTGCCCGCGTTCAGGGTTCCCCCCGGCTGACGCTCCTTGCGCCAGCTGATCACTTCGCGGATCAGGCGCTCCGAATCTGACCGGCTCCGGGGCACCGTACGAAATGTGCCCGCCACCACCACTTCGGTATCGGAGAGGTTGCTGTGCCGATAGCGAAGCTCGAGATCGCCCCCAATACGCTCGTCCACCGCGCCCGTGGCCAGGTCGACAACCCGGGCGTGCACCAGCCACTCGGACGTGTCGGCGCCATAGCAGCCAGCATTCATACGAATGGCTCCACCCACCGAGCCCGGTATGCCGGCCATGAACTCCAACCCGCCACGATCGATCTCCGCCGATCGACGCGCCAGCAACGAGAGCGGAAGGCCGCCGCCCCCTTCGATGGCTCCCTCGTCCCCCACACTGAATCCGGCCATGGCCAGCCGCACAACAACTCCCGGGAATCCCGCCGCCGAGACGACGACGTTGCTCCCCCGGCCCAGCACCACTACCGGCTGCGGATCCTCGCTCAAGGCTTGGGTCAAACGCAGCAGACTCTGCTCGTCACCGGCTTCCATCAGGTAGCGAGCAGGGCCCCCGAGCTTGTAGGTGGTCAGAGGGGCGAGGTCGACGTTCTCCTCCGCCAGACCCTCGGCGACGAGGTCAGCCAACCCGCTCACTTCAGACTCCCCAGCAGCGGCGCCAACTCCTCGGCCACGATGGTGACATCGCCGGCACCCATCAGAATGACCAGGTCGCCGGGACGAGCCTCTGCGGCGATGGTTTCGGCAAGATCGGCGCGGCGGGGCACATAGGCAACGTCGGCGCCGGCGCCAGCGGCCGCATCGGCGACCAGCTGCCCGCTCACTCCGGGCACGGGCGCCTCCCCCGCGCTGTAGACGTCGGTCACAAAGACCCGATCGGCGCCGGCCAGCACCAAACCGAACTCGCCGGCGTGCTCTGCGGTGCGAGTGAATCGGTGCGGCTGGAATACGGCCACGATCCGCCCCTCCGTGCCCAGGCGAGCCGCCTCAATCACGGCCGCCACCTCGCTGGGGTGGTGGGCGTAGTCGTCCACAACGGTGACCCCGGCGATCTTGCCCCGCACCTCAAACCGCCGTCGCACCCCGCCAAAGGACGCCAATCCTGAAGCTGCCGCCCTCACATCGAGCCCCAACTCACCGATCAGGGCCAGCGCTCCGGCGGCATTCCGCGCCACGTGGAGCCCAGGGCGGGGAACCGCGACCTCCACCCGGTCACCACCATGATCGAGATGGAACTGCACCGCGCCGCCACGGTGATACACATCGACGATTCGCCAATCGGCTGCTTCGGCGGTGCCGTAGGTAACCACTTTCGCGATTCCGGCCGCCAGCCGCAGAGCACCCGGATCGTCGATCCCGGCAACCACCGGGCCGTCTACGCCTGAGGCCACACCGGCAAAAGCATCCTCAAGCCGGGGCAGTGATTTGTAGTAGTCGAGGTGGTCCGCCTCGATGTTGGTGATGACAAGACCGGCAAAGTGCAGGCCCAAGAAGGTGCCGAACGCCTCGTCCGCCTCGAGCACAAAAAGGCCGGGTTCACCAAGGTGGGCGTTTGTGTTCAGATCACCAAGCAGACCGCCCACCACAAAAGTCGGATCACGTCCAAGCGCCTGTAGCCCGGCCACCAGCAAGGCGGTCGCCGTGGTCTTGCCGTGTGTGCCCGTGACGCCAAGCGCCGGATCCTGGGCCGTCATCTCTGCCAGCAAGCGGGGTCGCTCCCAAACCTCGACGCCGGCTTTGCCGGCAGCCACGATCTCGGGATCGGTCGCCGGCACCGCAGACGAGGCCACAACAAGATCCGAAGCGGCCGCCGCCTCGGGGCGATGACCCACCCAGGTCTCCACACCCAGCGACGACAGCTCGGCACTGGCGCGCCCCGGCTTTAGATCCGAACCCGTCACCGTATGCCCCGCCTGCGCAAGCAGCTTGGCCAGCGCACTCATGCCGGCCCCGGCAATTCCGATCACGTGGATACGGGAATACCCCTCGATTCCGCTCATGCCGTCTCCAGCAAGTGGCCGGCGATGATGTCCGCAGCATGCGGAAGCGCAACCGCGGCGGCGGCCGCACTCATTTGGGCCCGGATGTCCGGAGCTCCAAGCAACTCCTTCACCAATGTGGGCAACAGCGGCAGATCGGCCTGGCGCACCACCCGGGCCCCTCCGGCGTTCTCGAGAGCCGCCGCGTTGTGATGCTGCCCCACCCGCTCCAGCGGCACCAACACGGCGGCGGTGGCCGTGGCCGCCACTTCGCTCACCGTCATGGCCCCGGCCCGGCACAGAACGAGATCGACGGCGGCATAGAAGAGGTCCATTCGGTCCTCAGAAGGCAGACAGAGCCATTGCAGCGGTGACGTTTGCGCCCGACGGGCCATTTCATCCGCCGCCTCTTGGCCCGCCAGGTGCAATACGGCAAGCGGGCCTCCACTCCATTGCTCCACCACGATGGCCGCAGACTCGTTGATGGCCCGGGCACCCAGGCTTCCGCCCATCACCCCCAGCACCACCGAGCTAGGCGTGATGTTGTACCGGCGCCTCGCCTCAGCACCGAGCTTCGCCCGATCGAATGACACGATCTCACGACGCAGGGGATTCCCGGTCAGCACCGAGCGGGGAAGAGCCTCCGCCGGACCTGGGAGGCCGAGGAATATCGCCTGAGCCCGGCGAGCGGCGAAACGGGTCGCCAGCCCCGGCTTGGCGTTCTGCTCCTGGACGAACAGGGCGGCGCCGGTGCGCCGGGCCGCGATGGCCGCGGGTACCGTGGCGTACCCGCTCATGCCGAGCACCACCTTGGCGCCGCGCCCGGTGAGCTCATCGGCCATGGCCCTGGCGGTACGCCGCACGGCAAACGGTATTTGCAGGTTCTTCGGGGTCAAAGACCGCTCAAGCCGTACCAGATCGAATCCCACAAACGGAAACCCGGCCGCAGGTACCTTCGTCGCCTCGAGGCGATCACCTCCAAAAAAGACAACCTCGGCCCGGGGCACACCTCGTTCCACGAGTGTCTCACCGATCGCCAAGGCCGGGTACACATGGCCGCCCGTTCCGGCGGCGACTATCGCGATGGTCACACCGCCCCCCGCAGAGTCGGACCCTGCTCCCGCAGCACGCTGATGAGGATCCCCACACCGATCATCTCGGTGACAAGAGCGCTTCCGCCGAGCGAAAGGAAGGGCAGAGGCACCCCAGTGATGGGAATAGCCCTCACCACACCTGCGATGTTCACCAGCGCCTGGGCCGTGAGCCAGGTCGTGACACCTATGGCGACCAGCCGGCCGAATCGATCGGACGAACGGAAAGCCACCATCGTTCCGGCGACGGTGAGGGTCAAGAACAGCAGGACCACGGCGAGCGATCCGGCAAGCCCGGTCTCTTCTCCGATGATGGCAAAGATGAAGTCGGTGTGAGCATTGGGAAGGAAAGACCAGCGCGCCCTGCTTGCCCCCAGCCCAACCCCAAAGACCCCGCCGGTGCCGAGGGCTACGAGCGACTGCGTGACCTGATAGTCGCTGCCGAGGGGATCCGCGCCGAACTGGAAGAAGGACATGATCCGGTCCCACCTCTCCGGCGATGTCGCCGCCAAGGCCACCGCGCCTGCGGCGCCCACCACACCCCCGCCGAGCACATACCCCATGGGAGCTGCCGAAGCAGCAAGCACAGCGAAAGCTGCTGCCGCCACCAGCAAGGCCGTGCCCAGATCCGGCTGAAAGACAACAAGGAAACCCACGATGCCGAGAGACCCGGCCACCGGCCAAAAGAAGTCGCGGAAGCGGTGCATGGAGCCCTCACGCCGACTGACGAGTGTGGACAGGAACAGCACCGTGCTCAGCTTGGCCAGCTCAGACGCCTGCAGGGACACCGGCCCAATAACAAGCCAGCGTGTCGCCCCATATGCTCGCTCGCCGACCATCAGCGTGGCGACAAGAAGCAGCACGGTGACGACAAACAGTGGGAACGCGGCCCGGCGCCACCAGCGCATCGGTGTGGCGGCAGCGGCGGCGAGCGCCAGGATGCCCACTCCGAGCCACATCAGCTGACGTTTGAAGTAGTAGAGAGAGTCGCCGGTCTCGCGAAGCGCCAACACCGAAGAGGCCGAAAGGAGGGCGCCGAGCCCAACGATTATGAGCAGTGCCGTGGGAACCAGCACAAAGATGGAGAGACGTGACGAGCTGCGCGCCAGCCGGTGCGCCTGCCGAGCCTCAGCTCTCGTCGCCGTGATCGAGACCACATGTGTCGCCATCATTCCTCCTTGAGGCGTCTCACCGTGGTGGCGAAGGCGTCGCCACGCTCGACGTACGACTCGAACATGTCGAAAGAGGCACACGCCGGAGCGAGAAGCACGGTGTCGCCTTCCGTGGCCCACCCGTCTGCAATGGCCACTGCTTCCGTCAGATTGGAGGCGACGGTTCCTGCGACCCCGGCATCCACCATCTCCCGCCCCGCCTCGCCGATCCCTATGACGTAGCGCACCGATGGCTCCTGCGCCACCGCCGCCACTTCGAGACCCTTGTTCCGCCCGCCGGCGATGAGAACAACCGACGGGTAGGAGCGAACGGCGGCGATGGCGGCATGCGGGTTGGTTGCCTTCGAATCGTTCACCCAGAGCACCCCGTCCCAGTTGCCGATCTCCTGACGCCGGTGCCGGCCGGGCTTGAACTCCCGGGCCACTTCAATCACTGCATCGGGCGCCGCCCCCATGTACAAGGCTGCTTCGCCGGCTGCGGCCACATCGACGAGGAATGCAGGGTCGGTGGCCTGCATGGCGGAGAGATCGAGCCCGGCGCCTCCAATCCAGAGTCTGCCCTCTTCAGGACCGCTGCCACCGTGAGGACGGCGTGATCCGCTGACCTCGACCTGAGGTACCTGAACATCGGCAACCGCCCGAGCTGCTCCCTCGTCGTCGGCATCGAAGATCAGGACGTTGTCCGACTCTTGGTTCTCCCAGATGCGGGCCTTGGCGGCCGCGTAGGCATCGAACGACCCATGCCAATCGAGATGGTCGGGAGCGAGGTTCAGCAACACGGAGACCTCGGGATGGAACTCATCGATGAAACGCAACTGGAAACTCGATGCCTCGACCACCAACACGTCCCATTCGCCGCCGACGGCATCGCTGAGCGGAAGCCCGATGTTGCCGACGGCACGAGCGCGCCGGCCTGAAGTGCTGAGCATCTCGGCGGTCAGGCCCGTTGCCGTCGTCTTCCCATTAGTGCCGGTGATGGCGATGAGAGGAGCATTGATGTGCCGCGATGCGAGCTCCATCTCGCTCCATACCGGAAGGCCGGCGCCGAGCGAATCCTGGATGGGGGCAGCATGTTCAGGAACGCCCGGGCTCACCACCACCAGATCCACCCCGTGCAGCAGCTGGGAATCCCAGTCTCCACCGTACGTCTGCCGCCGGCCTTCGAGCCCGATCAGCGACCTGGGGTCGGCATCGTAGACCGCCGTTTCGTGACCCTCATGCTCGAGAAGCCCAACGGCCACCCTCCCGCTCACCGCGGATCCGATGACAAGCACCCTCATCCCACACCTCCCGATGCAATGAAGTCGTAGTAGAAGAATCCCAGAGCCAGGCCGATCGACAGAGCTGCGATGATCCAGAACCGGACGATGACGGTCGTTTCCGGCCAACCCTTGAGTTCGAAGTGGTGATGGATGGGAGCCATTAGGAAGAGGCGCTTGCCCCAGATGCGAAAGGCGATCACCTGGAGTATCACCGACATCGCCTCCAAGACGTAGAGGCCGCCGACGATGGCGAGCAGCAGATGCGTGTTCGTAAGCAGAGCCAGAGCCGCCATAGCGCCGCCGATCGCCTGCGCCCCGGTGTCGCCCATAAAGATCTTCGCCGGCGCCGTGTTCCACCACAGGAAGCCGAGAACCGCGCCGAAGAGCGCCGCGGACATGATGGCAAGCTCGAGACTGCCATCGGTCACGTTGTAGAAATCGGCATGGCGGAACTGCCAGAACGACATGATGGTGAACGCGCCGAACACAAGCGCGGCCGACCCGGACACCAGACCGTCGAGACCGTCGGTGAAATTCACCGCGTTGGCCACCCCGGTGAGCAGCAACAGCACCCACAGCCAGTAGAAGCCGTTGAGATCGAACCCGAGCGGTCGGGTGAACGAGAGCTCGGTGCTCACCCCAAACTCGATGGCCCCCCAGTAGAAGAGAGCGGCAATGGCCAGCTGGCCGAGGAATTTCCAGCCCTTCCTCAGCCCGAGATTGCGGGCCCGACGCACCTTGAGGTAGTCGTCGAGCAGGCCGATGACCCCCATGCCGACAAAGGCGAGCAGCACCAGCATGCCGGGCAGCTCAAAATCCCTGAAGCCGAGCCGCCAGGCGCCTTCGGCGGAGCGCGCATCGATGTGCGCTACAAACCACCCGCCCACCACACCGAGGATGATGACGAGGCCTCCCATGGTCGGAGTGCCCCGCTTGTGCATGTGACCCTCGACCTCTTCCTGGATGAATTGGCCGATGGCGCGTGCCCTCAGCATGCGGATGGAGATCGGAGTGACCAGCAGAACCGCTCCAAAGGCCACCGCCGCCGCGAGCAGCATGACGATCACGCCACACCTCCCGCGATGGCCACGGCCAGCCCTTCGAGACCTTCGGCACGCGACGCCTTCACGAGCACGATGTCTCCTTCTTGAAGAAACCTTCCGAGTAGAGAGCGCGCCTCATCGGCGGTAGCCGCGCTACGGCCGATGGGCCCCGCTCCTGCGGCAATCCCGGGATCGGCCCCAACAACCACCACGGCCGTGAAACCGAGTTCAAGAGTCAGTTCCCCCACCCGCCGGTGCGCCTCCGCCTCGAACTCCCCCAGCTCGTGCATCTTGCCGAGCACCGCGATGCGGCGACCCTCGAGTGCCGCAACGGTTTCCAGCGCCGCCGCCATCGAGTCGGGATTGGCGTTGTACGAGTCGTTGATCACGGTGACCGCGCCCTCGAGGACCTCCATACGCCAGGGCGACACGACGGCTTCTCCTACGCGGACCGCGGCCGAAAAGAACCGGGCACCCAGTGCTACCGCTGCGGCCACCGCCGCGGCGGCGTTTCGCGCCTGATGGCGCCCGGCGGCGCGCAGTGATACCGCGACGGACTCTCCGCCGTGATGCAGGTCGAAGGACGGCCGGCCGCATCGATCCAGGCGGAGCCCGCCGACCGCCACATCGGCATCGGGCCCCTCGCCAAAGGTGAGAAGCGGATCGCCGCCGCGTCGTTCCAAAAGACGCTTGTCCTCGATAGGCAGCACGGCTGTGCCGTTCGGCGCCAGCGCCTCCACCAGCTCCCACTTGGAGGCAAGAACGCTCTCGACATCACCAAAGGTCTCCAGATGGGCTCGACCCACGTAGGTGATCACCGCCACATCGGGACGTATGACGGGAGCCAAGAGGGTGATGTGGCCCCGTCCTCGGCTGCCCACCTCGATGATGAGCGACGAGGCACCGTCCGGCGTCGACAGCACCGTGAGCGGAACGCCGATCTCGTTGTTGTAGGACTGTGGAGCGGAGTGGGCGCCCGGTCCGGCCGCCGCAGCCAGCATGTCTTTTGTGGTCGTCTTCCCTGAGGAGCCGGTAACGGCTGCCACCGGTACGGCAATCTCGCCGCGGCGTGCCTCGGCCAGACGGCGCAGGGCTTCGAGCGTGTCCGTTACCTCCACGACGCCCACACCGGCGCCTCCGCGCCCGTGCTCTACCAGGATGGCGGCGGCGCCGGCTGCCACGGCCTCGGCAATGTACCCATGGCCGTCTGCCCGGTCACCGCGCAGCGCCACAAAAAGGTCACCGGCGGCCACATGGCGGGAGTCGATGGCCACACCCGTCACCTCAGCAGAGCCGGTGGCCACGCCATCGACGGCTGCAGCGATGGTGGCGAGGTCCCACTTCATACCGAACCCGCCTCCTCGAGCGCAACGACACGATCGTCGAATGGCACGACACGATCGGCAAATTCCTGCAGTGGCTCGTGACCTTTCCCGAGTATGAGCACGATGTCACCGGGGCGGGCGGCACCCAGTGCGCTTCTGATGGCGAGGCGCCGATCGATCTCGCAGTACACGTCGGCGGCTCCTCCCGCCGCTCCCGTCGACACCTCCGCCAAAATGGCCGCAGGGTCCTCGGAGCGGGGATTGTCCGAGGTGAAGAATGTGAGGTCGGCCCGGGCTGCCGCCGCACCCATGAGGGGCCTCTTGGCCCGGTCCCGATCCCCACCGGCGCCGAGAACGACAATCACCCTCGCCCCGCCCACCAGTCGCCGCGCCGCGTTGATGACCGAAGCCACCCCTTCGGGCGTGTGGGCGTAATCGACGACAACGGAATACTCCTTCCCTACCGCAACAGCCTCAAAACGGCCCGGCACCGACTCCACGGATGTAATGCCGGCGGCGATGCTATCCGACCTGATGTTTACCGCCGCCGCGCACGCCGCAGCCACCAGGGCGTTGGCCACGTTGAAGTCCCCGGCCAGCTTCAGATCGACGGCGGTCTCCTCGCCGGCGCCTGTGAGCACAAACGAAGATCCGTCCAGCCTCATCTTCAGGGCCCGCGCCGACACGTCGGCCCCCGGATCGAGACCGACCGTGGTCACCGGCAGCTTGGTCTCACGGGCGAGCCGCCGGCCAGCGGGATCGTCGACCCAGATGATGGCGCGCCCGGCAGATTCTGGCTCAAAAAGGGTGGCCTTGGCCTCGTAGTAACTCTCCATGCTGCCGTGGAAGTCGAGATGGTCCTGAGACAGGTTGGTGAAGGCAACGGCGGCAAAGCGGGTGGCCGCCACCCGGCCCAGGGTCAGGGCATGCGACGACACCTCCACGGCAGCAACGTCGACTCCGCCGTCGGCCATGGAGGCCAGCAGCCTCTGGAAATCGGAAGCCTCGGGTGTGGTACGCGGCACCTCAACCGGGATCGAGCCGATCCGAGCGCCGACTGTGCCCACCAGGCCCGATTTCAGTCCTGCCGCCGATACCATCGCCTCGAGCAGATGGGTCGCCGTCGTCTTGCCGTTGGTACCGGTGATGCCGACCACCTTGAGGCGGTTCGAAGGGTGGCCGTGTACCCGTGCCGCCAGTGGCGCCAGCGCCGATCGTGTGTTGGACACGACGATGGCGGGCCCGCCGTCTCCCGGATCGTGTTCCACGCAGACCGCTGCGGCGCCCGCCGCACGGGCCTCCGGGATGTAGCGATGACCGTCGGTCTGAAAACCACGCACCGCGACAAAGATCACGCCGGGACCCGCAGATCGTGAGTCGTGGCTGACGTCGGCCGCCACGATCCCCGGGTTGCCGACCACCCGTCCGCCCACTTCGGCCGCAAGCTCCCCGAGACTGACACGACTACTCGGCATCGGGAGGCACTCCCAGCTGATGCAGGGCGGCCAGAGTCACCACGGCGAACGCCGGAGCCGCCCCGCGGCCGCCGCTGGCATCGCCCTGCGGAGCATCGAGAACAACCGCAACCACGATCCGAGGATCGTCGATGGGGGCAAGACCAATAAACGAAGCCACCACGTCGTCCTCGCTGTACCCCTGGGCGTCGGTCAGATACTTCTGCGTTGTGCCCGTCTTCCCTCCAACGCTGTATCCCTCAACGGCGGCGAGAGAGCCGGTGCCACTGGCAACCACCGCCTCGAGCATGCTGCGCATGCTCTGCGCCGTCTCCACCGACACCACAACACGCCGCTCAGGCTCCACTGCCCGGCGGGTGCCGCTGCCATCCACGATCTCGGCCACCAGATGCGGCTGCACCCAGACCCCATCGTTGGCAATGACCGAGTACACCATTGCCTGCTGCAGCGCCGTGACCGAGACGTGGTAGCCAATCGAGGTGCCGGCTACACACGTCGTCACACACCACTCGTCGGCCGGACGCAGCACACCACTGGCCTCGCCCGGGAAATCGATTCCGCTCGGCTGGCCCTGGCCGAATGCCGTCATGTAGGCGTGAAGCTGCCGGGCGCCGAGCATTTCGCCGAGGAGGATGGTCCCGAGGTTGGAGGATTGCGCCACGATCTCGGTGACCGTCAGCAGATCGGAGTGCTCGGTGAAATCTTCGAACACGGTGTCCTCGATCTCGATGCGGTCGGGGATCTCCAAAGTCGTCCACGGGCCCACGATGCCGGACTCGAGAGCTGCGGCCACGGTGACCAGCTTCTGTGTGGAGCCGGGCTCGAAGACATCGGTGACCGCCCGGTTTCGGATGACGTCGGCGTCGGAATCGCTCCGGTTGTTCGGATCGAAGCTGGGCAGATTGACCATGGCCAGCACCTCGCCGGTGCGTGGATCCAGCACGACAATGGAACCGGCGCGAGCCCCGGTGCGCTCCAGAGCATCCTCGAGCGCCAGGCGGGCCGCGTACTGGATCTCGACCTTGATGGTCAAGACCAGATCGCTGCCCGGCTCGGCCGGCACCACCGAGTACTCCCCCTGAGGAATGGTCCGCCCTTGTGGATCCTTCTCGACCAGCAGCTCGCCCGGAGCGCCGGCAAGGGCCTCGTCGTACTGGTACTCGATACCCTCGATACCGACGTTGTCGTCGGGCCGGACGAACCCGATGATGTGCGCGGTGAGGCTGCCGACCGGGTAGACCCGCTTCGGTTCGCTGAGGAAGTACACGCCGGGCAGCTGGGCAGCCTGCACGATCTCTGCGTCCTCCCTGTCCATCTGCCGGGCGATGTAGATGAAGGAGGCGTCGGCCGACAGCAGCTCCTCCACCGGCGCCGCTTCCCGGCCCAGCAGCGGCGCCAGAAGGAGGGCCACGGTCTCGGGATCTGAGATCTCCCGCGGGTTGGCGTAGATGGTGACTGCATCGATCGTCACCGCCAGCTCTTGACCGTCACGATCGAAGATCGTGCCCCGATCGGCGGCCAGAATCTCCCGGTGGAGCCGCTGATCGAGACCCTGGGCTGCATAATCCTCGGACTGGAGAGCCTGTACGATCACCAGGCGCACGCCAAGGGCAACCCAAGCGACGGCGAGAACGACGCCGACGGTTATAAGGCGGGCGTTGAGCCAGCGGCGCTTCCGCACTCTGACAACGGTCGGTTGATGCACCTCAAGCCCCCTGCCTAAAGCGCCGGATCATGGCTGCGCGCCGAGGAGGGCCTTGAGGTCCACCCAGCGGTCTTCTGCATTCCCGCTGGGAACGACAATGCCACTCACCTCGACGGTACGCACCTCCGAGGGGTAGACGAGGCCGATCTCTTGCGCCAGCTCGGTGATGCGGTCGGGAGACAGCAGCTCGGCCGCCTCGAGCCGAAGCTCCCAGTAGCGCGTCTCTGCAGCTTCGAGTTGCTGCTCCACGTCTTCAAGCACGAAGGCGGAATGATCGAGTGTCACCCGTGAGTAGATGAGGAGAAAAAAAGCCGCCACCACGGTGAGCGTGATCAGAAGCCAGGCGCGTAAGCGCGGCGCCCGATGCTGCCGTCCGGCGATCACTCGGAGCGGCGGTCGCTCGACGGCCCCCACGTGCCCGAGCCACGCCGTCATGACGCCTCTACCTCCGCAGCACGGAGACGGGCGCTCCTGATCCGAGGATTGGCCAACACCTCGGCCGGCCCCGGCCGCACCGGCCTGCGAGTCAGCAGGCGCAATTCGGCGCTCTTCCCGCAGCCACAGACCGGGAGATCAGGTGGGCACACACACCCACGCGCCGCCTCGACGAAGCGGCGCTTGACCAGACGATCCTCCAGTGAGTGGTAGGAGATCACCACAGCCCGGCCTCCCTCTCGCAGCACGCGGAGTGCCGCGTCGAGCCCGTCGGCGAGTGCTCCCAACTCGTCGTTGACGACGATACGGAGAGCCTGGAACGTGCGGCGGGCCGGGTGACCCGCTCTCCGGGCCCGAGCGGGCACGGCTCCGGATACGACCTCGGCAAGCTGCGTGGTGTCAACGAGGGGACGCGCGGCGACGATAGCTCTCGCGATACGCGCCGACCACCGTTCTTCGCCGTATCGCCCGATGGCGCCGGCGAGGCTTTGCTCGTCCCAGGTGTTGACGATCTCATCGGCCGTGAAGGCCGCGTCCGGCCCCATGCGCATGTCGAGGGGACCACTTCGCTGATAGGAAAACCCTCGGTACCCCACGTCGAGCTGATGTGACGAGACGCCGAGGTCAAAAAGGACTCCATCAATCTCACCGAGGCCCTCCTCCTTCAATACCGTTTCGAGCTTGCGGAAGTCTTCCTGGTAGAACACCACCCGGCCGGCAAGCGGGGCGGCCTGGGCCGCGGCGTCCCCATCCCGGTCGACGGCCACCACTCGGATGTCGGGCATCGCCGCGAGCAGGGCTCGGGAATGCCCTCCACCACCAAAGGTGGCATCGACAATCACTCCCCTCCCGAGCGGCCGAAGCATCTCCACCACCGGGCCGGTCAGCGCCGGCACGTGATACGGGCGTTCGTTTCGGCTCACCTTCAGCCCCCCGGAGCGCTGGCGCCAAGTAGGAAGCGGGCGGAAGGAGGGGCATTCCACGTGGCATCCGGGGGGCTGGGGCTGAGCCGAGGGCACGGCACGGAGCGGAGTAGATCACTCAGATCGCCTCCCCTCCGGCGGGTGTCTCAATACCGGCGTACTGCACGTCGGCCTGAGCCGAGTAGTCGCTCCAGGCTTGTGAGTCCCAAATCTCGAGGCAGTCGCCGACGCCGATGATCGAGACTTCCTTGTCTATCCCGGCATAGGTCCGCAGCGCCTCCACGATGAGGACCCGGCCCTGCTTGTCCAGGGTCTGCTCGTCGGCGCCACCAAAAACCACGCGCCGGCGCTCGCGGACGGTCAGCTCATCGCGCGATTGGGACACCAGCTGCTCGGATTCGTTGTCCCACTTCCTCTGGGGGAATACGACCAAGCAGCGCTCCTGGCCTTTGGCGACGATCAAACCGTCGGACAGACGGCGACGAAACTTGCTGGGCATCACCAGCCGGCCTTTTTCATCGACGCTGTGCTGGTGCTCGCCGAGGAACATTGGTGCGGTACCTCATCTCCGTCAGGTCTGTCGGCTCCCTCCACAGAGGGTGCCGGGCGGGCCGAGCCGGCAGCGGCTCCAGCCACGACTTCCTTTGTTCTCCTCACGCCCCACTTTATACCCTTTTGCCCCACCTGGCAACACTAATGCCCCACCTGGTGATGAAATCCGCCCGGACAGAGGCGGCTCAGCCCCACGCCGGGTAGCCTCCGCAGACATGTTGGACGGACGCCGCGTGCTCGTCACCGGGGGCTCATCGGGCATCGGTCGTGGGCTGGTGCGCGCTTTTGCCGCCCACGGCGCCCTGGTGTTTTCCGTAGCACGCCGCGCCGAAGCCCTTGCCGAGACCATCTCCGGCATCGAGCCGGGCCGCGCCCGTGCCATTGCAGCCGACATCACCAGCGATGCCGGCCGGCGTGCCGTGGTCACCGCCGTGCACCACGCCGGAGCCGCCCTCGACGTCGCCATCCACGCTGCCGGCGCCCTGGGACCCGTCGGTGCTGCCGGGCGCCTCGCCGACTACCCGGCCGAGGAATGGCGCCGCGTGCTCGAGGTCAATCTGTCGGCCGTCCACTTTCTTCACCAGCGCCTGGCTCCGTTTCTCGACCGCGGCGAGGCGCCCGCGGTCATCGGGGTTTCGAGCACCGTGGGCCGGGCCGGGCGCGCCGGCTGGGGCATTTACTCCATCTCCAAGCGTGCTCTCGAAGGTTGGCTGGAGGTGCTCGCCGAAGAGTGGGACGGCCGGGTCTACTCGGTGAATCCGGGAGGCACCCGTACCCCGATGCGCGCCGTGGCCATGCCGGAGGAAGATCCGGCGACTCTGCCCACACCGGCCGATATCGCTCCCTTGTTCTTGCGGCTGGCTCATCCGCTGGCCCCGGAGCCGTCGGGCGCCAAACTCGATGCCCGCGATTGGGTCGGCAAGGACCCCTGGGAAGGCATCGCGACTGCGTAGGCTGGACGAAGACCAGAAAGGAGCAGTGATGAACGACTACGAGCCGGGCGCTCCTGCGCTTCGAGAACGACCGAACCTGTGGATCGGACCCACGATCTTCCTGGCCGTTCTGGTCACGCTGGTGCTCATCCTGATCTTCTCGAACACCGAGTCGACCAAGGTTGGGTTCGCCGGCTACACCGTCACCGACAGTGCTCCGCGATGGCTGATCCTGGCGATCACATTTGCCGCCGGAGCCCTGTTCACGCCTATCTCCGGCTGGGCTTGGCGCACGTTTCGCCGCCGGCGGCGTCGTCTCAAGGCCGAGGTCAACGATCAGCAGCAGCACCGTCCCGAACCCGACGAGAACTGACGCCTACACGGCTTCCGCCAGATAGGGATGCCAGGAAGGATGGGGCGGCGCGCCGAGCCCGATGAGCAGCCACCCATTCTGATGCGGTGCGCCGGGTGAAGACAGCAGCCGCATTCCCACCTCCCGTGGGATGTGGTCGCCCTTGCGTGTGTTGCACCTGCGGCAGGCGGCCACAACGTTCTCCCAGGTATGGGTCCCTCCCCTCGAGCGCGGAATGACGTGATCCAGGTTCTCCGCCTGGCTTCCGCAGTACTGACACCGGAACCGATCTCTGGAGAACACAGCGCGCCGGTTCAGCGGTACGCGGCGCCGGTAGGGAACACGCACGTAACGCAACAGACGAATCACCGACGGAACCGGAATACGCAGCTTCTCGGATGACCAATATCTGTTGTGCGATTCGACCAACTCAGCCTTCTCGTGCACCAGCAGAACCACGGCCCGTCGCGCCGAGACCACCGACAGAGGCTCGTAGCTGGCGTTGAGCACAAGGGCATGTCCCATGGTGCGCGGATCGTACCAGCGCTGGCGCTGCCAGCTCACTGGTGCCACTCTAAGTGCCACAACACCACTCTCAGTTGTACACTGACGTGGAGGGAGGAACGTTTGCGCGTCGCCAGCTACGTTCGTGAATCGGCCGATCGCACCGTCGATCGAACTGCATTCGCCCAGCAGGAAGAGCTGCGCCGCCACGCCGCCGCCCACGGGCTCCAAATCGTCGCTGTGTGTCAGGACAGCAGGCACGATGGTCGCACGCTGGGGCGCGACGGCTACCGCAGCCTGCTCGGCGTCATCCACGCCGGCAACGTCGACGCCGTTCTGCTGCCGGGGCTCGATACGCTTGCGTCGGATCTTGTCGTCCAGGAGATCATGCTCTGGGATCTCCGCTCCCGCGGCGTGCGCATCCTCTCAACCGACCCGGAAGACGTGGCCGTCCTTGGGTCCAAACAGGCCGATCCCGCCCGCATGCTGATCCGGGACGTGCTCGCCCGTCTCGGAGAGCACACCGAGATGATCGCCTCTGCCCCCGCGCCTCGAATCTCCAAGCCCGCCGAGGATGACACCGATATCGTCATAATGCTCGTCGAAGACAAGGTCGAGGAGAAGACCGACGATCCGGATCGGGCGGCCGCCGGCTGAATTCGACCCTACTGCAGAGCCAGCCAGGTGGCCCGGCCCACGGCATAGGCCCGGGAAGCGGCCACCAGGCAAGCACCGGCGCTCCGGAATCCCCCAGCTCCTTCAACAACAACGGTCACCACCTCCGACGCCCCTGCCGCGGTCCACTCGACGGCGATGATGTTGGGAGCCGACCCTTGCGCCAGAGTGCCGACCGCGGCAATGACCGTGCGCATCAGGTCCTCCTCGGTGGCGGCACCCTCGAGCATCTCCTCCCTGCCATCCCGAGCCATCGCGGTCACGATCACCCCCGACGCACCCTCCTTGACCCCCACCGACTCCAGGCCCCCGGCCGGACCCGCCGGGGCCGTGTCTGAAGCCGCCAGCGGAGACCGGGGGGGCTCCACCACGAGGGCTTCGGCAGCCGGCAGCGGCGGGACGGGCGCCTGAGGCGGCTCCAACTCGGACCCAGCCGCAACCCGCGATCGCATGCCGTGTGCCGCCAGGATTCGCTGCACCCCGGTGCGCACCGCGTCCGCATCCGTCTCCGGTCCCAGGCGAATATGCACCCCGGTCGGGACCTCGCCGTTCGTCTCCACCTGTGCATCGGCGACTCCGGCAAGCGCGAGCAGCTCACTGCGCAGCGATTCGGTAGAAACGACACCGTCTCCCATCACTCCACCCTCTGTCTCCGCCTCCACTCCAGGTAACGGATCAGATCGCCCGGTTCCAGCCCGGCATCTCCGTCTCCGTACGCCGTGCTGAGCCTCCAGGCCAGATATTCCGACTCTGGCACGAATAGTAGCCGCTTCCACCACTCTTTGCATCCGTGCGCCTGGGCAGCTCGGAGCGCCTCGGGCCACAATCGTGGCCGCCGGAGCACGGCGAGGCCAAGACGAAGCATCACACCGAGATCATAAGCCTGCGGTGGAGGCCTCACGAATACAGACCTGTGCCGCGCTGATAATCTGACCCGACACACCTGGATCGAATGAAGGAGGCCCTGCATGGCGGCCCGGCCGAAGGTTGAACCGGACGAGCTCGCTTGGTTCTCCCAGCAGTTCGAAACCATTGCCCACAACATCGAGTGGGTCATCCAAGGCAAGCGGGATGTCATCGACCTCATCCTGCTTTGTCTTCTATCGGAGGGACATGCGCTGATCGAGGATGTGCCTGGGGTGGGCAAGACCCTGCTGGCCAAGTCTCTCGCTCGGTCGATCCACTGCAATTTCCAGCGGGTGCAGTTCACCCCCGACCTGCTCCCCTCCGACGTGACCGGTGTCTCGGTGTGGGATCGGGAGCGGAGCGCTTTTGTATTTCGCGCCGGCCCGGTGTTCACCAATATCGCCCTCGGGGATGAGATCAACAGAGCGAGCCCCAAGACCCAGGCCGCGCTCCTCGAAGCAATGGAGGAACGCCAAGTCACGGTCGACGGCGTCACCCGGGTTCTGCCTCCGCCGTTCATAGTCATCGCCACCCAGAACCCCATCGAACACGAGGGCACCTACCCATTGCCGGAGGCACAGCTCGACCGGTTCATGATGCGGCTGACCATCGGCTACCCCTCTCAGGCCAAGGAGCTTGAGATCCTCGAGACCCACGGGGTCAAGTCCACATACGATTCGTTGGAACCGGTGATCAGTGAGGAGGACGTCCTCCGCATGATCGAGATAGCCCAGCGCATCCACGTGTCTCCGCCGGTGAAGGGGTACATAATCGACATTGTCAAGGCAACCCGCCAAGATCCCGACCTGCTTCTCGGCGCCTCGCCGCGGGCGGCTCTTTTCACCCAGCGGGCAGCCCGCACCCGTGCCGCCACCGAGGGCCGCAACTACGTGACGCCCGACGACGTGAAAGCCTTGCTGCATACGGTGCTGGTCCATCGGATGGTGCTGCGGCCGGAGGCTCAGATGCGGGGCACGACGGTGGCCCACATCCTCGAAAGCATCATGCAGGGCCTGCCCGTTCCCGGGACCAGGACCCGCGCCTGATGCCCACGGTCAGAGGATGGACCGCGCTCGGGGTATCGGTTGCTCTCTGCGCGCTGTGGGTGGTGTTCGGCGAGCTGGAATTGCTTGCCGCCGCCGTATTCCTCCTCTTGGCCGTTTTCCTAGGTGCTGTGCTCGTGCACAGGGTCTCGCTCGATGCCACCTGTTCCAGAGCCGTCCGACCGCCCGAGGTGGAGGAAGGCGGCGAGGTGATCGTGGATATCACCCTGGAACTCCGGCACCGGCTGTGGAACCTGATCCTCGAGGACACCGCCCGCGGCCTCGGTTCTGCTCGGTTTGCCGCTGCCCGTGCCGACTCCGGGCAGCCGCTTTCGGCTTCCTACGAAATCATGTGCCGCGCCCGCGGCATCTACCAGATAGGCCCGGTGGAAGCATCGGTTTCCGACCCCTTGGCGCTCTGCGGCCGCACCGCCCGCATCGGCAACATCGACCGGCTCATGGTGCTGCCCCGCATCGAAGAGTTGTGGGGCCTGCCCGCCGTTCGTGGGCTCGACTCTTCGGTGCAATCGACTCGCCCCTCGTATGCGCCCCGCGGAGGTGAGGATTTCTTCACCCTCCGTGAATACCAGACCGGAGACGACCTGAGACGGGTCCACTGGCCGGCTTCGGCCAAACGTGACGAGCTGATGATCAGGCAGCTGGAGCTGCCCTGGCAAGCGCGTGCGCTCGTGCTCATCGATCAACGCTCCCACCGATACCCAACCCACGAGTCCTTCGAGCACGCGGTGCGAGGAGCCGCTTCGGTGGTATCGCACCTGTATAAAGGAGGATTCAGTCCCGAATTGTGGACAACGGAGCGGCCTCCCCCAACCCATGCCGGCAGTCGTCACGTCCAGGCCATGGAGATCCTGGCCACCGTCCAGCCCGTCGACAGGCTGGATCTGCGCAGCACTGAGCGTCGCCTGAGCCGCCGAGGCGTCGGCGGAGGCGCCTTCATCGTCGTTACCGGGATCCCGGACGAGGGCACACTCGGAATCTTCCGCGCCCTGGCGCAAGAGTTCAGTCGCACAATCGTGATGGCGGTCGACGATCACATCAAAGGCACCTTGGCCAGCTTCCAGCGCGCCGGGGCCGTTGCGGTCGTCGTGAACTCCTATGCCCCGTGGGCACCCGCTTGGCGGACTGCAATGGAGGCAACGTGGTCTACCGTTTCAGTTGGCTAGCCGGCGGCGCCGGCGCCATCCTCGCCCTGGCCCGGCTGGGACAGCTCCTCCGCCCCTCACAGGGACTCCCCTGGTTTTTCGAGGTTCCAGGTGCCCTGATCATGGGGATGCTGCTCACCGGGCTCATTCTGGGTCCCATGAGATCAAGCATGCGGGAGGCCATCGTGTGGCACCTGGTGGCCGCCGCCCTGTTCACCTGGAGCGCGTTTCCCGCACTCACCTCGCTGGGCGATCTCGGCGCAGAGTTCGAGACCGCCCGCAATGCCATCCGCTCCGGCAGCGCCCCCGTCCAGCCAACGGACGGACTCGTTGCCGTCCTCGCCCTGCTCTTCTGGATCCTGGGCATCCTGATCGCCTGGGGGCTCATCCGAAACAGGCCCTACATCGCCGTCATCACCCCTTACGTCATCTACCTCCTCTTTTCCACGATGGATCGTGGCGGCAGCGGCTGGTGGACGTTTGCCCTGCTTCTGTTGCTGGGCTTCTCTCTGATCGCAGTTGCTGCAGACCGGCGGACCCAGGGAACCGGGCAGTTCGAAACGGCGTCGTCGGCGGAGGCCCCGGCCCGCAATCTCCCGTCTCTCGCCGGCGGGGTCCTGGCCCTCATTCTCATTGTCACTCTGATCTCGACAAACGCTCTCGCCGCACTTGTCCCACCCGGAGGAATTGTTGATTGGCGGGTGCCCTCTTCGCTCAGAGGCGACTACTTCGGCAGCGTGTCGTACAACCCGTTTGTCGGAATCCATCAGGATCTCGTGGGTGAATCCGAGTACCCGCTGTTCCAGGCGAACCTCGACGGCGACATCCAGGGCCGGGATGTCTATTGGCGTCTGCTCACCTTGGAGAGCTTCGACGGCGACCAGTGGTACACGGATGCGCCCATCGTGCGGGATCCAGCCGAGATCGAAGAATACGAGACTCCGGGCTCCGCGTTCCACGGATCGACCATCGAGGTCACCCAGACCGTCAGGGTGCTGTTTCTGAACCAGGAGTGGCTCCCTGCAGCCTATTCACCCGTCCAGCTGACATCGGAAGACCGTTACGTCCAGGGAGGGGCGCGGGTCAAGATCGACGACGCCTCGCTTCACTTTGGTCTCCGCACCTACCGGGGGATGCAGTACGAGGTGGTCTCAGCGGTGCCCGACCCGGACCTGGATGTGCTCGCGCTCGGTGCCGACGGCCTCCCCTCTCCACTCTTTGCCGAAGCCGCCGCTGCGGAATCCGGCTACGACATCCAAGCTGCCGAACCGCCGGAGACCCATGCACTCCCGAATCGCGGCACCTACCTGCGGCTGCCGACCAACCTGGACCCCGACCTCGATGCCCTTGCCGAGGCGGTGACGGCCGGCCTGGCCACCGACTACGAGCGAGGCCTCGCCCTCGAGGCCTTCTTCCATTCGCCGAATGCCTTCCGCTACAGCACAGACATCGAGCCTGGGCACGGTGCCGATGAACTCAGCGCCTGGCTGCTCGACCCGGCAAGCCCCTATTACCGCACCGGATACTGCGAACAGTTCGCCACCTCGATGGGAGTGCTGGCGCGCCTTGTCGGCATTCCCAGCCGCGTCGTACTCGGTTTCACCCCCGGTGTAAGCCAACCGGACGGCAGCGTCGTTGTGCGGGCACGCAACGCCCATGCCTGGGTGGAGCTGTGGATGCCCACACAGGGCTGGGTCCGCTTTGATCCGACACCGCGTGGCTTCAGCGAGACGCCCACGTTCATGGAGCTTCCTTTTGACATCTCCGACTATCTCGCCTCTCTCGACTCCGAAGGCTATTTCAATCCTCTTTGGGGCTACCCCAACTACGGCCCCGGCGGCTTCACCGAGGACCCGCTCCCGGAAATACCCGACATCGACGGCTCTCGACCGGATACCGGGTTCGACATACCGGTGGCGACAATCGTCACCTGGCTTGTCGGCGTCATCATCATTCTGCTGTTGATCTTCGCCATGGTCCCGGCAGCCAAGTGGATCCGTCGGCGGGTTCGCCTGCATCGGCTTGCCGCAGGCGACGTTCCCGCAGGCTGGCGGCATGCCATCGACCGCCTCACCGATCTGGGCATCGAACCGGAACCATCGGCCACACCGCTGGAGGTGGCACGATCAACCGGATTCCTGCTCACGCCGCTCGCCGAGGTCTACGGTTCGATCATCTACGGCCTGGGTGAGTACGGTCAATCCGAGGTGAAGGCCGCGTCCACATCCCTAAGGCGAACAGAGCGTCAGCTGAGATCGAATCACTCACGCTGGCGGCGCCTTCTGGCCCACTACCGGCTTCGGTCTCTGAAGCCACGCAGGTGGCAGCTGGAGAATTAGCCAAACCGGCGGCTCCTCAGCCGCTGGCGGCCTCTGAGACAACGTCCTCTTCGCCACGTCGAAGCATCTCGAGGAAACGCTCACGATCCAGCTCGAACCGAGTCACGTCCTCCTCGACCTCGTGGGCGATCTCATTGATCGCTACGAAGAAAGCGAGCTGACCTGAGCGCAGAGCATCAATGAGTTCGTCGTCGGTTGAGGTCACCTGAAAGATGCTCTGCCCATCGGTGACCAGCTTGATCTCGGCGAGGTGGTTATCGATGTCGGCCGTCCGTCGCAGGTAGTCCCAGGCGCGGCGCACCCTTTGCACCGACATGCCGTTGTCGAGAAGGCTCTTGATGACTCTCAGGGCCACAAGATCACGGAAGGAATAGAGGCGGCGGCGCCCAGGACGTCCATCGGTGCCCTGAATGCTGGGGTTGACGAGGTCTACATGATCCCAATACCGCAATTGGTGAGGCGTGCATCCGGTGAAACGACACGTCTGCTGTGCGGTGAAGCCTTCCAAGGCCACTCTCCCTCCCAAGATCCCCAACAGGCCCGACCCGGCGGGTCCTGTAATCCTTCTCTCCCGTGTGGTTGCGAGAAGGCTAGTCGCGCCGACGCCACCTTCTGCCCAGTCGGCCCATCATTTCCCGGGTTGACTTACGGCCAACCCCACTCCGTCGCTGCACAATCGCAGCGATCCACGCCACCGACAGCACCATGACGACAAAACCAAGCAGGGCAACCGGCACGCAGCGTGTGTAGAAACCGAGCATCAGACCAAGGCCTACGGCCGCAGCAAGCACCGCCCACTTGAGTTGCCGCGACGAGATACTCGCCAGCGTGGTACTCCGGACCGTCTCGGCCAGTTTCGGGTCCTCTTCGTAGAACTGACGCTCGATCTCTTCGAGGATGCGCTGTTCTCTGTCGTCGAGTGGCATGGCTTCGTCCGGCGATGGGAAGCGAAGTATACCCAAGGGTCCTAGGCGAGGTCTCGAGGGTCGTCTGCTAGTTCCTGGGATCCCGTATTCGACCGGTGTTCGCCGTCAAAGAGACGTGCCGGCCCCACCGCCGTCTGCCCAAAACGCTGTCGAATCTGGTCAACGGCGGACTCCAGATCCTCCCAGGGGCGCTGATCCAGGCCAAGCTGCCGGGGTGCCGCCGCATCGTCGAGCGTCCCCGCTCCAATGCCCAACAGCCGCACCGGCCGATTGCCTGCATCGGCGCGTCCCAGCAGACGAAGCGCCGAAACAAAGATCTGGTGTGCCGTATCGACCGGAACTTCCAGAGTCTCACTCCTCGTCACGGTGGTGAAATCGGCGAATCGCACCTTGACGGTCACGGTCCGCGCCGCCACGGCAGACCGGCGCAGGCGGGTGGCGAGGTGGTCGGCGTGGCGCAAGAGTTCGGCCTGCAGAGTCTCGCTGCCACTGATGTCCTGCTCATAGGTGTGCTCCACCGAGATGGATCGGCGATCACCCTTCAGCTCCACCTGCCGATCATCCCGGGCGTGAGCAAGGTCCCAGACGTGGCTGCCGACCGCCACTCCGAGGCGTCGCTCCAAGGTGGCCCTGGGAAAAGAGACGATGTCCCCAATCGTCTTCACCCCCAGCTTCTCGAGACGGGCATAGGTGACCTCCCCCACGCCCCAGAGATCACGAACGGGCATCGGGTGGATGAATTCCGTCTCTGATCCGGCCGGCACGAGAAGCACGCCGGCCGGCTTGGCCTCGCGGCTCGCCATTTTGGCAATGAATTTGATGGCGGCCAGGCCCACCGACGCCGGCAGTCCGGTATGGCCTCTCAGCGCGGCCCGGATCGCCTCCCCCGCCGCCACCGGTGAGTCGTAGCAGAAGCGAAGCCCTCCTATGTCCAGGAACGCCTCATCGACCGAAAGCGGCTCGACCTTCGGCGTGAACGAGTAAATCACCTCGAAGACTTGGCACGAGGCATCCGCATAGGCGCCGTGGTCCGGCGCCAGGAACCTCGCCTGCGGGCACAGCCGACGAGCGTGCACCGTCGGCATACCCGAGCCCACCCCGCGGCGCCGCGCCTCGTAGGAGGCCGACGACACCACCCCACGCCTCCCCAAGCCGGCAACAACAACGGGCACGCCGATCAGTTCCACGTGCCGCAGTCGCTCCACCTCTACAAAAAAGGCATCCATGTCCACGTGAGCAAACGGCTCGGCGAAGTGCACCCTCCTACCGTACCTACACTCCCGGCTCGTGCTGCGAGAGCTACATCTGGTACGCCACGGTGAGGTCCACAACCCCAATCGGATGTGTTACGGCGACCTTCCCGGATTCGGCCTCAGTGAGACCGGCCACCGTCAGGCGATGGCGGCCGCAGCGCGTGTTGCTGCCCTCGGAATCGACGTTGTCGTCTCGTCTCCGCTGCAGCGGGCCCTGGAGACTGCGCAGATTCTGGCCGCCGGCCTTGCCCTCGAAGTCCAGCGCGATGAGCGCCTCACCGAGTGGGCGCTGGGCCGGCGCTGGGCCGGCACGGTCTGGCAGCAACTGCCCGAGAAGTATCCCGGAGAGCTCGAGGCCTACCTCGATCACCCCCAAGATCTCCCCTTCTCTCCCGAGCCCTTGGCCGCCGTTGCCGAACGTATGACCGCCGCAGTGGAAGATATCGGCGCCGCCTTCCCAGATGGTGTCGCGGTGATCGTCTCTCACCAGGACCCGGTGCAGGCGGCCCGGCTGCACCTCACCGGCATCGAACTCGCCCGGCTCCCGGAGGAAAAGCCGGGGCATTGCACCATCATCTCGCTGGGCGCCGGATATCCGTGGCTAGAGCGCGAGGTGTGGCACCCCGATGTGCCGGCCGCGCCGTTTCCGCCGCCTGATGAGGTGGAACACGCCTGACGCGCCGGGGGGCCGGCGTCTTGCCGGCCCCCCGCTTGCTACATGTTGACCTAGAAGCCGTCGAACTCCAGAAGGCCGCCGTCGATGGGCGAGCCGTCGCCCAGGTTGACCATCTGGATGGCGCTGTACCCGACCAGGTAGAGGCGGTCACCGATCACCAGAGAGCGACGCACCCCACCGGGATGATCCACCATGGCGATCTCCTCAAAGGCACCGTTGATGCGCAGCATCAGAGCGCCGCTAAACCAGTCCTCGCTATACCACTCCTCGTCGGCGACAGCCACGCCAGTGCTGCCGTCGGTATCGCTGACGGCATCGTCGACCTCAGGTACCGGCATGGGCTCCTCGTGGCTCCACACCTCGAGTGGCATCACCAAAGTGTCCTCCCAGAGCAGGAAGGCCCGGTGATCCCACTCCGCCTCCGAATATGCATCGGTGAGCGAGTAGTCGTAGAGACGCTGCGGGTTCTGCGGATCGGAGACATCGAACATGGCCACTTTGGTGCCGGTTGTTCGACCCTCTTCCGTCGCTTCCTGTCCGATCCCGAGGATCCGGCCCTCGGAGACCGGGTGGAGGTAGGCGGAGTAGCCGGTGATCTTCAGCTCGCCGGCGAGTTGCGGGTTCTCATGATCGGAGAGATCGATCACGTACAGCGGGTCGACTTGGCGGAAGGTAACCACGTAGCCGGTGGGACCCACAAAACGAACCGAGTAGATCTGCTCACCTTGGCCGAGGCCACCCACACTGCCGGTCTCAATCAGCCGCCGACCCGACCGGCCCAGGACCACAACCTGAGATTCCGAATCCTCGCTGCTTCCCCACCACTGGGAGCTGGTGGTGGCCACCCTCAGGTGCTCGTCCCACTCCGACATCGAGAACTGATTGAGCAGGTAGCCCTCCACCGCGCCCGAAGCGGCGTAGCTGGTGGTGGCGCCGGCGATGTCGAAGGCGTGTATCTGTGTCTGCACACCGCCCGATTGTGTGCCCTCCTCGGCATAGATATCGCCCCAACGGTTTGTTGCCACGTAGAAGGCGTTGTTCGAGGCGTAGACCGTCTCACCGTCAGCCATGACCCCCGTGCTGTCGCCGAGCCCATTGGGGCCGAAGGCGGCGATGGTCAGCATCCCAAAACCGGAGAAGCTCCTGGGGTGGTAGGCGTCGTCGCAAGACAGCAGCACACCCTCATCTTCGCTGTTGTTGCGGTGATCAACGGCGACGAAGTAGGGAAGCCAGTTGTCGATCGTCGACTGCTCGATGATGGCCTGGTTCTCGCGAAGAGCATCGCGCTCGGCGCGCAAACCGGAGCCAACCGGGTACGACCACTCGAGGCCGGTCGGGTAGGACGACACCACCACCCGCACCACGTCGCCGTGGAGACGGGCCGACAGATAGCTGCCGTCGATGTAGGTGGTGCGCAACAGCTCCGGGGCCGCCGAATCGGACAGGTCGATCTCGGCGATAGCGGCAACGCCGCCGTAGTAGGGAACCGAGGCAAACCGTTCACCGGGAATGCCGACCATTCCTCCGTGGTCGCCGAGCAGGACGACCCGGTCCCCGACGAGAAACATCTCGGAGAACCAGCCCTCGTTGGAGAGATCCAACGTGGAGAGGATCTCGAGGTCGGCCGACAGCACATAGAGCGTCTGCCCGGAGATGACGATGATGCGGTCACCATCGGTCTTCACCAGATCGGGCTCGTCGATACCGGCTTCCTGCACATTGGTGGTCGAGTACTGGCCTTCCTCTTCCCGCGCCGCCGACTGAGGCGGCTCAGCACCCGCTACAGCACCGTTGGCCGCGTCAACAGCGGCCATCTCGGCGATGGGGAAGAAGCCACCCCAGCCACCGTCGAGTCCCCATGCGGTGACCCGATCGAGGGCCTCGCTCTTGGCGTACTCGAGAAGGGCCGCGCAAGAATCAAAGGCCTCCAGACTCTCTTCGGCTGCAGCCTCTTGACCCGGAACGAAGATGATGACCGAGGCAACAATGCCAACGATGACGATGAAGGCGAGGCCGAACCACCAGATACTGCGGCGGCCTTCCGATTTCTGTTTGCTCATTTCTCATTCCTATAGCGGATCGTCCCTGTGACGGCCACAGTGGCAGCCGAGGTTCCCCAACAAATGGCCTGCGAATGCCGCGCCGGAAGATGTCGGCTGCAATTCTCGCTCGGCCGATCCACAAAGCCCGTCATTCGCCGTCTGAAGAAGCTGGATGCGCAGAAGCCTGAAACACCGTCGGAGCGAATAGTGACCCGCCGGCGTAGGATCTGCGTCCGAGGACACGCATGGGGACCAGCCTTTCAACCGACAGGCGCGGCACCGGAGATCGTCGCAGCCGGCGGCTCTGCATCTACTACCCGGAGCGTCGTCGCGGCTTCGAGCGGCGCCGGCCGGCCGGCGGCCTCCTGCTCCGGGCCCGCTGGACCGTGCTCGACCGATACCGCGACGACGGCCTGAATATTGCCCTCGTCCTGGCCGCCATCGTGCTGCTCAGCCTCGCCGATCTCCTTCTCACCTTGCGGGCTCTGGAACTGGGGGCGTCCGAGGCCAACCCGGTGATGGCTCGGCTCATCGATATCGACCCGGTGCTCGCCGCCTTGTTCAAGCTGTCTATCACAGCCGTTGTCGGGTTCACCATCTGGTTCCTGCGCCGTTATCGGCAGGTGCTGGAGGTGTCACTGCTGATTGCAGGCGGCTTGACCCTGGTGTTGGGTTACCACCTGATCGGAGCCCTCATCCTCAGCGCCTGACGGAGTTGCCGCTCCGCTCTGCCTCCAATACGCTTGGTGATTGGGGACCGTATACGAGCGCGCCGCCACGAGTCGCGCAAAGGGGCAAAGGGGATGTCATGCTGCGCTGTTTCCGAGCCATTCTCCTGATCCTGTTCCTACTCCTCGTGCATACGGCCGCCCGGGCCCAAGACACCATCGAGGTACCGAGAGGGCCGGCTCCCGTGATCGACGGGGAGCTGTCGCCCGGAGAGTGGGACCAGGCAATTGAGCTGCCCACCGGAGACGCCCCGGTGGCGGCATGGGCCACGCACGACGGCAACGCGCTCTATCTCGCCTTTGAGTGCTCGGCATGCCGCGATGTCGGCACGGACTGGGAAGCGTTCGCCGTCTGTGATGATGGCGACGGCGAGTTCTACGAGGCCGGGGACAACATAGCCATCTGCTCCACCCACGGCTGTACCTCGTGCGAGTACGACGCCCCTCTCTCCTTCAGCTGCGACGAGGAGATGAGCAGTCCTCCTTGTGTGGACCCTGGAGCCAACGAGGTGATCTGGGAACTTCCTGAAGGACCGGTGCGAATGGTGGTCGGCGCCGTCATCGACGGAGTCGAGTACACATCGCCGCCCATCACCATGGCGTGTGTCGACGAGCCGGCACAGGAGCAGCCGCCTCCGACCGCGATGGACACCATCGATCCCTTCTCGACCGTAGAAGAGGTGTCGCCCGACACTGCACTCGAACCTGCTTGGGCCACGGCCGACGACCTGGAGCCTGGAACCGCCGATACGGCCCAAGAGGCTGCCGGCATGACCCAGGACGAAATACCGCATTCCCGGTCCCCCTGGCCCTTCATCATCGGAGGAGTGACGGGCACCTTGATCCTGCTGTCCCTGATCCTCTTCCTTGTGGTCGGCGGGTCCAAGAAGCCCGATCCATGCGAAGAACTGGATGATCCCGACGCCCTCGGAGCTCGTGTCACCTGTGCCGACCCGGTGCCCGGCGCGGTGCCCGATCCCAAAAAGGGCCAGGCGGCGCGGCTGCAGAACGCCATCTCGGACATGAAAAAGCTCCCACCATCGGCGGAGCGGGACCAGAAGATCAAGGATCTGGAGGGCGAGCTAAGACGGCTCGAACCAGAGATTCCCGCCGCCGTCGGTGTCAGCAGCGAGGCCGGCGCCGACCTGCATGCCTCCGACCGCAGCGGGATCGGCGGCATCCCTCACCTGATCACCTGGGAGGTGCACACCCCACAGGGATGGCAGACGATAGGTTCCGGTGAGGATCTGCACCTCAGCCCCGGCCAGCTGCAGACACTGGCCAAGGAGAGCCCCAGTCCCGGTGTGGTCAAGGTGCGCGCCACCATCACCTACTGCCCCGGGACGCCCAGGGAGGTGGAGGCCGGCTCGAATACGATGCAGATGGTGCCCGTCAAACCCTAGACCGGTCCTCCGCATCGCCGGCTCTCGATACAGTGGCGGCCTCGCCAACCGGGAGCCGGTACTGCCGCACCGATCTTGTCTCGGCCGTTTCACCTGTGCCCCCATTCTGGTGATGGCCCTTCTTGCCGCCGCCTGCGCCGACGACACCACTGTCACCACCACGGCGTCGGCAACATCGGCACCGACGACCACCGCAGCCGTCACCACAACCGTGCCCGCCGCAACCACAGCGGCCACCGCTACCGCCTCAACCACAACAACGGTGGCCACCACGATCCCCTTTGCCGGAGATACCGGCCCCAAGTCCGGGCCCGGCACCGGCGGGCTGCTCACCAACGTCCGTTTCGGCGACCACGACGGCTTCACCCGCATCGTGTTCGATTTTGAGGAGCCGGCGCTCCCCGGATGGGAGTTCCGCTACGGAACCGATCAGGAATACGGCATGGCCTACCCGGGACCGCCCTACGTGGCCGGCAGCTCCTACCTCATGGGCCGCTTCTACCCATCAGGCACCGTCGACATCAGTGATCCCGTGATCATTGTGCCCACCTACACCGGCGACTCCCGCATCGACGTCAACAACGCCAGCGTGGTCCAATTGCTGCTCGTAGAGGACTTCGAGGCGCAAATGTGGTGGGTCATCGGGCTCAGTGACGAGAAGCCCTTCAGCGTGGGCACCCTCACCGGCCCGCCTCGGATCTACGTCGACATCGCCGACTGACGAACTCCCTAATCCCGGTCGGCCTTGTCCTCGTCGTAGTAATCGAGACGATCAAACGGCATCACCAGGGAAGTGAGCACGTTCATCAGGTGCGCGGTGATCCGCTTCAGGTAGCGGCAGAGCAGGGCACGCGGTACCGCGTCGCGCGGCGTGCCCGTCGACTCGATCTGTGCCTGTATGCAGTCGTCGTACTCATCCAGCACATCCTCGAGTTCCTTCAGCAACGACTCGGCCGCTCCCGTATCTCGATCGCCGACGATCCGGGCGCTTTCCGCAATCAGGTTCGAAGTGCGATCTCGCAGCTCCAGGAGCGAATCGACGTCGGCGGCTTGTGACAGATCGATCCCCGCATCCGCCAGATCCCAGACGTTCTTGGCATAGTCTCCGACACGTTCGATGTCCTTGATGATGCTCGTGGTGACGAGTACCCGGGGCAGATCGGCCCGCTCTCCACGAACCGACACGTGCACGACCAGCTGCCGTCGCACCTTACGTTCCGCCTTGTTCACCCGCCGGTCGGATTTCCTGATCGTCTTGCCTACGGCCGCAGCCTCGGTTCCGCTCACGACGGCGTTGATCGCCAAGTCGAAGGTGTGCCGACAATCGAGCAGCATCTGCACAATGAGCCCCTCGATCTCTTCGAGCTGTTCATCACCGCCCGCCTTGAAAAACTCCCAGACCATCACAACACCTCGCTACTGGAGGACCAGCACCCCTACAAGGGGAATTATCACAAACACACCGACTACGTAGACGACAACAAACGATTTCCTCCTTTCGGCGATCACCGCCACCTTCTCCGCCAATGCCAAGGGAACACCGCGCAGGCCCGGCACCACATACCACACCAGCAGCCCGGACAGGTTGAACAGCAGGTGCACAAGAGCGATCACCATACCCGCCGGAATCTCGGCGGCGAGAGAGGCGAGCAGAGCCGTAATGGTGGTGCCGATGTTGGCGCCGAGGGTCATCGGGTAGGCATTGCGCAGCGTCAACACGCCGGCGGCAATCATCGGCACCAGCACCGAGGTGGTGATACTGGACGACTGAACCGCGACTGTGACGATCATGCCGATGGTGATGGCGGCAAGGCCTCCGCCTTTGGATAGAACCGCGTTCATCGAGCGCTCGATACGCCCGGCCATCACCAGCTTCATGTTGCGGGTGATGTAGGCGAGAGCCAGAAATATCAGGACCAGCCCGAACACCAGCAGGAGGGCACCGGTCAGGTGGTCCCCACAACCGAGCCTGTCGAGCAGGCTCTCCATAAGCCTCGCCGGCGCCTTCACCGCGGTCTTCAGCGCCCCGCCCGATTCGCCATACTCGAAGGTGAACAGGCCGCCGACCGCGTCGGCTATCCAGGTGGCGGTCTTGGTAAGCACGCCGGTGAGCAGCTCGAGCGGAAGCATGACGGCGACGTTGCAGATGTTGAAGAAATCATGCATCGTGGCCCCGGCAAAAGCGCGCCGGAACTCGTCGGTGCGCCGCAAGAACCCCAGTGAAGCCAGCGTGTTGGTGACGGTAGTCCCGATGTTGGCTCCCATGATCATGGGCACCGCCAGCTCCACCGGGAGCGAGCCGGCACCTACCAGCCCGACTATGGCTGAGGTGGTCACCGACGACGACTGCACCGCCACCGTGGCCAGCACCCCCACGAACAGTCCGGCCAGCGGATTTGACGCCCGCTGAAAAAGGGAGTTGGTGAAATCCTCCCCGAAGGCTTTGATGCCGCTCTCGAGCGCCTTGACCCCGGTAAGGAAAATGTAGAGCAGGATGAGGACCAGAAGCAGCCTCACCCAGGGCGGCACACGATCTTGACCCGGCTCAGGGCTCATCCCGTCAAGCGCCAATCGTGTCGGGGCTGGCCGGAACCTTAGCCGAGGGCGTCGTATCCTCCGTCGGTGCCACCACGGGTGGCCGGAGAATCGAAAGAACCAGGGTCAGGCCACCGGGGTATACGCCCCCAGCGGGGACAAGACGGCACCCAGTCCTTGCCGATGCCTGCTCCCGCGCTGATCCGCCAATCGCCTGCAGTCGAACTCCTGCCGGCTTTCGATCCGGCCGCTGCCGGCGCCCTGCCTACGGATGGTTTCCGCTGAGCTCGGTGATGAAGAAACTCCCGTCGATCAGCTCGGCTTCATGCACCGTCCCGATCCAGATGTCATAGACCCCCGACGACGGGAAGGCGAAGTCGACTGATGGGTTCAGCGTTCCAAACGAGTCGTCGTTGCAGTGCCATTGCCCGGACGGGTCGTTGATGACGAGGATTGCATCCTCGCTGGAATCGTCGGCGATGAAGTAGAAGCGCAGCAGATCGTATGAGCCCGCCGTGTAGGTGACCTCAAAATCGGGGATGTCGTTGGCCCACCCGTAGCAGTTGGAGGGCGGCAGATAGCCGACATCGACCGGGTCCAGGGAGCCGGCCCTGACGTCCTGGTCGGTGTACTCCCAGGGGTCAAAAAACCCGGAGGTGAGATTGAACTCGCTGTAGTACGCAGTCGCGGAGGGTAGAAGGGTTGCCGTCGGCAGCGTTGTTGTTGTGGTTGCTGTCGTCGGCGGCGGCACCGCTGTGGCCGTCGTTTGCTGCTGCGCCTGGGTCGTTGTCGTCTGCTGCTGCGCCTGGGTCGTTGTCGTCTGCTGCTGCGCCTGGGTCGTCGTCTCGTCGGGAATGGCCGTTCCCCCATCGGCTGCAGTGGTCGACGTGTCGTTTCCCTGGCCAAACACGCTGCCGTCATCACCACAAGCGGCGGCCACCAGTGCCAGCACCAATACCACTGTCAGCAGCGCCAGCACTCGGCCTCTTGTGCGACTTGCCATGCTTCCTCCTCTTGTGTCACTCTCAGGATCCGACCCGATGCGGGCCCGCCATCGGCACCAAAAAACACCCTACTCCTCGGGAAGACCATCACTTGACAGATTGTGCGGCACAAACATATCGCTCGATCGGCATCTATGTCCACCACAAATCAGACCCCGGTGAATACCAGCGCCACATTGTGGCCCCCGAAACCGAACGAATTGGTCATGGCCCGACGCACCCTCACCTGGCGAGCCTCATTGGGCACATAGTCGAGATCACACTCCGGGTCGGGAGTCTCGTAGTTGATGGTCGGCGGCACCACCCCGTCACGGATGGCCAGGATGCACACAATCGATTCCAGCGCCCCGGCGCCGCCGAGCAGATGGCCGGTCATCGATTTGGTCGACGACACCGGCACCAGATCGGCGTGATCCCCAAAGACGATTCTGATGGCGGCGGTCTCCGTGCTGTCGTTGGCCTGCGTCGAGGTGCCGTGGGCATTCACGTAGTCGATGTCTGCGGCTTCGAGCTTGGCGCTTCTCAGGGCGTTCTCCATGGCCCGTGCGGCTCCGGCGCCTCCAGGCCGGGGCAGGGTCATGTGATAACCGTCGCCTGACATCCCATATCCGACCAGCTCGGCATGTATGGCCGCTCCTCGGGCCAATGCGTGCTCGAGGTTCTCGAGTATCAGCGTGGCCGCACCCTCGCCCATGACAAAACCGTCGCGGTCCCTGTCGAAGGGGCGGGAGGCTCCCGTGGGATCGTCGTTGCGCGTGCTCAATGCGCGCGACTGCATGAAGCCGGTCACGGCGAATTCGCAGACGGCGGCCTCGGCTCCACCTGCCGCCATAACGTCGGCGTCACCACGTTTGATGATCTCGGCAGCGTCGCCGAGGGCGTTCGCCGAGGCGGCACACGCCGTCACCGAGCAGACGTTGGGACCCAGCAGATTGAAGTCGATCGACACCACCCCGGCGCCCATGTTGGAGATGATGCGAGGTATGGCATACGGGCTGACCCGATCATGCCCCCTCTGGCGCATCGTATCCATCGACTCCTGAAAGCTCATGATGCCGCCGATGCCGCTGCCCAAGGCCACACCGGCGCGCTGTGCTTCCGGATCGTCCTCATCGAGGGCCAGCCCGGCATGATCCAGCGCCTGTTTTGTCGAAGCCCAGAAAAGCTGGGCATAGCGGTCGAGATGCCGCGCCGCCCGCCGGCCCATCCAGTCCTCCGGATCAAAGCTCGGGATCTCCGCGGCGATCCGCACCGCCAGGGGCGAAGCATCGAACGAGCCGATCTCGCTCACACCCGAACGTCCGGCGAGCAGGGCCTGCCAGGTGGACGTGACGTCAAGGCCGAGCGGCGTGACGGCGCCGAGCCCGGTCACGACGACCCGGCGGTCGGACACGCGATCAGCCTCCGAGCTTCTGCATCACCAGATCGACGGCCTCGCCGACCGTGGAGATGGCTTCCGCCTCCTCGTCGGGGATCTTGACGCCAAAAGTATCTTCGAGCGCCATCAGTAGCTCGACCACACCAAGCGAGTCGACGTCGAGATCCTCTTCGAAAGTGGCGTCCATTGTGATGCTCTCGCTCTCGATGCCGAGCTCGTCAACGAGCAGCTCGACGAGCTTCTTTTCGATATCAGGCCGTTCCATTGATCCTCTTTCCTACAGTGCTAATCCACCGTCAACAACAATCACCTGGCCGGTGACGTACGAAGCCGAGTCGGAGGCAAGATAGCCGACGGCGGAAGCGACATCTTGCGACGTCCCGAACCGGCCCAATGAGATGGCGGGCAGCAGCGCCTCCCGCACCGCTGCCGGCAGCGCCGCGGTCATCTCGGTCTCGATGAAGCCGGGAGCCACTGCGTTCACCGTGACGTTGCGTGAGCCGACCTCCTTGGACACCGTCTTGGTGAAGCCGATGAGACCCGCCTTGGCCGCCGCATAGTTGGCCTGGCCGGCATTGCCGTGCAGACCCGAGACCGAACTGATCGAGACGATCCTCCCCCAGCGAGCCTTCAACATCGGCCGCAGGGCCGCCCGGGTGCACAGGTAGACGGCGCGCAGGTTGGTGTTGAGGACGGCGTCCCATTCCCCCGGAGTCATGCGCAGCACCAGGTTGTCGCGGGTGATGCCGGCATTGTTGACGAGTATCTCCACCGGCCCGAGCAGATCGGTCACTTCGTCGAACATCCTGCCGACCGCAGCCTCGTCGGTAACATCGGCGCCCACGGCCACCGCCTCGTTCCCTGCCTTCTTGATGGCGGCCACCGTCTCGCCGGCAGCATCGGCGGTGAGATCGTTCACGGCCACCCGGTGGCCCAGCACGGCCAGGTTCTCGGCAATGGCCCGGCCGATGCCGCGGCCGGCGCCGGTGACGAGTGCCACTCGGCTCATGATCTAGACCCCCTTGCCGTGCAGTTGGATGTTGGGTTCCAACAACTCGACGGCCGTTGCATCGGTTGCGGGCAGCTGCGCCTCACTCTCGCCGACGGGCTCGGTCCTGGCTGCCCACCGATACGCCGCCGCCGCCCAGGTGAGGCCACCCCCAAAGGCGGTAAAGACGATCGCCTCCCCCGCCGAGATACGCCCCTCCTCCAGTGCTTCGGTGAGAGCGACCGGAATGGTGGCCGCCGAGGTGTTGCCGTAGGCCTCGATGTTCACGTAGACCTGCTCGGGCTCGAGACCGATACGTCGTGCCGTCGCGTCGATGATACGGATATTCGCCTGGTGCGGAATGAGCAGGGCGATGTCCTTGCGTTCGAACCCGGCCGCGGCGACCACACGTTCCGCAGCATCGCCCATCACCTGGACGGCGCGGCGGAACACGGCGGGCCCTTCCATGTGGATGGTCTGGAATTGTTCGCGTCGGGGCACACCGGCGGTGCCGCCGCCGTCGACGTACAGAATGTCGGCCGCCGAGCCGTCGGCACCCAGTTCAAAGGCGAGCAGGCCCGGCTCCAAGTCGTCGGTGGCCTCGACCACCGCCGCGCCGGCGGCGTCGCCGAAGAGCACGCTGGTCGACCGATCGGTGAAATCGATCCAATAGTGAAGCTTCTCCGCCCCGATGATCAGCACCCGGTCGAGGGCCCCGTTCTCAATCATCTGATCGGCGATCACCAGTGCATAGATGAAACCGGAGCAGGTGGCGTTGAGGTCCATGGCGCCCACCCCCGAGATTCCCATCTTGTGCTGTGCCCGCACCGCGGTGCTCGGAACCAGTCCGTCGGGAGTGCAGGTCGCCAGGAGCACCAAGTCGATGTCATCGGGCTCGAGACCGGCGGCGGCAATGGCGCGCAGCCCGGCAACTGCCGCCAGATCAGAGGTGTCGACGTGACTGATACGCCGCTCTTTGATCCCGGTCCTGGTCCTGATCCACTCGTCGCTGGTATCGGTGAGCCCCTCCAGATCGGCATTGGAGAGAACAGCCGGCGGCAGGCACTTGCCCCAGCCGGTGATGACGGCGTTCCGCAACCCTGGCTCCTCCCTGCTCATAAGTCCAGCACCTCAGCGACGGCGTCGACCTCATCCAGGTTCGACACCACATGAACCTCTATCCCCCTTACCGACCTCCTGGCGAGGCCGGCGGTTACATCACCGGGGCCCACGTGCACAAACCGGTCGACCCCGGCCGAGGCCATGTCTTCAAGCATCTCGACAAACCGGACCGGGGCGGTGAGCTGCTTCAGCAGCGCCGTGCCCACGTCGGCGCCGTGCGGACGCGCAGTGACGTTGGCCCACACCGGGAAAGCCGTAGCCCCAAACCCGACGGCTTCGATCGCCTCGGCCAGCTTGGTGGCGCCGGGCGCCATAAACGGGGAGTGAAAGGCCCCGGCCACCTTGAGCGGCACGGCCCGGCGCAGCCCGTACTCACAGGCGGCCTCGACCACCCAGGCAATGTCGTCTGCCCCTCCGGCCACCACTACCTGCCCCGGCGCGTTGATGTTGGCCACCCAGAGCCGGCCGCCCCGGCGGCGACACTCCGCCGCCAACACTTCCGCGGCATCCGCCCCCCCACCGAGCAGGGCGGCCATGCCCGAGGGCTCGGCATCCGCAGCGGTCGCCATGCCCTCCCCCCGCGCCGCCACCAGGCGCAGGCCGTCCTCGAATGAAAACGCTCCCGCCGCGGCCAGCGCGGTGTACTCCCCCAAAGAGTGTCCGGCTCCGGCCACCGGCCGGCGCTCGAGACGCGACTGCAGCTGGTCCCAAAGGGCATAAGCCACCGCGTACAGGGCCGGTTGGGCTCGTTCGGTCCGGGTCAGCTCGTCTTCGGGACCCTGCAGGCAGACATCGCGGAGTGACCAGCCCAAAAGGGCATCAGCGGTCTCGCCGAGAAGATCCGGGCGAGCGCCGAAGACGTCGGACCCCATGCCCACGGCCTGGCTGCCCTGGCCGGGGAATAGCACTGCGTATCTCACCGCGCCTCCGTGCGCACCGCGATGGCCAGGCCCTCCAGAGTGGGGATCATCGCCGCCTGCCACGCCGGGTCGGCGGCGAGTTCCTCGAGGAAGGCGCGGACGGCGTGGGTACGAGGCAGCTCCGGGCTCCCAATGCGGCCTTTGTCCAGTGAGTTGTCGGCCAGCACCACCCCGCCCGGGCGCAGCGTCTTGCGGGCCCAGGCCAGGTAATCGGGATAGGCGGGTTTGTCGGCATCAATAAACACCAGGTCGACCGGCCCGACCACGGTCGCCAGGGTCTTGGCGGCATCGCCGACGATGATCTCGATTCGATCGGCTACCCCGGCCCTCTCGAAGGTGGTCCTTGCCACCCGGGCGTGCTCCGGATTGGCTTCAAGGGTGATCAGCCGGCCCTGCGGCGGCAGCGACCGGGCCATCCAAGTGGCCGAATAGCCAAAAAGTGTCCCGATTTCGACGATCAGACGAGGGCGCAGCAGGGCAACAACAACCCCCAGGATGGCACCGTCCTCAGGGGCGATCTCGATGAGAGGCACCCCACTTTCCTTGGCGCGCCGGCGGGCATCGGCAAGGGCATCGTCCTCGACGGCCAACAGACGGCGGACGATGTCGATCACCTCTCCCTGGAAGTAGTTGATCGACTTCATGCCAACCCTGATGCCACCACTCCCACCCGTTCCACGTCGGCGGCGTCCACATCGCCGTGAGTCACGAACCGAAGAATCCCGGGCCGGATGTAGCCGACCAGCACACCCTTCGCCGCCAGGGCCTGCCGAAATCCCTCGGCGCCACCGGGAATCTGCTCGCCGTCGACCAGCACCATGTTGGTGTCGGGAGAGCGCGGAACCGCGGCGGGGAACCGCTCGCTGAGCATCTCAGCCAGCCGACGCGCCAGGGTATGGTCCTCGGCGAGCCGATCGCGCTGGCGCAAGCCCACCAGAGCTGCAGACGCGATGACCCCGGTCTGCCGCATGGCACCGCCAAGACGTTCGCGAACCCGACGAGCCTCACCGATGAAGCCGGCCGGGCCGCACAGAATCGAGCCCACTGGGGCACGCAGGCCCTTCGAAAAGCAGAACATCACACTGTCGGCCATGGCGGCCAGTTCGGATGCGGGCCGTCCTGAAGCCACCGCAGCGTTGAAGAGACGTGCCCCATCGAGGTGAACGGCCAGACCCCGCTCCCGCACCGCCGCCGACGTCTGCTCGACAACGTCCTGCGCCAGCACCGATCCTCCCGAGGCGTTGTGGGTGTTCTCCCACACCAGGAGCGACACCGCCGGAAGCTGTCTTCCCGACCACACCAAAGCCGATTCGGCCTCCTCGCGGGTGATGGTGCCCCGCTGCCCCCCGACGTTGCGGAACGCCACTCCGGAAATGACGGCGGCAGCACCATGTTCGAAGTTGCGCACGTGGGCCCAATCGACGCAGAGGACCTCGTCTCCGGGCCGGGTGTGGAGGTTGACCGCGATCTGATTGCCCATTGTGCCCGAGGGCACAAAGAGGGCCGCCTCCTTGCCCACAACCTCGGCGGACTCCTGCTCCAGCCTGTTGATCGTGGGATCCTCGCCGTAGACGTCGTCGCCGACTTCAGCCTCGGCCATAGCCCGGCGCATCTCCTCGGTGGGCTGGGTCACGGTGTCACTGCGAAAATCGGCGGTGCCGTCGGGGAATGCCATGAACCGCGGCAGTCTATCCCGAGCCCCGAGCACCGAGTGGTGGCGCCCGGTCCGGGTGCGGTAGTGTGAACGGCTCCGATGACACAGCTGCATGGATAACTCGCGCACCCTGCCCTCCATCCCGGTGGCCGCCGGAACCCCAATCTCGCTACCACCAGCCCTCGAGCGTCTCTACGACCTGGCCTACAACCTGTGGTGGACCTGGATGCCGGAGGCGCGCGGACTGTGGCAGCGGGTCAGTCCGGCCGATTGGGCTCGTGCACCAAACCCGCTCACGGTGCTGCAGGCGACGACGGCGAAACGCTGGCGCATACTCGAGAACGACAAGGCTTTCGTCGGCCTCTACAACAGGGTCATCGAAGCCTTCGACGACTACATGACCGCAGAGAACACCTGGTATCGCCGCAACCATGCCGACTCGCTGCCCGGCGGCCTCGTTTACCTGTGCACCGAATTCGGGGTGCACCACACCCTGCCCTTCTACTCGGGCGGGCTCGGTGTGCTCGCCGGCGACCACGCCAAGGCCGCCTCCGACCTCGGTATCCCCATGATCGGAGTGGGCTTGCTGTATCGCCGAGGCTACTTCCGCCAGGCGGTCGACCCGGACGGCAACCAGCAGCACCACTACCGCCCGGTTGCGGTGGCGCGCCGGCCGCTGCGCCGGGTGCTCAATGCATCCGGCGATCCCCTCAAAGTCTCCATCGCAATGCCGGGACGCGACATCGACGTAGGCGCTTGGCGCATCGATGTGGGCCGCGTGCCCCTGCTGCTGCTCGACACCGATCTCGCCTCCAACGACACAGAAGACCGTCCCATCACCCACATCCTCTACGTGCGGGGCCGAGAGATGCGTCTGTGCCAGGAGATCGTGCTCGGCATGGGAGGGGTTCGGGTCATAGACGCCATCGGTATGGAGCCATCGACGTGGCACATCAATGAGGGCCACGCCGCCCTCTCCCTCGTCGACCGTCTCTCCCGCCTCCTCGGCGCCGGCCTCTCCTACGACGATGCCGTTGCCCAGGTGAAGCGGCACTCGGTGTTCACTCTCCACACCCCGGTACCGGCCGGAAACGAAGCGTTCGATCTCGGCTTGGCCAAGAAGTATCTCAGCGGACAACTGCCGGGGCTCTCCGACCAGAAGCTGACCGAGCTGAGCCGCGCCGCCGATCCCAGCTACTTCGACATGGGAGCCCTGGCCATCCGCCTGTCGGCCTCCACCAATGGGGTGAGCCGGCGCCACGGCGAGATGGTCACCCGGGATTGGCAGCACATCATCGGCGGGCCTGCGAAGGCCGTCACCAACGGCGTGCACCTTCCCACCTGGGTGGGCGGCGCCATGAGCCAACACGTCGCATCGGTATGCGGGGCCGACTGGGCCCAGCGCACCCCCAACATACCCAAGGCGTGGGATCCGGTCCGCGGCCTCCCGCCCCGCTTGATATGGGAAGCGCACGTGTCGCAGAAGGAGCGCCTGCTGCGCAAAGTCCGGCGGCGGCTGCGCGAGCAACTGGCGCGTCACGGAGCCGGCCCCGACGAGCTTCGCCGTGTGGCCGATCTCCTCCCGCCGGACCGACTCACCATCGCCTTCGCTCGCCGCTTCGCCACCTTCAAGCGCGCCGGCCTGCTGCTCACCGACTGGCACCGCCTGAAGGGGATCCTCACCAATCCGGAGCGTCCGGTACAGCTCATCTTCAGCGGAAAGGCCCACCCCGCCGATCGCGACGGCCAGGAGCTCATCCGCCAAGTCTGGGGTCTGACCAAGAGTCCGGAGCTGGATGGCCACGTGGTGTTTGTGGAGGACTACAACATGGAGCTGGCGCGCTATCTGGTGGGCGGCGTCGACGTCTGGCTGAACACACCTCGGCCGCCCATGGAAGCCAGCGGGACCTCGGGTATGAAGGCCGCCGCCAACGGCGTGCTCAACCTCAGCGAGCTCGACGGCTGGTGGCCCGAGGCTTTCAACGGCGCCAACGGCTGGGCGCTGGGTGATCCATATGAGTCCGACCGGGCAGATGGGTACACCATCTACCACCTCCTCGAGCACGAGATCGTCCCCCGCTTCTACGACCGCACCGACGGCATCCCACTGAAATGGGTCGAGATGATGCAAGAGGCGATGGCTTCCATCGCGCCACGATTCAGCGCGGCGCGTATGGTTGCCCAGTACGTCGAAAGGCTCTACCTGAGCGCCAACGGCTCCGACTAGGCACTCAGCCCTGTTTCAAGGCCCGTCGTATGCCGCGCACCGCCTGCGAGGTGCGGTGCTCGTTCTCCACCAGGGCAAACCGCACGTGCCCGTCACCGGTGGGCCCAAAGCCGAGCCCGGGGCTCACCGCCACCTTTGCCTCGCGCAGCAGCAGCTTGGAGAACTCGAGTGAGCCCATCTCGGCAAAGGCAGCGGGGATCTTCGCCCAAACGAACATCGTCCCCTGGGGCTTATCGACCTCCCACCCGGCTCGGTTCAGCCCACCGACGAGGGTATCCCGCCGGGCTTGGTAGATCTTCGAGACCGTGGCCGGGTATCCGTCCTCCTCGTTGAGGGCGATGATCGAAGCGATCTGGATCGGCTGGAACGTCCCGTAGTCGAGGTAGGACTTCAGCCGGGCCAGTGCGGCCACCGCCTCGGCATTGCCCACGACGAACCCGACCCGCCAGCCGGCCATCGAGTGGCCCTTGGTGAGGGTATAGAGCTCGACGCCGACTCCCTTGGCCCCCGGCACCTCGAGAAGGCTCGGCGGCCGGTAATCGCCGTAGATGATGTCGGCGTAGGCGAGATCGCTCACGATCATGGTCTCGTTTTCGCCGGCAAACTCGACCAGCCGGGTATAGAAATCGAGATCCACACAGGCGGTGGTCGGGTTGTGCGGGAAGTTCACCACGACTGCGCGCGGCCGCGGCCAGGTGGTGCGGAACACCTCAGCAAGGTGCACAAAGTATTCATCGGGCTCCACCCCGATGGGAACCCGGTGCACCTCGGCTCCGGCGAGAACGGCGGCGTAGACGTGAATGGGGTATGCCGGCTCCGGAACCACGGCGCCGTCGCCGGGCTGCACCAGCGTCCACATGAGATGGGACAGGCCCTCCTTGGCGCCGATGGTGGTAAGCACCTCGGTCTCAGGATCGAGTTCGACGCCAAAACGCCGCTGATACCGGTCGGCTACGGCCTTGCGCAGATTGGGCAGGCCCCGCGACGAGGAATAGCGGTGGTTGCGGGGGTTGTGCGCCGCCTCACACAGCTTGTCGATAACGCTGTCGGGTGAGGGGATGTCGGGGTTGCCAAAACCGAGATCAACGATGTCCTCCCCGGCCCGGCGCGCCGCCGCCTTGAGCGCGTCGATCTCGGCAAACACATAGGGGGGCAAGTTGGGGATGCGGCGGAACTCCACGTCGGCTCCTCGGAAACGAGGCGTCATTGTATGTGTCAGATCCAGCGGCTGTGGTGCTTCACCTCGAGCCCGCCGAACAGGACGAGCGCCTGCACCAGCAGGCGGGGAGTTTCCGGCCCCGAATCGACCTTCGAGGTCGTGTCATCCCAGCCGCCGAAGATGGGAAGGCCGCGCACCTCGATCTGCCATCCCTTGGGCACGATCATGTCGATGGACCCAAACACCGCAGTCGCCGACACCCGGGCGCCCATCGGGTCGAGTGCGGCCTCGGTCAGATCCAGGCGCAGGGTTCCGAGCACCGCAGTCAGAGAACCGCCGCGCAGCGCCGCAGAACGATTGGCCAGCTTGACCACGTTGAACACCGACAGGCCGGACAGGTCCGGCTCGAGCGACGCTCGCGAGCGACGCCGTCCCCAGCCGAGCAGCACCCATAGACCGGCGGCGATCAGCACCATTGCCCAGGCCACACCGCCGATGTCTTCGCCAAACAGCCCGGTGGTGATGCCCAGCAGCAGGATCCCGCCGATCACCAACACGGTCGATGTCACCCGGAACTCGCCGCCGGACAAGCCCTGGATCACACCGAGTCCGATGAGGAGAACGGGCCACCAGTCGGCGAGGATGTCTCCTGCTTCGGCGAACCCGGCGACGTCGGCCAAGAGCAACGCCCCTACGACAACGAACCCGGCCCCAACCACCACCCGGCCCGTGCTCACGACTGGGCCGCCTTGGCCACCAGGCGGCGCAGCTTGCCGGGCACGATAGTCGCCAGCCATTCGATGATCTCCTGGAAGGCGTGCAGGGCCCGATCACTCCCATCCCAATGCTCTCGCACGATCTCCTCGCCGGCTCCGTCCAGAAGGATCTTCATCGCCAACGCGGACACAACAACGTCATCCAATCGCCCGAGCCCTGGCACCCAGTCGGGCACGATGTCGAAGGGAAGCACGATGTAGCCGACTGCACCGGCCAAAACGAGCCGGGCGCGCAAGTCAACTCGGGAATCGCCGGCGAGCCGGGCCACCAGCTTGATCACCGCAGGCACGGCCGCGGCTGCTTCACTTAGTCCCGATAGAGTCACCTCACCTCCTTGTCGGCTCCCCCCAGCCTATCTGTCCCCGGCCGCGACATCCGACGCCCAGCCATCATTCGCTCCTTCTGTGCACAGTCGTGTCCAGATACCCGGCCCGGCCCAACTTCCTGTCGCCCCTAGAGCAGCCACTCAGGGAATATTAGTTGTAATATATCAAGTTAATAGCTACGATCAATCTTAGAACCGGGTAGAAGAAGGAGAAAACCATGGATCTGGTCAGGTTTGACCCGTTCTCGCTCTTGGGCGAAATCGACCGCTACTTCGAGCGGGGAACCACCTCAGGCGCCGGCTGGTGCCCGCGCATCGACGCTTTTGACCGAGAGAACGACCTGGTGGTACGTGTTGAGGTGCCCGGCGTCAGCACCGACGACATCAACGTCACCGTCGAGGATCGCACCCTCACTATCACCGGCAAGCGCCACTTCGACGAGAGCGTCGAGGAAAGCGGCTACCACCGCCGCGAGATCTTCGATGGAGAGTTCAAGCGCACGCTTGTTCTCCCCGAAGGCCTCAATGCGGAGGAGATCTCGGCCAAGGCCAACAACGGCCTGCTCGAGGTCATTATCCCCCGCCGGCCGGAGGTGCTCCCCCGCAAAGTCAAGGTGGACGTCGCTTCCTGATCCCCTCGCAGGCGCCCACCTCAACACGGAGGCCCGCTCCATGAGCGGGCCTCCTGCGTAGCGTGATCCATTCCTAATCCAAGGAAGCCGTCCCGGATTCGATCTCCTCTGCATAGCGCTTGAGTCCGCGCACGGCCCGCTTCACGATCTCCTTCTCGGCCTGGTCCCTGAGGAACCCGGGCACCACAAACGCCGGCGCCACCCTGAGGGCATACAGGATCTGGGTTCCCCCACCCTCTAAAGGCTCAAACTCGTAGTAGCCCTCCATCGCCTGAATGTCGGGGCCCGGAACGGCTTTCCACTCCAACCGCCGCGGCGGGTCGTAGGTGTACTCCAGCTCGTATGAGATTCTGCGAATGAAACCGTCTATCTCGAAACGTGCCCGGCTGGGCCGGCCTTCCGAATCGACTGCCAGCACCTCCACGGTGCGGACCCCGCTGGCCCATTTGGGATACGCGGCCAGATCGGCGGCGACGGCAAAAAGGACCTCCGGAGAGGCCACCGTCTCGGTGCAGCGCACCGTCCCTTCCACGTCCTACTCCTCGGCGTCGGTCCCGACAAAGGCTAGCGAGCCAGACGCCCCACTACGCGCCTCCACCTCAGCCGGTAGTGGAGCAGCTCATCGTCGTTGGGATGAGCGGCGGAGAACGCGGCGATGCCTGCAGAAAGCTCATCGGGATCGATCATCTGCAGAGTGCTCACGAACCTGCCCTCGACGGCACACTTCCACTCCCCCACCCGCCGCGTCACCGTCTCCACGTGTTCGGTCTCATCGACCTCGACAAGGCCTGCGGCCCTCAAGTGCGCCGCCACCAGAACAGGGCCGGGAAAGCGGGCTTCATCGATGGTGGCCACCGAAGGAAACCAGCCGGCGAGGAAGCTTTCGGCGAAGTGCCGGCGAGCCAGCGTCCACACCACAACAAGCCCGCCGTCTCGCGTCACCCTGGCCGCCTCATCCAGCATCAGCGGCCAGCCTCCGTACTGGAGCGAAAGATGGAAGAAGACGAGGTCGGCGATCTCATCCGCCAGCGGAAGGCTCCGGCCGTCGCCGACGATGGCCCCGACACCAGCAAGTTCCCTCGCCGAAGCGGCCATGGCCGGAGAGACGTCGACAACGATCGCTGCAGCTCCGGTGGCGGCAAACTCGGCGGCGTGATAGCCGTGGCCCCCGCCGACATCGACCGCCAATCGGCCCGGTCCCAGGCTCGCCGCCTCGGCCTCCCGCCGTGCTCGGTGCCGCGCGGCCAGGCTCGGAGGCCGATGGGTGTACCCGGCGGCGAGGTCGTCGAAATCGACCTCAGCCATGATCTGCGCCGAGCGGCAAGAACGTCACCGGCATCAAACGGAACCCTCGGCATCGGCCAGCGACAGCAGGATCTCCTCGGTTACCTCGGTACGGCGCTCTCCGCCGGACCGCATACGAAGGGCCAACAGGGCGGCGCTGCCGCCGAGGCGCCCCAGGGCCCAGGCGGCATAGAGCCGCAGCACCCAGTCACGGTGCCCCAGGTACCGTGACACCAGAGGAACGGCACCGGCATCGCCGGTATTGCCGATGACGATAAGGGCGTTGCGGCGGAGGTAGCGGGCCTCTCGGCCCGGGATGTAGAAGTGGCCGTATCGAGCGATCAGGGTGTCGTCGTCGGCGGCGAGTACACCTGCCACGTCGACCCGCCCCCGCGTCTCGCTGACCTCATCGAGCAGCCGGCTGCCCGGCGGGCAGGCTTCCAGGCACTCGTCGCAGCCGTAGAAACGATCACCCATGGCGGGGCGCAGCTCGCGGGGAATGATCCCCGGCGACTGCGCCAGATAGGACAGGCACCGCCTGGCATCCACCACTCCCGGGGCGACAATGGCGCCGGTGGGGCACGCCGGCATACACGCGGTGCAGGTGCCGCAGTCGCGCCGCATAGGCCGATCGACGGGCAGAGCCAGATCGGTGACGACGCTGCCCAGCAGAACCCAGGGGCCGTGGGCGGGCACCAGAACCATGGCACTTTTGCCCCACCAGCCGACACCAGCCCGCACTGCGGCCACACGATCGACCAGGCGGCTGTCGTCAACGAGAATTTCGGCGCGGTTCCCGTTCTCACGGAGCAGTACCGCCATCGCTTCGAGGCCTTGTCGCAGCGGCTGGTAGTAGTCCTCCACGGCGAACCGGGCCACTCGAGCCGTCCCGGGAGCCGCCGGCCCCGGAGATCCCGCGTGAGGAAGGTAGGTATAGGCGCCGACTACCAGCCGCTGCGCCCAGGGGAAGGAAGCACGGACATCTGTGGCCCGCGCCGGATCGGCGAACGTGAAGGCCATGCCTGCATGAAATCCCGCATCGATGTTGCGCCTGATCGCCTCAAGCGCCTCAGAAAAAGCATCGGTGGCGCAAATCCCCACATCGATGAGCCCTGAGCCAACTGCCGTGGCGCGGATTCGCTCAACCAGATCCACGGCAACAGCGTAGGGCCGATCAGTCGTTGGCTGCGCGCTGATGCAGGCGGAGCCTCGGCACCAGGCCGTGCTCGGCAAGCACTTCGAGAGCCTCGGCCTGCCGCTCGCCGACCTCAATGCGCCCGGCGCGACCGTGGAGCAGATGGGTGACAACACAGTCGCGGCATGCCTCTGTGTACTGGCCGGCGCAGCGGTCACAATCTATGAGCATGGCTTCTCCGGTCTCTCTTCTCGCCCCGGGGGCGTTGCTGCCGTTATAGAGAAGCGTACGAATCGCCTATGACAGATTTCGCGATCCGGAAGGCGGACGTGTTTCAAGCACACACGCGTGGAGAATTCGCCGGTTCGTATGCGGCTGCCGCCGCGATAACCTGCCGACGTGAATCGACACTCCGCAGGGTTCGCTGCGCTTCTTCTTCTCGCCGCCGCGTGCAGCTCCAACTCGGCTCTGAGCCCCAGCAGCACCACGACGACAAGCATTCCGGTGGAGGCGCCTTCCTCCTCTGCGGAGACCACCTCGACCTCATCGACCTCAATCGCCCCCCTCGACACCGGGCCCTCGGCCGGCGCCGAAGGCCTCGACGATCCCTACTTCCCCATGCTCGGCAACGGCGGCTACGACGTCGATCACTACACCCTCGACCTGATCGTCGACCCTGTTGATGGCTCACTACAGGGCGAGGTCACCATCGAGGCCGCCGCCACCGCGACCCTTTCGGCCTTCAACCTCGACTTCATCGGACTCACCATCCAGAGCGTGACCGTTGACGGCACCGCGGCCCCCTTCTTCAGGGACGGCGGAGAGCTGGTCATCGTGCCGGCTGAGCTGCTGCCCGCCGGCGAGGCCTTCACCACCACCGTCGCCTACGGAGGAATCCCGGAGCCGTGGTTGTTCCCCTCTGAGTCCTTCTCCTTTGGATGGATGCACACAGCCGACGGCGTATATGTGGTTGCCGAACCGGACGCGGCCCGCACCTGGTTCCCCTGCAACGACCACCCCTCCGACAAGGCCACCTACACCTTCCGCATCACCGTCCCCGATCCATACGTCGTCGCCGCCAGCGGGTCGCTGGTCGACACAATCCCGGCGTTGAACACCGCTGCCGACGATCCCGCCTCGACCTACGTCTGGGAGATGCCCTACCCGATGGCCACCTACCTGGCCACCATTGTCGTGGCCGAGATGGAGCGTGTGCCGCGGCCGGGTCCCCCGGGCGTCATCATTCGCGACTACCTCCCGACTTGGGTCGACCCTTCCGATGTCGCCGAGTTTGCCCTCTCCGGCGAGATGATCGAGTACCTGGAGACGGTGTTTGGTCCCTATCCGTTTGACGCCTACGGCCACGCCCTCGTCGCCGATCTGCCCGCGGCCCTGGAGAACCAGAGCCTGACCGTGTTCGGCGACGCCTGGATCGGCTCCGACATCCTCGAGTACGTGGTGCTGCATGAGCTGGCACACCAGTGGTTTGGCGACAGCATCAGCCCGGCCACCTGGCAGGACATTTGGCTCAATGAGGGATTCGCCACCTACGCCGAGTGGCTTTGGATCGAAAGGAACTTTGGCCGCGCTGAGATGCTCGGCTACGCGGAGGGGGTCTACTGGGATGTGACCGCGATCGATCACCCCCCGCCGGGCAACCCGGGAGCGTTCGATCTGTTCAACTACGAATCCGTCTATCTGCGCGGCGCGCTGACCCTGCACGCCCTGCGCGCCGCAGTGGGCGACGACGCCTTTTTCGAGATCATCCGCAGCTACTACGACACGTTCGCCTACGGCAACGCATCGACCGACGACTTCATCTCGGTTGCCGAGAGCGTCTCCGCCCGCGACTTGGAGGATTTCTTCTTCGCCTGGCTCTACGACCCGACCATGCCGCCGTTCCCCGAGCCGCAAGAGCCCGACTGAGCCGGCGCCAGTATTACAGGGTGTTGCTCGCGGGATCCGCCCGGCGGCCTGCCAAACTTGGGCATCACTATCCTCCTATTGGCCATCTTTTAGGGGGAGCATTGAAACGGTTGAGCGTCCTGTTGGCAGTGGCAGCCGTGCTCACTGCTGCTTGCGGCAACGCCGACATCGAAGCGGCGTCTACCACCACTAGCCAGCCGGCGGCCACAACAACCAACACAACGACGACGACGGTCCCAGCGACGACGACTGTGGTTGATCAGATTGCCGGTGTGTGGGCTCGGGTACCCCACGACGAGACCGTCTTCGGCAGCGAAGGCTGGCCGACAATGGAGTCAGTGGCTGCCGGCGGCCCGGGGCTAGTCGCCGTCGGATACGACTCGTCAGATGATGACATAGATGCGGCGGTGTGGATCTCTGTCGACGGGGTCACCTGGAGCCGGGTGCCCCACGACGAGACCGTTTTTGGTGGCGAAGGTAAACAGATCATGTTCTCGGTAGCAGCCGGCGGCCCGGGGGTGGTCGCCGTCGGATACGACGGCTTTGAGGCGGCGGTGTGGACTTCTGTCGACGGGGTGACCTGGAGCCGGGTACCCCACGATGAGATGGTCTTCGGCGATCCCCCACAGGGGATGGTGTCGGTGACAGCCGGCGGCCCCGGGCTGGTCGCCGTCGGCTATGACGACTCGGGTGGCGATCGGGATATGGCAGTGTGGACCTCTGTCGACGGGGTGACCTGGAGCCGGGTGCCGCACGACGAGACCGTCTTCGGCGGCGAATACTGGGAGGAGGTGCAGTCGGTGACAGCCGGCGGCCCCGGGCTGGTCGCCGTCGGATACGACGGGCCGAGCGATGCCACATGTGCGGCGGTGTGGACTTCTGTCGACGGAGTCACCTGGAACCGGGTACCCCACGACAACACAGTCTTCGGCGACTACAACAACCTGCAGATGAACTCGGTGACTGCCGGCGGCCCCGGGGTGGTCGCCGTCGGATCCGATAGGAGCGGCGTTAGTCACGATGCGGCGGTGTGGACCTCCCCCGACGGGGTGACCTGGACCCGGGTACCCCACGACGAGACCATCTTCGGCGGCGAGGACCACCTGCAGACAATGAGCTCGGTGGTTGCCACAGACTCGGGGCTGGTCGCCGTCGGATGCGACGGCTGGGACGCCGCAGTATGGACCTCCCCCGACGGGCTGGCCTGGACCCAAGTACCCAACGACGAGACCATCTTCGGCGGCCACTCGGACATGCACTCGGTGGTTGCCGGTGGCCCCGGCCTCGTCGCCGTCGGACACGACGGCGGTGATGCGGCAGTGTGGTACTGGACACCCAACCAATAGAACCAGCCAACCAGCCACAGAACCACCCAGCAGTTCTGTTGTTCCTCAAAGCCAATGAGGTCACCCTCCCCTGAACCAGTGTCACCCAGTGTCACCACTCCCACTCTCCCCCCTCCAGGGGGAGTCCCGAAGCCCGCAGGGCTGAG
>Ga0307421_1000021_pt1 | contig 90753 bp, 105 predicted proteins | sample SalMarWE160270MG_FD_202163 | JGI IMG/M metagenome (GOLD analysis project Ga0307421, IMG submission 202163) | Salt marsh sediment microbial communities from the Plum Island Ecosystem LTER, Massachusetts, United States - WE1602-70 | ecosystem: Environmental > Aquatic > Marine > Intertidal zone >... | reverse complement strand
AAGATGTTAGTTACTGAGCACAATATGTAACTAAATTTGACCCTTTATACACAAAGCCCCGACAACCGAAAGCTTTAAATACTAGTAATTTAACTATTCTATAGTGACAAATATTCATTCTACCTTTTGGGGCGGGCTGCCTTATGGTGGCCTGCCCCACCTCCTCCATATAAGCCTTTACAGAAGGCCAAGAAAGAAGGTTCTTCATATTCTTTCGTACACGTTTCTTGAGAAAGCGACAGCTTCCGTAAGAAAGGTGTAAAGGTTTAAGCCAAAAGGAGCTTCGCTCCACTACGTTCCGCTCGCTTCCATAAAAACCTTTATGGCTAGTCCTCGTGTATTTTGTATGAGTCGTAGAAGTTTGTCTCGTCCCTGTCGAGTCTGCTGAGTTCCTCATTCCCTGAGGGACCTTCCTCGGGTTTTTCGCTTGCCTCTTCCGGGGACGATATCTCCTTGTTCACCAGGTCTATGTGGTCGCTCTCTATCTCTATAAGCGCGGTGAACAGCTCCCTCACCCTTGGTTCGGTGGCCTGCCTGAGGAATTCGCCGTATAGCCTGACAGCCCTGTTCTCCCTCCTGTCAGCCTCCTCCAGCGTGTCCCTGTCATCTGTGGAGCATATATCCTTCCTGAGCTCTATGGCGGGCTCCTCTGCCCTGAGAATCTTGCTTATCGTGGATGCGTGCTCTGCCTCCACTCCGGACAGGGCCTTGAACATGGCCCTGGTTTCATCGTCCCTGGACGCCCTTGATACACAGAGGTAGAACTCAGCATTGCCTATCTCAAGCTCCATGGAGGCCTCGAGGTTCTTTCTGGAATCCTCTGTGAGCTCGACCTTGTTTGTATCCCTCCAGTCCTCTGAGGGAACGAGATATTTCTCGTGCGCCCCGCAGAAGGGGCAGTTTGTCGGCCTCTCAAAGCCTATACAGGGCTCTCCGCATATCATGCACCTGAAGACTTGGACCCTTTGCGTAATCCCTCCTTCCTGACCCAGAGAGGCTCAGCCCCTTCCCGAAGGGGGACAGCGGGCCGTGTTGGGGAAGGTCAGACAATGGCGCCACCTTCAAGTGTTGGCTGTAACTTATAAAAGCTTTTAATCCCCCCAGAAGAATATTAAGCGATGCAAGGAAGGAACGATAAAACGGCCTTTGAGAGGGAGTTCAGGATAGACCTGACCGCAAGGAACCTCAATGTTTCAAGGGGCATTGAGATAGCCCTTGAGGTTGAAAGGAAGGGTCGCTCATTCTATGCCCGCAACGCCAGGAAGATTCAGAACATAGAGATAAAGAGGTTCATAGAGTTCCTGGCGGGTGAGGAGGACAGGCACATAGCCCTCCTAATGGAGCTTCAGAATTCCCTCAAGAAGAGGGGGGTCTGGATAGATGCCTCGGAAAGCCCCAAGATACTCCACAGCGTGCTTGAGGACCTCAGGGCCTTCAAGGGCAAGACCGGGAAGGAGGTAAGGGAGGCGGGTGACGTAACGATTATTCTCAACGCGCTCAGAACAGAGAAGGATTTGATTGAATTCTATGAGAAGTTTGCCCGCCACATCAGGGAGAGTGGAGGCAAGAAGTTCTTCCTCAGGCTTGCTGACTGGGAGAGGACCCACTACCAGCTCCTGGAAGGAATATACGAGAGCATAACCTTTTTCAGGATGCAGATTTAACATGATTTCAGGAAACAATGTCTTGTTTCTGCAAGGCGCCGCGAGACATCCACTCATTTCACTATTCAATGCCCAGGAGGCTCAGCATTATCTCCACATATCCCATGTGCCTTATCTGATCGTCCCTGATAGCCTCTATCCCCCTGCGTACGTGATGGTTCTCTACCCTCTCGAGAATCCTGCTGTAGAGGTCCATCAGATCGGTCTCCTTTGAAAGCATCATCTGGAACTCTGCCTTCAGAACCTGCACTCTGGGAATCCGGGCCTTAGAGCTCATTCTCCCTCCTTTCAGAAATCCATGAAATGAGCCCCTCAACTGTTCTGTTGTGCCTCTCGGAATCCGCTCTCATCCTCTGGATGAATCCCTTTGCCTCCGAAACCCTGTCCAGAGGGAAGCCTGACCAGTCAAAGTACTCCTCCACGTATTTTGTGAGAAATCCAACGATCCCATTTTCAAGGTCCGAGGCATCCCTCAGGAGCCTGGTGATTTCATCCTTGCCTATCATGTGCAAGACCCACCTTCTATTTATCTATTCGGGCTGAATTATATATATGAACCTGACAGAAAGGCTGAGAAGGCTCAGTGTGGCGGACATTGCTATGGTCAAGATCTCTGCCATGTTCTTTGGCATGACCCTGGCACTCTACCTGGCAGACTACCTGAAGGGATACGAGCTCTGGCTATTTGCCCTGTTCATCCTGTTTGCCATCAAGCCCGCCTACGCGGCCTTCAGGAAATAGCAAAATCAGGCGGGTTTCGGCCAGAACCGAAACAAATGGAAACCCATATCAGGTTATTAGTAGTTAATATATTCAGTGATAGCATGCCTGGAAAAAGGGACAATGCAACCCTGAGACTGATGATAACCGCAACAATCCTTCTCGCTTTTTTCGTGATATTTATATTCCTCAGTTCCAACAATGTCTCAGCGCAGGCCTTCCCAGCCCTTCCCCATTAAAACCCTGCAGGAACGCATGTAACTATTGGCCGTGTGATAATCATGGAGGAGAAGATAACCCTTGACAGGGAGGCTTTCAGGACCCTGGCCTCGAGGACCAGGGTTGAGATTCTCAAGAGCCTGGACAGGCGGAGGAAGATGCTCACCGAGCTGGCCAAGCAGTTCGGGATGTCACCCTCTACCATAAAGGAGCACATGGACAACCTCTCCAGGGCAGACCTGGTCGTGCAGATAGATGACGGCCACAAGTGGAAGTACTATGAGCTCACCCATAAGGGCCGGGAAATCCTCCACCCCGAGGGAAGCAGGGTTTATATAATCCTGGGCCTCTCTCTCTTTGCCCTTGTCTTCACCACATGGGACCTCTTCAAGAGCACCCTCTCATATGCGGCCCCCTTGGCGGCCCGCGGTGGAGGGTTGATGGAGGCCGGAAAGGATGCCATCGGGGAGGCCGCCCCCATGGCAGGCACCCAGGCCACGGCACCACTTATACCAGTGATTCCCTATACCCACATCCTGGGCATAGCCGTCTTCACAGCCATATTCGGCATCTCACTCGGATACCTGATTGCGAGAAGGATGAACCCACCGACCTTGCTATAGTAAACCAAATAAACAATCTCTGCTTGGATTTGGTTTGCTAGTTGTGCTCTCAGCAATTAATAGTCAGGTTTATTGTTTGGAGCAGTATAGATTGATTTTTCGGGGCGTTATCGTTTTTTGGATATTTTATCTGCTACCATGAACCCTGTGGTTACAGCAGTCTCCATGCAGGGGTAATGATAGAAGTCCCCACAGAGAAAGACATTTTCCATCTCATATTTCAAAGAGGGGATTTTAGAACCGGGCATTATCCTCGGCATGGCCATAGGTACATCCTCCACATTATGTATATTGAATTTTCCGTTCCTGAATAAAGTCTCCATATTGAGGACGTCAGAGCTCTTTCGAATCGGATATATGGATTGCTCTTCTCTGGTCAATAAGGTAAACATCGCCCTGAAATTTGATTCGTAATCCGGACCGGTCACAAATTCCCAGTCTTTCTTTAATTCACCCTTGGTGTAAATGGATTTGGTCCCGTGATAGGGGATCCCGAATTTCTTTCCCAGAATATTAGAGGATGCCGGCAGTTGAAGTGCCAAAACAACGTATTTGAATTTTTCACTGGTGCTTCTTACCATCTTCAAAATCCTTCCCCATACCTCTTTTTTCTCCCTTTCCCCCAGACCAGGTTCTTCAAATTTTCTGCATACAACGTCGAATCCGTCTGAAGATTCCTCAATGCCTGTAACCTCGGTAAGGAATTCTATCTCGTTATTTGATCCCCGCAAATATTTAACTATATCTTGGGTTATTGCGAACGGTCCTCCTCCGACTATGTAGCCTCCCTTTCTTGCGATGTTTAGAGATTTCTGAAGCTGGTGGACCCCGTCCTTTGCAGACATCTTCTTATAGTCTGTCTCGAATCTTATCTGGAGCATTGGGATAAGGAGAGTATCTCTCATGGTATCTGAATAATTGTTCATCCAGTCATCCATTGATATCTCATGAAGCTTTTCCACAGTCGGGTCTTTTTTCTCAATGGAGAAGTCCAAGGATTCAAGGTAATTCTGAAGCCTGTTTAACTCCTCCAGGGATATGTGGGTTATCTTGCCTGCTATACGCCTCTTTAATTTATCAAGAAGGGACAACTCATTCTCCATCATTATCATTGGTTTGAATTTGCTGAATGACATTGTTTTGCCATTACCAAAATACCCAAGCTGGCTTAATCTCAGTTTTTGAAGGTCTTTATACCTCAGTTCCTTTAAAAGTGACATTAGGTTGATGTCAGTATTCGAGACCACTCTGATTGCCTTGGGTGCCCTCCCGCCAGCCAGTACATCCTTTTCAAAGACCTTTACATTGAATCCCCTTTTTGCCAGCCTGTAAGCACACGAAAGGCCTGAAATGCCGGAGCCCACCACCGCGACAGTGTCTTTAATTTTTATCACCTAAGCTTATCAGGAAGCATTTTCCGAATTTTTTTTGTTGCAATCCCCATTATGGCCTTCTTTGCAAGCAGATATGTGACAGGACCGAAAGTGACTCTCATTCTCTCTATCAGTTCCACAAAATTCCCCATACTTGCCCCTTTTTTTACATTTCCATTGTCATCTATCTCCAGGCCAGAAATGCCCCTGGCCAGCCTTATAACCAATTTGGGCTTGGTTACAGAACTATATTCCCTGATTGCGGATTCAATCATTTTCTTGTATACCTTAAAATCCAAGGACTTGGATTTATCCGGTAATTTATTGTCTTTTGTATCCATTGATTATTTACTCCCCCAGGAACATAAATATTACATATTTGGTTGTGACAACTTAAATCCGTAAATTGTTGGGAAGACATCATATATCCTTTGTTTTTAACTCAGAGTGTGTGGAAATCAAAAAAGCATTATCATGCATAAGGTTTTATGGAACTGACTTGGCAGGGTCCATATATTCGGCCTGCGGAACAGTTAGCGCCTTTATAGTGTTCCAAGGAAGCATACACTAAAAATAGCATACGCTTGAATCGGTTAATGGTAATTGTAGTAAAGGACATAACAGTTTGGAAATTGTCCTTTGCTAGTTGTATCGGACATTGTTCCAAACGTTGTCTGGATACTATGTTTCCTTGTTGTGCTATAATATCACTAGACCAGGAGAGACAGTATCCCCTTCTGGACATGCATCCTGTTCTCGGCCTGGTCCCAGACTATGGACTGGGGGCCGTCCATGACAGAATCCGTGATTTCCTGGCCCCTGTGTGCCGGGAGGCAGTGCATGACAAGGGCCCCCCTCCTGGCGTGACTTAGCAGGGAGGGGTTGAGCTGGTAGTGCTTCAGGGCCATCTCTTTGGCCCTGTCGGGCTTCTGGCCCATGGAGAACCAGGTGTCTGTATAGACCACATCAGCTCCCTTAAGGGCCTCCCCGGGGTCCTGGGTGACCTCTATAACAGCCCCGGAGGACCTTGCATTGGCCTCGGATTCCCTGAGTACGGCCTTTTCAGGGGCCTGCCTTGCAGGGCAGGCCACGCTCATGTTTACGCCCAGTTTGGAGCACGCATACAATAAGGAATGCGTGACGTTGTTGCTGTCCCCGGTGTAGGCCAGCTTGAGGCCCTTCAGGCGGCCCCTTTTCTCATGGATTGTGTACATGTCAGAGAGGGCCTGGCAGGGGTGGAGGAGGTCGCTCAGGCCATTTATTACAGGCACGCCCGAGTGGGCGGCCAGGCCGATGATGTCCTGGTGGGAGAACACCCTGGCCATTATGGCATCGCAGTATCTTGACAGTGTCCTTGCTGTATCAGCAGTGGTCTCGCCCCTTCCCAGCTGGAGGTCCTGGGCATTGAGATAGAGGGCATGGCCCCCCAGGTGGTTCATGGCTACCTCAAAGGAGACCCTTGTCCTTGTGGAGGGTTTCTGGAAGAGCATGGCAAGATTCTTGTTCTTCAGGGTCGGCTGGACAGGCCTCCTCTTGAACTCGTCTGTCCTCTTGAATATGGCCATTATCTCCTGGACGCTCAGGTTCTGGATTGAGATTAGGTGCTGCATTATTTACCCCTTTATGGTTGTTCCCGCCATGCCACGCAGGGCCAGAAGGGCCTTCTCCCTCGAGGTTATTATAACCCTTTTACCGCCCTGCTTTATGAATCTTATGGCTGCCTCTATCTTGGGGCCCATGGAGCCGGGAGGGAAGTGGCCCTCTCCCAAGTACTGTTCGGCCTCCATGAGGGTCATGGAGTCCAGGGCCTTCTGGCGCGGGGTCCCGTAGCTGAGGGCAATCCTGTCCACGCCCGTTATTATAAGGAGGGTGGAGGCGTCCACTGCCATGGCCAGCCTCACAGCGGCCCGGTCCTTGTCTATGACAGCCCCGGCCCCCTCGAGGCCTGAGGCCTTTCTGAAGACAGGAATGCCGCCCCCGCCGCAGGCAATGACCAGGAATCCCTTCCTGACAAGGCTTCTTATCTCCCCCTTCTCCACTATCTCCAGGGGCTCTGGCGAGGGAACCACCCTCCTGAAGCCCCTGTCAGAATCCCTCCTGTAGATTCTTCCTGGCGAGGAGTGCGGCCTGGTCTTGAGGAACGGGCCTATGAACTTGGTGGGATTCCTGAATGCGGAATCCCCGGGGTCGACCACTACCTGTGTGATTAGGGTTGTGATTTTCTTTCCGGGGAGCATCTTTCTCAGGGTCCTCTGGAGGAGGTATCCAAGCTCCCCCTGGGTCTGGGCCCCGCATACATCCAGGGGCATGGGAGGGACCCTCCCCCCGGCAAGCTCCTGTTGCAGCAGGATGTCCCCCACCTGGGGGCCGTTCCCGTGGGTGATTACGATACGGTAGCCTGATTTGACAATCCTGGCTATCCTCCTGCAGGACTCCTCCACGTGCTCGATTTCCTGGTGAATCGAGAACCTCTCCCTGGCCGAGAGTATGCTGTTGCCCCCAAGGGCAATCACAATGGTCTCCCTGGGCATGTTAATAATTAGCGTGACTGGTTTAAATTTCGTTGAAAATAACCAGGACAGAACTCCTCGACCAATCCCCTGCGAGCCACTGGCAGGCAACTCTCTTTTCTTAGAAGCCTCATGTACGAGTTAAATAGCTTGGACCTCACACCCAATAAGGAGAAACCATTTTCATCGACTAGAAAATACCTGCCATTAGAAGACTCGAATTTTATCTTTCTCACCATGATACCACAATATCACTTAAGGGAAGAATTTATAAAAGAAATGGGTTTGCTTATTTCCTGAAAAGGAGGATGAACCTCAGCACCAGAATCATGACTATTATGAGGGCTATGACGGCGACTGCCGCTGTCTTCCAGAAGGGCCTCTCCTCAATGACCTCCCCTGTTATGGGTGCCTCCTCTGAGGGATGGGTGACGTTTATGGATACATTCCCGGGGGCCTCTGGCTCCCCCTCGGGTGGCTGCACCCCGGGCTCCTCAGGGGCCTCGGTTATGTTCTCCGGAACGTTAACAGAAATCCCGAGCTCGTCAGATGCGTGGCCGGACTCTGCCTTGATAGTCACGCTATAGGTTCCCTCCATTGTCCCAAACCCCGGGGAAAGATACAGGTAGAGGGAATCCTCTTCTCCACCCCCGAGGTGTGTTTCAGTGGGCTCGATATATGCCCAGCCAGGGCCGTCCATGGTTACCATGAAATTGTCAGCCTGCTCACCAGTGTTCCTTATGGTAATCTCTATCGTGGTGGCCTTCCCGACATCCACTGCCCCGGGGCCGTCCACAAGCTCAACACCGTAGCAGGCATCTGAGGACCTCAGGTTTATCTCTGAACTCTCGAGCAGGGAGACCCCGCCCTCGGAGCTCAGCTCCACAGTGAAGAGGTATCTTCCCTCCTCAATGTAGGGTATCTCGTAATCATGGCTTATGGCATGGAACTCGCCCGGCTCAAGGCTGACGCTTATGCTCTCCTCTGCGAAGTCAAGAGTATATCCATCCGTCTCCTTGCCCGTGTTCTTGATCTTTATGGTGTAGGGAATCCTTGCACCAGGACAGACAGTAACAGCATCGGGCTGCAGGGAAAGCTCTGCTGTGTAGCACTCCTCAAGCTCAATCTCTGCGGCCGCTGTATCCTTTATCTCCCCGTCAGAGGCAGTTACCTCAATGACAGCCGTGCCTTCGGGAAGCTCTGAGGTATCCACATCAAGCGCTATTGTCTTGGACTCGCCTGCATCAAGCTTTATGCTGTCCATGGTGAGTTCACCGAATGTTGAGGTGACGAGAAAGGTTCCCTCGAGGCCCCCGGTGTTCTTGATGCTGACTGATAATTCCGCGTCCTCTCCCTTGCAGACAGCCAAATCAGATGGGGAGAGTATGACTGCCACACCCCTGCACTCCTCAACATCTATTATCCCCGAGAGCATCTTGGGGGCTGCCACCTGGTCCCTTTCAGGGGTTACTGTCACCTCAAAGCTCTGTGCACCCCTCTTTTCAGGAACAACTGTGATTATTATGATGTCTGATTCCCCTGCATCCAGCACGGTCTTTGTCCTGTCGGGATAGGCCCAGTCAGGCGCGTCTATTGCGAACTCGTCTTCCTCTTCTCCGGTGTTGGTGATTGTGAGTTCATAGTCCTTGCTGTCCCCCAGGCATGCGTCCAGGCTTTCGGGCTCAAGCTCTGCTGTGAAATCAAGGCAATCCACAACCTCCATCTCCACAGGCGCTGTGGCGACTGCATAGGATTCGGCTGACCTTGCGGTCACAAAGACCGTGTGCTTTCCAGGGGAGATTCCCTCTTGGGGGTTGAGGACAAGCGAGACTACATATGATTGTTCGGATTCGACTGTCACGCTCTCCTGGGAGAACTCTGCCCAGTCCACAGAGGCAGACAGGTCGAAGTTCTCTGACCACTTGCCCAGGTTTGCAATCTCAATGTCATAGGCAACAGGCTCCTGGGTCTCCTGGCAGGATCTGCCGTAATCATCATCTATTACTATGCCGACGGAATGGCACCTCATAACCTCTATCTCTATGTCCTTGGTAACGGTGTCTCCACCCATGGATGACTCAGCAGTCACCTTGGCATGATATATTCCGGGCTCAATGTTGTATGGAAGGGTTATCCAGAAGGGGTCTATGACGGCAGCCTCTCCTGAGGCAAGCGTCTGGTGGGGCTTTATGAACCCCAGGTCAGCCGGCCAGTCAAGGGAGAGCAGGGCTGTATCTGTCTGGCCGCCAAGGTTGGTTACCATGACCTCAATGTTGCTGAGTACGGTGTCCGGGCAGCTTGATATCCTGTCCGGGGGGTGCTGTCCTGTAGAAACCTGAAGGTTCAGGCTGGCTGCCATGACACCCTGCACTAGCAAAAGCACAAAGACTAGAGAAGACGCTGCTGCAAGAAAGTTCTTAACCATAGCAGTTTATGAGCAAAAAATCTTATAAACCCCACAGCAAAAGGCTTATAAAACTATCGCTTCTCGAATGTCACTTCATCATCTGTTTTAAGGTGCCTGATGCCGAACCAGGCAACCAGGGCTGCTGCTATTATAATAATCACTATAACAGTGTATATGCTGGTGGCTATGGTTATAAGCGAACCTGTAAGGCCATCCAATGGCTGGGCTCCGGGGCTGTCCGCCTGGGCAATGAATACGTCCACATCCTTGGTGAATGTGAGCTCCTCTGCAGCAGCCACCACCTTAACGGCCAGGGTGTAGCTGCCTGTTTCCTTGGGATTGATGAATATGTATGAGGTCCTGTCCCCCTCCACATTCATCGTCTGCTTGTAATCCAGCCAGTCCTGTGGGACCCCATCAATCGATATCGTGAAGTCCTGTTTCACATGGGAGTGTATGTTTATGGATACAACCTTGGACTTGTAGAGGTTGACATCCATGGACGAGGGCTGTATCTCCACGTCTGTGGGGCCTGGCTCAGGCCCCGGCTCCGGGCAGTCGTATGGGCAGTTCTGCCAGCTCTCGCCTAGTTCGCATACCCCGTTGTAATTACATGCCGTGGTTACAGGGGCTGCTGCATTAATCACACCCTCCCTTGAACCGCTTGCACCACAGTCAGAGGAAACAGATACCCCTATGGTGTGTTTTCCCTTTTCAAACACCACAAAGTTCCATGTGCGGGTTACTGCTGAACCCGGCCCGAGGGTGAATACCTTCCTTCCAAGGTAGGTTCCGTCCAGATGGAATTCCACCCTGAAGTCCTCTGTGTAGCTTCCTGTGTTCCTTACAGTTGCCTTGACAAAACCCGTCTCGCCAGGGGCTACGGTCTGTGAATACTCCATATTCTCAAGACTGAGCGAGCATCCGGGCGACGGCCCCGGCCCCGGAACGCCTATGCACTGGCCCCCCGAGCATCCCTGGCTGCAGTACTGCCAGTTCTTCCAGACAAGGTCGCAGTCAGATGTCCTGTACCTCTTCTGGAGCCAGTTCCCATAGCACTTGTATATATTGAGGTATCCGGGGTTGCAATCCTCCCCTATAATAATGGTTTCTGTCTCTTCATCAGTGTCACCGCAGTCGGCCTCTGCCCTTACCCTTATCTTATAGGTTTCGCCCTCCTCGAAATCGTAATACCTGAACTCTATCCTCTCTGAGTCACCCTCGTCGATGTCTATGTCATCACGCTCGACCCTGTCACCGTCAACATAAATCCTGTACTCCACCTCAACATCATAGTCTCCCCTGTTCCTTATACCGAAGGTTATGTCTTCATCGTCCTCGATGTCAAGGTCGTATATCTCTATCCTGCAGTCCTCACCCAGTACGGTGTAGGTGACCTCTTCTTCATCAGTGTCACCACAGTCGGCCTCTGCCCTTACCCTTATCTCGTATTCCTCTCCTCCCTCAAAATCATCATACTCGAACCTTATCCTCTCCGAATCGCCCTCGTCGATGTCTATGTCATCACGCTCGACCCTGTCACCGTCAACATAAATCCTGTACTCCACCTCAACATCATAGTCTCCCCTGTTCCTTATACCGAAGGTTATGTCTTCATCGTCCTCGATGTCAAGGTCGTATATCTCTATCCTGCAGTCGCCGCCGTTTTCCTCGACCTCCACGGTGGCCAACGCCTCATCCTCCTCACCATCATCGTCCTCGACAGTGGCCCTGCACTCGACCTCGTCCCCCCCATCTGTTTCAGATGAGTCCAGGGTATCCTCTGCGGCATCGGAGTAGCCAGAGACGTCCCTTATCCTGGTTCTCTCTAGGTTCCCATCCACGTACCACCTGAATTCAACAGAATCAAGGTTGCCATCCTCATCCTCGACATGGACCTCGCAGGTCATGTCATCCCTGTCATCGGGATGGGTGGGGTCTATGCCTATGCTCTCTATCTCAGGGGGTTCATTGTCACACCACGGACAGTAGCCAGTGACCCTTATGACAAAGGTGTCAGTGTCCCAGGCACCCCTCGTGTCAGTGACTCTCACGGTCAGGGCCGACTCCCCAAGCTGCCTAGCATCGTCACACCAGACATACCTGTCATCCGTTATCCAGCACTCTGTTATGTCGCTGTTGCCTGCGGCATCAAGGCTGAAATCCAGCTCACCGTCAGAATCCTCAATATCATAAGCATAATCCCACAGGTCGACTATAACACCCTCCCCTATCTCGGTGGTCTGGTCAGGGATTCCCTGAATCACCGGGGGATTGTTCTGGCTAGTCTTGTGGACCTGGACAGTAACATCATCATAGTCATGGTTTTCCTCAATATCCCACACATCCACATTGCACCTTATCTGGTCACCCTCCCTGGTGAATTCGTAGTCAAGAACGTCAGTTTCGATATCCGAGGACCCTGAAACATACTTGTTGACATACCTTATCATTACTGTGTTTCTGTACCACCTGAATTGTATCCCATCCAAGTCCCCATCAGAATCCGAAACCTCGGCCGCGCAGGTCAGGTCATCCCATACCTCAGGGCTGACCGGCTCTATCTCCACAGATACAGCAGTTGGCCCGGCAGCCCTGGCAGGGCTGACAAAGACCATAAACATGAGGCAGAATGCCAGTGCAGCGAGTGCCTTGCTTTTCATAAACCCACCACGTTAAATGTTGTTACTCTGTACTAGTAACATAAACTCGGTATTTAAATACTTTTCGGTCTATACCTCAGATTCCCGAGTGGTTTCTGAGGTTCTCAAGGATGAGTTTCCTCTCTACCCTGGAGATTATGGACCTCACCTCCTCCAGGTTCTCGGGTTCAGTGGATACAGAGCCCACGCCGAGGCTGACCAGGGACTCGACTATCCTCGGGTCTGATACGAAGTCGCCGTAGACAGAGGTCTCCACAGAATACTTCCTGCAGGTCCTGAGGATGTGCTTGAGGAGGTTAACCACCGCGGGATTCAGCTCTGAATAGAGCTTGGATATCCTCGAGTTGTCCCTGTCCACACCGAGGGTGAGCTGGGTGAGGTCATTCATGCCTATGGCAGCAAAGGCAATGCCCTCCTTGCAGAAGTTCTCTATCTCCAGGCCGGCTGCAGGGGTTTCCACCATTATGCCTATGTTTAGGGGGAAATCTGCCATTCGCTTCACTGTCCTCAATTCCTCCACGCTGGATATGAAGGGAAGGCCAAGGACTATGTTGCCGATTCCCTCCTGGTAAAGGCGCTTTATTATCCCAATCTCTATCCTGAGAAGCTCGGGCTGGTCGATTCCCCTCCTTATTCCGTGCCATCCCATGATGGGATTGTTCTCAGAGGGTTCGTGCTCTCCCCCATCAAGCTCCCTGAACTCATCTGTCCTTATGTCTATCGACCTGTACCAGACAGGCTTCGGATAGAATGCCTTGGCTATGCTCCCCAGGCCTGAAAGTAGGGATTCCACAACCCCCTCGGGATTATGCCTGACGAGATAGAAGGGGTGCTTTCCTGTCTCTGTTATGATGTGCTCTGCCCTCACCAGGCCCACCCCGTCTGATATCCCGGCCGAGTTTCCCACCCTTCCGGGGATAGAGACTATGGTCTTTATTCCAGTAGCTGTGATGCCATCATCCCCTAATCCCCCGGGGATTTCATCTGTCTGGGGAGGGGTGTGCATGGGCATTGCAGCCCCTGGGGCAGGCATCTGAGGGATATAAGACTGGGCAGGAACCATGAAGACCCCGCCTTCAGAGGCATTGAGCACGATTCTCTGCCCGTCCTTGAGGACGGATGTTGCATTCGCTGCAGATACCATGCAGGGTATCCCGAATTCCCTGGCGAGGACTGCTGCATGGCATGACCTGGAGCCCTCATCGGTTATGATTCCGGAGAGTTTTTCCATTATCAGGAGCATGTCGGGCAGGGTCATCTTTGTCACAAGGATATCCCTCACCTCTACCCTTTCAATGCTGTTCATTGATGAAAGAACCCTTGCCTGGCCCCTTACAAGGCCCTGGAAGACGCAGGTCCCCCTGACAAGGGGCCCCTCAAGGCCGGAGGGCTCATCCCCGGTATCATGGGAAATCCCGTAATCCGGCATCGGCCCTGCGTCCAGAATGAATACCCTGCCTCTCTCCCCGCACCACTCAATCTCCTGAGGATGCCCCCCAAAGCCCTTCTCTGTCTTTACGGCGAGCTCGCACAGCCTTGTAATCTCCTTTTGGTTGAGCAGCTCTGCCTCAATCCTCTCCCTGAAGACAGGCTCCCTTACAATCTTTCCTGTCATCTCATCCCTCTTCTTGAGCCACATCTTCTTTCTCACAGTCTTGCCCTCGAGGGCCCCTGTCTCCTTGCTTATGACGTATTCATCGGGCGTGACCATCCCGGAGATGATGGAATCCCCAAAGCCCCATGAGCCTTCAATCACTATCCTTGAGGTCTCGCCTGTCTCTGGCTGGCTGGTGTAGACAAAGCCGGATTTGTCAGGCTCAACCAATTTCTGGACAACTACCCCCATCACGGGCATGCCCCTTACCCTCTTGCGCTTCCTGTAGAGCATGGCCCTCGGGCTGAAGAGGGATGCCCAGCAGTCCCTGACCGCATGGGATATCTGCTGGCAGCCCCGTATGCTCAGGGTGCTCCTCATCTGCCCGGAGAAGTTGGCCCCCGGTATCCCCCCGGAGGTGGGTGACGGCCTGACAGCCACAAAGGCGTTGTCCCTTCCAGCCCTTATCAGGTCGAGGGCGGGGCCGCCTATCTCCTTGGCCTCGCTGCCTATGGAGAGGTCCTGATATTCCTCCTTGAGCTCCCTCTCTATGAAATCCGGCATTGCACCATTGATTATGATGCCCTGTATCTGGTCCGATATCTTCACGAGCCTCTCCGTACCTGCCTGGTGTGATTCATCCAGGAGGGACTCTATCTTACTGGCAATCTTGTTGTATTTGAGGAACTTTGTGTAGGCATCGGTATTCAGGACAAAGCCCGAGGGCACGGGAAGCCCCCCGGACAGCATCTCCCCCAGCCTCCTGGCCTTCATGCCCACCTTCTCTGTGCCCGAGTTCACCGAACCGAGCTTTATTGTATACTCCCCCGCCATATGAACCAACTATTATTTACAGCTTAACAATATATCACACATGGAGTAATTGGTAATATAATTTTTTATCTGGATACCTGGTATATATATGGAAACTGGACGGTGCCGAAGATATGGAAACAAATAAGAGTGGGCCCGATGGAATACGCCTTGAGGAAACCCTCAGGAAGGAGACGAGGAAGTGGCTCTCAAGGCTCGATAAGGCCTACGCGGCCTTCACACCCACGGGAAGGCTCCCCGATAGGGAGCTCATACCCGTCAGGCAGAACATAGAGGCATATATCAGGGATGCCCGCCACTTCCTCGACAAGGGGGACCTGGTCAGGGCCTTCGAGGCCGTCATATACGCCTGGGGCCTCCTGGAGGCCTGCCAGCACCTGGGGCTGGTGAAGAAATAAGCAAGGTTCAGCCTATTTTTCCCTTGATCCAGTCTATAAACCTTTTAGCTCTTACCAAGGTAAGGTTGGCATCCCTTTGGCTGCACTCTACATGTGTATATCCGAATTTGCTTCTTTTCTCAAGGGCCTCTGCCAGAATCTCCTTTTTAGAGTCCCTTCCTGAAGAGGCTTCGAGGTGCAGCCTTATCGCCTCCCTGTGGTTCTTGCTGGCTCTTCTTCCAAGATTAAATATGCAGAATCCGTCATTTGCTAGAATAATTGCCTGGGAAGAATCAAAAACAGAGACGTTGAACCTGCCCTTCTGATAGTTCTCCAGTGCTGAGTGATAGAACTCCTCTGCCTTTTCAATGAATATTCTTGCATCGTTCTTTCTCACTTCTTTGACCATACCAGCTCCTCCGGGTCCTTGCCGTAAATCAGCTCGTGACTCGCTAACACATTCAAAACAAATTCTTCGCCCCCCCTTGCCTTGTCCCTGAATTCATTCAGGCTCATTGACAGTATTGATATATGGAAGCCAAACCGCTGGGTCAATTCACCAACCAGCCTGTATATCTCCCTTTCACTGATGTCTTTCTCATAAATAAGCAAGAAATCAACATCACTTGTAGTCTTTAGCCCGTTTAAGGCAGAACCGAAAAGGACAACACTGAGGGGATGCATCTTCCTTGCTCTAGATACCAGAGCTCCCTTTACCTGGTTAAGCAGGGACTTGTCCTGAGATAATGATTTAGCAATTGCTTTTGCCAGGCTGGTAGAGGCCAGGCTGTAAACAGCGTTTCTTCCCATGTCCTTCCTTTTCAGAAAACCCCTCTCGTACATCTCCCTTAAGCATTCGCTTGCCCTGGATTTTGATATGTCGAGTCTCCTTGAGACATCGGATACCGTTATGGACTCTTTCTTGTTCTCAGTAAAGAATCTGGCTATTCTAATCTTGATTCTTGAGTCCAGGATTTCCTCTAACATGTGTATTTATTGGGTGTTTGGATTTAAATATGTTCGATTTATCGAACACATGTTCGATTTTTCGAACAATTGTCATTTCCTGCTTGCTGACCCTCCCTTATACCCGCAGAACCCCTCCATGGGGCAGCCCTGGCAGGCAGGCCTGGGCCGGCAGAACCTCTTGGCCACCTCGACTATGAGGGCGTGGTATTCCTTGTATATCTCCGGGTCCCTGGGGAGCCTGCTCTCAAAGAATTTCCTGACCTCCTCATAGCCCCAGGTGGGGCTGATGAGGCCGATCCTGGTGAATACCCTCCTCGTGTAGGCATCGACCACGAAAAATGCCTTGCCCCGCGCATAGAGGAGTATGGAATCCGCTGTCTCGGGGCCAATCCCCCACAGGGAAAGCAGGTTCTCCCTGGTATAGGGCCCCCCAAAGCCTGCCAGGTTTATGAGCTTCCTGGCCTTCTGGTTGTAGTAACCGCTGGGTTTTATCAGCCCGGCAAGCTCCTCCCAAGAGAGCTTCAGGAGGGATTCCCTGTCCCTCACCCCGGCCCCCGCGAGGTTCTCCAGGGCCCTTTCGACATTGGTCCAGGCCGTGTTCTGGGTGAGGACAGCCCCTGTCATGATTTCCCATTCAGGCGGCTCAAGTCCGTGGCCTACGGGCCACCATCCCTGGGGGCCCAGGGTCTTCAGGAGGCGCTCATAGATTCTCAAAAGCATGGTTAAAGCTTGGTATTAAGGTGTTTTATTGCTTTTCCTTTCAAACATAGCCATGAAAACGATGTATATCATCACCAGGAAGGGGATTATCTCCAGCCTTCCCAGGAACATGTTGGCTATCAGGATGAGCTTTCCAGAGGGATGCATGTCTGCTATGGGGACAACCGAGAGGCCCACGGTCCCCTCAGCAGAGGCCACTGTGAAGAAGGATTCCATGGGGGAGTATCCCAGGAAGGTCAGGCCCATGGAGCTCGTCCCCAGGATGATGAAGTACATGCAGGCAAAGAGGGCGATTATCGAGAGCTCATTATCCTTTATGACCCTTCCCCCGAGCTTGAAGGGGACCACGGCCTCCTCCGGGAGGGATATCTTCTTGCCCATCCAGGGCAGTGATTTCAGTATTATGCCTGACCTTATAAGCTTGAGCCCGCCCGCAGTGGAGCCGGCATAGCCCCCTATTATCATAAGGGTTATGAGAAGGACTCTTGTCAGCCCCGAGGATATGTCCGCGTTGCTGAAGCCGGTTCCTGTCAGGGCGGAGAATGCCTGGAACACCCCGTGCCTGAAGGGCTCCGGGCTGTAGAGGTAGGAGACGCTCACCAGGATGGAGAATATCAGGAGAAGCGCCCAGAAGAGCCTTGTCTCGGGGTTATTGATATAATCCCTGAATTTTCTGCTCCACAGCCTCGCATGAACAAAGAACGAGGTCGCGCCAAGGACCATGAGGAGAATGGCCACGGCCTCTATTGCGGGGCTCCCGAACGCCCCGATAGAGGCATTCCTGGTGGTGAACCCCCCTGTGGCGATGCCTGTTATCGCATTGAGTATGGATTCGAAAAAGGGCATGCCGGCCAGGGTGAACAGGGCCATACCGAGGAGGGTGTAGGAGAGGTATATCATCATCACCCTGCGGACCGTGCCCCTGACGCCTGCCCCTATCATGCCTGCGCCGCCCTCGGCCTTGTAGAGGTAGTATGAGGACATGCCAGGAGAGCTCACCAGTATGAGAAAGATTATGATTATCCCCACACCCCCTATCCACTGGGTAAGGGCGCGCCAGAACAGCAGGCTGGCCGGGAGGCCCTCAGGCTGGACAACAGTCAGGCCCGTGGTGGTGAACCCCGAGACTGACTCGAACCACGAATCCATGGGGTTCATGTAGAAGATATAAGGGATTGCCCCAATCAGGGAGACCACCACGAAGGAGAGCCCCGCTATTACCATGGCCGAACTCAGGGTGAGCTCCTCCTTCTTGAACCTCCTGTCGAGGGTCATGCCGGTTATAAAGGAGATTACAGCCCCTATAAAGAAGCCCGTGTGCATCCCGTCCCCGAATATCCAGGACACAAAGACAGGGGTCAGGATGAGAATCCCCAGTATCTCCAGGAGGGTCCCGAGGTAGGAGGCCACGGTGCGGAAGTCCATGTTAATAATTGTCTGCCGGGATTAATATTATTGACAAAAATGGAAATGCTTTCTCGGGTACATCCTGATTCTATCCGCCCGCCCCCACCAGATTCCTTACGGGTATTCAGATAACAGAGAATAAGCCGTTAAGAATCATTCTCTTCCCTGAAGCTCCCCTTCAAGATTCTTTATTCTCTTCTTCAGCTCAATCATCCTGAGTTCCCTGCCAACGGCAAGCCGGTTGAACTTCTCAAGGTCTTCATTCGTCTGCTCCAGTTCCAATGTCCTCTCCTTTACCTTCTTCTCAAGGGTTTTGCTGTATTCCTCCAGCTTTCTCCTTGATTTCCTGAGGTCAGAAGTCATCTGGTTGAACGCAGAGGCTAGCTCCCCTACCTCATCCTTTGTCTTGATATCTATCTTCGCGTCCAGGCTGCCTTCACCTATCTTGATGGCAGCATCCCTCAGCCTCTTTATCGGCCGGGTCATCCTTCTCGAGAGATAGATTCCCGCAATTATTGCCAGGAAGAAGCTTATGAGCATGGTCAGTGCAGAAAGCCCTATCTCCATGGTCACGCTCTCGTACGCCTCCTCGACAGGCAGCTCAACCACGACTGCCCAGTCGGGCTTGCCCAGATGTGCATGGTTGGCAACTACCTGGTTTCCCAGAATCCCCTCTGATACGTCTGCGCTGCTCTCATGAATAGTCTCATCACCCTTTACGAATTCACTTACCTCCTCCAGTTTCGTGAGGCTCTCTCCCTTCAGGACGCGGCCGATGTCGCCAAACGCTATCAGGTTTCCCTGCTTGTCCACAACGTAGGCAAGCCCGTTCCTGCCAATCTTGATGCCAGCCACCAGGTCCCACATGAATTTCAGGTTCACCTCAGAAACCAGTATCCCTTCATAATCTCCAAACACATTCCTGACAGGAACAGCCATTATCACCATGGGCTCGCTGGTTATCTCATCAATGTATACAGAGCTTATGTACGTATCCCCCTGGCTTAGCTGGTAAAAAATATCGCTGCTGTTCTGCTTCATCAGCTGGCCTGATACCAGGCCCGAAAGACGTGAGACCCTTATAAGCTCATCTCCATCATCATCCAGAAGTAAAAGCTGCCTGAAGGATGGCTCAAGCCCGATCAGCTTATTCAGTATCAGATTCTGCTGCTCATTTGGGGCAGTCACCACGTCACCGATGCTTGAGGCAGTCTCCAGCACGCTGAATTTCTCCTGAATAAACCCACTGACATCCTTGGCCGCATCCCTGGCTATCAGGTGCTGCTGTTCGGCTATGACCTCCCGCTGGGCCTGGAGGCTGAAATATACATCCAGGCTGCTTGCAATAAGCAGGACTGTAGCGCTCAATGCAAGAAAGGCAATCGCCAGGGTGACCGTAAAGCTCCGCAGATTCCTTTTCTTCTCTGGCTCATTCTTTTGAGGCATAACAATCAACTTAAAATCCCCATCTAGCGTATTATCTCGTCAGCCCTGGCCAGCAGGCTTTCGCTCACATTCAGCCCAAGCTCTTTAGCCACTTTGTAGTTTATCCACAACTGTGCCTCGGGTGTGACAACTGGTATTGTACCAGCAGGAGTACCCTTAAAGATTTTGTCAGCCAGGGATGCTGCCTGTTTACCTTGGCCAACGTTGTCAGGGACAAAACTAAATATACTACCAAGGGATACTGCAAGATTCGTGCCACTGCCAATAGGCAATTTGTTTGCATTGGCAAGGGTGAGAATCGCCCCAAAACCTTCAGGCGAGTTGTTAAGAATATCGGGCATAATCAGGATAGCATCAATGCCAATATCATCCAATGCAGCTCGCTTCTGCAGAGCAGCCTGAAATTCTTCCATATTGTTGACGGGGTCTTCCACCAATGTTATACCCAATGATGAGGCTATTGAACGCATCTCCCTGAGCGCAGGGGCTGTATTAGGGTAATTGCAATCATAGACTAGATAAACCTGTTTTGCTTCTGGTACTAGCTCATGCAAGAACTCAACCTGTTTGGCTGATAACTCCGGGATAGGGAAGCGGACACCAGTGATATTCCCCCCGGGCTGTTTCACACTCTCTACCAGGTCATAACCTTCCAGACCAGCCATGGCAAAAACCACTGGAATGCCTGCCCCTTGGGTAGATGCCTTGGCTGCTAAGGCCGGCTCGGTGGGAAAGACAAAAATCAGGTCAACCTTGTCTTCCACGAATTTCTCGACGGCCTGCCTTTCACCCTCAGGGTCAGCATCCTTTACTTGCAAGTCGTATACTATATTTTCACCTTCGATGTAGCCTAACTCAGTCATCCCGGCCTTGAAGCCATCTGCTATACCGACAAAAGCATCTGAGCCAGATATAATACCCACATGATACAACTCTTTTTTTGTTTCTGTGACGCACCCGCTCGAAATAATAGATCCTATAACCAAAATGATTACAAGCAGCATTGGTCGATTGGATTCAATCTGCCTGTCTGGATTCATTCTAACCATCTTTTCTGGTAAAGCATTATCCAATAACCACCCGAAGGCCTAGCGGATTATATTATCTGCACTGACCAACAAGGCCTCGCTCACATTGATTCCAAATTCCTGAGCCGCATTGTAATTTATCTCAAAATAGCTCTCTGAAGAGACAACCGGGATGGTGCCTGCATCTATCCCCTTGAGTATATTGTCAGCCAGTATTGCTGCCTGTTGCGCCGTTTTCGGGATATCAACATTTATGCCAAAAATAGACCCGTATTCCTCGCCGGCCTGCATAATCAGGCCTCCAACGGGTATGTTGTTTTCATACGCGAACTTACCTATCACTGCATAAGGCTCAGGGAATGTACTAAGTGGCTCGGGTATGAACAATATCGCGTCAAAGCCGATATCGCCGGACGCAGCAATCGCGTCCAGCCCGGCCTGGAGCTCTGACGCGTTGTCAGCCGGGAACTCTATCAACGTTACGCCCGCGGCTTCAGCAACCGGATGCAATGCCTCCATCTGGTTGGCTACAATGGGATAGCCCCTCTGGTAGGGTATCCACATTACCCTGGCCTCCGGGACAAGCTCGCGCATGACCTCAAAGCGCTTTATGGCAAGGTCCGGACCAGGGTATCTCACACCAGTGATATGCCCCCCGGGGTGGCTCACACTGTCAACAAGGCCGGTCCCCTCAATGTTGGCTATGGAAAAGATAACAGGAACCTCCGTTCCCTGGGTGGCTGCCTTGGCTGCCATGGATACCTCAGTGGGAAACGTGTATATCAAGTCAACGTCGTCCTCCACGAACTGCTCCAGGATTTGCCTTTCCCTCTCAGGCTCAAACATTGTGCTCTGAACATCGTAGACTATGTTCTCCCCTTCCACATACCCTAACTCAGTCATCTTGGCCTTGAACGCGACCGGTATTTCTTCCAGGAATACCCCCAGCCCGTTCAGCATCCCGACGTGATAAACCTTCTGGGTCTCTGTCACGCACCCGCTCGAAATCACGCAACCAGCAACTAACAGGATTACAAGCAGAATAATCTGATTGGGTTTTTGCTTGCCTGTATTCATTCTAACCATCTATAACCTATTAAAGCATTCACCCGGGGTCTAGCGGATTATCTTGTCTGCCCTAGCCAGCAGGCCCTCGCTCACATTGATTCCAAATTCCTGAGCAACCTTGTAGTTTATCTCAAGATAACTCTCTGACGAGACAACCGGTATCGTGCCGGCATCCGCCCCCCTAAGGACCTTATCGGCAGACACTGCTGCCTGTTCCGCTGTCTTCATGATATCGACGTTCACGCCAAAGATAGAGCCGTATCCTCCCACTTCCATGAGGGCACCGCCAATCGGCACGTTGTTCTCAGATGCAAACCTTCCCATCACTTCAAACGCATCAGGCGTCACGGCAAGTGGCTCGGCTATAAACAGTATGAAATCGATGTCTATGACCCCAGACGCAGCAATCGCGTCCAGCCCGGCCTGGAGCTCTGACGCGTTGTCAGCCGGGAACTCTATCAGCGTTACGCCCGCGGCTTCGGCAACTGGATGCAACACAACCATCTGGCTGGCTACAATGGGGTAACCCCTCTGGTAGGGTATCCACACCCTTTTGGCATCCGGCGCCATCTCGAGCATTATCTCGAACCTCTTGATGGCAAGGTCAGGACCGGGGTATCTCACACCGGTGATGTGCCCTCCGGGCTGTCGCACGCTTTCCACAAGACCAGTGTCTTCTATGTTGGCGAAGCAGAAGACCACGGGAACATCTGTCCCCTGAGTGGCTGCCTTGGCTGCCATGGATACCTCGGTGGGAAAAGTGAAAATCAGGTCAACCTCATCCTCCACGAATTTGTTGAGAATCTGCTTCTCCTTCTCCGGCTCAAAGTTCGTTGTCTGCAGCTCATAGACTATGTTATCCCCTTCCACATACCCTAACTCAGTCATCTTGGCCTTGAACGCGACCGGTATTTCATCCAAAAATTCCCCCAGCCCGTTCAGCATCCCGACGTGATAAACCTTCTGGGTCTCTGTCACGCACCCGCTCGAAATCACGCAACCAGCAACTAACAGGGTTAGAATAAGCATCTGCCATCCGGATCCGAACTGCCTGCTCATCTACAATACCCTTATCCCATATATATATTAATTATATGTATAATAATTACCTTATCTTATATATAATAATACATATCCTTGTTTAAACGTGGCCCTTTACGAGGGGTCCTGCCCCGATGCAAGAAACCCCGCCTTGAGCGTCCGGTGGCAATTCCGTTCATTTCCCCGACTTTCTCTCAAGCGCATTGATCCTCTTCTTCAGCTCAATCATCCTGAGCTCCCTGCCAACGGCAAGCCTGTTAATCTTCTCAAGCTCCTCTACATTCTTCTTAAGCGCATCCTCAGACTTCTTTCGCTCAGTGATATCGCTTCCGACATCGAGGACCTTGGTCACCTTCCCGCCTTCCTTCAGGGGTATGCCCACAAGCTCGAGGAAAATCTCCCTCCCACCCTTCAATTTAACCTTGTAGACCGTCTTGTCTGTCACCTTCCCCCCGATATTCTTCCTGAACTCTATGAAGGCCTTTATCAGGTCCTTCTTGTCAAGGGATGCCACCTCTGAGAACACCTTGCCTTTCACATCCTCTATATTCATCCCAAACAACTGGGCAGTATACCTGTTGGCCTCCAGAACCCTTCCCTTCCTGTCGAGGGTGAATGCCACAAAGGGAAGGTTCTCAAAAATAGTCTTGTAGACGTCGCTTTCACCAGAACCGGAATCTCTTGCATTTTCCATGCTTCTCAATTAATTATTTTATTGCTATATATATAATCATTTTTCGTGCCTGGAATGTATATTAACCCCCCGGCCCAACTATGATTATGCGCGGCTTTGTCTTCATGCTGGAAGCTGTTTTTGCGGGCCTGATACTTCTGGGGTTTATGCTCTACCTGGCCCATGGCTATAGCCAGGCCGGTTCAGGGCCTGAGCACGATTTCGGGCGGGTCCTGCCCGAGCTCGACCAGAGAGGCCTCCTCAGGGGCTATGTGTATTCAGGCGACATCCAGGGCCTTGAGGACGAGATAAGCCTCTATGGATTCAGCCACTCCGTTCAGATATGCCAGCCCTCGGGGGGCTGCGCAGGCCAGGCAGGCCAGGGAGGGAATGTCTGGGTGTCTTCCTATTTCATGGCAGGGGGGGATTCCTATCAGCCAAGGGAGGTAAGGCTCTATGTCTGGGAGGCTTAAGGGTAGGCGCAAGGGGCAGTTCTTCATGCTGGGAGCGCTGCTGCTGTGCGCATTGTTCTTTGCGGCCCTGCCCGGCCAGGTGATCCTGACAGGCGGCCACACAATGGACATCTCAAGGCTGGCCGGGAACCTTGAGAGGGAGATTCCCCATGCCCTGAACCTGGCCATGCTGGAGGACGGCAACCCATCAAAACTCGGGGAATTCACGGGATTCGTCAGGGACAGTGTAGGAGAGCGATACCTTGATATGGAGAGCCTCTGGGTGGTTGCGGTGCCTGATGAGGAGAATCCCGGGGGGGTCGAGCTCTATGCAGGCAACTGGCTCGGGAGGCCCGTGACGCTCTATGCCCTTGTCGACAGTGCTGGTGGAACCCTTGCCCTGGATGACGGCGGGACTGATTCAAGGACCCTTTACGGCGTCGGGAGCGACTTCACCCTTGATATCAGCTTCGAGGGGAGGTATTGGTCAGGCCAGGTGGCGAGGGACAAGACAAGCCTCTACAGCTACCTGAGTCTTTCAAGGGGCGGGGATTCCATAGTGAAGGAGATAACCGGCTGAGGGTGCGCTAGGTGCCGTCCCCCTCAGGGAACGGGGTGTGCTGAGTGCCTGCCGTCCCCCTCAGGGAACGGGGTGGGTCAGGATTTGCTGTTCTCCTTTTCCCTGATTATTACCTTCTGGACAGGCTTTCTCCTGAACAGGCCCCTGAAGGGCCTCATCACAAGCCCCGCTATCTTGGCGCCCCCGGAAATCGTTGCGTACAGAAGGTAGGCAGCCACGCCAAATATTGCAAACCATATGACGCTGGAGATGGTCAGGGGGACATCCATGCCCGCGAGGCTGGCCACCACAGGGAAGGTTGCGGCTATTACACCCACTATGAAGGCCTTTATTAGGGCCTGGAATATCTTGTAGGCCAGGACTATGAAAACAAGGAACACCGCCAGGAGAATGACCGTGTTGAGCTGGGTGAGTTTCATCAGTATGTCGGGGATGAGCTCCAGGACCATAGCTTAATATAGGATTTGTTTTATATATAGAATTATATAGAATTAATGCAATTTTTACGGGACAGTGAGAACAGAAGTGAGAGCGCATGAGAAGGAAGATAATCGTTGTGACAGGACTCCCCGGCTCCGGTAAGTCCGAGGTCTCAAGGGAAATCAAGAGAAGGAAGATAACCACCTTCATAACAGGGAACATAATCAGGGAGGAGGTGTCAAGGCGCGGCCTGGAGCTCACCGTGGAGAGCCAGGAATACATAGCCAGGGAACTTAGGAAGGAGTACGGGCCCGATGCGCCAATCAATATGATTGAGCACAGGATAAGGGATTCTAAATCCGGCATCATATGCGTTGACGGCCCTAGGAACATCAAGGAGATCGAGCTTCTTAAAAAGCTTGGGGAGGTCTTCCTTGTAATCGTGGAGTGCGCCAAGAGGGTCAGGTACGCAAGGCTCAGGAGACGGGGCGGCCCAAGGGACCCGGATGACTGGGAGCGCTTTCTCTGGAGGGACAGGAAGGAGCTTGAGCGGGGCATGCGCTCCCTGGCCAGAACCAGCAGGTTCAGGAAATACACAATAAAGAATACCGGGAGCCTCTCTGACCTGAGGTCAAAGATATCCAGGATACTCAAGGACATAAAATCAGAGCGGCCGGTGAAATAGCTTTTTATATGCCTTTCAGAAATAATTAGTTAAGCCTCGGTAGCTCAGTTGGAAGAGCGGCTGGCTTGTAACGCTGGTCTATTGAACCCAGGTCTCTCGGGCGATAAATCGCCCGCTTGCACTCCGGTGCGAACTGGGTGATGATAAAAAGACGGTCGCATGATTCGATGATTGCAAAGCAGCGTCGAGAGACCAGCAGGTCGGGGGTTCGACTGCACGCCTTTTTCAAGAAAAGGCGTGGGCCAAAAGGAGTTGCCCACTCACCGTTGTTCGGGGCAACTTCCAGGTTAACCGAAAATCCCTCCCGGGGCTTCCAATCCCAGATTTAAACTGGGTTCAGGGTCCAGAGTTTACGGTCCCCAGTATCAGAGGGCCCTGGATAAAATATATCAGGGCGTAAAAAGCGTAAACAGGAAAATAATAGAAGATTTCTTAGAGAGATATTGCGTTAAGAGGGGTCTTAGCGAGGCCAGGAAGCTAAAATACATATCATTAATCAGGAAGGTCCTCATAGTGCGAAAGGACCTTCGCAAATTCAGCCAGGATGATGCAGAGTCCTTCTTCTACTGGCTCCAGCAGACACCTAAATACACTGATGATACCAAGAAGGATTTCTGGAATCAGTTCAGAATACTGGCTGAATTTCTTAATCCAGACGTGAAAATACGGGATTTCAAGCTCAAGCTGAACCTGAAGAGAAAGCTTCCAGAGGAAATTCTTACCGAGGAGGAGATACTCCTTCTGAAGAAGAATGCAAGAACAATAAGGAACCGTGCCCTTGTTAGCATTCTCGCTGAAACAGGTATGAGAGTAGGCGAACTCATGAACCTCAGACTGAAGGACATCAGCTTTGATGAATACGGAGCCGTTCTTTTCGTTCAGAACATCAACAAGACAGGAGCAAGACGTATCAGAATAGTCAATTCAGCCCAGATTCTTGCACTCTATCTTGAGGAACATAGACACCTTGGAGATAGTGAAGCCCCGGTATTTTACAGAACAGACAAGCATTACAAGCAGAAACTGACTAATACAGGCATAAACACTATGCTCAAATCCGTTGCATTAAGAGCGGGAATCCAGAAGCGGATTTATCCTCATCTGTTCCGCCACAGCAGAGCAACACACCTCGCAAACAAACTCACAGAGCAGCAGCTAAAGGCCTATCTCGGCTGGGCAGGAGACTCCCGCATGGCCGCCACATACGTCCATCTGTCAGGAAAGGACATCGATGATGCCATCCTCCACGTAAATGGAATCAAAACCAAGGAGGAAGAATCCAGCCCTCTGGACCTGAGGACCTGCCCAAGATGCCAGGAACGCAATGATGCATCCCTGAAGTACTGTGGGAGATGCGGGAATCCACTCGAAGAAGATGCTTCCATACCAGCAGAAAAACCTATAGAGGACAACGGATTCCAAGAATTTCTAATGGACATGTATAGGAGTTGGAAAAATGGAAAATTTTAATTTTTAATTAATTAAAAACGAACCTGTTTTAGTAATTTTTAAAAAAAAATTATTCTTTGGATCGATTTTTGGCATGATATTTTTCATGACATGAACTGTGAGAAAGAACACCATTTTCTACAGTAGTTGGTCCACCATCTGACCAAGACTTTTTATGGTGAAAATTTGAATTATTGAAATTAACTTCTTTCTTACAGAAATAACATAATCCTTTGTCTCTATGATAAATTGCCAATTTTTGCCCATAATCAAAATCTCTAATATTATCTTTCAAATTTAGGCCAGTCGTATAGAGCGTGAACCCCGCTGGCTTCAGCCCATAGATGGAGCGCATGTTATTTCTGTGAGCAAATAAAAAAATAAAACGGGGAGCGAAACCGCCCCGTTACTCGAAAGACTTAATTAGTGGTAGGTTTCGCGACCTTATAAAACTAACAGGTGATTTCTCATGGAAGTAGAGCTAATCAGATCTAGCCATAGCGTTGGCGAAGCCAACTACCATATACAGATAACACCCGCCTACCGGGCCTCCGTGTTTGCGGACCCGCTGACCAGGGTGCTGACCCGCGATTACATCCTCGCGGGAGCGAGGATGCACAGCATAACCGTTGCCGCAATAGGCTTCGGTGACGACCACTGCCACATATTCACCATAGCTTGCAAGAACCACAGCGCGGTACAGGTCGCTAAGTTGCTCAAGGGCTTCTCAAGCCGGATGATGCGCAAGCATCATCGCGACCTGTTAGCAGGTGACCTGTGGGGCGGCAAGTTCTGGACAGGTGGTTACTTCTACAGGACAGTTGGCGCCGTCAATTCGGCAACAGTACAAAGATATGTAGAGCATTCACAGCGCAAGCACTGGAAGGTTAGCCGTGGGATGCAGAAGAACCTTCTACAGTTTGACGTTAACTAGGCGGGAAAAACCCCCGCCACTTTAGTGGCGGGTAGTTCAGATAAAGAACCAGATAACGGGGCTCTTGGCAATGGGTATTCCTCAAATCCGCCCAACCGCAAGTCAGATAAATATCCTGTCGAAGAGTATTCCTCAAAAAAGTTGCCCACTTCCGACATAGAACCCATGGATATAGAGAGGCTTCTTAGGAGCTATCGGCACGGTCCTGAATTCCTGCCAGGACTAAGGGAAATACTGGATTGCTTTTTGTATTAGATGTTTCTAATGATTCAAGTAACCCTCTTCTCGTCAATGCCCTGAAAGGCACCTTTCAGCTTTTATCCCTTTCGGTTAAGCTATAACCGGGTGACACAATGAACAGCAGACAAAACCCGGAACAGAGAACCGGTAACAAGGGGCAGTCTAAACCCAGTCGTCCCGGCCGGGTAGCCCCATTACATTCTTTTTAATCCGGGAACCAAAACCTGAACATGAAGAATTTCTGGGGGATTGTCAACAACGTAATCGAGGATGCTGACATACTCCTGCTGGTCCTTGATGCCCGGTTGGTTGAGGAGACCAGAAACAAGGAGATAGAGGACAAGGTCAGGAGGACAGGCAAAACCCTAATCTATGTCATTACAAAGTGCGATCTTGCCACCAAGAGAGAGGCCGATGCCTGGAAGAAGAAGCTCAGGCCATCTGTCTTCATGTCTGCCAGGGAGAGGCTCGGCACATCGAAACTCAGGGAAAGGATACTTCTAGAAGCACGGAAGGCAAAGCTCAAATGGAGGGTGCTGAGGATAGGGGTTCTGGGTTACCCAAACGTGGGGAAGTCCTCAGTCATCAATGCACTGAAGGGAAAGAAGGCCGCACCCACGAGCCCGGCAAGCGGCTACACGAAGGGGGTCCGGAACGTCAAGATAAGCCCCAAGATAATGCTTATTGATACCCCCGGGGTTATCCCGTATATGGAAAGGGATCCTGTAAAGCATCTGCTTATTGGAACAAACGACTTCACCAAAGCAAAAGACCCTGATCTTGATGTCATGGAACTGATGAGGAGGTTTCCCGGTAAGATAGAGTCATTCTATGGCATCGGTGTGTCAGAGGACTATGAGAAGAGCCTGGAGAAGATTGCGATTAAAAAGAACATGCTCATGAAGGGCGGGAGGCCTGATATCATGAGAGCGGCACGCGTCATACTAAGGGACTGGCAGAGGGGAATGAGAAAACCAGTCAGAAGAAACCCCGGGTAGCCCCATTCTATTAAACAGCTTCCAGTACCCCCGCTACCCTTTTCTGGCCGATGGCCAGTATGAACGGCGCCAGCCTGGGCCCCGAATCCCTGTTTATCAGGACTCGGTAGGCTGCCTCAAAGAACCTGGGCGCGGCCAGGCCGTGCTTCCTGGCAATCTCCCAGAACATGTTGTAGAGCTCCTCCTCCCTGAGTGCCCTGCCCGAGAGCCCCTCTCCTAGCTCCCTGAGCCCGGCCCTCTGCTCCCTGGAGAGGCCCTTCAGAACCCTGGGTTCAGGACTCTCTGTCACCCTAATCCTGTACTCCTCGCCCCCGTAGAGCTCGGCCCACCTCCTGGCATGGCCAAGCCTCTGCTTCAGGGCCCTGATGTCCGGGGGGCCGGGTTTCCTGAGGTGGCCGCTCTCCCTGAAGACCTTCAGGGCCTGCCCGAACTGCTCCTCACCGAAAACCGAGGAGACCATTGCAGCGAAATCAAAGGGAACCCTCTGGACCTTTGAGGGCTTTCTGATCTGCGATATTTCATAGAGCCTTTTGATATGCTTAGCCTCCTTTGGATTTTTGGGTTTCTCCTGGCCGAAATATACCCTCCCATACGAATCGTACTCATTGTAAAGTGCAGGGAGCCCCAACCAAGTAAAGCTCCTGGTCTTCATGAGCTTCTTGTTGTAGAGGAACCTGAGGAGTTCGGGCGGCGCGACCTCCAGCCAGTCTCTGGGATATACAACATTCCCAAGGCTGGCTGACATCTTCTGGCCGTCTATGATGAGGTGCTCATAGAATATGGGCATGGGCTCCGGAAACCCCAGGACCCTTTCGGCAATCTCGCCGTTAATCCAGAAGGCGCTTCCAGGGACCTCGTATTCCTTGCCTGCCCCCTCTGAAGAGACCCCCCACCTTGCCCACTGGGCAGCCCACCCGGATTTCCAGACCAGCTTCCCCTCACCCTTCAGGGGGTCGTTCACGCCCCTGTGGCCGCAGCCCCTGGCCAAGCTCTTCTCGAACCTGTAATCCCTGCACACATAGTGGACCTTGCCATCCTCGAGGCTCTGGACAGCGGGGGTCATTATCTTGCCGCAGTTCTCGCATATGGGCTGCCAGGGCGACCAGGTCTCTGCGAGCGGCTCTCTCCTCTGCTTGTTTATTATCCCCTTCAGGGTCTCGATACCTCCAATCAGGGCCTTTATGTACTTGTTGAACCTGCCTGCCCGGTATTCCTCCCTCATGGAGTATCTGGGCATCTTTGTGGAGACGAACTCGCCTATTACCCTCATGTACTCCTCAACATGATGCTCTGCATAGGACTTGTGGCATCCCCAGGGGTCAGGGATGTCCGTGACAGGCATTCCTATGTATTTCTCAAAGCTCCTGGGGACCCCCTCTGGTATCTTCCTCAGGGGGTCCATGTCCTCGGCCACCCAGATAAGCCCTGCCCTGGCCCCGGATTCCCTGAGTGCCCGGCAGACGCTTTCCCCCCTTATCGTGTCACTGAGCCTGCCTATGTGAAGCGTCCCGGATATCGAGGCAGAGGTCTTGACAGTGAACTTCTTTGGCTTCCTGACAGCATCATCCGTGTAATGGAAGGTCTTACGCCTCTTAATCTCCCTGGCCAGCTGGTCTGCCCAGAAGAGGGACTGTTCGTCCATAAGAACTAATTGGCCGGAGGTAATAAAAAACAGCTATTCAATCTCCCTGAAGGCGTGGCCGTGCGAGGCCCTGACCTTCTTCTCTGGCCTGGCATTCCCTGAATCTCCTGGGGACTCCTCGGGCTCCTCATCCTCATCGTCGTCATCGTTCCCGAACTCGTCTGCCTCTCCCTTGGGAAGCTCCTTGGCGGACCCCTCCCTTATAACAGAGGTCCTTGCCTTCTTCTTTGCGGGCCTTCCCGTGCCCCCTGGGGCATCATCAAGGAATTCCCGCGGTTGTTCGGGCTCTGCCTCCTCCCTGACATCCCCCTCCGGCTTGCCAGTGGACTCGAGGTGCTTCTGGAGCTGTTCCTTTATTATGGCCTTCTCCTCACCGAAGTACCGCTCGAACTCTTGGGTGAGCTTGAGTACCCTTGTGTGGCCCTCCCTCTCTGCCACAACCAGGCCCCTCTTGGCAAGATCCTTTATGTAGGAATAGGCCTTGTTGCCCTGCATCCTGATTATCACGGACTGCCTGACAGGCTCCTTGAGGGTGACAAGGGCCAGGGCCCTCTTGGGGCCCTCACTCAGGTCAGAATATGGGGTGAGGTGGGCCACCCTGGGGAGCAGCTCGGGCCTGACCTGCATCACCCATCCCTCGGGCGTATTGGCCAGCTCGAGCCCCCCACCCCCGTAGTCCTTCTGGAGGGACTCCATAAGCTCCTTGACATGGCCAAGGGAGTTTATCCCAGACACCCTGGCCAGCTGGTCCAGGGTCATGGGCGAGCTGGATATGAACAGCGCAGCCTCAAGAACCTTTTTGTGAGTCATATGCTTCATCCCCCGTTGCTAACACAACGGCATGTACCTCTTCGCCTTCCTATTGGTTACGGGCCCGTCCCTTCGGGGACGGCGTTTACTACTTTACCTCCTTGTTTTTTGCCTGCTTTATCTCTTTGCCTCCGCCCCCTTTTATCCTCAACGCTCCTCCTGACGTATATCTCCTCAAACATCTCCTTCTGGGTCGCGTCAACCTTCCTTTCGTGGTCCAGGAAGACCAGTGGCAGGAAGGTATTCACGACCTCCTGGCGCTCCCACCTCTCCACGAGACTGGAGAACTCGACCTCATCCTTCTTTATCCTTCCCAGGATGTCATTTATCTTTTGATATAGCGCGGATATCCTGTGGGTGATGTTGTCGTCCCTTATGTCTATCTTCTCCCTGAGACGCCTGCTCCTGAGCTCCCTCCTTGTGTCTGCCTTCAGCACCCTCCTCAGGGCAGATACCAGGTCATCCACAACCACCTTTCTCCTGGGCTGCCTCCTTGGGGGAACGGTTATGGGGTTCACCACGAAGCCGTTTATCCCGTTGGCCTCGGGCAGGCCATCCCCGTTCTCCCCGACCCCGCTCTCTATGTGGCTCTCGAGCTCGTCCTCGACTATGTCCATGGCAAAGCTGTCCTCGACAAGGTCCCCCAGGTACTGGAGGTGGTCTGACTTCATCCTCAGGAGCACGGCCGCTATTATGACATACTTGGCCGGAATCTTGAAGTCCATCTCCTTGAGCTTGACCATATAGGCCAGGAAGGAATCCGAGAGCTTGACCAGGTCCAGGTTCCAGGGGTCAAGCCCCTCCCAGGCCACGACCTTGTAGATGACCTGCTCCCAGGAGTATTCCGATGTGATGAAGCCCATTATCTTCTCTTCTGCTGACATAACTATGCAACGCCTCCCCGCTATTTACCGCCAAGCAGGCAATACAGAAATTGTATTATATTATGGGACTGAATGTTTAAATTGGTAAGCTCTGCAGCAGGGGATGTGCATGAAAAGACCGGCCTGCATGAAGTGTCAATCAGCGGCAATCCGCATACATTTCCTTCGCCCCGGGTTCTGAGCATTTATCATGAGTCGAACTGCCACCAGTTCCGCTCGCGCAGGTGTCAATATTCTCACACTTGCAGCTTCCCAGGCCCTCTATAGCAGAGCAGGCCTTGGTTTCTGTCTTACCCCCTACAGTGACCTTTACGTTGGGGACGTTCCATGTGGGCGGCATCTTATTGTAGGTCTTGCAGGACAGCGTGGCCTGGGTCAGGCAGAGCGACTTGGCCTCGGTCAGGCCCACCGCGGGCTGCATCCCGAGCTGGAATATGACCAGAACCACCACAGCAGTTACCAGTATGACAATGGCCGCAACTACAATATAGAGAGTTTGGGACATGGCCTTCATGGGGATACCTGTAGATAATTGGTTAAGGGAAAATAAATAGTTGGTTTATAAACAACTTCCGTCTACCTTATTGTCCTTACATCCATTAATATTTGAGCATACCAATGCATTAGAGCACGCTACTAGACCTTCCGAACCTTCTACTTTATACATAGGTGAATTCCATGTCGGCGGCAGTTGGTTTGTGAGTCCGCAGCTAGACTCTGCTGCTGCGGTGCATTGTGCCCTAGCTTGTGAAATGCCAACTATTGGAATAAGACTATTTCCGAAAATGGTCAGCAGAACCAGCGCCGTTACCAGTATGACTACGGCAGCCACTATGATGGTGAGAGTCATTGACATGCCCTTTGATGCCATATTTAATTTATGGGCCCGGACCTTTAAAAACGTATGTCTTTAGTGCGGGTTCCTGTGGTTTCGCTTTGCCCGCGTCCATTTTAATAAGACCTAATCCAAGAAATCATTGTCCCAAGAAAATAATTTGTTCAGGAAACAGCGTATAATGAAGAGCTGGTTGATTATTTTCTTGTTTTGCTGTGGTGGGAGCATGGTCAGCATTCAGTTCGTGAAGTTCGGGGAGGTCATGGTGGACGGCAGGGTCTACTACTCGGACATGGTGGTGTGGTGGGACGGAGAGAAGGAATTCGTCCCCAAGACCCACATCCTGGATATGCGGGCCTTCTTGAGGCTCCTCAGGAAGAAGCCGGACATGGTGGTGGTCGGAACAGGCCAGCAGGGCTGCGTCAAAATCTCGGACGATGTAAGGGAGAGGGCCAAAGATAAGGGAATCAAGATATTCGAGGATACCTCGGCAAAGGCAGCTGACATCTTCAACGGGCTTGTTGCCACCGGGAAGAGGGTCGTGGCCTTCATCCACACAACGTGCTAGGGGATGTATTTCTGGAAACGGATGTCATGCCCCCGGCATTCTCTGCACGTTCTAGTCAGATGTTTCAGGCCCTTTCTGAGTCCCTTATTTACAAAGGTGCGAGCCACTGCCTCTGCCATGGCCTCTGACACGCTCCAGGGCGCATCATCCATGTACAGATACGTAATACCGCCTGATAATTCACTGGCGTACCCGTAGACCCTTCCATTGTGTGTGACGTAGCCTTCCATTCTTACACCCACTTAAGTCGAGAACAATATTTTCCTTTTATCCCGAAGAAATTTAAGGCCATGACCAAAAACAATTTAAGCTTTTATTCAGGCCGGGCAAATCTTTAACATGGCGATAACGATTCTCAGGCTCGGGCACAGGCCTTCAAGGGACAAGAGGATAAGCACGCATGTGGGCCTCGTGGCCAGGGCCTTTGGAGCAGATAACCTTTTCTATTCAGGCCAGAGGGACTCATCTATGGAGAAGTCCATCCAGGGGGTGGCCAGGCAGTGGGGAGGCCCCTTCGGGGTGGCCCACATAAGGGACTGGAAGGCCCTTGTCAGGGACTGGAAGGGGAAGTCAGCACACCTCACGATGTATGGCATGCCAATTCAGAAGAGGATTGGCCGGATAAGGAAGGTCGGGGATTTGCTTGTGATTGTGGGCGGGGAGAAGGTCCCCCCCGAGACATATAAGCTGGCCGACTGGAATATCGCAGTTACTAATCAGCCCCACAGTGAGGTTGGGGCCCTTGCGGTCTTCCTACATGAGTACTTCCGGGGCAGGGAGCTTTCCAGGAAGTTCAGGGGGGCCAGTAAGAAGGTGGTTCCCCAGGAGAGGGGAAAGAAGGTTGCCTGACCGGCCAGATATAACACTGTTATATTTCATTTTCTCGAGAGCAGGACCACCCTGCTTGCGGCCTGCTCATCCTTATAGGGGTAGCCGCACTCCCTGGATACCTGCTCGGCAAAGGCCTTCACTTCATGATGGCGGGGCATGGCCTCCTGAGGAAGGCGTTTCCTGGACTCTCCTACCCAGACATAACCCTTAACTTCCACAAAATCTGGATTAGCCTTTGAGATTAGTTTGGCATATTCCTCAGGCTTTGTCATGTTCCAGCCCTCGACCATGGTGAGCCTCAGAACCCTCCTGCAGGAGAGGGAGCTCATGACATCAAGACTCTTCAGGAGCCGCTCCCAGTAGTCCCGGTTGTGCGGTCGGTCGAGCCTGGCATATATCTCCCTGTCTGGGGCATCCACTGAGATGTAGAGTTGTTTCGGTTGGGTTATATTGGCCAGGATTTCCGGGTGCTGGCTGTTCGTGACAAGAAAGGTGACTATCTTCATCTTATTAAATTCATCAACAAACTCTGATATCTTTGGATATAGCAGGGGCTCTCCCAGCAAAGAGATGGCCACGTTGGTGGGGTTCTGGGCCTCCCTGAACTTCTGCATGTTGGTTCCCTCGAATCCCTTGAATCCTGAAAGCAGGAGCCTCTGTGCCTGGATGGCTCCTTCAATAATCTCCTTGGGCCCATCCCACTCATCTATTTTCACGGCAGTCTTTTCTATTATGCGCCAGCAGAAGCGGCACCTCTGGTCGCATGTTATGTTGGGGGTCATCTGGAGGCAGCCGTGGCTCTTGACCCCGTAGAATTTCTCCTTGTAGCATACACCTTCGTCCCTCAGGCTCTTCTTTGTCCAGGTGCACAGCTTCACAGCCGAGTGGTTTCCCACAACCTTGTAGTGCTGGTGGACCAAATCCCTTCTGAGGCTTTCCGGAATCATAGAAACCAATTCCCTGAAAGGCTTTAAAAACATTGACAATGCGGCAAACAATATGCTACTTGAATATCTCTCCGGTCTCCTGGGACCAGAAGAGCAGGTCCAGCTCGGCCATTGGGATTCCCACCCTCCTAGAGAACTTCCTGAGCCTCTCCTCAAGCTCTAGGTACCTCTTCCTGGTAAGGCTCCTTGGGATATCCCTGATGATGCCGTACCTGGCCATGTTCCTGAGGATATGCCTGTCAAGGATTGCGAGGTTGTCGCCCATCCCTATGTTCCTAAGGAAGTGTCCGGCCTCTTTGTAGCCCAGTCCCCTGATGTTCTTCACCAGCCACTCCCTGAGCACAAGGGGGTCTGAGTGGTGAAGCCTCTCCTTTATTCTCAGTTTTCCGTCAGGGTCTGTGAACAGCCTCCTGGCCTCCACTATGTACCGGGACTTGTTCTCAGGGAACCTCACACCACTCCTGATATAGCGGCTTATGGTCTTCTGGTCTCCCTTGAGGAGCATACCGGACCTGGCCAGGTAGTCCACTGCAGCGAAGCATGACCTCGCATTGGACTGCGGGGTGCAGAAGCAGAATGCCAACTCCTCGAATATCCTCTTTTCAGGCTCCTTCCAGACCTCCTCGAACTCGAGGAGCCTCTCCCTTATCTGCCTCCTGCTTTTTTTGTAGGCCCTGATAAGCCCTTCCATTTCCTCACCACCCTCTCCAGTTCCCTGGATGGGTCCCTCATGAAGTAGTGCAGGTGGGTCTCGCATGAGCAGTCAGAGGAGCCAAATCCCTTCATAATGACCCTGCCGGAGAGCCTGGCTATGTCCCGGCTCAGCCCGCACTCCAATCTATCCTGGGATTCAATCCTTTTAACGTCAACTATCCTGGCGTGCTCCAAGAACCAGTCGATGTGCCAGTGGAGGGCCTTGTCCCGGGACATGTGACGGCCTATCCTCTTCTCGAGGCTGTTCATGGCCGAGCCCACGTAGCAGTAGAACCCCGAGGGGAACCTCACATGCGGCCTCGTGCCTATTTCGATGTTTCTGTCTTTATCCAGCTTCATTACCAAGCAATATGTCCCCTTGGTCATGCTCTCACCGGTTCCGTCTTGGCTTGAGGTTCTTGTCAGGGTATTCGCATAGTGTATTTATGGGGCACCTCCAGCACTCGGGCCTCAGGGGCCTGCAGAGCTGCTGCCCGAACCTCACGAACGTGTGGTTCAGGGTTATCCAGTACCTCTTGGGCACGACCCTCATGAGTTCGGACTCTGTCTGCTCAGGAGTCCTGGTCTTTACCAGGCCTATCCGGTTCGATATTCTGTGAACGTGAACATCGACAGGGATTTGAGGCTTCCCGAAGGAATAGACCATTACGCAGCCGGCGGTCTTCCTCCCAACACCGGGAAGCCCGACGAGCACATCCATGTCCTCGGGAACCCGGCCATTGTGATGCCTGAGCAGGAAGCCAGCAAGCTCCCTTATCCTCCTGGCCTTTACCCTGTAGAACCCGCTCGGCCTTATCAGACACTCGATATCCCTGACAGGGGCCCTGGCAAGGCCATGTGCATCAGGATATTTTGCAAACAGTGACTGGGCTGCCCTTGATGTATTTTCGTCCCTGGTTCTGGCCGAGAGGACGGTTCCAATCAGGCACTGAAAGGCATCAATCCGGTTCCAAGGAGGCCCCTCATCTATATCAAGCCCCTTACTCAAAACGGAGACTATCTTGGATATCCGCCTTCTGGCCTCTTGTCTGTTCATAAAAACCCTGCAGCGGGTCAATCATGTTCCTTGAAGACCCTGTCCTGCTCCGGGTCGCTCTTCCTTATCCACTCTATGAGCATGGCTGCGTGCTCCTTTTCCTCGTCCCTGTTGTGCTCGAGTATCTTCTTGAGTTCCGCGTCCTTGGTGGCCTCGATTCTCTCCTGGTACCAGTTTATGGCCTCGAGCTCCTCGCAAAGGGACTTCCTGGCCCGCTCAAGGTTCTTGGTATCCTCGCTGAGGTTCTCCCTTCCCTCATGTTCTCCTGTCATTCAATCAACTCCTTAACCATCCCCCGTTATGAGGGGCAGTGTTTACCGGTTCTGAGAGGTTAGCCAATCTTCATGAACCTTTCCCTTGGCGTGTGACAGATTGGGCATGTATCAGGCGCATCGCCCACAAAGGTGTTGCCGCATACAGGGCAGACATGGAAAGGCTGCTCCTCCATGTCCTTGTCTGACTCAATGCTATCAAGTGCCTTTCTGAAGTGGGACTCGTGAATCTTCTCGACCTGGTTGGCGTGATCAAAGCTGTGTTCTGCGTCGCTGTTGCCCTCATTCTTGGCCTCCTCAATGAATCCCGGATACATTTCCGTGTGCTCATATCTTTCTCCATTGATTGCTGCATCAAGGTTCTCCCTTGTGGACTTGACTTCCCTCAGGACATTCAGGTGGTTGTGCGCGTGCACGGTTTCTGCCTCCGCTGCTGCCCTGAAGAGCCTTGCTATGTTGGGCCTGCCCTCCTCATCCGCCTTCCTGGCAAAGGCAAGGTATCGCCTGTTGGCCTGGCTCTCTCCGGCAAAGGCCTCCCTGAGGTTTTCCGTTGTTGTTATAAAATCTCCTCCTTACCATATTGGTGCAAATATAACACTGTTATATTCCCGCAAGTCTTTATAAGCCTTATAATAGAGACCTCCAAGAACAGGAACCCTTCAGGCCTTTTTACGTCTCCACCCTGGGGGCCAGAATGAAGCTCAACTGCATCTTGTCAATGCTCTTGAACCCGAGCCTCAGGGGATAGTCATTCCCGAACTCCAGCACCATCTGCTCGGATATCTTCCCTGCCTTTATCATCTTCTTCAGGTAATCCAGGGGATACTGCGACTTTATATTGGTGGTAACCTTCAAATCGAGCAGGCCCTTGTCCTGCTTGGTGAGCTCCAGGTGCGCAGATGAGACATCCCCCCTGGCGCTCATCCTGAAGGTGCTTGGATTGGCCTCAATGACTATGGAGTCCCCGATTATGTCAGCGTCCGATATCCCCTCCTCCACTATCCTGGACTCCAGCTCTATCTTGCTTGTAAATGCGAGCTTGTCTACAGGGGGCTTCTCTGCCTTTATGTCAAGCAGGGGGACCTCAAACACCCTTATCCCGTCACCCTTGATTGTTATCTTGAGGGTGTTTCCGCCCTCCTTCCTCTCCAGCAGGACCTTGTCACCTGACTTTACCCTCTTAATCACAGCAGCCAGGTTAGCCATGTTGAGGCCCAGATAGTCCTCGCCCTTCACATTGAACTCCTCAAACGCGGTGGAGAGGATCTTCAGCTCTATCACAGCCACCATGGCCCTGTCCGGTGACAGCATGCTTATACCGTTCTGGTCCACCCTTAAGATGCCCTCATCTATTATCTCTGATATTATGGGAATGGAATTCTTGAGCAGGTCAACATCGCTCATTGAAATCTTGAACATAGACTCACCTCAAACCTTAATTGATTCCGCCTTTTTTAAAAGTTCTGTGTCACTTCGTGACACATCACCCCAATTGTTCAGCCCTTTTCAGTAGTTCCAGATCAAGACCCTTCATGTCCTGGACTATCTCCCCCTGGAGCTGGAAGCCCCCCTCCATGGGAATCACCCTTCCAAAGACCCGAACCAGGCCGTTTACCTCGGCCTCAAAGGGCTCAACCATGGTTATGTCTATCTTTCCCGTTCCGTCGTCCAGGACGATTCCGTCCTCTGCCTTGTCTATCACAGTCCCGATTACAGAAACCCTGATATCCCCGGGCCTTATGTTAGCCACCCGCCTGAAGACAGATGGCAGCCTCCTCCTGAAATCAGCCCCCGGGAAATCCTGTCCCCCGGGTCTCGCCTCCTCCGGCATGATAAAGAATTGCATGTTATTTTAATAAGCTTATCTTCATCCCAACTGCCAAACTTTAATAGCCGCCAATCAAGATATAAAACATTACATACAATCTTCAGAGAGTGGTATCCATGCCGACCAAGAATCCTGAAAGAGCCTACACCAGGGAGATATCCCCGGGCAAGACCGTCCTCCTCAAGGGCTGGGTGGCCCAGCTCAGGGACCTGGGGGGCCTGAAGTTCTTCCTCCTCAGGGACAGTGAGGGCCTTGTCCAGGTCACCCTCAAGAAGGGCGAATCCCCGCCCGCCCTGATGAAGGTTGTGGTGGGCCTTAACAGGGAGGACTGCGTTGCAGTCCGGGGCGCGGTCAGGTCTGCCAAGCAGGCCCCGGGCGGCCTTGAAATCATCCCTGACACGATTGGGGTAATCAGCAGGTCAGAACCCACGCTTCCAATTGACATCGACAGCAAGATAGAGACAGGCCTGGACAAGAGGCATGACTGGCGCTCCCTTGATTTGAGGAACCCCAGGAACCTCGCCATATTCAGGATACAGTCAAAGCTTGTTGAGGGCATGCAGGACTGGCTCATCAGGAACGGCTACATCCAGGTATTCACCCCATGCCTGATGGGGGCGGCCTCTGAGGGCGGCTCAGATGTCTTCCCTGTCATATACTACGACAAGGAGGTCTTCCTCAGGCAGGACCCCCAGCTCCACAGGCAGCTTGTTATCGCAGGCGGCTTTGACAAAATCTATGACATCGGGCCCTCCTGGAGGGCAGAGCCAAGCCACACCACGAGGCACCTGTGCGAGCACAGGGGGGTTGCCGTGGAGGCTGCCTTCATAATGGACGAGACAGACACCATGAGGATTGAGGAAGGCCTTGTGATTTCCGGCCTCAAGAGGGTCTCAATGGACTGCAAGCCAGAGCTGGAGATTCTGGAAAAGAGGGTAAAGATACCCGATGCCCCGTTCCCCGAGCTGAGGTTCCCAAGGATATATGACATCCTCGAGAGGCTCGGCAAGAAGATAGAGTTTGGCGATGAGCCGGACCGGGAGGGAGAGATGCTGCTCTTCGAGCACGTGAAGAAGAAATACAACCACGAGTTCTATTTCCTCAACAGGTTCCCCTTCAAGAAGAAGCCATTCTATGTGATGAGGGTTGATGAGGACCCCAAATGGGCCAGGAGCGTCGACCTGGTATTTAATGGAGTGGAGCTGAGCTCAGGCGGCCAGAGGGAGCACCGCTACGACAAGCTTATGCAGCAGGTAAGGGAGAAGAAGATGAACCCCGGGGGCATCGAGTGGTTCACCAAGTTCTTTAAGTACGGCGTCAGCCCTCATGGGGGGTTCTGTTTAGGCATAGAGAGAGCCACCCAGCAGCTCCTTGACATCAAGAACATACGGGACACAGCCCTCTTCCCGAGAACCCCGGAGAGGTTCCTGCCGTGAACTACCACCAAAATTCCCTGTGCAGATGAATAAGATTTTGGAAGCGGACTTCTCTGGCAAAAGAGTTAAACAATTATATACAGAAAAACAATTTCATACATGGCTTCCATCAAGGGTCAGATGTTCATTGTCACCATGGTGTTTTTCATAGCCCTGATATTCAGCGTACAACAGCTTCTGTTACAATACGCTGCCATAGACCTCTCCACCCCGCCCCAGGCCACAGACGCCTACCTGGTGGAGAATATGGAGCCAATATTCCAGGCCGCCCTTGACTCCTCAGACGACTGCGAGGAGGCCCGCGCGAATGTCAGGGAGCTCAAGAATCTCATAACCAGAACCATAAAGGGGGGATACTCAGTTGACATATCCGGAGACATCGCTTGCTCTCCAGACTGGCCCTCAGCGCCCCAGCTTACAATCCTGGTGACCGTGACAGGTGAGACCTCCGAGACCCAGTCCAGCCTGGAGCTCTACCATGTCTATCATGATTGCACCCCGGACTGCGCAGGCAAGGAATGCGGCCCTGACGGCTGCGGCGGAAGCTGCGGCCTATGCGGCTCTCACGCATCCTGCTCATCTGGCACGTGCGTCTGCGATGCCGGCTGGGACGACTGCGACGGCGACGATGCGTGCGAATGCGACCTGAGCAGCAGTTCATGCTTCGGCGGCTCTTGCGTCGTCAGCTGCACCCCCACGTGCTACACCCAGCCCGGGTGCCGCGCCAGCCTGGAAAACGGCCACACAGTTCCAGGAGACTGCTGCGGCTCAGGGGACTGCTACGAGTGCGACACCGGCTACAGCTGGGACGGCGGCTCTTGCGTCGGGCACTGGTTCTTGCTCACTAACAGCACAAGCAATGCTGACCTGGGTGGAATGTCCGGGGCAAATGCAATCTGCCTGAATGAAGTCAATAGCTATGAATGGAAAAACAAGCCCGCCGGCGTAACCTATGACCAGTCACAGGTCAGGGCCTTCATATGCGACAGCACGACCTGCAACAACCTCCTCCCCGACACAAAATACGCATTCGGTGTACTAAGAGATTCATATATCGGCGGAGATTCATTTGTGACCGATTCATCGGGGCGGGGACCAGGAGACAACGACATATGGCAGGATGATAGCAAATTCGGTGCCAAGACCATAAAGAGCTATTGGTCAAACCGGTATACAGGCTTCAGCGACATGTGGCCCACGACACCAGACCCTATCCATGAAGCCTGCGGCGACTGGACAAGCTCTGATTACTACCAAGGAGCCAACAACTGGGTTGGTCTATTCGGTGCCATATCAGTATATGGTGATGAGTCCCGCTGGCGCTTTTGGCAATCTCAGCCGTGCGACTCTCAACGCCACCTGGTCTGTTTTGTCAACTACCTCGGCTGCACCCCCACGTGCTACACCCAGCCCGGATGCCGCACCAGCCTGGAAAACGGCCACGCAGTTCCAGGAGACTGCTGCAGTGCAGGGGACTGTTACGAGTGCGATGCTGGCTCTAGCTGGAACGGTGACGAATGCGAGTGCGATGCTGGCTCTAGCTGGAACGGTGACGAATGCGAGAGGATCTGGGCCCCTGAAACGGTGTCCTGTGATTACTGGACATGCATGACTGATATTACACAGGCCGACACGAGGTGGGCTGTGGGCAGCGCTGCCGAGTCTCCAGACATCCCGACCATAGACGAACAGTCAGGAGATGTCACATACCCTTCAGGCTACACTGCAGATGACTTCCCTGCGTTCAAGTTCTGTGAAGAGGCCACCTATGACGGCTACACGAACTGGAGACTCCCGACAATGGATGAATTGAGGTCCATCCACACCGACTCGTATACGAATCCAAACAGTGCCTACTCAACGCTTGACCAGATTTATAGGTTAGGTTACTGGTCATCCGAACAGGGCACGGGTTATGGGTTCAATCAGGTAGCACAGTACACTAACTTCATGAATTCAGGCCCCCCAGGAGGAGAAGGACAGGCAGGAAAGGCATATTGCTGCCATTATCTGATTTGTACAAGGAGCATGACTTGAACCTCCAATGTTCCCGCCAGGAGGGCCTGAACGAGCGCTTGAATCCCGCTTCTTTAATCAACACAGAACAAAAGATCCGCTGGAAAGGTATATAAAAGGCCGCTGACAATATATTATTCATGAAGGCAGCCATCCAGATGAGCCTGGGCTTCATAGTGGCAATTGTATTTGCTGTGGTCTTTCTGAGCCTCACTATTGTGTGGGTCAACCAATTTATGAGCCAGATTACACATACAACCGATAACCTGATTGGACAGGCAGAAGTGGAGATCAATGACGTCTTTGCCACAACAGATACAAAATTCTCGATATATCCAAAGGAATGGACGCTTGAAAGGGGACATGAACTGAAGATGTTGGCTGGTGTAATAAACAGAGAAGCCGATTCAAAGTCGCATAACTTTGTGGTCAATGTTATTCCAACCAAACCCGAGACAGCAGGTTGGATAGATAACTCTGAATTCAAGCTTGTACAACCAGTCCCTTTCAATAACATAGGAGAATTCCCCATAACAATCACACCAACAGGTGCAACAAGTGGAACATATGTGTTTTATGTGATAGCCTGTATAGACGCGACATATGGACAATGTTCTACCATGGAACAGCAGAATTACCAGAGCCCCAAGTACTTCAGGCTGACTCTGAAATAAACATATTCTTTAATGAAAAACTCAACTGGACTTCAGCTGTAAGGAATTTTTAAGGCTGCTCCGGTAAGTATTAATATGGCCATCCCCAAGACCCCCTTTATTGCAATCATTATAGTGTTTGCGCTGGTGGTGGGGCTTGCCCTGCTTATGTCCACAACCCGGATAATCCCCAGCCATGCGATCTCTAACGAGAGCCAGGAACTGCTTGAGGAAAGGCTTGCCTCAGGAGAGAGGGCCTACCTGGCCTTCCCGCCAAAGACCATCTACATCGCAGGGGATGCCTTCTCAGCCAGCCTCGGTATAATCAACATGTGGGATTCTGACAGGGACTTCTACATCGAGATAGTCCAGGAATCAGGCCCGGACAGCGGGCCTACTGTAAGCTATGCCAGGGAGGCCGACTCCCTTGCGCCCAGAGAGAACAGAGTCCTGGACATCAGTGTTGCCAGCAGCAGCCAGACCCCGAGCGGAATTTACAGCTATGCAGTCCTCGTCTGCAACAGCCAGCCGTGTAATTCAGAGTCCCCGGAACTCTATTCCTTGACTCACATGAGCTTCAGAATCAAGTAGGTGAATCATGCAGGTAGGAGCGGTCTTCGGCATTATATTCGCCCTGATAGTCATGGCCTTTGTCCTCTACTTCGGCTCGGCCCAGATAATGAACATCATATGCCTGGGCAACGTGGGCCAGACCAACAAGGTCATCAGGGACCTAGAGAACATGGTCGACGACATCCAGGCCTCCGGGGAGGGCTCGAGCGACACCTTCAGGATGGGCACACCCAGCAGCGCCAGGCTCTGCTTTGTAGACCCCGACGACCCCAGCCGAAGCATAACGGGGGGCTGGCTTCCTGACCCTGACCTGTTCATCGAGGAGGAGATAAGGACCAACGGCTACAATGCCTGGATTGAGTACAACTGCGGGAGTTCTGTCAATGGCTACAGAATGGATTACATAGTCCTTAAGGGACCCTCAGACCCTGACAGGAACTATAATTTCTGCGCGGATTCGGGGGACACCCTGCTCCTCACCAACATCGGCATTGAGGTGAGACTGGAGAAGCTCACAGTGTAGCAAGGTTGTAGTATGATAACGGTATACCGCCTCTTCCAGATAATAATGGGCATCATACTATCAGTCTTCATCCTCTACATCCTTATCAACTATGCCGGAAAATATGCAGGGGTCGGGGAAGAGGCCGAGAGGCTCAAGGTCCTCAGCGTGTTCCTCCAGGATGCCGATAATGTCTATTTTTCGGGCAACCCCATAAACTTTGACGATTTCTCCAGGGATGACTACACCTCATGCCACCCCAAACCCACCAGACCGCCCAGGCTCTGGTGCTCCATAGACGAGCATGGCTACGAGACCAGGCAGCTCCTCGTCCCTGTCTTTACGAGGTTCGGGGACGACGTCCTCATAACCAGGGGCAGCCTCGATTACGGCTGGACAAAGCAGGATTATATCGAGGCCCTGAGCGAGATTACTATAGTCTTCAATCCCACGGTGCCCACTGACGATGATGCCTCCTGGAACCTCATAAGGGACATTGCCGCGGCCTTCCCTGACACCCTTGGCCACCAGCCCAAGGTCTTATTTGACTTCTGCGACGGTGGCTCCCTCATGGGGGCTCTCTATGAAAGGTGGGGGTTCCTGAGCGCAATAAGGTCGGGACGCAGCACCTTTTACAGGTGCACAGCCAGCCTCTCCCCCAGCCAGGTCCTTGTGACGTTCTCCTCTTCCTGCCCCCCGGGCTTTGCAGATTCCGGCATATGCGTGTCCCCGCCCCAGGACGGTGTTGGTTATGCCTACATAGCAGGCTCCACCAAGGCCTATGTCTACAAGGACCCTGCTGACCTGGCAGCCCTTGTAATAGGCAGCGGCAGGGAGGATGTATTCGGAACCCCTGTGGGGGAGGAGACCTGGGAGTTCAAGAACCAGTTCTTCCTTGACAGCCTCCGCACTTCAGCCAGGTTTATGGAGAGGCGCTGCGGCATCCTCAAACAGATGTCAGAAATCCGTGACGAATGCAGCTCCAAATACCAGGACCTTGAAATATCCATGTCCAGCATCGTGACCCTGGCAGGGGGCGACCCCTACGATATCGATGCCATGCATGACCTCAAGGACAAGCTCGACCAGGCCAGCAGCCTCTGGGACGAGCTTATAGATATGGGATGTGAGAGCCATGCCTAGTGACAAAGCCCACTCCCCCATGCATACCCTAAAGGGTATAAAGGGACAGTCAAGCATTATGGAATACCTGCTCCTGAGCCTATTCATACTCATGGTGATAATAGCCCTGATATTCTTCCTGACCTTCTGGCAGACCTCCACATGGAGCATGGAGAAACAGAACCTCAAAACCCAGAGGCTTGATACCCTCCTCAACAGGTTCATCAATTCCCCTCTCTTTGTCAGGGAGAACTCTGTCTTTGACGACTCCAAGCTCATGGCAATCAGGTCCCTTGAAACCCGGGGTGCCTGCGAGGACCTTGAAGGCCTCTTCGGGAGCGACTGGTTCATCGAGATAGAGGTCCTGACCCCCAGGACAGGCTGCACCGGACCCTGCGAAAGCGCTGTCATGCATTATCCCTGTTGCGGCTCCTGGGAGATATGCGGCCAGGGTAGCAGGCCCAACACAACCAGGGCCCTCCCTGTGAATGTCTACAGGAAGGCCGAGGGCAGGAACGACCTCGCTGTCCTGACAGTGGGTGTGTACAATGACTGAATCAGCAACTCCCCCCAGAAAGGCCCAGATACCCCTCAACATAACCCACGGGACACAAGCGAAAATGAGGGCATACCCTTCAAGACAGACAAGAGGGTACTCCAAAGGGCAGACCAGCATGATTCTGATAGTCCTGCTTCTGATAATATTCGCAGCCCTGGCCGTGTTCCTGATGTCCCTGGCCAAGACGGTCTCCCAGGAGGACTATATGGATCTCTATGTGAACAACCTCATGCTCTCCATAATGAGGACAGACACCGGCTACAGCGACTCCAACTGCAAGCTCATCTCTGACACTGTTTTCTGCTCCCTTACCAGCAGCAGCTGGCCCTGCGGGGACTCGGGCATGACCTGCCTGGAATTCGCAAACAAGAGCCTGAGCGACTACACAGGCGCCTTTGAACTCATATCCAAGAACTACCGGTATCTCTTTGAGATAACCACCCATAAATACTGCTTTATGGATGACGAGGGGTGCATGATGCTCAGGTTCGGTGACGAATCACTCAAGAGCTACAGTGGCGGCAGGGTCAAGACAACCAACTACGCCATCCAGAAGTCCATGGAAGGCAACCCCTTCAACCTCGAGGTCAGGCTCTACATAGCCAGGAAGCGGCCCTGACACCCAGGCGCTTTATATAATTCCTGCAACAATTGTTTTTTATGAAACACAGGGGCCAGGTCGAGCTAATTGTTCTGCTCGGCGTCCTGGTTCCCATACTTGTCGTCCTGTATTATGCCATGAAATAACTGTTATTTTATATATACTTCTGGCAATAATAATTATACATGAGTTGTAAGGGCCAGGTCGAGCTAATTGTTATAGTCGCTCTGATGGTTGTCATAGCCGTTGTCGTGATATCCCAAATGAACCTTTTTATCGTGCCCGAGCCAACCCCCGACATCAGGACAGTCCAGGAATCCGTAGAGGGCCTGGTCAGGGTAGCTGCCCTGGATACAATCGAGACCATGAGCAATCAGGGCGGCTACCTCTCCCTCTCTGACTACCATTTCGGCTCCGTCGTCCTGAATGACAAGGAGATTCCCTACTGGCAGCACGGCGGCCAGGTTACATATCCTGACAAGGCCACGAACTTCCAGACAGGGGTTCAGGCCTATCTCGAGGCCAACAAGGACAGCCTTGCCGGGGTCCTGGACAACGTGACCCTGGGCGAGCCCACCGTCTTAACACCTGTATTCACAGACGACAGCGTCACTGTATCAGTGAACATACCCGCCACCTACAGGGGCACGCCCCTGCCCCAACCATTCACAGTTACTGTGGATACCCACTTCAGCGAGATATATGAGTTCTCCAAGGGCTTCGCGGTCTACGAGGCCAACCACCGGCCCCTTGAATACTACACACTCTCAACCATGCTCCTCTCCCCACTCAAGGACGGCCATCACAGCATACCCATGTACGAGTTGCTTATTGGATGTGGGGATTACCTATTTGCCAGCTCCTGGGACGTGATGCCAGAGGTCGAGAATGCCATTCTCAGGACCCTTGCCCACACCTACATGCCCGGCAAGGCTCCCACTGGCACGCTCCGCACATCATCCTCCCCCAAGTACAGCCTGGTCCCCATCAATGGCAGGGATTACGAGGACCTCCGGGTGAGCTTCATGCTTCCGGATGATTTTGAGCTTGATCCCAGCAACTTCAGGATGAGTCCTAACCCTGCTACAGGCATTGCGGAGCCAATACCCATGATGGCTGAATGCATCGGAACCGAGCCTGTGGCAGTGGACTACACCCTGGAATATCCCGCCATAGTGAGGGCACTGGACTCCGAGACCGGGAACATCTTCCAGTTCGCTGTCCAGGTCTTCATACATGAAAACGCCCCCAGGGACTGGTCGGTATCGGTCACCCCGGGGGAAGACCTCCAGGATGAGGTCTGCTCTGACCCTTCCTGCATACTCGAGCTTGAGGTCAGGGACAGCTCAGGCAGCCCCCTTGAGGCAGCCTCTGTTAGCTTCATGGGCTGCCACCTTGGAAGGACAGACGGCACGGGCTACCTGGCGACCCTTGCCCCGTGCGGCTCCGGAACACTCTATGTATACAAGAGGGGCTACGGCGAATACCTCGACCCCAGGACCTCTTCACACCTGGACGGCATCGTTACCCTTTACAGAAAGCCCACCTTCAGCCTCACGCTTCACGAGGCGGTGGTCCAGGACTGGGGCGAAGGCAGCTACATGGTCTACTACAGTGAAACTGGCCAGTATATCCATACAATCGAGAACAAGAGGGCCTACATAACCTTCAGGTCGGACCAGGACTTCAAGGAGTACAGCTTCTACTCTGATGGCCCCTCACTGATCATCTCTACCATACCCGCCGGAACCTATTACGTGTCAGGGACCCTCTCAAGTCCTGACTTCCAGACGCTTCACGGCGCCTTCACCTATATCTACACGATTTCCGAGGACACTGACACAATGCACATCTACATACCGACTGCCTCATCCCTTGATTCGATAACAGACGATACCGAGCGGATGCTTAAGATTGGCGAGCTCAGCCAGGTCCTTGATGAGTGTGGAATCGGGCCTGTAACAGATACGGCCTATATACAGGAATCGGCCTGCGCGGTGACCATTACATGAACATGAAAAACCTGACCCTTGAGATTGCAGTGGTGCTGGCGTGCTACCTAGTCATGACCATGCCCGTGGCCTCGGCGACCACCATCAACATAAGGTTCAATGGCCAGCTCATGGAGAGCGTGGAGTACGAGCCCTCTAACATCGTAAACCAGCACATAACCTATGTAAGAGACCCCCACGACATAAACTGGGCCAATGTGAGGGTTGCCATAACACTCAACAGCGCAAGCCTCGCCCACATGATTAAGAGGGTCTACCTCTACAAGTGCGGCTCCCTCTCCCCTGTGGGCTGCATGCAGAAGACCCCGGAGGTCTTTGACACCTATGTTGACACCGAGATTGCCTGGGACGACATCGGCCAGCAGGTCGGCTCCTCGAGCTACCCTGAGGAGGGCAACCTCCTCTTCCTGGTAAAGCTTGAGGATTCCGACGGCCTGACCTCCTGGGTCGGCCTCTGGAACACCATAAGGAGGAACAGCCACAGGGAATTCCTCTTCTACAGGCATGAGCTCTCTGACTTGGATATCCATGCGAGCTCATCCAGGCTGGTTGGCCCCATAGCCTCCTATATCCAGAACTTCAATGTAATACCCTTTGGGTGGCTCACCAGGGTGGCCTTTGATGAGGCCCTGTCGATATCTGCAATAGGCGGTGACGACAGGGACCTTGACACCAGCCCGCCAGCCCTCCAGACCGCGGAGCCAGCCACCAATGAGATAACCGTCATCAACAAGGAGAATTATTTTGTCTTCCCCGAGACCGTGGGCGGGACAGCCTTCCCCATCACGCTTGAGCAGAACCCGGATTTCCAGTGCGGCGACGGGCAGTGCGAATCAAGCCTGGGCGAGAACGAGGAGACCTGCTGCTATGACTGCGGCTGCGAGCAGCCAGGCTACTACTGTGATGCCCCTTTCGACTCCCCCGGGGACGGGGCCTGCAGGGACGAAAGCCTGATAGGCCTCGATGTCGTGGGCACGCCCACCGCGGACATCTCTGACTGCTCCCAATCCTTTGAGGTGGGCGTAACAGCCGGGATAAGCAGCACCCCGGCAAGCATGGAGGAGGACCTCAGCGCAATAGTAACAGCAGATGGCAAGAACTACGGGGCCCAGTGCACAGAAAGCAGCCAGGGACGCTACCAATGCGTGTTCACCATGAGCCCCACCATCGAGTGTGGCTCGGTTGACAAGGCCATAGCCTCAAACGAGCTCAAGCTCACCATCAACTACAGGGACGGGTCCGAGAGGGTGACCAGGGACCTTACCGAGGGCTTTCCCACCATAAGCCTGAACTACGACTGCTCGTGCCCTGATGACGGGGATTACTGCGACACGGGGACCGAGACCTGCGAGCCCGAGGATTCCATAACCCTGAGCATAACAGAGCTCAACTCCTACCTAAGCCCTTATAACCCCGGCGACACAATAGACCTCACGGCCAAGATATCCAACCCGCCTACGGGAACGGTCCTGATGAGTGCCAGCGCGAACTTCACCCTGACCGGGGGCGATGTCTATCCCGGCTCGCCGGAGTGCACCGGACCGAACGAGGAGTATGAATATGAGTGCAAGATACAGTTCTCAATAACCGGATACAGCAAGGAGAGCGACTACAGATTCTATCCCAATTACCTGACGTTCGATATAACCTACAACGACGGCCCCGACGCCGCGACCAGGATACTCACCACCGAGTTCGGGCCCATAAGCATACCCAACCAGGACTGCGGCAACGGGGTGTGCGACGCGGACGAGACCACTGACACCTGCTGCCAGGACTGCGGCTGCGAGGAATCAAACTACTACTGCGACGTCTCCAGGGGGTGCTCGAGCCTTGACGGCATCACGCTCTCCACAACCACCTATCCCGTGGAGCTCGAAGACTGTACCGAAAGCCACGGGGTGGAGATCCAGGCCAGCATCGAAAACGCGCCCTACGGGGTTACCCTTGACTACACCAGCATAACCGTGGACAACCAGCCCGTATCCTGGGGATTCGACTGCACCTCGCAGGTGGGCGGGGTATTCAACTGCGACCTCGGGATACCCCCAATAGAGGGGTGCGAGCTTCCCTACTACACCCTGGGCCCGAACGGGCTGACCTTCACGATTTCCTTCCCCAACGGCGACGATGACCACAGCTCCCTCACCAAGGAGCTGAATGCCTCCTTTGACAGCATCCGCATCATCCCTGTCCCGCACATCGACGGCGAGTGCGAGGCCGAGCTGGGCGAGAACGGCATCACCGCCTGCCTGGACTGCCCCTGCGACGAGGATCCGGCCTTTGGGGGCGAATACTACTGCGACGCCAGCCTTTCCAACCCAGGGGGCACCTGCCTGCCCAAGAGCGACGTCGCCCTTGTGGTGGAGAGCCCCACCTCCCCTGTCACCTTTGACAGCTGCGAGAGATACAACAAGCTGAGCGTGCTCATGCACGTCAGGAACCAGCCCTCGGGCATGGATGCCGAGAATGTCTATGCCACGCTGGGCGGAGAGGCCGCGAGCTATGTCAGCTGCAGGGAATCCGCAGGCACCTACCTGGACAGCAACATCACGTTCAACTGCAGCATACGCATACCCCCGATAGACACCTGCACCCAGGACCAGACCTACAACCACGCCAACAACTCGATTTCCCTGATAATATCCTATGACAACGGCGAGCAGGGGACCGTCCTCCAGACACTCAACCACGACCTCCCGGATGTCTACATCCACCAGACCTACAAGAGCCTTCACGAGATAACCGAGAACGCCATGGAGCAGATGACAGAGGTTCTGGACAGAATCATGCAGATAACCGAGGACACCATGGACGTTGTCTATACGTGCATAGAACTCCAAATAGTGGCGTTTATAATGAACATCGGCCTGTCCATTGTCCTGGGATACGCGGCCGGCAAACCCGAAACCGCTGGAGGCGACTTCAACTGGAAGGACTTCGGTGAGGGGGTCCAGGCAGGCGGCAATATGGGCATGCAGTTTTCCAACATAATTGGCCAGATATGCGACGCTCTCGAGAAGATACAGCAGATAATGATAAAATACCAGGAGCTTCTGATGGAGAAGATAAAGATGGAGATGTGCCTGGCCATGATGCAGCATGCCATGGATGCAGGTGACTGCAAGGGCAACGAGCAGGGATGCTTCGACCAGATAATCGGCTGCCTGAGCAACCTGAACGACATGACCAATATAATGAATGATATTGATAAACTCACCGACGGAATCAACAAGGACTTTGTTGACGCAAGCAATTCCATAGTCAAAATAGGCGATGCCATTTCAGAGGGGCCATGGAGCGAAGGGGTCAGCGAAAAACAATTGTTTGGAATAAAACTTCAAGACACATTGAGCGACAACTGCATGGTCTGTGAATACAATGATTTCCTGAGGAAAGGCGAGAGTAATGAATGCCGCACCACAGACACGACCGGATATGTATCCATAGGACTCTCCACCAGCGACTGCAGCAAGGCCCGGGTTGTCTTGACTGTGAACGAGAAAGTAGTGCTTAAAGTGGATACAGGAGGAAAGGATGTAAGCACAACAAGGTCAGTCCCCAACCTTATGGGCGACCTTATTAAAGATCAACTAAGTGTAATACAACTCTATTGCACTGACGAGAACCCTGTTGAAGGTATCACAATAGATACAGATTCAAAATACAAGCCGATAGGTGCCCCCCTGAACATAACAAGGGGAGTCCCTGACAGTTCGAAGTGCAGTTGTACATATGGCGGCGCCACATTCGTGGGTGTGAACAAGATACCTTCTACAAAAGGAGGTGTCTCACCATCTCAAACCAGTACCGGATCGGTTTGTAACTGGGAAAGCAACACCGAGTTCTGGATGAAGATTGGTAGCTATTTAGGGAAATTCACTGTAGATGATGACTTTATTCCATATAATAACGGCAAGTGTGAAATACCGATAGGGCAAGATGTTATAATAAAAACAACAAACGACATCTATCGTCCAGGTAATGGCAATAATGAATACTGGTATGTAGAAGTTAAGACGCCAGAAAAGTTGAAGGATTGTGGCGACTCAACTACTGGCTATATGCTTGCATGCAAAGGGAGCAGCAGAAGATATGCTACTAGATGGGCAGAAAATCCATCCACCAGTGACATAAAAAAAAAGACTGATGGACCCGAAACCGAAGTATCTACCGTAATTAATGCCGTTGGTGTTGAAGAAAACGTCCCTGTTTTTGTTGATACAAGCACCGATGATACCCAACAGGCAATATGCACAATACCTGCTGGAACGATTATTGAAATCTATGGCCATTCATGTAAGGACGACGAGGGTGAGATAAAGAAACTCTGGATAAACTTTAATATAGATACAGAGGCCGAATCTGCAGGCTCAGCCAGTGACCCATGTGAAAAATATGGTCAAAACAACCGACTTAACAGCTACTGGGCGCCCATGTTCGACGTATGGGAATGCGACAAATGGTCCCTCCAGGAACTGCTAGAAATGTATGATGGCCTTGCCGGATATGCTTATTCTGGTGGGGAATCATCCGAGACCGGGAACCCTGGCGAGAGGATATCATTTGAGGACGGGGAGGATTCCAACTTCGTATATAAACTGATATGCAAACTTGCCAGAAAACTGTCAAATGACCCAGACAGTTTCAGCTACTACAGCGAACAGAGCCAGTATGACATAAAGGATTGGGAATGCACGGATGCTGTAGTATGCCATGCGCCGGCTATCTGCGGAGTGGGTTTCTTTTTATGCCCGTTAAAGGGCTTTGACTGGATTTATCCTGACGGGAAGAGCTATGGAACCCAAAAAATGGATAAACTTATCGATATGTGTGAGCTGAAACCCCACACCATGATGTTGTGCAAGGATGCAAAGATTCCCTGCGCTGACGATTATGGCTGCAATAATATATTTGAGGGCAGCGACAATAAATGCGTCGGTGATAACTGCGACTATCAAGAGGCTGACTTCTATTTCAAGTGCAGCGATGTCGCGGGAAGCCAATAACCAAGCAACATTTTATACAACCCCCGCCAATTATAGTATCGGGCAAACCTTTTTGGAATAATGTCCGATACAACTAGCGAAGGACAATCTCCAATTTGTTATGTCCTTTACTATATTTATCATGAGGCTCCTGCTGCTTGCCCTTGCGGCCCTGCTCCTCCTGCCCGCCCGGGCCACGACCGCGAGCCAGATTTCGTCTGTGGACAGGGCCTTTTCAGGGCCTGGATGGGTGTTACATTTATATATCAGTTGATATAAAAATATATCAGATGATAGGAAAAAATAGCATCTACAGGGTTCTGCAGGAGTTCTTTGACAGGCCTGGCCACAGCTTCCAGCTCAGGGAAATGTCCAGGAAATCTGGGATATCCTTTCCCTCAGTCAGGGAGCATGTGAGGGCCCTGGAGAAGGAGGGGTTTGTCGGGAAGGTCAAGGAGGGGGTATACGAGTCCTATCTCGCGAACACAGAGAGTGAAAGGTTCAGGCTCTACAAGACCATGGACATGGTTGTGAGGATTCACGAGTCAGGCCTTCTGAATGCCCTGGAGAGGGAGCTTTCCTATCCCACAGCCATTGTCCTCTTCGGCTCGTGTGCAGAGGGGACTGACACAGAGAGCAGCGATGCGGATATATTCATCCTGGCCACGGAGAAGGGAATAGACCTGAAGAAATTCGAGAATGCACTGAAAAGGGGAATCTCACTCCACTTCATGGACAGTGAGGGGTTCAGGAAAGCAAGGAAAAGCAGCCCGGAGCTTGTAAATAACATAGCCAATGGCATTGTTCTGTACGGTTATCTAAAGGTGTTGTGATGAAATGGGAGGAATGCCTGAAGGGGAAGGTAAGGAAGAGAAACCCGAACCCGGAGGAGGCAAGGGCATTGTTCAGGATGGCAGAGAAAAGGCAGAAATTCATAGGCTCGGTAAAGGACAGAAGGGAGTTCGCATCCCTTCTCGCAGAGGACTATTTGAGATAATCAAGGAGCTTGTCACAGCCCTCATGTCTCTTGACGGCTACAGGTGCTACAGCCACGAATGCCTCGTTGCCTTCCTTTCTGAATTCCACAGGGGGATATCAAAGCCGGAAAGGGGGCTCACAGACCAGTTAAGGAAGATAAGGAGTGACATAAACTACAGGGGTCTTGTCCTTGAATATGACTACATCGAAAGAAATGAGGAATCCATTCTGGATATAATAAGGAAACTGAAGGGAATAATTAAGGGGAGACTGGAATAGCATGAGGATTGCCTGCTTAATCGCTGCGATAGCATTGCTGCTCCTGCCGGCCCAGGCCATGGCCGCGAGCCAGATTTCGCCAAGGGACGGCCTCTGGCTATCCCTGCCCCCGGACATGGTGAAGTGCATTATCATCAGGCTGCCCCAGGATGCCGGCCTCTCGGGAACAAGGAACTACATATTCTCAATGAGGGTAACACCCAGCCCCCAGGAGACCTGGGCTGACTTCTCTGAGCAGTTGGTGAGGGAGGTGCACAAGAACAATACAGTGGATTTGCCCGTGTGCTTTGACAAGCATGCTGACAAGCCCATGGGGAACTGCTCTGTCCCCTACACCATATCGGTCTCAGAGGAATATACCGGGGCCCTCAAGGAGTGGCACGGGGGGATATGCGTCTCTGAGTATGCTGATGTTGACATCGTCAGCCCGGGGGAGATGCCGACCTCCGGGGAGGAGGTGAAGGAAATCCTGAACGACAATACAGACATATTCTCGGCCTGGCTTGATGAGAAGGAGCAGTATGCCAGGCCGGGGGGGAGCGCGGTCTTCAACCTCTCTGTGGAGTCCTATGCTGAGCTGGACATCACCGTCATGACCCAGAGCGAGCTGGAGGTGAGCCCGGGCCAGGCAAGCCTCCAGACAGGCCAGGGGAGCCCCCACCAGTACCAGGCCTTTGGGCTGACTGCCCCCTCCCAGGAGGGAACGTATACCCTCACCTTGAGTGTGAGCCCTGAAACCTGCCAGGGGAAATCATACTGCACCAAGTTCCTTGAGGGAACACTGATAGTGAGCGAGGATGACCCTCCAGAGAAGACGGGCTTCGAGGTCGTCCTCAGGCCAGAGAACATTGACATCAAGGAACCCGAGGGGGTAATCATGACGCTCTCCATCATAAACAACGAGGGTGAAGCCAGGGCATTCACCTCCTCGATAAACATAGAACCCGGTGACGGGAGCAGCGGATTCACGGGCGAGACGGTTGATGTGGGCGCCTATGACTCGCACAGCAGGGTCTTTGTCGTGACCCCGGGAAGCGCCTCCACGCTCTATGAAATCACGGCAAGGGCAGAGTCCCAGGGTCTGGTATCCTCCGCGACCTCCTTCATAACCATAGACGAGATGCTTACGGATGCCCTCAGGCAGGCCGAGGGCCTGGGCTCGGATGCCCAGGAAGATGTGAACTCCTGGATAGATAGCCACGCTAACTCTGAATACGGCTCTGACCTCCAGGAGTACGGCAGCCTCAGGGACACCCTGGCTGAGGCCAGCGCCAGACAGGGCCAGGTCCCTGCAAATGGCAGCGCCCCCGCCAATGACAGTCAGGGCCAGACAGATGGCCATGAGAACCCCCCCGACATGACATGGTTGGTGATAGTTATTGTTATTGCAGTTGGTGTTGTGGCCGCATTCGTGCTTCTCATGAAGAGGGGCTCTGGTGGCGATGAAGGGTCAGGAGAAACAGAATATTACTGAAGGAATCCCTTGAAGGGGCTCAGTAGAACTCCTCTTCATTGAAGATGTCCTCTTCCTTCTTGGATTCCTCCTTAAACTCCTCATCTTCAGGAGACTTCTTTTTTCTCTTGAGGAACCACCAGGCCCCGAGGCCGCCGACCGCTGCCAGTGCCACTATCAGGCCTATAAGAAGGAAGTCTATCTCCACGGGTTCTGGTTCAGGAGGAAGGCATTTATTATTCACACAGCTATAGTCGTCACCATAGATATCACAATCCAGGTAGCTGCAGCACTCATACCCCGTGGTTTCTATGCAGACCCCGCTGCAGCATATCCCGAGCGAGCATGTGGCCAGGTCACTCTGGCCCGAGCACTCCCCTGCCTCGGCGCAGCAGATATAGGACAATCCGCCCGAGATGCAGGTTCCTGTCTCATCCTGGCCCCCGGGGCATGAAAGGGAGCCGTCTGTCATGCAGGTCCCTGCGGTGCATGACCTGTCTGTTGGGGTGCCGGAAACGCACCTGTAGCCTGCCGAGCATGTCTGACCGGACGGGCAGTCGGTGCTTGCGCAGCACTCGGCCATCTTCTGGCAGACCTTTGAGCAGCATATGCCTCCCAGGCAGTCTGCGCCGTCAGCGAGCTGGCCGCAGTCCGTCATCCCGCCGCTGGTGTAGCTTATCCTCATCTTCACTGGGATTTCCCCAATAACAGTTCCTGCCTGCGACTTTATCTCAGCCACGGTGTTGATGTCCAGGCTGGAGGATATGCTGTGGAGCTCTATGCTGTAGTACATGGTCTGGTAGGGCTCTATTGTGGAATTGGGGATTGTGATTGTGACGTATTTGCTTATGTCTGTGGAAAGCGATATGCTCACCCCCTCAAATGTCTGGTTCAGGGTGTTGATTATCCTCTTGTTCTGGGGCAGGCTGGGCTGTGAGCCTGCTTCGACAAGGACCTCAATGTCAACGGGGTCGGCCTGGAGGACCCCATCATGGCCGCCGTTCCCCCCGCCAGCCATATCGACCCTTTCCATGCCGCCCCCGAAGTCATCCAATGTCTCGGCCTTGAATGCTATGTAGTAGATGCCGGGGTCAAGCTCCACACTTCCGTTGTAGTAGGGGGTTCCTGTTATCCTGGTTAGTGAAAGATATCCCGAGGTCTTGGGGTTGAAACTACTGTCAAAGACACTGTAGCTTACGGAATCAGCAATAGCAGGGGTGGTATATGCCAGAATCTTCACGCTGTCTGTATCAAAGTCTGTTGTCAGGTCAGGGATTATCTTTAGGCCCCCTATATCGACCTCTATTGTGGTGTTGCCCTGATCGCCCTCGCTGTCAAAGGTGAATAAATCCACATCATATGGGAATCCCAGTAACTCGCTGGAAATCCTGAACGGGGAGGGGCCGCACGTGCTCTGGTAGTCAGTGTCAGAGAAGTAGCACATATAACTCCCGTCAATGTAAGGTAAATGCCCATTGTATACAGGATCGCCCCATACAGTCCAGCTCACCCTGACAGAGCCCTCCACATCGCCCGGGTCGGCAATCATGACAAAGCTTGACTCCGCAGAGAGTTGGTCAGGTATGAATGTCACCTGGGGCTCTGGTAGTTGGGCCAGGGCCGGGAGGGCCATCAGGGCCAGGGCTGAAATGAAGAACATGCCATAAATAAGGGCCCTTCTAGCAACCATTCTGGGCGGGACATCCATATTATAATTATTGCAGCGGCCGATATATAAAACATGTGAGCTAACCACAACAGGTCGAGGGGCTTCTTGCTACGAAACATATAAAAACAGTGCCCACATAATTAATTGGTGATTCTATGGTAAGCTTTGACGAGTTCAAGAAGCTAGACATGAAGATTGGCGAAATCCTGTCCGTGGAGCACGTCCCCAATGCTGACAAGCTCTATGTGCTCCAGGTCGACCTCGGGGGAAAGCAGATACAGCTCGTGGCAGGACTCAAGCAGCTCTACAAGGAAGAGGAGCTCAAGGGCAAGAGGATTGTCGTTGTGACCAACCTCGACCCGGCCACCATCAGGGGCGTCAAATCAGAGGGCATGCTCTTGGCCGCGGCGGACGGGAATGACGTGAGCCTCCTCACCGTGGACAGGCCAATCAGGGTTGGCTCAGGGGTTATGTGAGTTCTCTTCCGGGGATGAGCATGAAGGACAAGTCCGGTAAGTCAGGTGTCCAGAGGCCCCTTCCCACAGACAGGGTCATGGTCTATGCTGACTCTAGGGAGGCCCCCTCCCGGGTGAACAGCTACATCGAGGAGCTGGGGGCCCTGGTGTACCTCAAGCAGCTCAAGGTCGGGGACTACATCGCCTCTGACAGGGTTGGCATAGAAAGGAAGACCATACCCGATTTCCTGGGCTCTGTCATGAACCAGAGGCTCTTCAAGCAGCTCGGGGAGCTCGCCGATACTTTTGAGAACCCTGTCCTGATTCTGGAGGGCAACCCGGAGCTTATCTGGCACGAGAGCGGCATGCACCCCAATGCGATAAGGGGGGCCCTGGCCAGCATCACAGTGGACCACAGGGTTCCCATAATCTGGACCCGCAACAGCAGGGAAACAGCCGCCCAGATACACTGGATTGCCTACAGGGAGCAGAAGAAGTTGGATAAGGGGGTCTCCATAAGGGGTGAGAAGCGCGCCATGGAGAGGGCCCGCCACCAGGAGTTCATCGTGGCCGGCCTCCCCGCTGTGAACTCCACCCTGAGCAGGCGGCTCTTGGAGAGTTTCGGCTCGGTCCGCAAGGTCTTCATGGCCAAGCCCGAGAGGCTCATGAAGGTGGAAAAGATTGGCGAGAAGAAGGCCAAGACAATCTGGGAGCTCATAAACTGCGATTATGAGAAGGAGTCATAACTATTCGGAGTCATATAATATCTGATATAACTCTATAGCCTTGAGACAACCCTTCCCATCTCCACACTTGTAAAAATGCATTATTTCATCCTTCAACTCCGTCTCTGATACAATTGCTCTCATTGCACCCTTTAGAGTTTCACTTTGTACACCGGGGGGGTTGTATTTCATTATGCCACCGCCTTTATTATCACCTATATTGTAGTGAGTAGTTACTACAGGGATTATAAAGCTTTCGCTAGCCCTTTCTGCCCCTGAGGCAGGCCTCAAGGAAGCCCCTGAAAACAGGGTTGGGGTTTAACGGTCTGGAGGTATACTCCCCGTGATATTGCGTGGCCAAAAAGAATCTCTTTCCAGGCAACTCAAGAATCTGCATGATTCTCTTCTGGGGAGCCATGCCCGAGAAGACCATACCGTGCTTCTCAAGTATGCCTATGTATTTCGGATTGCAGTTCCATCTGTGCCTGAAGCGCTCCCTCACCATGGCCTTTCCATAGAGCCTGTGCGCAAGGGTCCCTGGCTTTATTGCCATGTCAAAGCCGCCGAGGCGCATGGTTCCCCCAAGGCCCTTTATCTCCTCCTGCTCGGGCAGTATGCATATAACAGGGTTTTTTGTGCCTGGTTCTATCTCAGTCGAGCTGGCGTCTTTCAGCCCGCACACGTTCCTGGCGAACTCCAGGACAGCCATCTGGAAGCCGTAGCAGAGCCCAAGGTAGGGAATGTCATGCTCCCTGGCATACCTTACGCATTCTATCTTCCCCTCGGTCCCCCTGGCGCCGAACCCCCCGGGGACAATCACACCATCAAGACCTGACATGGCCTCCCTGACGTTGCCTGGGCTGACCTTGGTGGTCTCTATCCATTTAACCTTCACCCTGGCCCCGACATAGGGCGAGGTATGCTCAAGGGCCTTGAGTATGGACATGTAGGAATCATGAACGGTTGTATATTTCCCTGTGATGCCTACAACGAGCTCCTTCCTGGCAGAGTTTATCCTGTCGACAAGGGCATTCCATTCCCTGAACTCCCTGGAGGTCTTTTTGCTCCTCAGGCCCAGTATCTTCATGACAGCCCGGTCCACCCCCTTCTCCTTCAGGAATAGCGGCAGCTTGTGTATGTCATCCACATCAAGGCTGCCTATAACCCTCTCAAGCGGGACATTGGAGTAAATGCTTATCTTCTCCCTGACCTTTTCCTGAACAGGACCCTCAGCCCTGCATACCACTATGGATGGCTGTATTCCCATTCCCATCAGGGCCTTGAGGCCCAGCTGGGCTGCCTTGCTCTTCTGCTCACCCAGGGAACCGGGTTCAAGTATATAGACTACACTAACAAAGCAGACATTCCCCGGACCCTCCTCATATGCCAGTTCCCTCATGGCCTCAAGGAAGTACGAGTTCTCGATGTCCCCGACTGTCCCACCGACCTCAACCAGGACGACATCCGCCTTGGTATCAGCAGCCAGGTTCCTGAGAAACCCCTTTATCTCCCCTGTCACATGTGGTATGAACTGAACGTCCCTTCCAAGGTATTTGCCTGCACGTTCCTTGTCTATGATGGTCTTGAATATCTTGCCCGCGGTTATGTAGTTGGTTTTGGAGAGGTCCTGGTTGAGCATCCTCTCATATGTCCCAAGGTCCAGGTCACATTCAGTCCCGTCATCCAGAACAAAGACCTCACCGTGCCTGTATGGGTTCAGGGTTCCGGCATCGAAATTGAGGTAACCGTCAAACTTCACAGGGGATACCCTCAGGCCATGGAATATCTTGAGAACATTGCCGATGCATGAGGAGAATGTCCCCTTTCCCACCCCTGATATAACCGAGCCGGTTATGACAATGTATTTGGTTTTTCCAGGGACATAACCCTTCGGTAGTTGGGTGTAGAACTCGTGCTCATCTGACTTACTTGACAGCGATTCCAAGACCCTGGCAGCTTTGGGCATAGTATATTATGCGCCTAATGTATAAAAAGATTTCCAGGCCTACCTTTCATGGGGGTCCCTGACCTTGCTTATGGCCTTGGCGGGGCAGACCTCCATGCAGACCATACAGCCCTTGCAGACCTGGGGGTTCCAGACAGGCTTGCCCTTCCACTCTATTGCAGAGTCAGGGCAGTAGAGCCAGCAACGCCTGCATTTCACGCACTTGCTGTAGTCCCAGACAGGCATGAACACCCGCCAGGCCCCTGTAAACCTCCTGCTGGAGTTGCCGGGCTCCCTGACGTGCGGGACGCCCTTCACCCGGTCATACCTAAGCCTGCTTTCCTCGAGCATGCCTCTCCTTATCAAAGATATCAAGGTTCTTCTTGGTGTCTATGATGAAGTTGCCTGATATGATATTCCTGCCTATTATTACAGGAAACGTCATGTGTTCCCTGTCCTGAATGTTGACCAGGGCATCAAAAATCCTGCCATGAATCCTTATCCTGGCCTCCACAACAGGCCTCCTTACCTGGCCCTTGAGGGAGGGGTTGCTTATCTTGGCGGTCTTTACTATGGGACCCAGCTTTGCCCGGGCAGCGAGCCTGACGTCTATGGAGGTCATCCTGGCCCCACTGTCAAAGACAGCCAGGGTCTTGATACTCTCCCTGCCCGTAACCTCGACCTCCTCCACAATCCCCACAAGCTTCTTGCCTGACATCTCGTATCCCGGCATGGAAACCACCCATCATCACGCTTTATATATTGTCATGCAGTTAGTTAAATATGAGCCAGGACAGGGGCTATGTCGAGCACAGCCTGATAAAGCCAGGCACCATGGAGGCCAGGGAATACCAGGAAGCCATACTCAGGAAGGCCCTCAAGAAGAACACCCTATGCGTCCTGCCCACGGGCCTGGGAAAGACCAACATAGCTGTTCTCCTGGCAGCCCACATCCTGGAGAGGTTCCCGGATTCCAGGGCAATCGTCCTTGCCCCCACAAGGCCCTTGGTGAACCAGCACTACAGGACCTTTATGAAATACATAAACCTCGAGGACGTTGAGCTTTCTGTGGTCATGGGGACCATGAAGCCCCCCGAGAGGAAGAGGGTCTACCAGGACAGGATAGTCAGGATAATCTTTGCGACACCCCAGACCGTCAAGAACGATTTGAGTCATGACCTCCTGGAGTTCGGGAACTTCTCCCTCCTTGTCATAGACGAGACCCACCACTCAGTGGGCCTGTATGCATACCCCTATGTGGCCAGGAAATATATGGAGCAGGCGCGCAACCAGCGAATCCTGGGCCTCACCGCGTCCCCGGGCAGCGACCTCGCCAAGATAAGGGAGGTCATGAAGAACACCGGCCTCGAGGCAGTGGAGATAAGGACAGAGGAGGAGCAGGATGTCTCTCCCTATGTCATGGACAGGGAGACGAGATGGATTCATGTGGATCTCCCGGAGAGGTTCAGGAAGATAGGCAGCCTGATAACAGGGGTATTCAACCAGAAGGTTGGTAGCCTCAGGAAGATGGGATACCTTGGGGGCAGATATGTCTCAAGGAAGCAGCTCCTTGAGCTCCAGGGCAGGCTCGCTGTGGGGATAAAGCAGGGCCACACCCAGGGCACAGGCAAGAAGGCCTTTATCGGGATGTTCCTGGCCAGCCAGGCCATCAAGCTCGAGCACGCCCTTACCCTACTCGAGACCCAAGGCATCGGGGTTCTGGAGGCTTACTGGAAGAGGGTCAGGACAGGCATGAGCAAGGCAGACAAGGCCCTGACAAACAACAGGGAGATATCCGATGCCATGTTCCTTACCCATGAACTTCATGGGGAGGGCGCCAGGCACCCCAAGGTGGCAAGGCTCCTGGCCATTGTCAGCCAGCGGTTCAGGGAGAGCCCCGGGAGCAGGATAATAGTCTTTGCCAACTACAGGGAGTCCGTCAGGGAGATTGTTTCATCCCTTGAACAGGTCCAGGGCGCCAGGCCTGTTGAGTTTGTCGGGCAGCGGGAGGGCATGACCCAGAAGGAGCAGGCCAGGCGGCTGGGGGAATTCTCCAGGGGTCTCCACAATGTACTCGTAGCCACCTCAATCGGTGAGGAGGGCCTGGACATCCCTGCCATGGACCTCGCCGTGTTCTATGAGCCCGTTCCCTCGGGCATCCGCTCGATACAGCGCCGCGGCCGTGTGGGCCGGCAGGTTACAGGTAAGGTGATATTCCTCATAACCAGGGGAACAAGGGACGAGGCCTACTACTGGACTGCCCACCACAAGGAGAGGAGCATGAAGAAGGCCCTCTATGGCATGAGAATGGGAGACACCGGCCTCGGTGACTTTGCCTGACGGGTTTATAAGCCTTTGGGTTACCTTTATAAGGAAGCTATGCAATTTCTTGGTTAATTAGCCACCCTGCAATAGTAACTCTAAAGGATACATCCAGCCACCGAAATCTTTATAAAGGGTTAATGGTGTATATATATTATTGCCCTTTTTGGGTGTCACTGAAAGATGGTAACAATTGGTGATTTATGCTCGAGGAAGACGGCCGCCGGGAGAAGAAGGGCATCCCGAAATGCCCGGAGTGTGGCTCCACCCATATCAGGTATGACCACACAAGGGGGGAGTCTGTCTGTGAAAACTGCGGTGCTGTTCTCAAGGAATCCATGATAGACTTCAGCCAGGAGTGGCGCGCCTTTGACGAGGACCAGAGGTCCAAGAGGGTGAGGACAGGGGCCGCCCTGACACCGACAAAGCACGACGAGGGCATCACCACCGAGATTGGAAAGGGTCGTGGGGAACTCTTCAAGGTATCCAGCAGAAAGAGGGCCCAGTACTACAGGCTCACCAAGTGGCACAAGAGGCTCATAAAGTCCAAGGACAGGAACCTCTCCTTTGCATTCTCAGAGCTCCAGAGGCTTATCTCCTATCTTCACCTCTCCCGCGCTGTCCACGAAAGGGTGGCAAAGCTCTACCAGCACGCGGTGAACAGGGGGCTGGTGAGGGGGAGGTCCACTGAAAGCATAATCGCAGCCCTACTCTACACAACCTGCAGGGAGGAGGGGGCACCCAGGACCCTGGACGAGATATCCAAGGCATCCGGGATAAACAGGAGAGACATAGGCAAGACCTACCGCTACATCTCCAGGAAGCTCGGGATAAGGATTCTTCCTGCAAAGGCCCAGGACTACGTGCCCAGGTTCGGAAGCCTGCTCGGGCTCTCCGAGAGGGTCCAGGTCAGGGCAGTGGATGTCCTGGATGAGGCAACCAAGTGTGACGTGACCTCTGGAAAGGGCCCCATAGGCGTGGCAGCGGCCGCCCTCTACATATCGGCTGTTCTCGAGGGCGAGAAGAAGACCCAGAGGGAGGTTGCAGACGCCATAGGCGTCACAGAGGTGACCATCAGGAACCGCTACAAGGAGATGGTCGAGACCCTCGGCATCAAGGAAGAGGTCGAGGAAAAGGTCAAGGAAGATGAGGAAGAGGGCAGGTAGCCCCCAAACCTTCTAATGATTTAAGCCCTAACAGGTTACTGGCTAGACCATGGTGGTTTCATGGAATCCTCTCCATATATAAGATCTCTCAGTGAAATATCACCAGACGGGGATATATACCTAGGTAGGATTGCAGAGGGACTCAGAGAATGTGGAATCAATGAACTCAGATTTTCGCTAGCTAGACTAAAAAACGGTAATTTAACATACAGATATGTAATAGCGGAAGGCGTTAAGCAAGGTGATGAACCTGCAGGATACAGCTCAGAAATAACAGACAGAGGAGGAATTAAAATCCCCCCCGAAGTTCTTAAAAAAGTCACATTGGGACATGAAAAGTATGTGATATTGATGTGTAATCAAGACGGCTCTGATTTTTCTATAATGGGTGAATTGGGTTTTCAAACGTTTTATAGGAGTTATGAACTCAGAAACTATCCTGAAGAATTGAGAGAAAGAGAATTCTAAGTTTTTTAAGCCCCCTGAGGCATATATTAAGTAATGGCCAGGCTTTCTGATTTGAACAAGAAGGAGAGGGAGATAAGGGGCAGCATGAGCCGCCTCAGAAGGCAGTTCAGGGATAAGAAGATATCCAAGAAGGACTTTGACAAGGCCTTTGGCGCCAGCAACACCGAGCTCGAGAAGATATCCAATGAGAAGGACAGGCTGATTGGAGAGGCACTTCCCCCCATGCCCCCGCCACCCATGCCGCTGAGGGGGAAGGAGGGCCCGGGCCTTGATTCCATAAAAAGGAGCATCCTTGGAAGGGGAGACAAGGGACCCGGCATCCCCGAACCAGCAGGCAAGCCCGCCGGGAGGAAAGGTGAGGAACCCTTCATGCCACCGCTTATTACGAAGCTCAAAACACTCAGGGGCGTGAAGACCAGGGCCGTGGCCAGGGGGAAAGCCAAACCCCCGGCAGCCAGGGGGAGAATCAGGGATGTCCATATCATCAGGGAAACGATAAAGGAGGTCCCCGTCATCAAGGAGAAAATCAGGGAGGTCAAGGTCCCCGTCATCAAGGAGGTCCCCGTAATCAAGACAGTCAAGGTCCCCGTAATCAAGGAGAAAATAAAGGAGGTCCCTGTCATCAAGAAGGTTACTGTAATAAAAAAGGTCCCCGTAATCAGGGAGGTCAAGGTCCCCGTCATCAAGGAGGTCCCCGTAATCAAGACAGTCAAGGTCCCCGCAGGTGACCCGGATATGGCAAGGAAGATAGAGAGCAGCTTCAAGGAGATAAACAACATAAAGCTGGATGTTGCCAGGCAGGGCCAGGAGCTTTCCCAGATATCCAGAGAGATAGGTGATATCAAGCAGCACCTCAAGAACCTCGATGACATGAAGTCAGAGCTCAGGTCCCTTGGGGCGAGGACAGAAAAGACAGACTTTCAGGGCCTCACCCAGGAGATATACAGCCAGTTTGAGAAGATGAACAGCAGCATAAGGGAGTCTGAGAAGAGGACAGATGACCTGGCGGAGAGTTTTAATGTTGAGGTAAAGACGCTCAAGGAGAAGATGGGAGAGGCCACCCAGGCCAAGGAGCGTGTCGATGGCCTTGACATCTCCAACATAAGGAGGGACATGGAGTCCCTCAAGCAGAAGAGCCAGTATATCGAGCAGCACCTCGACAAGTTTGATGTGGAGCCAATAGTGGAGATGATAAGGGAGGTTGAGAACAAGGTCAACAACCTCAGGGCCTCCTCTGCGCTTATTATAGAGTAGCACGGCCCTTAAGGAGCCACCATGAAAGCCATAAAGACCATAATGGATGTTCCGATAGAGGAGCTTGTTGCAGGCGGGGCACCACTCTGTTCAGGGTGCCCGGCCGCCCTGGGACTCAAGCTCGCCCTCAAGGCCTTGGGAAGGCGCACCATAGTAATAAACGCCTCGGGCTGCATGACCCTTTTCACTACCTTTCCGCACATGCCCACGAGGGTCCCCTGGCTCCATGTGGCAATTGAGAACGCTGCAGCAGTTGCAACAGGCATAAGGGCTGCTCTTGAGCAGTTGGGAAGGAACAGGGGTGTGAACATCCTGTGCTTTGCAGGTGACGGGGCAACCTATGACATAGGGTTCCAGGCCCTTTCAGGGGCAGTGGCAAGGCGGGACGATTTTATCTTTGTCTGCCTCCCAAGAAATGAAGAGATAATTCTAGGAAATGGTGAAGTCGTTAAGATAGGAGAGTATATTGAAAAAGAAATAAAAGACTTTGATAATACACATACCATAGAATCGAACAATCAGTTACTAAATATAAAAAACAAAATAAATGAATCTCTAGTCTCCGTTCCTGTCAATGGTTCTGTTATATCATGGAACGGAAACATCTTTAAACCCAGCAATATTGTGGCTGCACAAAGAATTGAGTCGCCAGCCCACCTCATAAAGATAACTACCAGATCTGGTTCAACATTATCACTTACACCTGAACATAATGTTCTTGTTGATTCTCTTGGGGGTTTTGTTTGGAGAAGAGCAGATGAATTAAATGAAGAAGATCGGTTAATAAGCCCGAGAAGAATAAACATTAACAACGATATATGCACTGACATTATTGGTTTTATTTCCGATGATATAAATGCAATACTTCCCCGCGAATTTAAAGAAACCATCAAAGAGAGAATTAGGGACAGCTTTGGTTCAGTCAGAAATGGTTGCAAAGAACTATCAATCCCTGAACACAGAATAATTAAATATGCTTTACCTGTGCCACTTGGAATTCTGAGAAAACTAATGGAATACGGATTAGTTAATAGAGAAGAGTTTGCTTCAATTGATAAATTCAATACGAAAGGAGCAGCATGCACAAGGATTGAACAAAAAGAGATATCTAATAAACATTTCTATCTCCTCGGTCTTATTGCATCAGATGGTTATATCAAAAAGAGGTATGGAATAGCCTTTACAAACACGGAGAAAAGACTTATTGAAAAATTCAAGAGGATATACAAGGAACTATTCCCAGAAAATAATGTAACAGAGATAAAGATTGATAATGTATATCATGTTCATGTTTCTAATCCCATTCTTCATGAAATAGCATCATATCTGAACATAAAGGAAGATCCTTGCGGGGTAGTCAGATTCAAAGAAGATCATATATCAAACTATATGAGAGGGGTATTTGATGGAGACGGATGTGCTGCTCTGAGCAAAGTGAATAACACGACTATTCCTCTATTGATAATCACTACTGTTAAAGAAACTCTTGCCAAAAGATATAAGCTACTCCTACAAAGGATTGGAATTGCATCTTCTTTAATCAAAAGAAAAAACAGATATGATATTCATATTTCCTCCAGGCTTGATGTACAAAGATTCATTAGGCTTGTGGGAAGCTGTCATCCTAAAAAGAAACACAGAATGAATAAAATGTCTATTATAATGGATGATCTAGAAGAGAAAGGGAAACACTTCTCGCTTGCTCCAATGATAACTGGTAAGATACTTAAGGGGTTGTGTCAGGCAAACGGAATACCTGTTAAGAGTATTGATACCAACCTTTTTAATATTGCAAACTGTGGGTGTGGAATATCAAAGACAAAAACCAAGAGATTGCTTTCAAAACTGGAAAAGCATGGAATATATTCGAACATCTTAAAAAAAGCCATAAGTGACGAATTTCATATCGATCCTGTTAAGAATATTGAGAAAATAGAGTCAAAGCACAAATACGTTTATGATATCACAGTCAAGGGAACCCACAATTTTGTTCCTGAAGGGCATTTTGTTATATCAAACTGCTACAACAATCACTCCTTCTCCAATACAGGGGTTCAGATGAGTTCGGCAACCCCCTACGGGGCCTACACCACTACGACCCCCCTGAGCAGGGCCGGCTCTGCCAACATCCTCATGAGGAAGCCCATGGCCAAGATAATAGCGGCACACGGGGCCCCCTATGTTGCCCAGGCCTGTGTCTCCGATGCCCTGGATTACATGAGGAAGCTCCAGAAGGCGGCCTCGATTCCCGGGCCCAAGTTCATAGACCTCCTTGCCCCATGTCCCACTGGATGGGGATTTGATTCTTCCAAGACCATCGAGGTTGGCGACCTCGCTATCAGGACAGGGGCCTGGCCCCTCTACGAGATTGAGCGCGGCAAATTCACCCTGAACTACAAACCAGCTAAGCTCCTCCCTGTGAGGGAATACCTCAAGGCCCAGAGAAGGTTCAGGGGAATCTCTGACAGGGTTGTCAGGGACATCCAAGGATTCATAGACAGTCAATGGAAGCTCCTCCTCCAGGGCAAATACTGGGAGGCTCAGGAGTACTGATGTTTTTATTTTCTACAGATTAAGAGTTACTTACCTTAGAGAACTCTGGTGATGTTCTGGTGAATGTAACTGAACACATAGTCCATGAGAAAGCCCTGGTTCTTTCATTTGCTTTATCTATCCTGCTCCTGTCATACATACCCTTGACATCTCACATTGCATATTATAACACCCCATTATACATTTTATTCTCTATTAATTACCTTCTCTGTTTTCGGGATTCTTCTTTTCGCAAACCTTAAGGAAGTCTCATGGCCATTCAGAAAGGTAAGCAGGACGTCATGGATTATGTTGCTTCTTATCTTGGTAGTGGTCTTTTATCTATACCTAAGTTCAGGATATTGTGCCTCCCACGACAGAATGCTGTGGGAGTATGCCTTCTCAGCAGACGGGATGTTGAGGGGGCATGTTGATTTAATGCATCCAAAGGGCTATTCCTTCATTCTATTAATGCTATTCTCTGTTTTCGGTGAGAACTGCTCAGGCATATTAATCCTGTCAGCCTTAATACCCTCATTAACCACTATTGTGGTCTTTCTGATAACCTACTACATATTCAGAAGGGAGGAAGCGGCTGTTTTAGATTTTCTGGGAAAGATTAGCTTCTTTTTATCTATCATCCTCTCCCTGAGTTCGTCGAATTTCCCTCCCATGTCACCCCTGATTCCGCTTATGGGCGGGATAAATATATCTTCTCCGAGTGTAAGGCTCCCTTCATAGAGCATCCTGATGGGTTCTTCAATTGCTGTGTAAGTTGCATCCTTTAGTTGCTTGGGGGTTATCCCCCCTGTTATTTCCCTACAATCATGCGATTTTGCCCACCTCTCTATGCTGCATTCCTGGAATTCCCTGAAATCGCCCATGAATTCTTCTGGAGATTTCCATACCTTCGTTATTTTTTCTCCCAGCATGCAGACAGTGTCCCGGGATATGTTCTTGGCCATTCCATGTATCTCCTCGAGTATCTTTGCATGAGATTTGTTCTCGGCCAGGGGCTTGTCATCATTTTTACCGAGATTGCTCTGCAAAAGAAGCTTCCCAGGGGTCTGGGCAAGAGTCAGCATCTCCACTGACCACTTCTTTGGAATTGACAGCGACCAGAAATATTCCTGGTCTATTGCAACCTCTCCGGAATATGGATAAATTATTGGTTTTCCAGTTGGAATAACGTTCTTGTAAATGAGCATATGTATTAATGGCACGCCATGCCCGGCGTCTACTCTTCCTCCGAGTTTTTCCAGATGGGTTCTCTTAAAGCAGCTCTTGAGAAGTTTAAATGGGGAACCCTTATAAATAAGCGGAGCACCGAGCTGGAAGGGGTCCTTATAGTTTACCTGCTTGTTGTCTGCATCAAAATAAGCGATAACAGTGCCTCTTTCGTTCTCAATGTCTGAGGCTGCAAGGGAACTTAAAGCCATGTTGAGCCCCTTGCCAACGAGCGGCTCTTCCCTATCATCCCTGCTCATCTTTAGGTAGCCCCCCAGATAATCATATACCATTCTGCTCATCTCTCTGTCAAATCGCAGGTGATATATCTCAGGTATAAGGTCTATAATCTTGGAAAGGTCGTCATATATAGAGTCGCTGACTTCCCTCAGCATCTTTTCATCGCTGTAGGCAGTTCTGGAAGGTGACTGGTCACTTAGTATTATCTGGCTGACCCTGAACTTCTCCTTATTTATGCCCTCAAGGAATTTTACAAAGACATTGCTTCTTGCTAGCTTATCTGTTGTATAGAGTAGTGCGCCTTTGCTCTCTTTCCTGTTGGGTATGACGATGACCAGATCCTTGTACTGATCCGGATATCCCCTTTCATCAAGGAAATGCCTAGTGGATGACATCGAGTCTTGTATATCAGCCAACTCATAATGAAAGAGGTTCTCTTCTGTGTACTCCCGAATATCCATGATTAAGATTTTCAGGGAAAACAATTTAAGCCTTCCCTTAAAAGTTTTTCCTCCAATATCTGATTGGAGGGGTTTTCGTGATAACTAGGGTGAGGCTCAGGAACTGGAAGTCCCATCTTGAATCAGAGTTCGAGTTCTCTAAGGGAGTCAATGCGATAATAGGGATAATGGGTTCAGGGAAGACCAGCATAATGCAGGCCATATCCTTTGGCCTGTTCGGGACCTTCCCCGCGCTCCAGACCAGGAGAGCCGGGCTTGATGACCTGATAATGAAGAGGCCCCAGGTCATGGACATGGCCGAGGTCTCCCTGGAGTTCTCCCTGGGGGAGAAGGCCTACTCGGTCATGAGGGCCATCCAGAGGGGGAAGGGGACTGTCAAGGCCGAGCTCAGGGAGGGTGGAAGGCTTGTGGAGGCCACTGTCCAGGGGGTGACAAGGGAGGTTTCAAGGATTCTGGACATGGACTACGAGCTCTTTTCCAGGGCTGTTTATTCAGAGCAGAATGCGATTGATTACTTCCTCAGGATTCCCAGGGGCCAGAGGATGGAGCACATAGACAGGATGCTCAGGCTGGACAGGTTCGAGCGTGCAAGGGAGGGGGCGGTCTCCCTGGCCAACAGGCTCAGACAAGGAAGGGAGGAGAAGCTCAGGATGCTGGCCGAGCTCAGGAAGGAGGGGCTGCCTGGAAGGATTTCCAGGTTGAGGAAGGAGCTCGAGGGCCTCCAGGATGATGCGGGGAGGCTGGAGAAGAGGGCCCGGAAGGCAAGGGAAGAGGTGGCCGAAATTGAGGAGAGGGTCTCGGGTTCTGAGGAGTTCCAGGCCGAGCTCAATGAGGTCAGGAGGGGCCTTGAGGGTGTGGAGGCCGGAATCGGACAGATAGATGAGAGTATAAGGGAGAAGTCCGGGCTGCCGGAAGGGACTGACCTGGAGTCGCTGGTGAGCAGGGCAGAGTCAGCAGAGAAGGAGGTCCGGGGGCTTGAGAAGGAAATCGGGACTGCAAGGAAGGGTATGGAGCGGGACCGGGAGAGGGTGGCCTCCCTGAACACAGAGATAAAGATTATAACAGACAGCTTGGAGGATATACAGAGGCTCGGGGACAGGTGCCCCCTGTGCGAGAGCGAGCTCACACCTGCCAAGAAGAGGGAGCTTGTGGAATCCCGGAGGTTGAAGGAGGAGAAGCTCAGGAAAGAGCTGGCTGCTCTGGCCTCGGGGATTGGGAAGTCGGATAAGGCCTTGTCAGGGCTGGAGTCAGGGCTGGAGGAGGGGCGCAGGAAGCTCGAGGGTCTCAGGGGTGTCATGAAGGATGTCGGGTTTGTAAGGAGCCTGGAGAATAGGAGGGGTGAGTATGAGAATAGGAGGGAGAAGATGCTCAGGCAGGAGAGGGACCTCTCTGAAAGGCTGAAGGGTGTTGATATAAAGGCTGTGAGGGAGGAGCTCAAGAGGGCAGTGAGCGAGGAGGGAGAGCTGCGCACAAGGCTCGAGGCCACGGGGCAGCGGATAGAGGACAGGCAGGAGATGCTCAGGGAGCTGAGGTCCAGGGAGGAGCTCATGGTGAAGTATAACCAGGAGAGCATGCTCGACCAGGAGCTGGTTGAGGGGATGGGAAGGTTCGTGAACGTGGTCAGGCTCACACAGGACCAACTCAGGGAGGAGTTCCTCAAGGGCGTGAACAGTACCATGAACATTATATGGGGGGAGATCTATCCCTACGGGGACTTCACGGGGATAAGGCTGGCCATAGAGAAGGACTATGTTCTCCAGCTGAGGGAGGACAGGGGGTGGGTGAATGTCGAGGGTCTGGCCTCCGGGGGCGAGAGGTCCATAGCTGCCCTGGCCCTGAGGGTGGCCTTTTCCATAGCCTTCATACCCAATCTGAGGTGGCTCATACTGGACGAGCCCACGCACAACCTGGATGACAATGCAATAGAGCACCTGACCAATGCCCTGAGGGAGAGGATAGGGAGCTTTGTGGAGCAGGTCTTTCTGATAACCCATGACGACAGGGTGTCAGAGGGTGTGGGTGGCAGCCTATACAGGCTCGAGAGGGACAAAAACAGGAATGAGCCCACAAGGATAGCAGGGCTTGGGGAAATCCAGCAGCAATAAAAGATTTTCTGGCAACTATCTGTATGCAGGTGTTCTACAGGGGCCAGGTTAATTTGGACGTAATTTATCGTAAGTACAGACGGCTCAAGAGACAGAGCAGTATACCACATGATGTTGAGCTTGGCTGGCATAAAGATATAGGGCCGAATGATTCAGACGTATTAAAGATGTATGACAAAGACCACACAACCGTTTTTGGTTTTATGAATAAATATTATCAGGATTCGAGTGCAGATGTGATTATAGTTAAAGGGAGAATTGACCGGGAATATGCCCTGTCAAAGAGGGTGTTTGTCTGCGAGACAGATGCGTTCAGGGCCAAAAAGAAAGGATTCCCTAGAAAATTTCATGGGTAATGAAGTTTACCTGTATATCATAAGCAGAATTGTCATATGTAGAGACCTAGCAATTTAAGAAACCCCGACAAGAATTCTGCAGGGGTTTGATGATGAAGGTTCACAGAAAGTACACGCCGGTTCTCATGGGAGTGGCAATGGGTATATTCATGTCACTCTTCATGTCCCTGGTTATAAGCATGATAAATGTTGGTATTGTGCCTGACTTTATTGTTGTGTGGATGCGTGCATGGGCTGCTGGGTTTGTCATCAGCGTGCCTATCGCTGTGATGGCTTTCCCTGTCGCGAAGAGAGTCGGGAAAGGATTACAGAATGATTACCTGGCGCCCTCGGCCTCCCTCTCTATCCTGTTGCGCTCGGAGACTGCGAAACTCTTGGAGTCGTTGCTGGAGGCGGCTACGAGCTCGCTGGCTATCACGCTGGCAAGGCTCTGCCTGTTCCTGAAGGATGAGCGGTAGATTCCCTGTGTGAGGTGCCTCAGGGCAAGATCGAGCCTCCTCTGGGGGGAGGTTATCACGGCGTTGCGGGCTATGATTCCGCCCAGGCGGTATGAGGCCACCTCCTCGAGGAGGGCCGAGTTCTCCAGTGCATTGACCAGGATCTGGAGGGGATTCTGGTTGGTTTTCTTCTCGATTATGATGAAGGCCTCCTTTACGATGTTATAGAGCTTGGGTATCTTACCGGTGTGGCGGCCGGAGGTGAGCTTGTGCTTCTTTCCCCTGTGGCCGGATACCATGAGCCTGTTCATAAACCTCTCTACTATGGGCATCCTGTCTTTCTGGGATCGGCCAGAGCCGTACTTGCCCCCTGTCCTGGGCACGACTATGGGGACGAGGTTTATGTATTTTCTGAGCCCCAGGTCATTAACAACAACACCTGAGATTTCCCATCTGTTGAAGAGAAGAATCCTTGCGCCCGGGATGGGCTTGGTCTTCTCTCCTGGCTTGCCCGCCTGCGCCTCCCCGGATGCATCCCCTTTTTTTGGGGCCTCATATACGGGCTTTGCCTGGGCAGGGCTGGCAAGGGCGGGTTGCCCGGGTTTTGACTCAGGTGTCTTTGCAGCAGGTGCCTGGACCTTTGCAGGAACTGGCTTGCCTGGTTGTGAGGCCTCTGGCCTCTTGGCTGCCCGCCCTTCAGCGGACCTGCCTGGCGAGGGCTTACCCTTCTCGGGCCTTGCTTCCCCCTCCTCTTTCTTCAGGGGCTTCTCTTTTGAGGTTTTGTTTTCACCTGTCATGTTTCACCTAGGATACCATTACGAGCAGGGAACCTGCAATCACGGAGAGTACTGAATAGGCCATGTTCCAGAGGGGCATGCTTATCAGGAAGGGCACAAGGAGGAGCATGATTCCGAAGAACCTTACTATAAGCCTCCATTTCCAGGACGGGGAGTCTGAAAGCATATCACGCACCCTTTGGCTTCTCCTTCTTTCCCTTGAGGAGCTCGCTCAGGGAGACCCCTGAGACAGAGACCACCCTGTACTTGATGCCGTGCATGGAACCCACTGCGCCTCCCTGGGAGCCGCCCATGCCCTCGAGCATGACCTCATTATGTTCATCAACGAACTTTATAGCATTGGTCTTGGGGATAAAGGCCGTCACCTGGATACCGTTCTTGATCAGCTGTACCCTGGCCGCCTTGATTATGCCAGAGTGGGGCTGCTTCTGCTCCACTCCCTTCTTCTTGAGGACGATTCCGCGGCCCATCGGGGCCCCCTGGAGGGGATCCTTGGTCCAGAGCTTGAGGAACCTCCTCTTGTGGGTAGTGGACTTCCACCTGAACTTCTTTCTCCTTCTCTTCAGGTCCCTGGCGTTGAACTCTCCCATATTATCGCTTTCCCATCATAACTGTTAACAGTTAATGTCAGTGACATTATCTCTATTGTTACTTAAACATGTTTAAAAAGGTATGCGGGTGGAGCTAGAGCCTGTGCTTTACCGCGACAGAGACGTTTATCCATAGGAGACCTGCCATGAGGATGAATATCAGGGCCACTATCATGGCTATAGCATAGGATATCTCGGTCACGCCGATTGTCAGCCTGAGGTTGTTTATAATCCAGACCCCTAGGAGGAGGAAGACGCCACCGAGAATCCAGGAGAAGACCAGTTTGGAGGACATGTTTATAATTTGTCGGCTTTCTTTTTAAATTCCTCTGCCTTGGCCTGAAGTATCTCCCCTGCCTGCCCTACTATCTCTGCTGGGGAGAGTCCTGAGACCGTTTCCACCCTGAATATGAACCTGTTGGGGTCTGCCCTTACCTTTACCCCGTCGGTTACGGATTCGCACTTGAGGCATAGGTCGCACCTGACAGGGTCCTTGAGGGTTAGCTTATTGCCCTTCAGGGTGAGCACCCCCTTGGGGCATTCAGATACGCACTTTCTGAGGTCATGGAGACTGCAGTCCCTGGAGACCTCGAGCTCGGGGTAGTATTGGTATGACGCGCTGGCGGCCTGCCACTTGGCGTGCTGGCGGCCTGTTCCGAGCTGAGCCCTGGCCTCGAATTTGATGCTCTGGTCCTTGAGGAGTTCCACGATGGGGAAGTTGGGGCTGGTTGGCTTGACTGCCCTGTTCGAGGACCTGAGGTCGCCGGAGCGGACCATGGCAGGGCCCTTCTTCTCCAGGGCAAACACAACCTCGCAGAGGGGGCAGCCCTTTCCCCCGCACTTGCATGAATCCTTTGGGTTGAGCTTCTTGGGGTCGAATACAAGAGGAATGAGCCCCAGCCTGTGGGCTATGATTTCATCAAAGAGGACAGAACCGTTTGTGTGAAAGTCGACCCATTCCACAGCGAGGGTGGGGACCTCTGATATCATGAGCCTCCTCAGGGCATTGGCAAATGCCGGTGTTGCCCCGTCCAAGACGAATACAAGGGTGTCGCCCCTCTTGTTCAATACATGTACCTTCATTCATATCACCTTAACATTTCAATCTGGTGATTATACCATATCTGTTGCTTCGCGACAGCATGTGCATCTTCACCTTAACTTCTTGATTCGGTAATTATGCCATATCTGTTGCTCTTGTGCCCCTATCTTTCCTTCCAGACTCGATTATATCGGGAAGGTCGGGCAGTTTGGGGTACTGGGCGGCAGGCACCCGTTCACCCTAGCCTTTCATTCTGGTAATTGCGTTACGTCCGTCCTCCGGACGGAATGCACTGCATGCTCCTATCTCAGCCTGACTGTCTTTATGGCAAAGTGCCTCTTCATGATTTCCTTTATGGCCCTGATGTTCCTCCCACCCCTTCCTATTACAGCCACCCTGTCAGAGGCCGGGACGCTCAGGGAGAGCGTGTCCCCTCCCATGTCGATGTTCTTGACTGTGGGTATCATTGCCCTGAGCATCTCCTCGGGCTCCTTGTGGTAGGCAAAGAGCCTTACTGTCTTGCCAAAGGTTCTGCTGACATCCTTGATGTTGGAGCCGTTCCTGCCTATGGCAAAGCCTATCCTTTCCGGGTCCACGAGAAAGTATATGCTGTCCTCCATTATAAGGCAGTCCCTGGCGTGGACCTTGGTCATCTGCTCGAATGCTGCTATCGTTCTTATGCTCTGGTTTCCTAGCTTGACTGACATCTGTTACCTGCCTTTGAGTTGATTATTGTGCATGGTGATTTATATCACTTTGTGATTCCCAGGAGGAGTATGCTGAAGGGCTTCCCGCACAGTTCACCGAGCTGAACAGAGTTGCCGGGAAACTCCTGGGTGTCTATTTTGGATGTGTCCGCATAATGTCGAATGTCCCTTAAGGTGTTGTCGGGGGTGTTGGTGGCGTACACCACGCTCCCGAGAATGCCTGTCTTGGCTGCCTTGAGAACACTCCTGCTTCCTATAAGGACTCTCTTCTCCTTCAGGGCATTCCTGATTTCCTTTTCCAGGGTCATGTTATCCTACTCCCTCCATGGAACGGGGCGGTGCCTGCAACTTCTCTGTGGCCGTCTTTTCAAGTATGGCCTTCTTCCTGAGCCTGAGGAATCCCTGGTAGTGGGACCAGAGCTCCTTCTCGTCCCTTTTGTTTACTGTCTTGACAGCAACCATCCTCGGCCTGTTGAGCCTCTCGCTTATGGGGTAGTAGTCCACCAGGACCATGCTGCCCTCCCTGAGCTTGCCTGATATCTCCCTGGAGACCTTGACTGTATGGAGGTTGTTGTCCCAGAACCTTATGGTTGCGGCTGTTTCCCCCTGCCTTCCCTCGGCAGGGAAGACCTTCAGTACCCTTCCCGGATGGTAGACCATTTATATCGCCTTAACATGATTCAATCTCACACTCTGGTAAGCATGTCTTAGACTCCCCTAGTAGACGAATCCCAGAAGCTTTCCTCCCGTGTTCTCCTTGACAGCGTCCCCCTGGTCCATTATGCCCCTGGAGGTCGTGACTATGAGCACGCCGACATTGTCTGCAGGAAGGAACCGCTTTTCCCATCTTATGAAATCCGAGGCCTGGACCGAGAACCTGGGCTTTATCACATTGCAATTGTTTATCCTTCCCAGGAGGCGTATCCTGAATCTCCCACCCTTGCCGTCCTCGATGTATTCGAACTCCCCTATGTAGCCGTGCTTCTGCATCACCTTGAGGACACCCCTGATTACCTTGGATGCCGCTGTGGTGCATTCATTCCTTCCTATTGCCTCGGTGTTCTTGATTGTCGCGAACACGTCAGCCAGCAGATCATGTCTCATTATATCACCCTAACTTTCCATTCTGGTAAACATGCATGTCCGTCCTCTTGTGCCCCTTGGGGTATCGGACGGCAGTCACTCATCACCTTAACCGTTCAGTCTGGTAAGCATGCAAACCCGTCCCAGCACAACCAGTCCCGAAAGGGACTGCGGGCATTTGACTGTATGTGCCCCTTCACCGTAACTAATTATATTTCCTGAAGCCTATCTTCTCGGCCTCCTCCCTGAAGCACTGCCTGCAGTAGAGCAGCCCGTACTTCCTTATAACCCCTGCCCTCTTGCCGCACTTCCTGCAGACATGGACATTCTTGCCATGTTTTCTCGGGAGGGGCTTGTTGAACCTGTCGTATCTGGCAAGCTTTACTGGCTTGTTCTCTATGGATTTCCTGACCCTTTCGTATGTCATTTCCTTCACCTTAACCGCTCAATCTGATAATCATGCATGTCCGTCGCTAAGCGAGGGCTTATGCACATTCACCTTAACCTTGCACTCTGGTAAGCATACAAAACCCGTCCTCTTGTGCCCCTTGGGGTATCAGGCGGCATGTACACATTCACCTTAACCTTACACTCATGTAAGCGTGTCACATCTGCCCCTTTAGGGGACAGCATATGCACGTTCACTCAGGTAATCAGTACCTGCTCTCCTCCTCGTCCGTGACCTTGACCTGGAATCCCTTTATGACCCAATCCTGGGCCTCCTCAGGGGTTATCCTGTGGCTCCTGCCTATCCTGCCCGGCCTGAGCCTTCTCCTTGAGACCCTGAAGCCGGGCCTCATGAGCGTGACACAGACGTCCATCCCGAGGATGCCGATGTCGGGGTCGTACTTGAGGCCGGGGATGTGTATGTACTCCTGTATGCCGAAGGAGAAGTTCCCATTGGAGTCGAACTGTCCGGGCCTGAGCCTGCTGTCCGCTGCCTGGAGCAGGTTCCCCAGGAGCTCCATGGCCTTCTTGCCCCTGATGGTGACCTTGACCCCGATTGGCCTTCCCTTGGTCCCGCCGAATGTAGTCCTCTTGTGGGTCTTGGTGACAACGACCTTGGCCTGGGAGAGCTTCTCGAGCAGGGCCTTGGCCTTCTCGATGCCCGGGCCTGCCTCTCCCACCCCTATGTTCAGGGTGAGCTTGTCCAGTCTTATGGCCCTCATGGGGTTCTCGCTCATTTGTCCCCCTTAGCCTTGGCCGGCTTCCTATAGGGCTTGCTCTTTGCAGCTTCCTTATCGGCGCTGGGTTTCTCTTCCCGCTTGGCTGCCCTGGGCTTGCCTGGCCTCTCGGCAACGAATATGTATTCCCTGAGGGTCTTGATTTCCCTATTGTCTGTGCCCTGCCAGTTGTCTCCCGATGGTTTCTCGGCTTCGAGTGTGATTGTGGATTTCTCAAGATTATGCTCCCTCTTCTCTATCTCCTTTATCCTGCCCCATATCCCGATGTTTCTCCCTGCTGTGATGAATCCGTGGGAGCCCTTCTCGAGCCTGTAGTGCTTGAGTATCTTCTGCTCTGGCAGTGAGAGCGTTATGGAGTCACCCACCTTGTAGGTGTCCCTCTTTATCAGCAGGCTCCTTCCGTCGTGGAGGTTCAGCTGCTGCATGCCGCCCCTGACGGTGGTCTTTCCCCTTATCTTGCATACCTTACATGAGGCTTCGTCTTTGCCTATCTTCTCAAGCTCAAGCCCCCTAGTGCCGGCCACCGCCCTGAAGTAATCCCTGGTGTCGGGTATCTCAATCACATCCATGAGGCCCACGGGGAATCCAGAGTCCCTCCTTGGCCTCTTGTCCACCAGGACCTTGCCCTGGGAGAGTATGCTCCTGGCCTCCCTGGCGCTGTCTGCGTATCCCAGGATTTCCCTGAGTATCACCCTCAGGGGTATGCAGTCCATCCTGGCGTGGGGACCGGGGCTGGGTGAGATTGCGAACTTCTCCCTCTTCCTGGACATGGGCCAGGACATGGGTATGCTGAACCTCTTGAGATGGGTCATATACTTCACCTTCCGTCCCTTCGGGACGGCATGTACTCATTCACCTTCCGTCTTGTTTCATCCTGTCAATGACGGCATGTACTCATTCACCTTCCGTCTTGTTTCATCCTGTCAATGACGGCATGTACTCATTCACCTTCCGTCCCTTCGGGACGGCATATGCTCATTCACCTTCCCTTTGGGTTTTTTCTTGGCTGGCTTAGCCTTGGGTTTCTCCTTCTTGGCCGTCTTCCTTGGTGATTTGGCTTTCGCTGAATCCCTGACTGGCTTTTTTGTTTTGACAACTTCCCTGGCCTTCCTGGCGGGCATCTTCTTGGGCTCTGGTTTAGCCTCATCCCCCTTCTCGCCGGGCCCCTTTTCCGGGGGCTTCTCCTTTTCGGTTTCTTTGGTCTCGGGTTTTTTGGGTTCGGGCTTCACTTCCATGACCTGCCCGGTCCTGTCAAGGATTGCCTGCCTCCTCTTGTCATCCAGCTTGAGCTTGGTTATCATGAGGTTGGATGGCTCCAGGGCCCTGGGGATCTCTGAGCCGTCGACCTTCTTGACCTTGAGCTCTTCCATGTATATCCTGCTCTTGGAGAGATCGACCCTCTCTACCGTTCCTGTCTTGCCCCTGAATCCCCCGCGCATCACCCTGACCTCGTCTCCCTTCCTAAGCTGCATGCTCCTCCTGGCAAACCTCTTCCTGAGTTCAGGGGAGAGGTTCGAGGAGACAAAGCCCTGCCTCACATGGAGGGGTGCGTTGTACCGATACTTTCTCTGCTTCCTGGGCTGCACGCTTGAGAGCCAGCTCGGGGACCATTGTTTTTTCATATTATTCACCAATGCTCAATTGTGCTGAATACATGGGTGTCAAATTCTCACAACCGAGTGTTTTTCGAATCCATGTTTCAACGTTATATGCTCTTTGGAGAGATATCGTATTGACCAAACTCATAATATAATATTCTTCGCCAAGTTCCGGGCAATATTCTATATGGGATTTTAACATTCCCTTCAGAAGCTCTCCGAATGAAATTGCTTTCATAATCATACCACCTGATTTGCTATCTTGCCTATCGTAGAGAACCTCTCAACCGCCTCCCTCGCGACAGGGCCCTTGACCAGGGTTCCCCTGGCCTCGCCCTTTTCGTTCACCAGGACAGCAGCGTTGTCCTCAAAGGATATGTGGGTCCCATCGGTGCGCCTGTACTCCCTTCTCTGCCTTATTATGACAGCCCTGTGGACCTCATGCCGCACCTTCTCATCGCCCTTGATTACCTTTACAGATACCTGGCTGGCCACGCCTGCTGTTGGCTTGGTCCTTCTCTTTCCCTTGAATCCCATTACCGATATAATCTTGATTATCTTGGCGCCGGTGTTGTCGGCACAGACCAGCTCTGCCCCCACCGGAAGGGCCTTTGTAACCCTGGTTGATATTGCCTTCATTATTTCACCTTGACTGTTCGATTTGGTAAGCTTGTATCCGTCCCGAAGGGACGTCAGGTGCTCTCACTTTCCCTTCTTCTTGGTTGGTCTCTTCTCTGCCTTCTTTTCTTTAACATCCCTTTGTTCTTCAGGTTTGGTGGGCTTGGGCTTCTCCCCTGCCTTCTCTTCCTTGGCCTCATCCTTATTGGCCTGCTCCTCTGGTAGTTTCTCGCGCTCGGCCCCGGTCTTTAAGGCCTTTGCCTTGGTCTCTGCCTCGGCCTCTATCTCAGCCACCTTGAACTCTGTCCTCTCGACCCTCCTCTTCGTGACAGCGACCACCACGAAGTGCTTGGTCTTGGAGAGGGGCCTGCACTCTGCGATTATGACCTCGTCGCCCTCCCTGGCCTTCATGCACTCGGGATTGTGGGCAACCACCCTGGACCTTCTCCTCTCATATCTCTCGTACTTGGGAACCAGGTGGGTGTATCCCCACTCGACAACCACGGTGTCCCTGGCCTTGGAGGACCTGACAGTCCCCTGGAAGGTCATTCCCCTGACAGGAAGGCTGCCGTGCCAGGCGCAGTTCTTGTCCTGGCATTCCCTTTCAGGGGGTTTCACAGGAACCCCGATTGACTCCCTTATCATAGTCTCATCTTATCTGTTATGTTTTAAGCTGTAGAGAAACAATCAGCCTCTCTACCTTCGCGGGGCCTCGGCCCGGCGGTGGGTAACTCAGCTTATCGCTTGGTTAGCGGGTTTATCCGCTACCATGCATGCGAGTTCGATTAATAGATAATGTAATGCATATTTAAAGGTTTTCAGTTCCTCTCGATTGAATCCTTTATGCATATGCTTTCCTGATGGCCGGATGGCCTGCAATATCTGGGTACCTCGATGCCGGTTTCCGCAAGGGGAACTGGTATCAATAAGCCATAAGGCTCATTGACCCTGAAATATTCCCTTGCCCTCGCTGGGATTATCTCCCAGTCAGAACTGGGTGTGTTCTCAAACACCATCCTTCCTGTGCTGCCTATGTGGTGAAGGCCTGAATTGCCTGTTATCGTGGATTTCAGCCTTGACAGAAATGTTACTTCCAGGTGTTCTGACCTGAATCTACTGTAGTAATTTCCCAGATGTTTGTAAATGTCCTTTACATGGAAGGGGAATACGTATGCCGGTGTATCGCTATGGATATGCTCATTGCTAATGGTGAGGCTGGGGAGGGCCAGATATTCGTCACCGATATCATCAATCAGAGCCTCTCTGAATAGCCTCTCTGCATCCTCTTTTCTTGTACCGTAGCGTATCCTTGCGCCTGGAATCTTTTCCATGAAACTGATCTCGGGTGAAAGGGTAAGCATGTAACCCGGGAGCTCTCTATCGCCTGAGCGCGCATCATCTGACACGTCTTTGCCGTCCCTTTTTATCCTTACCTTGTCCATGACATCTATCGTATAAAAGTTCCTTTCTGATAGTGATACCTGGAATGGAGCACAGGGAAGCTTGTCCATCACGTAAGGGACACTTGCCCTGTTTGCGAAGAGGATGTACATTCCGTTGTCATTACGGTCACCATGCCATATGAAGGGGCTAAACTCGCGGTGGCCAGTGTTGCTGGCTACAGCAAAACCATAGGCATCCAGTTTTGTTTTTGCCACGTTGCTCCGGGTCTCAAGGCACAGGAACTCCCCTTCATTGATTATGGGTCCAATCGGGCAATGGCCCACAAAGACTTCGTGCGGAAGGATCTCATCCCTTCTTCCAATCTCTGTCCTACCCTTATAGAATTTTGTGATTGGCATGTCCACTGATTCGGGGTTGGGATCTCCATTAAGATAACCCTCGATTCCGGGGAGCCTTTCCAGAAGCACGGATGAGGGATACACGACGCCCAGCTCTATTGTTACATCATCGATATACTCGGCTGGGGAGAAGAGCATCTTTCTATTCCTGTAGAACTCGGCATCCTTTTGCCTCCGTTCATCCAGATCCGGTCGCCTCTTGAACAGCATAGCCTAGATTTGTGTGTCTTATTTAAATGTTTGTTATCTACAAGTGGTTACTTGTTGTTGCATTTTACCACTTCCTTAGTTTCTTCTTTACCCTGTCCTCGGGGCGGGCCACGAGGAGGCGGCCCTCGACCCTGACCCATTCACCTGAGGGGAGGTGGAAGGAGAAAATACAGGAGTCCTTGGGGAGGTTCCTGACCCCGGCCCTGGTCTCGATGGTGAGGATGTTGCGGGATTCGTCCACAACCCTGCCGGAGAGGCCGGCCTGGGAGGGGTTGGTGGATTTGACAACCTTCACCTCCAGGCCAATTAATTCGTGGCGGACGAGATTGCTGGGAGTTATCATGTTGATAATTGGAGATGCTATTAAAAGGCTTGCAATGTACCCGAGGCAAAAAGGTTTTAAAGGGATATTTCAAGTATATTGTATGAATCAGAAAAAATCGATTCCGGGAAGGATGGATTATGTGACATCCCTAGCTGGGACTGTTTCTTGTTGCTGATTCTGAGTTCATTGGCTCTTGTCGACAATCCTTGGTTTTGTTGATGTTTAATCAAATCGCTATGGAGGTGAGTATATGAAAAAACATGTGCGGACAGAAGATATAAAGGGTGAATATCGGTGCCTATGATGTACTGGGCATCATAGGAAATACGCCACTGGTAAGGATAGGGAACTTGTATGCAAAACTTGAGACGACCAACCCAACGGGAAGCGTCAAGGACAGGATGGCCTCGTACATGGTAAGGAAGGCCGAAATTAGAGGGGAACTCAAGCAGGGAATCCGGATAATAGAGGTTACCAGCGGGAATACAGGGATATCCTTTTCAATGATATCGGCCATTAAGGGTTACAGGTTTATTGCGGTAATGCCGGAATCAATGAGTCTGGAAAGGAGGAAGATGATGAAGGCATTTGGCGCAGAGTTTGTTTTAACGCCTGCAGAAGAAGACATGGCTGGGGCAATGAAAAAGTATGAGGGGCTTGTGAAAAGATATCCGGATGCTTGGCTTCCTAGGCAGTTTGAGAACCCGGACAACATAGTAGCGCACAGGGAAGGATTAGGAAAGGAGATTGTTGAGCAGATCCAAGGGAGGGTTGATGCATTTGTCGCAGGAATCGGGACAGGCGGAACCCTCATAGGCGTTGCCCAGGCATTGAAAGAGGTAAATCCAGATGTAAAGATCATTGGGGTCGAGCCGGAAGAATCAGCTGTGTTGTCCGGAGGGAGACCTGGTCTGCACAAGATACAGGGAATAGGAGAAGGGTTTGTTCCAGGGCTTGTGAAGGACAATATTCACCTAATTGATGAAGTCATAACAATCAGGAGCGACGAAGCAACCAGGATGAAAGGTGTTTTGGCATATAAATATGGGTTGCTTGTCGGAATAAGCTCAGGTGCAAATGTCCTGGCAGCAATGGAGGTCAGCAAGAGGTATGAAAACGTAGTGACAATTCTTCCGGATCGCGGAGAACGGTACCTGTCTTGATAAGGAGGTTAAGTTGATGGTATGCATACAAACTCGGGTAATATACCTAGAGATAGCTTAAAATGTGTGGGTTTCCGGCTAGGTTGTCTATTGCCTAGGCGACCTCAATCTGGTCCTCGGAGAAGCCCAGCTTCTTGAGGGCATCCAGGACCTTGCTCCTGTGTTCTCCCTGAAGCTCTATCACGCTGCCCTTGAGGGTCCCCCCGCAGGCCAGCCTCTGCTTGAGTTCCTTGAGAATCTTCTTGTTGTCCACATCCTTGCCGATTCCCTCGACAATGGTTATGAACTTGCCGTATCGCCTCCTGACAGCGGAGACCCTTATCTTTTCCTTCTCCTTTGCAATGGTCTCGCAGATGCAGAGCTCCTTGGGAAGACCGCACTTCTCACAGATTTCATCCATTCCTATGCTTTTCCTCCAGAGATTTAGACCTCTCCCTCTCGGCTGTAAGGATTCTGGCAATGCTTCGCCTGATTTCCTTTATCCTTCCGGGAGAAGTGACAGAAGCCCCGATGTTTATCTTGGCGCGCTCCTTGGAGAGCTCAAGCCTGAGCTCTTCCAGCTTCTTTCTGGCCTCCTTGTCATCGAGCTTCCTGATTTCCTTTTTTCTTAGAACAGCCATATGGTCACTTTATAGTTATTTAGAAACATTTAAATTACTTGCGCCCTTCTGGGTGTGCCCGGCAGGCTTGCCCTGCTTCTTGGGGGTTGCCTTCTTTTCGGAGGCCTTCCTGGCGGATTTCCTTGCCCCGGCCTTGGGGGTCTCTTTCTTGGGTTTTGGTTTGGCCCCCTTGGCTGGCTTGGCTTCCCTCTTGGGGGTTGCCTTCCTTTCAGGGGCCTCCCTGGCGGGCCCCTCCTCCTTGGAGGGCTTCTTCACGGCCTCCTCGTCAGGGACCTCCCCGGATTCCGGGGCTATATCAATCCTGTGCTGCACGCTGTCCCGTATCTGGCCTGTTATGTCCTGGAACTGCTTCATTATCTTGACCTTGATTCCTATCTTGCCGGGCCTGGTCTGGGCCTCCTCAAAGCCGTAGTCCACAAGGGTCCGGACAGGCTCGCCGCAGTGCTTGAGGTAGCCCTTCTGGAACTTTCCTGTCATGCCCTTTCCACCGCCAAGCTTTCCTGATATTATTATCTCTGCCCCAATGGCCCCGGAATCTATTATCCTCTTGATGGTTAGGTTGCCTATCTTCTTGTAGTTGTAGCCCTTCTCGAGAGCAGAGGCAATCTGCTTGGCCACTATCCTGGGGTCGAGGTTGGGGTTCTTTATCATCTTGACATCCAGCTGGGGATTGTCAAGGCCGAACCTCTGCTTGACAGCTTCGGTCATCTCGTTTATGTTCTTTCCGCTCTTGCCGATTATCCTGCCTGGCTTGTTGGTGTATATTATTATCTTGATTCCCAGGGGAGTCCTCTGGATCTCGGTCTTGGAGTAGTCGCCCAGAGGAAACTTCTTCCTTATGAACTCCTCTATCTGGGCCTCCTTGATTCCCTGCTTGATGAAGTATTCATTGAGCATTATCTCGCCTCCAATACGACCTGAAGGTTGGTGGATTTTCTCTTCTCCCTTCGTCTCTTCCATCCCCTTGGCCTGTAGAATGTGAAGCCCTTGTGGGCCGAGGCGTGAATGTGCAGCTTCTCGGTGTCCAGACCCTTGATCTCGGCATTGCTCTCAGCGCTCCTGACCATGTTCAGGACCTGCCTGGTTGTGTTGGTGTAGTATTTGCCAGAGAGGCTCCTCTTCTGGTCGAGGAGGTCCTGGAGCAGGGCCTTCCCCCTTTCGAGCCTCATGCCTGAAACTGCCCTGCAGAGCACGGCAGTGCTCGAGCTGGAGATGCTCAGGCCCCTGCCGTAGGCGCGGGCCGACTTCTTTGGGTCTGTATCGTGTGCGTAGGTCATATATTCATCTCTACTTCAGCGGGACGTACTTGCTGGACCTTGTTGCGCCGAATCCCGGGGCTGAGTGCTTGACCAGCTTCCTTGTGGGCGCGAACTCCCCGAGCCTGTGGCCCAGGTGCTCTGGGGTTATTTCCAGAGTGATGTACTCCTTGCCGCTGTGGATTCCGAGCTTCACTCCCAGGAGTTCCGGGGTTATTACCATCTCCCTTGCATGGGTCCGGTGGAACTTCTTGGGGTTCTTCCTTATCCTTGTAAGGAGCTTCTTCTCCACATCGGTGAAGCCCCTCTTGAGGGCCCGCCTCTCCCTGGAACTGCAAATCTTGGCAAAGTCCTCGATGCTCATGCCCTTGAGCTCCTGGATTGTTGCTCCCTTGAGTGTAAACTCACGTACCATATAATCTCTCCTTCCGTCCCGAGCCCAATCAGTCCCCTCCGTGGACTGCAGGCAGTCTAGGACGGCATGTAATCATGAGTTGGTCAGACCCTTCGGCCCCTCCTTCCGCCAGGCTTCCTGGTGGTGTCGTGTGGTATAGGTGTCACATCCTCGATTCTGCCTATCCTGAGACCCTCCCTTATCAGGGCCCTTATGGCGGGCTGGGCTCCCTGGCCCGGCATCCTCTTTTTGTGGCCGCCGGGGGCGCGTATCTTGAGGTGTATCCCCGTCAGGCCCTTGTTGCGGGCCTCCTGGGCAGCCTTCCTGGCAGCTATCATTGCGGGAAAGGGATTGCCCTTGTCCTTGTCCCTGTTGGTTACCATGCCGCCGGAGAACTTGGATATGGTCTCGGCCCCTGTAAGGTCTGTGATGTGTATCATGGTGTTGTTTTCAGAGGAATATATGTGGGCCACTCCCCATTTCTGGTTCTGCTGCATTGACATCATCTACCACCCCTTACAGATATCCTGCCCTCTTCCTCGCTGGGCACAAGGTAGGAGGGAAACCTTACCCTCCTGGCTCCCACAAAAACATGACCGTGCGTTATGATCTGCCTGGCGTGCAGGGGGGATGTGGCAAGCCTCCTCTTGGAGACCAGGCTCTGGAGCCGCCTGTCCAGGATGCTGGTTATCTCAAGTGCGAGGACGTCATCAAGCTCCGCCTCCTTACTGAGCATGCCGAGCTTCACCAGCCTGTCCATAAGTATCCTCTGCTTCTCGGGGTCCTCCACTGCAATCAGTCCCCGGGCCCGCCCCCTGAACTGCCTGATTATCTCCTGGGTCCTCCAGAGCTCCCTCTTTGTCCTGAGGCCGTAGGTCTTCATGAGGACCTTCTCGTCTGAGATTCTCTTGGAGTCCCAGGGTTTCTTGGGACGCTTGAACTTCTTTCTTATTCTTCTCATTCAAATCACTTCTGAGCCGCCTTTTTCTTGCTCACTCCGACTGTCTTCCCCCTTCTGAAGCTTCCCCTGGTCCTCTGGCCCCTGACAGGGAGGTGATGCATGTGCCTGATTCCCCTGTAAGACTTTACCTTCTTCATCTGGTCGATGTCCATCTTGTTCCTGAACTCAAGGGTTGATGCCGAGAGGTGGGAGGTCTTTCCTGTAACAGGGTCGGATTTCCTGTTGCAGAGCCAGGGTGGAATCCCGTGCCTGTCAGGATTGGTTATTATATCCTCGAGGTTCTTGAGCTCCCCGTCCGAGAGTTCGGAGAGCTTCCTGTCGCCGAGGCCAGAAACAACAGCAATCGCATTGCTGAACATGAAGGATACGCCCTTTATGCCTCTTATGGCTGCCCTTACCGGTCTGCCACCGTCCAGGTTGGTTTCCACCAGCCTGACAATCTGCTGCGTAGCCTTGCCTGGTTTGTCCTCGGCCATGTATTTCACCGTTAAATCAATGCGACCACTGGCTGCGGCCAGCGGAAGGGAGTTTGCCAATGGTATTGGTGAGGGTTTAAGCGTCAATAGACGCCTTCAAGGATGGCCAAATCCCGGCCATCACAAAGACATGACAATAGTATGATATAAGGTATTTAAATATGCGGGTTCTAACAAGGCCGGTTAGGTCTTTCGGCCTTGCTGCAGGAGAGCAGTAGAATCATATTTAAAGGGAGAAGCCCGATTTAATAGTAAATGATTATGCAGAAATCGATATTGAGGGGTTGCTGGCGAAATGAGGGGTTTTATGTCGACGAGGATGATATTCATAAGGCACGGGGATACGGGCAACCCCTGGGGAGTCTTTGTTGGAAGCACGGATGCTGACCTCGTTGAGGGTGCCCTGGAGAAGGCCAGGGAACTGGGGGAGAAGCTGAAGCCTGAGGGGATTAAGGCTATATACACCAGCCGGCTCCGGAGGGCATGGAAGACTGCAGAGGCCGTCGGGGAGGTCCTCGTTATCAAGCCTGTAAGGATGAAGGGGCTTAATGAGTTGGACTTCGGGAAATGGGAAATGAAATGGAAGGGCGACGTCAAGAGGGACTATCCCGACTTGTGGAAAGCAAGGAAGGGGGACATCTGGGGCTTCAGGGGGCATGGGGGAGAGAGCTACGCACAGGTACGGGACAGGGCAATGCCCATAATTGAGGGGTTGTTCAGGAAGCATGAAGGGGAGACCTTTGCCGTGGTGGCACACGGAAGTCTTATGAAGATAATCTATTCTGTTTTGAGGGAGATATCTATCGAGGAGATTGCAGGAAAGCAATACAATCCCCTGTGTGCCCTGTTCTTTAAAAAGGATGGTGATAAAATAGTTTTGGAGAAGTCATGGGGTATTGAGAATGGACAGCTATGAGAAACTGCTCGGGAGGGGGCTTGCAAGGGTTCCCAAGAAGGAGAGGACAGGGGAGAGGTTCGAGATGCCCGGGTTCCGGGTGCAGAAGTCAGGGAGCAGGAGTCTTCTTGTGAACTTCTCTGAGGTCACTGGCATACTCAGAAGGGATACCAAGCATCTCATGAAGTTCCTGCTCAAGGAGCTGGCCACCTCGGGGGAGGTCAAGGGCACAGGACTCGAGGTCCAGGGCGTGTTCACTACAGAGGCTGTTAACAAGAAGCTGGAGAAGTATGTGGACCTGTATGTGAAGTGCCCGGAGTGCGCAAAGCACGACACCAACCTTGTAAAGGACAGGGGTTTCTTCTTTATCAAGTGCGAGGTCTGCGGGGCCAGGGAGCCCGTGGGCAAGGTATAAAAGACTCCTTCCGAATTATAGCTATGAATTCTTTTGGCGGATATGTGTTCGTCAGGAAAGAAGATTGGGAAGGGGCCCCATTGTACATTCCTTCAGACTACCGGGGATGGCCGGATAGCCACTCTCTGGAGAATCCTTTGGCAAGAGTCGGCGATAGAGATGTTTTCTCTTACAAGGGAATGTTATTCAGCAGAGATGGAAGGGACGTGTTGAATACAGATTTCAGCTACAGAGGCTGGCGCAGGATCCCCTCCGATGAAAATGACGTGGATTACGAGGGGTTTGTATACGTTCCTAATCCGATGCTGACCTCAGGAAAGGAGTATGAGCCTAAAGCAGATTCCTCTGAAAGGCTCAAGAAGGAACTTTCAATAATGAAGGGGGCGATATTGGACCGTTCACTTCCTGCAAGACTATCCCGCGAAATATTCATGGACGAGGAAGAGATGTACCTGATTGGCTGGGAAGAGTTTGGAAGGGATTACATAATAAGACTTATACAGGGCCGGGAATACTGCGTGGCCCGTTAACCAATTGAATGGAAGGGCCCGCAGATGAGAGGCCCTAACCAAGGAACAGCGCTATTTCTATCCTGTTATCAAATAATAAAGGAGTGCTGGAA
>Ga0307421_1000020_pt1 | contig 91226 bp, 65 predicted proteins | sample SalMarWE160270MG_FD_202163 | JGI IMG/M metagenome (GOLD analysis project Ga0307421, IMG submission 202163) | Salt marsh sediment microbial communities from the Plum Island Ecosystem LTER, Massachusetts, United States - WE1602-70 | ecosystem: Environmental > Aquatic > Marine > Intertidal zone >... | reverse complement strand
TATTGCTTATGATGGTCAATACCCATATAATTCATTTGTGCACCTCCTTTTTTAGATTTGACTCTGCGGGTAGTCTATCATACAATCGACTCCCGCAGGAGGTGCATCACATCATCATGTTACCTATGCTTCATGAGGATCATCATAGAAGGCAAAGATGGCAAATTCATCGAATCCCTATATTCGGAAATAAAGGAGCAACTATAAGTGGAAATCATCATTTTACCTTCATATGATCAGGTGAGCCGGGAAATCTCCAACAGGATCATCTCTGCTGTACATAAAAAACCCGATCTTGTCCTGGGGCTCGCTACAGGAAAGACCATGCTCGGCATATACCAAAAAATAGTCCAGGACTATAAAAAGGGAAGGGTTGACCTCCGGAAAGTCAAAACTTTCAACCTTGACGAATACATCGGATTCGACAGCAGTGATTCTGTAACGTTTCACTCTTATATGAACAAAAACTTTTTCTCACAGGTGAACATCCCTCCGGAAAATATATTTATGCTCCCCTCCAGGCCCAAAAACATTGATGCGGCCTGTCACAAATTTGAAGAAGAGATCAAAAAAGCAGGAGGGATCGACCTCCAGATCCTCGGTATCGGAAGAGAAGGGCACATCGGATTCAACGAACCCTCATCATCCCTTCAAGCCAGAACCCGGGTTAAAACACTGACCAAAACCACCTTAAAAGATAACTTCGGCCTTAAGAAAGGACCCCGATTTGCCCTGACGATGGGAATCGGCACAATCATGGATTCTAAAGAAATCATCCTGGCTGCATCGGGAAAACAAAAGGCAGAGGCTGTGGCCGGAGCCGTAGAAGGCCCGATTTCAGCTTCCTGTCCCGCCTCCATACTTCAGTTCCACAAGCAAGCCAGAATCATCATAGATGAGAAAGCCGCCTCTCTTTTGAAAAGAAAAGACTATTACAAATGGGTGTGGAAACACAAAAAAGAGGTCGATGATGTCATCAAAGACTGAATTTAAATCCTGAAGCAGTACAGAATCCCGATCCCGAATTCCAGCCCCCCCAGATTCACTTTAATGTCACTGACCTTGGCCACAGCTCTGGAAAACCGGAGAAACGCTTTTATCTTAAGGAACTCAAACAATGGGGGACGATAATAAACTCCGCCTTCCAAATGAATCCCTACGGTTCCTCCGGAACAATCCCCCATACTGCTTGTTTCCTTATACAGGATATAGTCGGCCCCGGCGCCCAGGTAGGGGTTAAAATCCCCTTTTGCCAGTACATATTTGCCTGTCAGCGTAACAGGAGTCATTGAGAAGCTGGTATGTGTTCCGGTCTCAGTGGATCGCCCGGACTCTGCGAATCCTCTCAGTTCGAGAGATAATCCCAAAAGCGAGCGGTTGTTCAATGAGAAGATATGGGATACTTCAATTCCGGTTATGGTTACTGAATTCCCGAATATTTGTTTGTATCTGTCCGAAGCCACTCTATAATTACTGACGGAAAATCCCACCATGGTGTTCGCGTCAGAGTCAATCTTTTTATCACCCAGGGAATCATCCTCTTTTGTTTGAGCCCATCCTGCTGCAGCGGTAAAAAGGATAAAACAAACGGTCAGCACGACCATAAAAAGCCAAGAAGCATCTCTATTCATTTTACGGAACCCACACCCACCATGTTGGAACACGGCCCTTCGACCTCATCATCCCTCACCAGAGATACAACATAATAGTAACTCTCTCCGGGATCTATATTCTTATCAAAATATCTCAGATGATCAACCAGCATGTTGATTTGAAGAAAGGCTACCTCATGAAAACTGCTGACAGGCTCAGAATAGGTTTTTCTGTACACTTTATACCCTTTGAAAATATCTTCCTGAGATAATTTCGCACTTTCCTGCCATACAATCAGATTCACCGGCTCTGAATCAAAAAGGATCTCATCATAGACCCTTCTCCCTTCTGTTATGATCGGGGGAAAGGGAAAGACCTCAATCTCCTCAAACCAATTTTCAGCCATAAATTCATATCCCTTCTCATTTGGATGGAGCCTGTCGTTGCTCAAAAGGGATCTCCAAGTTTCTTCCCCCTCCTCATAGCACCAAAACTCATCAAACATATCGATAAAAGGAGTATGCAGCCGGCCGGGGATTTCTCTTATACTGTCATTCAAGGTGTACAATCTCTGTTTATAAAAAGGAAAGTACCACCACAGATCATCCCTCGGAAGAATTGTGGAGATGAGGGGCATCACTCCGAATTCCAGGCAGGTCTTTGCCATCTCTTCCAGGTTAAAAGCAGAGGTATCCATGGTGATGCTGTTTGTCACCACGTCGTTCGTTCCCTCCATCAATAAAAGATATCGTCCATCGCTCCCGGATAAGTAATCACTGATTCTAATCAATCCTTCAAGGGTTTTTTCTCCCGGGTTTCCTTCATTCAGGACCTCCGAATCTCCATAGGCTGCATACAATATTTCTTCCAGCCTGGGCACATACCCTTTATCAGGGGCCGGAGATGAGTCGATATATCCGTACGTGATGCTGTCTCCGAATCCTATGTACATATTATCCTGCCGGGCCGGATTGATCGTGATCTTCCTCTCACTTTTTTCTCGAACTTTTTCCTCATTTTCTATTAAGTCCCCAAAATACAGCATTTGAGAGTCCAGGATTTGTTCTGATTCCCATACCAATCCGATCCTTCCCTGTTCAGTGACGATCTTTGGAGAATGGATAAAACCTTTGTTTCCCGATACTAAGCCGATCTCTTCAGTCCATTTGTTTTGATCCCTGTATTTGCAGATAATTCCGTTTTCTCCCCCTGAAGACCGGCTCCAGATAACAAGGGGGATACGGTCCCATACCATACTTATTTGCGGATAGGCATCTGTGCACAGGTTATCTGTTAGTTGTTCCTCTTCGCTCCAGCCCGACGAAGTCCAGTGACACGAGAAGATCTCATAATCTCTTCCGTCATAAGCAGACCACACCAGCCACGGCAGTCCGTCAGGTCCTTTTTCCGCATCAACGAGTATATGGGGATATTCATTGTCCTGGTTTACTCTGCCCGGTTCTGACCAAAAGATGCCATCAAAAAAACTGCAAAATATCTCTTCTCTCCCTGTTTGGACCTGGGTCCAGAACACCCATATTCTGTTCCATGCGTCCACAAGTATTTCAGGCCCCTGGATTTCTGAATGATCAGAAGTATTTATGACCCAATACCGGTCAAATCTTTTGTTCTTTACGATCAGCGCATTTTGAGACTCCGAACGCAGGACCCAGAGAGCCCATAGATCACCAACCCTGTCAAAACAAAAATCAGGGGAATCGATATACCCTCTTTCCCTGAATAAAAGGCTGTATTCCGATAATTCGGAATTTTTCAGGATCCCTGAATACACATCTGAATATTCATACCCGCCCACGACCCAGAGCATGTGAATCCGGTTGGTTCTGTCCTTTTTCACTATTGGAGAACAAATCCCTTCGCACTGGAGAAGATTTTGCGCTTCCCTGTATCCCGAAACCATTCCCCGGGTCGCAAAGCTGACTCTGCCTGCGTTTTCCCTGTAAAATAACTGAAGCTCTCCCTGGTCACTTATGATCGGGGAAGCCATCTGCCCCCTTATGACGGGATTTTCCTCTTCCCCTTTAAGGAGACCACTCAACAGGCAGACACAAAGAATCAAAGGAATAATAAAGCGCTTATTTTTCATGCTCTCTTTATATCAATCTATGATGATTTATTCAACAATGCTTTTTCTGAAATCAATTCCAGTCCGGATACACATCATTTCCGGGTGAATCGAAAAGGAAAAACACTTCTCCGGTTTTGACCTGGACGATACAAAGTTTTCCAACATGATTGTGCTTTAATGAAGAGTTAAACACAATAAATTTGCCGTCAGGAGACCAGGAGGGAAAATAGTCATACGTGTCATCCCTTTTCGTTAACCTGGTCTTTTGACTCCCGTCCGCATTCATGAGCCATACATCACCTTTCCCGTCAGCCAGAGAACACACATATGCGATTTTCTTCCCATCCGGTGAGAACCGGCCCCGACAGCTTTTCCCGCTCTCTTCGAGAAAGGTGGCTTGCTTGGTCTTCAAATCATAGAGGGCAACATCCCATCCCATTGTTCTTTTTCCGGTAAATGTAAGAAGAGAGGCATCGGAAGAGATCCAGGGGATGATATGCCTTCTGTTGTAGTCCTGAATGATCCTTTGAGTCCTTTTCGAATGGATGTCTATTTTAAAAAGAAAATCCTTGTTTCTGAACGCACCGCCCATGTTCTTTGTATAGGCTATGGTCTCATTATCAGGAAACCAGGCCGGAGTGGTCTCTTTTTCAGAGGATGTCGTTATTTGCCGGATATCCGAACCATCCGCTTTCATTGTGAAAATATCATAATTCCCTTTCGGATTGGCTGAAAAGGCAATCATTTTTCCATCAGGGGACCATACCGGGTATTCATCCTGCCAGACATTGTCAGTTAATCTTTTCAGTCCTTTCATGGAAATCATATAGATCTCATTATTTCCTTCAAAGTCTGACTGAAAGATTATTTTCCCTTTGAAATTGATTTCAGGATGAAAAGATTTCCGGACTGCTGTTTCTTCAGAGACCTCGTTTTCAGATTTGTTTTCCCCAGAGCACATACACAAAAAGGATAGACAAATGAGAAAAATAAAAACGAATTTCCTGTTCCTTTCCATTTATTACCTCCTATCCATTTGAAGCAGATCATCCAGAGTTTTCCTTCTCTTCTCCCGCAAGCCGTATAAAGCCTTCAGCTCTTTCTCAACTTCACTCAGCTCTTTTTGGAGAGATACAATGGTTTTGACATCCTTATGAGTGTCTTTAAGACAAAATATGTTTTCTATTTCCTTTTTGCGCTTCTCCAGATGTTCGATCCTCTTCTCTGTCTCATATATTTCTGTTTCAAGCTTATTTCTCTCTTTGCTTATTCTCTGCCTTTTTTCAGCTTCAATCCTTTTCTTATTCTTTGTTTTTCTCTTCCTTCCATTTTCTTCTTCTTTTTTATCCACCTGGACGCCTTCCACATCAATCCCTCTTTCTAAAGTCCTTTTTTCCAAATAATATGAGTAATTTCCTGCATATTCATTGAGCCTTTTATTTTTTATCTCCACAACACGGCTTACGATCTTATCCAGGAAGAATCGATCATGAGAAATAACCATTAAGCTTCCACCATAGATTTTTAATGCTTCCTCCAGAGCCTCCAGTGACGTCAAATCCAAATGATTGGTTGGTTCATCCATAATCAAAAAATTCACTTCGGATAGGAGTATTTTAACAAGAGATACCCTTGCTTTTTCTCCTCCTGAAAGGACATTGATTCTCTTGTACACATCATCTCCACTGAACTGGAAAATCCCTAACGCTTCTCTGATTTGAGGCATATTGTCTGTTGATACTGAGCGCGCTATCTCGTCAAATACGGCTGAGTCAAGGTTCAAATCAAAGGCTTGATGCTGGGCATAATAGCCTATTTTTGTTCTCCTTCCTATATCGATAGTCCCTTTTTGAGGCTTTAACTTTCCCGCAACCAAACGGGTCAAGGTGGTTTTTCCAGCCCCATTCTCTCCGACTAAGGCGATTTTTTCTCCCCGGCACAGGTGTAAATCTATGCCTTCAAGCACCCATTCTTTATCATATTTGAAGCAAAGGTCCTTAACCTTTACAACATCCTTATAACTCTTTATCCCCACTTCCAAGTTAAAACTCAGTTTCTTTTCTCTGGAGGGTTTTTCAAGGCGTTCCATTTTTTCTAATGCCTTAATACGGCTCTGGACTTGAGCCGCCCTTTTTTTCTGGTACCGATACCTCCGGATAAATTCTTCCTGTCTTTTAATTTCTGATTTTTGGCCCTCCCATTTCTTTATCAACAACCGGTCCCTTTTTTTCTTTTCTTCCTCATAATAGCTATAATTTCCCGAATAATGTTCAAGCTGACCGCGGTTCAGTTCGCAGATATTCTGAGCCAAGCGGTCAATAAAAAAACGGTCGTGAGAGACAATAACCATCGTTCCCGGAAAATCAAACAAATACTGTTCCAGCCACTCCAGAGAGGGAAGATCTAAATGGTTTGTTGGTTCGTCAAGCAGCAGCAGATCAGGTTCTTGAAGAAGCATACGGGCAAGATGGACTCTCATGCGCCAGCCTCCGCTGAACTTATCTATATCTCTGTTTAAATCCTCTTTTTTAAATCCAAGACCGGACAGCACGGCTTGAGCTCGAGCTTCGAGACCGTATCCCCCCAATGACTCATAACGCCGCTCATATTCTCCTAACTGCTGCAGCCATCTCTCATTTTGTTCAGGATTGGAATCCAGGACATTATGCAAATCCGTAATTTTTTTCTCCAGGGAATATATCTCTGTGCATGCCCTCATCACTGAATCCAGAAGAGCTCCTCCCTCTATATTTATTTCTTCTTGAGGAAGATATCCGATTTTATACTTTTTTGGCTTTAAAATACGTCCTTTATCAGGCTGCAACTCTCCGGCGATTATTCTAAACAAAGTCGTTTTTCCGGCTCCATTAGGCCCTATAAGCGCACTCCTCTTCCCCCTTGGGATAGACCACTCCACTCCTTTCAAAAGCTCTAAACCGCCAATGGAATAATGGAGATCTTTTATCTGCAGCACTTCAGTCAAGCTCCAAATCATCTCTTATTTTAATAAGAGCCATCACGTCCTTCATCATTCTTTGTTCGCACAATTCAGGCCATTGGTCTCTTTTGATGACATCCAATTCATTGTCATCCAAGCGGCTGCTTGTTCTTTCAACCAGTCTCATCAGCTCCACAAACTCATTGAGAGTGACGTCCGGAAAACCTTTCATGAACGTCTTATCAAAAACAGGTATTATGAAACTCCCTCCGTGGTCCTCGATAGAAAGATGAACCTGATGAGGAAGCGAGGACAAAAGAGAGATGATTTTTTTTAAATCGATGATTCCTTTTCCTATTTCACAGGGAAACGATTTCAGCCCTTCCTGACTCAGGGTGATGCCTCCGTCCTTTATATGAGTGGCGACCACCCAGGGAAGGATTCTTTCCACTGCACACACCGGTTCTTCAAGCATGGTGAGCAGATTCATGGTGTCAAGACAAATCCCCAAATATCCGCCCGGCTTTACATCACACATCTCAAACAACCGGAGGAGCTCAAATGTAGTGAACTCAAAGTGTGTTTCAACAGCCAGTGTGACTTCAAAATCCTCCCAAAGGCTTCTCTGTTCTTTCAAGGCTTCGGCTGTGGAATAGAGAAGAGACTCTGTATCAGTACTTTTTTGATCCCACCTCATCAAGCCTCCGGAACAGGACCTGACAACATGCGTTCCCAGAACAGAAGCTTCCTGAACCGCATTCTTATTGATGGAATAAATATCCTTTCTTTCCCATGATTCCATATCAAAGGGGATATGCTGGGCCCCTCCCCATTCAATATACAGATTTTTTTTCGAAGCATAATTGGCGAGACTTCTCAAATAGGAATGGTCTCTTTCAGCGGCTTCGCCTGAAGAAAATCCGGAAAACTGGACCCCCTGAGCATGATTCTTTTCAGCCCACTGCAGAGTCTCCATGGGGGTCAATCCAAGAGAATGAAGCCCGTAATTGTCTATTCCTATTTTCAGATTTTTCATAAGACTTATTTTACCTTTATTATTCACGAGTCAAGGTTATTTGGACTTAATGAAATTCCTGAATTTCATATCTCATTTATAAGGCTGAGAAGTCACTCCTGTTATTTTCCATCCGCTGTCCTGTTTAATCATACTCCAGTTATATGTACCCTCAAACAATAGTTTTCTGCTTCCCCCCACTCTCGGGAGTCCTGTTATAATCAAAGAAAGGCTGACATCCGCACCACTCACGTTAACAAACATAATGGAAATATCAGACACACAAGAGTTGACACGGTCATAAGTCCTGGTTATCCAATCCGCATCTTCCCGGACCTGAGGATAAAGTTCTGAAACACAGTTCTGTTCATAGAACAAAACAAGCCTATTGTCCTGCATTGCCTTTGTGTATTCTCTGACTATGGCTCTGATCTCCTCTTCTTCGGCTTCCTGCCCGGAGACAGGGAACTCAGGCATTAAAGGCTCTTTCTCAGCTCCAACTCCAGCCTCTTCCGTTTTTTCCTCTTTCTCTTTAGAATCGACGAGTTTCTCTTCCTCCTCCCCCGTTACAGGCCCCTCTTCATCCTGTAATTCCTCAACGAACATCTTATTCAAATATCCTTCAGTGCTACCATACTGTTCCGCATTGAGCTTTATTTTATACCAGATATCACCCTTTTCAATGACCTCAAAAACAGCCCCTAAAGGAGGAGAATCTATGACCTTGCTCTGCATGTTTGGTTCAGCTCTAATACTGGATTTCTTCACAATGATCCGCACTTTTTCAATCTGTTGTGCTTGTGAAACATCCGGGGAGAACACACAGAACATTATGAAAAGCACCAATACAATTTTTATACCGGGATTACCTTTCATGGGGCCTCCTATATCCCTCTTCAAGCTACCTGTTAGAAGGATGAGAGCTCACTCCTGTTATTTTCCAACCTTTGTCCTGCTTTATCATATTCCATTTGTAAATCCCTTCAAAAAGCGCCTGTTTGCTCCCGTCCCACTTGGAAGTCCCGGTGATGACCAGGGAGATACTGACCTCAGCTTTGATCTCATCCTCAAATCGAACGGATATATCCGAGACAAGACACTTCAATTCATCATAAGTCCTGATGATCCATTCAGCATCCTTTCTCACTTCAGGAAAAAATTCCGGAGTGCAGTTTCTCTTGTAAAACGATATCAGTTTGTTATTCTGCAAAGAATCACTGTATTCATTGACCAAAGTCTTGATATCTCTATCTGCGATTTTTTGATTGGACAGGAGTGCGTACTCCTTTGCTTTAGGATTCTCGGGATCGCTTTCCAGGACCTCTGCCATAACCTCAAGACTCTTTTCATAATTTTCCTTTTCAAATTCCGTGATACCATTATCGACCATTTCCTCAATTCGGGCTTTCTGCCTCTTCTCAGCCTCCGCTTTTAACTCAAGGTCGCTTTTTATCACAGGCTTCTTGACCTCTTCTTTAGGCTGAGAATCAACCTCTTTGGTCTCTCTCTCCTGAGTTTTCTCTTCAGTAATTGTCTTTGTGGGTTTCTTCGAACCGGTTTCAGGAGTTTTTACCTCTTTTTCAGGCGCTTCTTTTGTTTTTCTCGCTTCAGGCACAGCCGCTTCCTGACTCTTTTCTTCAGGCTGGTCAGCTCTCATGCTTGCTTCCAACTCGTTCAAACGTTCCTGGATACGGCTGTATTTTTCATCTTTCGGGGCAATCTCGAGGTATTTTTCATAAAAGGAACACGCCACTACTAAGTCATTTTTCTGTTCGAACAAAACCGCAAGGCTCTCATAAGGCCTGGGATCCAGGGGATTTATTTCAACGACTTTGTTGTATTCGGAAACAGCTTCATCGGTTTTCCCTTGAATTTTAAAAATCTCAGCGATTTTCAACCGCGCCTCAATATCATTGGGCTCTTCATCCAGGACCTTTCTGAACTGGATGACAGCCTGTTCAAATTCACTCTCATTGAAAAATTTCACTCCTGATGCAAAAAAATCCGTTTCCTCTGAAGGGATATCTTCTGACAGTATTGTATCCGGCGGCACTCCTTTGCCGGCTCCTTTGGAAGTGCTGATCTTCCACACGGCCAGACCGAGCAGACAGGCTACGACGGCAATGAAAACCACGGCCAGGACTTTCTTAATGCTGAACTTTACAGTAAACTCCTTTGAAGTAAACGGCCTGCTTTTCGGCATCACTCTCTCAGTGGTGGGAATGCCCTTTTCTATATTCTTTAATTCATCAAGAAGTTCGCTCACGCCCTGGTATCTTCTCTGTTTGTCTTTTTCCAAACATTTAAGAATCAACCTGTTCAGTTCATCAGGAATTTGGTCATTGAGCTCCTTTGGTTCCTTTGGCTGTTCGGTTTTATGCTTGATCGCCACACTGAGAGCTGTTTCTCCCGAAAAAGGTGTGGTGCCTGTGACCATTTCATAAAGGATGACTCCTAACGAATAAATATCCGATCGTTTGTCCACATCCTTTGCCGAAGCCTGTTCAGGAGACATGTATTCAGGAGTCCCGATGACTGTGCCGACATCAGTGATGCCTTTGCTTCTGACAAACCGCGCGACCCCGAAATCCATGATCCGCACATTCCCCTCTTTATCGATCATGATGTTCTGGGGTTTCAAATCCCGGTGTATGATGCCTATACCGTGAGCTTCTGAAAGTCCTTCACAGATCTGCTTGGCTATGAAAATCGCTTTTCCCGCACTTAAAGTTCCCACTCTTCTCATGGTGCTCTTCAGATCCTCTCCAAGCACATACTCCATGATTATGTAGTATAGCCCTTTTTCTTCACCGAAATGATACATCCGGCAGACATTTCTGTGTGAGATCCTGCGGGCCAGTTTTATCTCATTGCTGAACCGCTCAATATTTTTCTCGTCAATGGAAATTTCCGGCTTTAACAGCTTGAGGGCCACTTCCTCTTTGATCTTAATGTCTTCGACCCTGTAGACCTTCCCCATGCCCCCTCTTCCCAATTCTTCGATCACTTCATACCTGTTCGCGAACTTTAGCCCTCTTCTTAGCTCATACACAGGCGTCTCAAGAGTAGCTGTTTGAGAATCAGGAAAATCCCGGTCATGGCTGTCTGAATCGTTGCTGTTTCTCTTCTTCTCCCCGGCCATAATGGACACTCCCGAATGGATTTATACTAATGATAGTACAGAATGAATTTACAGGTCAATAAAAATCACCATTAAAAGGAATATCTTGTTATTTAGAAACTCTTCTCTGTCAAGGTGATTTTAACGGAAATCTTTTTTTTCTTTTTGACATAAAAATCCGCATAACAGCTTTTCTCCACTGTAGTTTCTTTATAATCAAGAAGATGTCCGTCCTCCTCTACGGCTTTTGTCTTTCTCTTTTCCGGCAGAAGAACATGAAAAATAACCTTTCCTCCGGGACAGTGGACATCCATTGAAATCCGGTCTTCCCGCTGTCTGTAGGTGTATCCGACAGACTTCCCTGAAGCCGCATACGCAGCACGCACTTCTGCCTTATCCACTCCGGCAGCCGCCCACCTGGGGGAGATCCGCACCGAGTTAAAAAGTTTTGATGTGTCCCCTATTCCGCACAATCCCTCTATAAAAGCATACAGCATGGCGCTCGAACCCCAGGCATCAGAAGATGAAGCCTCGGGGCTGGTGCTCGCCTCTTTTGTGGAAGGAGAGCCATCCGGAAAATACCACAGATAGCTTTCCCCTGTAGACGATATCATATTAAAATATCTCTTCAATATATCCACTCCATAGCGTTCGAATCCGTTCTCAAAAGCTGCTTTTGAAAGCTCACCCCCGACCAGGGGCATGATCCCGCCGTTGACATAAGCCCCGGCCTTGAGTTTTTCATCGCCGAACACCCCGTCGGGAAAAGGAGGGTCAATGGAGAACCATTCTGAAAAAGCGCTGGTCTGCCGGCGGCGCTCCAGATACTCTTTAATGATGGATACGGCTTTTTTGTGATCCGCAGCTCCCCTGTTTATATCCACCGGATTGCTCAGGCTCAGCTGTTTTTCTTCATCGACACCCTCTATTTCGACAGGCGTCAGCTTAACAAAATGCGTGTAGAATCTCCCGTTCCAGCACAATTCGTTCATATTTTTTCTGATATGCCGAGCCTTTTCCTCCCATTTATCCGCCTCTTTATCTCTTCCAAAGTAACGGTTGATGAAAGCCATGAGGGAAAAAGCCTCATAATAACCGCTGTTGTCCCCGTGCATGATCCCCCAAAAAGTGCGGTCATTGATTTGAAACTGAAGCCAGTCATGCGCTCCTGCGGAATAAGCAAAATCCCAGGTATCTATGGTGTACGCTCTTTTCACAAGATCGTGTTTTCGATCCCACCGCCACGGATGCCGGAGCACATAAAAGAGGGCTTTTTCCATGGAAGGATAAATCTGTTCCAGCCACCTGTCATCTCCGTCCGCCTGCCACGCCAAAAAAACCGCTTTTATGAACCTGTACTCCACGTCTGCTTCCACGGGCACCCGCACGTATTTAGTCCAGTTCTCCTTCTCGCACGGAAGCTTCTCCGGAAAAACAGTGACATAGTCAAAGATGCGGCCGCTTTTTGACTGGGTGTCAGCAAAATGCTGCACCGCGCTTTTAAGGTCTGTCTCAAAATATTTAACAGCCCTCAGCATGTCGCTGAAATCCCTTATCCAAAGGGAATGTGTGTCCGGGGTGCGGTATCCGGTTATTTTTTCTCCGTCTATCACCATATCCATTCTGGCTTTTTTCAAAAAAGAACGGATCAACGGATAGAATTCATCGAATTCTCTCCTTCCGGTTTTTATTTGTATCTCTTTTCCTTCCATGGCCCTCACTAAGGCTTATACCAGAGCCGCTGCTTCCGGTCAATGGTATATTTTTTAAAGAAATATTCGACAACAACACCTGTTTCTGGTAAAAATGATTCTTAAAATGCATGTGTTCGGCCTCCATATCATAGACATCTCTCTCATACTCCTGTACATAGTGGTCATCCTCTGGCTGGGTAAAAAAGCCGGGGAAGCCACAAAAAGCACCGGAGACTTCTATCTTGCCGGACGCAAGCTCGGTAAGTTCTATCAGTTTTTCCTGAATTTTGGAAACTCAACAAATGCTGACCAGGCCGTTGCTGTATCAAGAGAGATCTACCGCCAGGGAATCGGCGGCATGTGGATACAGTATCTGGTCCTCTTCCTCACTCCTTTCTACTGGTTCAGCACCTGTTTTTTCCGCCGCATCAGGCTCACTACCATAGGAGACTTTTTCACGGAACGGTTCAAAAGTAAATTTCTAGGGGGAAGCTATGCTGTATTCATTCTTATAATGGCTTTTCTCGGAGGCGGAGTCGGATATATGGTGGCTGGGAAAACAATGATGGCCATGACACCCAAGCCCATAGAAAAATGCACTCGGGCCGAGCAGATAAGCATACAGGAGTTCAAGGAATACCAGGAATTGAAGTCCGGATTCGATGAAGGGCTCACTCCGGGAAATCAGGCAAGATATGAGGTTCTGAATGAAAAAAACAAGCGGGGCGAACTTCATTCGTTCGTATCCTATGTGGACCCGATTGTATTTTACTTTGCTTATGCCCTTATAGTGGGAATTTACACAATGCTCGGAGGATTCAGGGCCGCTGCTATCACAGATGCCCTGCAAGGAGTTCTGATCGTAACGTTCTCCATAATTCTGATACCCATCGGATTGAGCAAAATCGGAGGATTTTCAGGGCTTCACGCCTCAGTGCCGGATTATATGTTCGAACTTTTCGGTTCCGTAACCATGAGCGAATATGCCTGGTACACAATCCTGGCCATGGTGCTTGCAAACCTTGTCTCGATTATTGCCGTAGCCCCGGGCATGGCCACAGCCGGATCCGCCAAAGACGAAAACACGGCTCGTATCGGAATGATCGGGGGGATGTTTCTCAAAAGATTCATCATGATATTCTGGGCTCTGGCCGGACTCCTGGCCATCGGTCTTTACGCAGGAAAGATCCACGACCCGGATCTTATATGGGGATTTATGACCAAAGATCTTCTTTTTCCAGGAGCTGTGGGATTGATGCTCATAGGAATCCTGGCTGCGAATATGTCCACCCTGGACGCCAGCTCTGTCTCTTATGCAGCGCTTTTTATCAGGAACCTCTATCAGCCGCTGACACCACATAAATCCGAAAAACACTATCTCGTCATAAGCAAACTCTTCATAGCTTTTATTCTTCTGGGAAGCATCTGGGTGGCTCTGTTCGTTGACAATCTTCTGGTTCTCTTCAAGTATATGATATCCATTCCTGCCATATACGGAGCAGCCATATGGCTCGGATTCGTATGGAGAAAGCTTACCAAAATAGCGGTCATCACCCAGGTGTTCCTCTGTGTTGTCATATACGCGGTTCTGCCCAATCTCTTTCAATCCATGAACTGGGCCCGCCGTTATGAGCCCTTTCTTAAAGAGACCAAGGCACAGGTCATAACAGTGAAAACCGCGGCTCTGAATGAAGATGTGGAAAAAGGAAGGGCTGAAAAGGTCGGGCAAAAAATATCAAAATCCCATTTTATTGAACCGACCGGAATATTCTTCGAAGACATCGTCCGTTCGGATCCCAATGACCCTGATTCCCCAAAACTGGGACTGGGCAGGTTTCATGCAGAAATCTGGGTGATGAGTCTCTGCGGAATCGATTTTTCCCATTTCCGCAAAGCTCAATTAGTGGCCGTAAGGTTCTTTTTTGATGCGGCTTTTCCATTTGTTCTTCTCTTCATCCTTTCTTTCCTGACAAAACCTGTTCCATCAAAATACTTGAACCGCTTTTACGCCAGACTTCACACTCCGGTGCAAAAAACACCGGAACTGGATAAAAAAGCTGTGAAAGAGTCATACAGAAATCCGGAAAAATTCGAAAAACAGAAAATATGGCCGGGATCAAACTGGGAAATTTTGAAATTCACTAAAATGGATTATTTGGGTTTTTGGGGGAGCTGGGTCCTGGTGGGTGTGATTATTTTTCTGCTGTGGCTTGTTATATCCATTGGATAAAATTTTTTCATGAATAGTACAAGATCGGAGATATGACCATGGAATTTCAAATACCTGACAATATATCAGCAAGACAATCATTCATAGTCGGAAAAGAGCACACGGCCAAGTTTTTAGGCTCGGGCAGTGTGGAGGTTCTGGCAACACCCATGATGATCGCGCTGATGGAAAACACGGCTCTTGAGGCAGTCCAATCCTATCTGCCTGAAGGCTGGACAACCGTTGGAACCAAAGTGAATGTGGAACATCTGAGGCCTACTCCTTCAGGTGAAGAAGTCTTTGCAGAAGCCCTGCTTTTGGACAAAAAAGACCGCTCTCTTCTCTTCCAGGTCAATGCCTATGACAGCCGCGGACTCATCGGACAGGGCTCTCATAAAAGGCATATCATAAACCTGGAAAAATTCCTCTCCAAGCTCAAACAAAAGTAAATTCTAATCCTGGTCATTTAGAGACCATGCGCTTAAAGTTAACAAGAGACAGAGACAAAATAACAACCGTGATCCCTGTCATGATCAAGAGGTCTTTTGTAAAATAAGTAATATCATTTCCCTTTAAGAACAACTCCCTGATAATCCGGATCAAATATCTAAGGGGATTTATATCCGCAAGCCACCGGAAAGCTCGCGGAATATTCTCAATCGGAGTGAAAAGCCCGGAAAGAAGAAGAAACGTAACCAGGGAAAACCATGAAAAAAACAGCGCCTGCTGCTGGCTGGTGCACAGAGTTGATATGAGAAGAGCATAGGAAAGAGTAGCGAATAAAAAAATCACGGCTGCAATGAAAAGATACAAAATACTTCCCCTTATTTGTATGCCAAAAACCAGAATGACCACCACAATCCCTATTCCCATCTCTATAAGGCCCAACAGAGCCATAGGAAGCGCTTTGCCGATAAAGATCTCTATGGGGGTCAGCCTGGAAATCAAAAGAGTTTCCATGGTTTGCTGTTCCTTTTCCCTTACAATCCCTATGGAAGTCAAAAACACGGAAATCATGGTGAGAAGAAGGGCCACAATCCCCGGCCCCATATAATTGATGCTTTCCAAATCAGGATTGAACCGTATGACCATTTGGCTCTCCAATGGGAGCTGAAAACCTTTTTGTTTGATATCCGTCATTATATAATGCCTGACTATTCCATTAAAATATCCGGCTGCGATACCGGCCGTATTGGCATCGATGCCGTCCATGAGAATCTGGACCTCCGGGTAACGGATGTTCCTGTTCCCTGCTTCAAAGCTGTCCCGTAAAACAATAATGGCTTTGGATGCGCCTTTCTTGAAAATGGAAACCGCATCTTCCGGAGAGCGAGAGACTTTTCTCACATCAAAGAGCGATGAATGATTGATACGGTTCACGATTCTGAAGGCAGCCCTGCTCTCTGAAAGATTGACAACCTGCACAGGAATGTTTTTCACATCAGTGGTGACCACATAACCAAGGACAATAGTCTGAAGAATGGGAGCGATAAATATCAGAACAAGCATTTCCCTTTGTCTCAAGATCTCTATCAGCTCTTTTTTGAAAAGATAAAAGACTCTCATTTCCGTGCCTTTCTTTGTTGACTGAATTTAACAGAGGCGATAGCCAAAAACAACAGACTGAAGCCTAAAAGCATCAGGCCTTGAAACGCAAAATATTTCATGGCCGATCCTTTAAGAATCACTCCCCTTATAACTTCCAGAAAATAAGTTGCCGGAACAATATAAGAAAAGGCTCTCAGTATAGATGACAGCGAATCAAGAGGAAAAATAAATCCGGAAAGAAGGATGGAAGGAAGCAGGGTGATAAGAAGCGCGGCAATCATGGCGACCTTCTGGGTCGATGCCATTGTGGAGATGGTAATGCCTAGGGAAAGTCCGGTCACAATATAAAGGAGAGAAAAAACCAGCAGTATCAACAGGTTTCCCCTAAAAGGTATATGAAATACGGTGCGGGCAAAAGTAAGGATCACAGCCCCTTCCAGTAAAGCAATGAGCACATAAGGGGTCGTTTTTCCGAGTACGATCTCATGGGACTTCAAGGGTGATATAAAGAGAAGTTCAATAGAGCCCGTCTCTTTCTCTCTGGCAACGCTCAAGGACGTCAGAAGCGCGGATATCATAATCATTATCACCGCCACAAGCCCGGGAATGATATAAAAGGCGCTTTTATTTTCAGGATTGAAATACAGTTTTGTGCTTATTTTAAGAATGTCTTTTATGTCCTTTAGTTCTGAAATAAAATCATAAAACAGCATTTCGTTGTACTGATGGACTATGTTGGCGATGTTGGAATCACTTCCGTCTATGACAACACCCAAATTTGATGTTTGATTCTTTGTTATCCGGTCCGAGAAGTCATGAGGGATGATGATGAACTGTTTGATACTTCCGGATTTAAGCATTTCTTCAGCGGTTTCCTCAGGATCCTGGCCTTGCTTTCCTCTGACCATCCGGGTTACGGAATAATAACGGTTATTGGAAAACTCCCGTACAAGTGACCTTGAAAGCTCGCTTTGAGAATAATCAATGATCACGGTCTCTATGTTCTCTAAGTCAAACGAAAGAGAGTATCCGAATATGAGGATCATAATGATAGGAAGCAAAAAAAGGATGACCAGACTTTTAGGGTCTCTCAATATGTGATAAACCTCTTTAAGTATAACCGCTTTAGTTCGTTTCATGGTCTGTCACTGCTTCCCTGAAAAGTCTTTCCATGGATTCGGTTTTTTCAGCCCTCATCAATTCAGAAGGTTCTCCCTCAAGCACGATCCTTCCTTTATGGATGATGAGTATCCGGTCCGCATACTCCGCCTCATCCAGGTTATGCGTGGTCACAAGTATGGTTTTGCCTTTTTTCTTCAGGTCATAAATTTTTACCCAGAACTCTCTTCTCACTTCCGGGTCCACTCCGGAAGTGGGCTCATCAAGAAGAATGATCTCCGGATCTGAAATAAGGCATGAAAAAAGGGCCACGCGCTGTCTTATTCCCGGAGGGATATCTTTGACTCTTTGAGTGAGTATTTCCCGTGGAATTTCTTCTGTGATCAATTCTTTTTTTTCTTTTATGATCTTTCTGGGAACTCCTGAAACACCTCCGCAAAACTCAATATTTTCATAAGCATTCAATAATGGATAAAGGGAAAATTTCTGGGACATATACCCGATGAATTTCTTGATCCGTTTGAGATTTTTTGTCACTTCGTAACCCTTCACCCAGACATTTCCGGATGTTATGCGCAGGAGTCCTGTCATCATTTTAATGGTCGTGGTCTTTCCTGCGCCGTTAGGCCCTAAAAAACCCAAGATTTCCCCCTTTTTGATATGAAAGTCCACAGCATCTACAGCCGTAAAACGTCCGAATCTCTTCGTGAGCTGCCTGGCAACAATCATATCATTCTTATTCCCCATGGAGTCTTCGCTGCGTTCAATCATCCTTCACACCTCTTTCATAATAAAGGTATATATCCTCGAGTGAAGGCTTCTCTTCCTTGATCTCCTTGGCCTTGATACTGGCTAAAAAATCAGAATCCCCGGAGAACAGGCATTTTATATAACGTCCCCTTATATAGAAATGAGCTCTGATTCCTTTTTTTGAATTGAGTTCCTTTAATGTTTCGAATATATTTCCTGCCGGAAGAATCCGAAACATCTTTTCCGGAAAATTATCTTTAATTTCTCTTATGCCCCCCTGCTTTATGTTTTTTCCCTTCCTGATAAAAATGATAAAGTCTCCTTTTTCAGCTTCATCAAGATAAGGAGTAGCCATAACGATTGTTTTCCCCTCTTTCTTTAAATCATCCATTATTTTAAAAAATTCTATCCTGGAGAGAGGGTCGACTCCGGTGGTGGGCTCATCTAAGATCAGCACTTCCGGAGAAGACAGCAGAATTGTGGATAAAGCTAGTTTCTGCTTCATTCCGCCGGATAAGGCCCCGGCCCGCCTTTTTCTGAAGGGAAGCATTCCAGTTCTTTCCAAAAGACGGTTTTTTAAGTCCTTTTTCCTTCCTGTCTCAACCTGCTGGATATCCGCAAAAAAATCCATATTTTCTTCCACCGTAAGGTCTGTATAAAGAGAGAAGCGCTCCGGCATATATCCTGTTACATCAGTCACTCTGGAAAAATTTCCGTTGATCGGGGAATCATCAATAAAAATTTCTCCTCTGTCTTTCCTTATAAGCCCCAGAATGATTTTAAAAATTGTTGATTTCCCTGCTCCGTCTGCACCGGCTATGATGGTGATCTTTCCTCTCCGGGCTGAAAAAGAAACTCCATCAACCGCCCTGATAGAGCCGAATGCTTTAAAAAGATTTTTAACAGCAAGCATGTCTATACTGTTGGCCCGTTGATGACGACCGTAACCGGCATCCCGAGCTTGAATTTTTCCGTATGGCCTTTGATACGTATTTTTACCTTATAAAGAAGCGATTTTCGTTCTTTTTCAGAAATGATATATTTAGGGGAAAATTCAGCTTCCCTTCCAAAGTTGATGATCTCACCTTTGAATGGAGTCTGTTCACCATCCAATAAAATGGAAACCTCCTGACCTAGGAGGAGCCCGCTCATCTCTCTTTCCTCTAAAAACGTCTCAATAAAAAGACTGTCCAGATTAAGGACATCTGCCACTACTGAGCCCGGAAAAACGGTCTCTCCCTGAGAGACAAATCTCTCCAGAATGACTCCTGCAACAGGAGATGTGACAATATGATCCTGTATTTGAAGCATTAACTGTTCCTTTTGATTTTTTATACTTTCGGATTGGATGGAAAGCTCGGATAAAGTTTGGTTGACTTCAAACAGAGATGTTTTGACTTCTTCTAACTTCAGTTCAGCTTTTCTTACTTCATCTTCTGAGATCGATTCTTTTTGATTGAGCCTTTTAAATTTTTGGACCTGATTTTCCCAATAATCAAGATTCGAACGTAAAAAAACCTTTCTACTCTCTAACTTTTTTCTGCTGACCGGAAGCTGTTTTTCCTTGATATCCAAACCCTGCATTTGGACCAGAAGCTTTTCAGAATTGACTTCAACCAAGATATCCCCTTTGCTGACTCTGGCTCCTTCCCTGATGCTTACTTTATCCGCACTGCCTCCCACCAGAGTTTTGACGGTTATGACATCTCCGTCCACGACTCCGGATGCTTTGATTGGTTCAGCCTCCTTGCTTTTACACGAAGCTGAAACCAGTACAAGGATCAAGCCCGATATAAAAATGACTCTTTTTTTCATTGCCCATACTCCTTTGTCCGACTTATTAAAGTGTTTATCTTTACATTGACCTTCTCTATCTGCAGGGACAGTTCGTGCTTCATAGCTTCGTACTTCTTCTCTGACTGAAGAGCAGCCAGATAGTCCACATTAGGGAGCTGTTTTTCCTCATATAATTCTTTTTTAAGCTCAGCATCTTCTTTAGAGTAGGCGATCATGTTCTCAATGTTTGCCTTCTTTTGATTCAATGATTCTTTGACTGAATAAAGCTGTCTCAAAGTTTTTGCTACATCCTTTACAAAGTCATCCCTCTGATTCTCAAGTTTTCGGATGCTGACATCTATGAGATTTTTCTCACAAGCCCCCTTATTCCAGTCGAAAACAGGCACTTTCAATACCACTCCGCCCTGGAAATAAAGAGACCATTCCTTGGCAAAGTAATCTATCCCGGGTTTTCCGTAATGCAGTTCTGCAAATCCGTTTATACTGGGGAGATATTTTCCGGAAATGATCTTTTTCTGAATCTCAAGGACTTTTTTCTGGTTCTGCATGGTCTTTAACACCGGATGGTTGTTTTTAAAGTAATCAAGGGCCTGCCCCTCACTCTGCTCTGCCTCTTTATAGTCCGGATCGATTTCTTCAGGATAATGACCGCACATTCTGTGAAAATCTATTCTGACCTTATCAATGGCCTGGTCTAATCCATTGATGTTCATATCCGTCTCTTCAAGGCTTGACTTTGTCTCTAAAAGGTCAGTTTTTTTCACCAGGCCTTCCGTATAAAGGTCGCTCAGTTTCTGACTGTGGAGCTCAAGAGCCTGTCTCAGGCTCAAAACAGCTTTTTTCTGGCTTATGAGTATTTGATAATCATAAAAAGAAGACTTGATGAGGTCTACTAAAGAATCTCTTTCCAGATCAGTCTGGTTCGCTTCTACAGCTTCCCGTACCTTCTCCATTTCCACTCTGCGGGAAAGGATCCCTCCCATGAACAGCGGCTGGCTGAGGGAAATGGAAAGGTCATAATTATGATAGAGTCCTGCCTCATAACTCTGTCCGGGCACTGAGATCAATCCCGGTATAACAACTCCTGGAAATTCAATGGTCATTATATCGGATCTATACAAATAGTTAGCGTTGAAATCCAAACTGAACAGCTTATCCTTTAAAGACTGCTCTACCCGCAGCCCGGCTTCTTTTTCCGAAAGAAACCGGTTTTTATAAGAACCGCTCATCTTTAATCCGTCTTCAACCGCCTGTTTGAGACTTGTTTTTTCAAACGCATCCATAAACAGAAATAAAAGAAGAAAAATTGATAAAAAAGAGATTATTTTTTTCATTTTAGCATACCTCTCTTTATGAGATTAACCACGCTTTTTATCCTGTCTTCAATAAACTGATCATTTATGTCTATCTTTCTATCCAAAACAGCCTCCACCATAGGAAGACCTATGAAACAAAAAAGTGATGGAGGCATGATGTTCAAAATGACATGAACCGGATCTGATTCAGAAATAATGCCCTTTTCATACCAGTCACGCACCATTTCCCTGAATATGATTTGGGGCTTATAAGAAGCGTGCTTGAATATCTCCGCTATGATTGCGGAAATATGATCCGGATTCTGCACCAAATCATGGATAATAATTTTTGCCAGGAACCGATTTTTACTGAAAAATCTTATGTATACCTCAGGAAGCACTTCAAATAGTTTCTCCGGATCATCTGTCTTAATTATGGTTTTCTGGACATCTTCAAGAAGGTCTCTCAGGGTATCTTCTATGATCACCCGGTACAGGTTTTCCTTTGATGAGAAATAATAAAAAATCATGGCCTTATTGATACCCGCTCCATTAGCAATGCGGCTGGCACGGGCTCCCCAGAATCCGTGTTTTGCAAATTCCTCTACAGCGCTTTTTAAAATCCTTTGTTTTGCCGAATCCTGTCTTTTATTCATTTTAACCAACCAATTAGTTTAACCTTTTGGTTAAATTTATCATAAAATTTTTTCTCCTGTCAAGACATTTTTTTGTTTCAAGTCGAGATTGAAGAGTGCCTACTGAAATTCAGGTGTGGACGGGGGGAGTTGCGCAGCAGCCGAGAACACAGTACGAAGAATGACGTTAAAAATCTTTAGCGAGCACAAGCCATATCTGAATTTCACATCGGCTTGTGGTCTAGCTCTGAAGCTTTAGTTGTGCGGTTCCTTCCCTGTTTTTTTGATTGATACAGGCTTCGGTCAGCCTCCTTGATGAATTTTTTGTAATCTTCACCTTCCGAACCACCCTGAATACTGGCGACTCCCAGGCTGATGGTTATATCTATTTTATTCCCTTCAGAGACTATGGATGTCCGGGCTATTTCCTTACGAATCCGTTCTGCCTGCAACACAGCTCCTTCTTCATCCGTATTCCTCAGTATCATTAAGAATTCTTCCCCTCCGTAACGGGCCAAAACATCTTCTTTCCTGCATACTGACTTCAGGAATTCCGCTGCTTTTATGAGCACATAATCACCTGCCAGACGTCCGTGGGTATCATTGATTTCTTTGAAATGGTCAATATCTATCATGACCAAAGAAAGGGGTATTCTAAATCTTTTTGAGTGACTCATTTCCTCTTTCAAGCGCTCAATCAAATATCTCTTAATATATGCTCCGGTAAGGGGGTCATGGACTCCCAGTTCATACAGCTCATCTATAGCGACCTTTTCATCTTCATCGGCTAAGGAGAACTTGAAAATCGTAGTGGGGCTTATATGAACCTTGTCGTTTTGTCTCAGGGTTCTTCGTTTTATTTTTTTCCCGTTCACGAATGTCCCGTTCGTGCTTTTCTGGTCTTCTATGACCGTCTTTTCACTGCTTAATTCCAATTTTATGTGTTTTCTCGAAACCCTGTTGTCTTTTATCACAATATCGCATTCCTGTCCTCGCCCTAATAATGTGGTTCCCAAGGAAAGAGGGAACAACCGGCCCTGCATAGGACCTGACAGAAAAAAAAGATATGCTTTTTTGGGTTTTCTGCCCACCAAACCGGTTATGGATGTGTTTGAGGTCTGATCAAATTCCTCATCTTTATTTTTTATTTTCTTCTCACTCATGACCTTCTAATACTACTCAAAAACAAACAGGGACACAATATCTATCTGCTCATTCCTTCTGTATCTTTAAAACCAAGTTTCCCCATTCATCTACCTTTGCATTCCAATCCGGACCTAAAACAGTCGTTGACTCTCTCTCTTCTATAATAGCTGGCCCGTTTATATGATGTCCGTACAGCAATTTATCGCGGCTGTATATTTTCGACTTCATTTGCTTGTCTTCAAACCACACATTTCTGGTCCCTTGCCGTTTCGGAATCCTATCCTTTTCAGATTTCCGCACTTGAATTAAAACAGGTTTTTTTCTCACTTCTATTGCCCTTATTCTCAAGCTGACAACCTGAATGTTTTCCTCAGGAGCTTTGTGTCCGTATATTTGTTCGTGCTTATTATGAAATGCCGATTTTATTTCATCCATGTCGGATTCTGATATCGGATAGACAGGAATATGTATGTTTAATTCATAGTTCTGTCGGAAAAGTCTCATATCTGCACTAACAAGGACCTTTCTGTTGGACTCAGACACCTTCTTTCCCTCAAACCACGTGCCAGCCTTTTTTTGCAGAGAAGAGATAGCCTTATTGATCTTTTTTGTATTTCCTTCTAAAGCGACCATCACTGTTTCAACAAAATCCGTGCTCATATCCGAAAAAAGAAGCCCCAGACTGGAAAAAAGCCCAGCCATTTGCGGGATGATGACCCTGGATATCAGCATCTTTTCTGCCAGTTCGCAGGCATGAAGCGGACCAGCGCCTCCATACGCTATCAATGTGAAATCCCTGGGATCATAACCCCTAGAAATAGTCAAAAGCCTAAGAATACGGAGCATGCTGGCATTGGCGATCGCTATGATCCCTGATGCTGCCTCTTCCTCATCCATCTTTAAAGGACCACACAACCTTCTTAAAATTGCGTTCTCTGCCAGAGCCTTATCGATCTTTATTTCCCCGCCCAGGAAATTACTTTCCGAAAGCCTTCCAAGAATAAGATGTGCATCTGTCACAGTGGGTTCCTTCCCTTTTTTTCCATAACACGCTGGACCAGGAACAGCTCCGGCGCTTTGAGGGCCTACCTTAACATGACCCCCTTTATCGATCCAGGCTATGCTTCCTGCCCCTGCTCCACACTCCACAACATCTATCATCGGTGTTCTCACAGTATACCCGCTTCCTTTCTGTCTTCCGGAAAAATGAAGCTCTCCTCCCACTTCATATTCAGGAGTGCAGACAAGCTCATGGCCCAATATCATACCTGCTTTGGCCGTAGTCCCGCCCATATCAAACGCAATGACTTTATCCATTCCAAGCATTTCAGAGAGGAACGAAGCGCCGATCAGGCCCGCAGCAGGCCCGGATTCAATCAGGGTTTGAGGCTGTTCCTCTGCTTGTTCAGGAGTTGATACTCCGCCTCCCGAATGCATGATGTTCAGATTTCCGGAGTTCCATCCTTGGACGCACAGATTCTTTCTAAGAGCTCTTAAATAATTCTTAACTTTAGGCCCGACTGAGGCGGCAATGACCGTTGTGGAGGCCCGTTCATACTCGCGAAACTCTGGAGAAATCTCACTGGATAGGTACACAGGCTTGTTTCCCAGTATCTTTTTTGCCAGCTCTTTTATCTCTTGCTCATGTTTCGATTTAGTAAATGAGAAAAGAAAAACCACTGCCAATGCTTCGATCGCCCTGTTATTGAGTCTTTCTAGTTTATTTCTCGCATTTTCTTTGTCTAAAGGGGTTTGAACATCCGCTTCGGCTGTTATCCTTTCCTTGACCTCTTCTACAAGACACCTCGGAACCAGAGGTTTTTTCCGGTCCTTCATCAAATCGTATAAATCAGGACGCTGCTGCCTGCCGATTTCCAAAATATCTTTAAAGCCTTTGGTTATGATGAGTCCCACTTTGGAAATCTTTCCTTCAAGCAGAGAATTTGTCACTATGGTGGTTCCATGGGTGATCGTGCTTATGGAGGATATATCTCTGTCTGCAGTCTCAACAGCTTTCATCAATCCTCTTATAAAGGCTTTTTCAGGATTATCCGGAGATGAGGGCACTTTGGATCTCCAATATATTTCCATCTCCTCATCATAGATAATGATATCAGTGAATGTTCCTCCGATATCGACAGCTGCTCTCATTTTTCCCTTCTCTTTTTTCTTTCCTTTTCTCTTAATTTTCCGGTCGCACAGGAGTCAATCTCTCCTTTTTCTGTGAGAACGACTCCGTATTCGGACTTTGCTTTCTCTCCTGTGATTTTTCCGTTCAGATAATCGCTCCGCACACTTTCGAGGTCTCTGTCAAAAGGCGGACCGCAGCCTCCGCCCCCTGCTGTCCGAAAGGTCAAAACATCACCTTTATCAATGGGTATTCCTGAAGGTTTTGATTTTAATCTTTCCTCTTTTCCTGCCTTTCTGTAGAGAACAAAGCGCCCTTTTCCCCCCGGCTTCCCGCCAAAGAGACCCCAAGGGGCCACTTCATGTCTGTCTGAGTGCGCTGAAAATAAGAGGGGGACTAAGGCCCTGATATCTTTCCGGATACTAAGACCTCCTCTAAAACGGCCGGGGCCTCCTGAATCAGGAACCAGCTCATAAGTGAGAACCCGCAAAGGATATTCCATTTCCATGGCTTCTACAGGAAGATTAGAGGTGTTTGTTATATTCACCTGAATCCCATCCTGTCCGTCCTTAGTGTTCCGCGCACCCATGCCCCCGCCTAGCGCTTCAACATACACAAAATCTCTTCCTGACCGAGCTTTTGTTCCCCCGAATATGATGGCTGTAGTGGCTCCGTTAGAAGCTGCCGTGACTTTTTTGGGCAGTCTTTTTGAAAAAGCCCCCATTATGGCATCCACCACTCGTTGGGCTGTGTCTGTCCTTCCTCCAACCGCTGCCGGCTCAACAGCATTGACTAAAGTGCCTTTGGGAGCTTTAATCCTAACAGGTCTCATGAATCCATGATTCATAGGTATTTCAGGACCAATAATGGCTTTTACGGAATAACAAACCGTCGCCAGCAGCGCCGGCCAGACCATGTTGATCCCTCCCGAAGCCTGGCGGTCTGTTCCTAAGAAATCAAACTCTATGGACGGTGTGGGCGTGTGTGCTATTCGAACAGTCACTTTGATCTTGAGACGCTCTTTTTCCACGCCATCATCATCCATAATATCCTCAAACATACAAGAACCAGGGGGGATCTTTCGTAAGATTTCCTCCATCCATTTCTGACTGTACTGATAAATATCTTTAATCACGGTTCGGACTGTGTCTTTCCCGTATGTTTCATAGACTTCTACCAACCTTCTCTCCCCTAACTTCAATGAAGCAACCTGGGCTCTGAGGTCTCCTTCCCTTTCTTTTCTGTTCCTTACGTTGGAAAGAATGGTATTCCACAGGTCTTTCCGTAAATTCTCTTCCATAAAAAGTCTGGACGGTGGGATGCGAATCCCCTCTTGGAAAATCTCCGTGGCATCTCCGGCAGTTCCCGCTCCCGGAGTGCGTCCCCCCACATCTGTCCAGTGAGCTATATTAGCAGTGAATCCTATCAGGCCTTTGTTTATAAAAACTGGTTTTACCAAAGTCACATCAGGCAGATGTGACCCCCCTCCTAAATAGGGATCATTAGCAATCAAGATGTCACCCGGCCTGAATTCCCAATCACTTGAGTTTCTACCGATTGTGTCCATCAATCCCTGCATGGAACCGAGGTGTATGGGAATGTTCTCAGCCAAAGCAACAAGCTGTCCTCTTTTGTCAAAAATCGCGCAGGAACAGTCCTTTCTCTCTTTTATATTCGTTGAATAAGCAGATCTGATAAGAGATACGCTCATCTCTTCTGATATGGATTGAAACGCGTTTAAAATGACTTCGGATAGAATCGGATCACTGTTATCTTTCATGGGCTCTCCCTGTTCATTTAATAACATATGCGAAATATAAGGTCAAAAATGTCAATAGCCCCATTCAAAAAAGATTAATTTTTTTGACATAAATTCTCTCCTCTGGTATAAGCATATCTGGATATGATAGACATTATTTATAGGGGGAAAAAATGAAAAAATTATCTTTCATTCTGTCCCTAATCCTTATCATCGTAGTCATCCATCCCGCGAATATATCCGCAGAAGGAAAATCTCCGGACAATCCGAAAACAAGGATCTATACCGGTGAAGATCTCAGAACCATTGCTTTTCCGGTGGGCGGATTAGGAACAGGCAATATCACCATCGGTGGAAGAGGAGAAATCCGAGAAATGGAAATCTTCAACCGCCCGGCAAAAGGCATTTCTCCGAACCTGACCTTTTTCTCCATATGGGCCGGATGTGAGGGCCAAACTCCCTTTGCAAAAATACTTGAACGGGAGCTTCTCCCTCCTTATGTGGCATGGGGAGGTATCCCGAGAATGCAGCTTCCGGGGGTTTCCCGCTTTGATGAAGTCTCTTTCATGGGTGAATATCCCTTTGCATGGCTTGAATTCAAAGACAAAGATATCCCGGTGAAAGTCATACTGGAAACATACAATCCTTTTATTCCTTTGGACCCTGAAAGAAGCGGGATCCCAGGGGCTGTGTTTAACTGGAAGCTCAAAAACGAAAAGAAAAGCACGGTTATGGTCTCCATAGCCTTCAGCATGCAGAATCTTATAAAAACGGAAAATGAGAACGGAAATATAACTTATGGGAAAAACCTCAATGAATATACTGAAACGGACTCTTTCCGCGGAATCAGAATGAGTTCAAACCGGGCAAAGCCGGATTCCCTGGAATACGGAAATATCACAATCTGCACCACAGGAAAAAGAACGAAGGCACAGACAAGATGGTACAGGGGAGGATGGTGGGACAACGCTCATGTTTTCTGGGACGATTTTTCAGATGACGGACAAATAGAAGAAGTGAAAGACGCCCAGGAATCTCAGGAGGGACAGAGTGACGCAGCCTCACTCCTTGTTCAGGTCGAACTCAAACCCGGAGAAGAAAAGATCATCCCTTTTTACCTGACATGGTATTTTCCAAACAGGGAAAATTACTGGAACAGGGAAAAAGAGGTCAAAGGCAAAAGATTCCGGAACTATTACTCCACACAATACCAGGGCTCCCTGGATGCAGCCTTCTATCTCATCACAAATATCTCTGGGCTTTATGAGGACACAAAGGCCTTTCATGACCTCCTCTTTTCTTCAACTTATCCCCCTTATGTCATAGATGCCGTATCATCACAGGCCTCCTCTCTTAAAACCAATCTTCTTATGCGCACGGAAGAAGGCAAAGCTTTTGGTTTCGAGGGCCTTGCAGACATTAGAGGTTCCTGCCCCATGAACTGCACCCATGTCTGGAACTACGAAAACACCATGGCCTATCTCTTCCCTTCCCTGGAGCGGAGCTTCAGAGAAACGGATTTCCTGCACAACACCTTTGATAACGGCTATCAGGTCTTCAGGACCCTTATACCCCTCGGGCCTTACTGGTGGAAATTCAAACCCTGTACAGACGGGCAGATGGGAAATATCGTAAGGGTTTATCGCGAGTGGAAGCTCTCAGGAGATACGGATTGGCTTAAGAAGTTATGGCCTCAGGTAAAAAAAGCACTTGAATTTGCGTGGAACGGAGTCGGAGAGGTCGAAGAAGGACTCAAATGGCAGCAGGAACTGCTAAAAATGCCGTGGGACCCTGATCAAAACGGAGTCATGGAGGCAGAGCAGCACAACACCTATGATATTGAATACTACGGGCCTAACACCATGACCGGCTCCCTGTATCTGGCAGCCCTTAAAGCATCTGCAGAAATGGCTGAAGCCTTAGGAGAAAAAAATAAAGCCCAGCTTTACAGAAAACTTTTCAAGCAGGGCTCCAAAGCCTATGACGAGATGTTATGGAACGGAGAATACTACATCCAGAATGTGCAAGTGCTAGACGGATTGACCATTCCCGAACATCTCAAATCCCCGAAAGAATCCTATCCCAAATATCAATACGGATCAGGATGCCTGTCAGATCAATTGTTGGGCCAGTATCTCGCTTTTGTCACAAACCTGGGATATGTGCTGGAAAAATCTCACGTGGACAAGGCTCTTTCTTCCATATTCCGTTACAACTTTTTTGAGGAGCTCAGCCGTTTCTCAAATGTGCAGCGTGTGTATGCTCTGAATAATGAGGCAGGACTTCTGCTCTGTTCATGGCCCAAAGGAAACCGGCCGGCCCTTCCCTTTGTTTATTCAGATGAAGTTTGGACAGGCATTGAGTATCAGGTGGCCGCTTCCCTTATATATGCCGGACATATTGATAAAGGATTGAAAATCGTCCAATCAACCAGAGAACGCTACAGTGGATTTAACCGGAACCCCTGGGATGAACTGGAATGCGGGCATCATTATGCAAGGGCTATGGCTTCATGGGCTGTGATGCTGGCTCTTTCCGGATTTCAGTATGACGGAGTGGATCACACGCTTTCATTCTTCCCGAAAATAAATGAACACGATTTTCATACATTCTGGTCAACCGGCAGGGGCTGGGGAAGCTGTACTGTGGATTCCAAAAATGCGGCCCTCAACGTCGCATTTGGAAGCCTGGAGCTGAAGCAGTTGTCTTTTTCACCCTCCTATCCCTGGAAATCCTTAAAAACATGCACTCTTGATTCCATACCCGTAAAGTGCCGGTTAATATCAGATCAGAACCAGTACAAACTGGTCTTCGAAGAACCCGTGGAAATTCAAAAAGGGCAAAGCCTGCAAATAAATTTAAACTGAAAGAGATTGACCCGGAATTTGATTAAACTTCCGAAAAGTTGGATCTTGAATAATAAAGGTTGATTTGAACCGTGCTTCCAAAAAAGGAGAACCGCACATTCCAGGAAAGATTGCTGCATTGGTACAGCCGCAATCAAAGAAAACTCCCCTGGAGAGAAACCAAAGATCCGTATAAAATATGGGTTTCTGAAATCATGCTCCAGCAGACCACTGTCCAGACAGTCATCCCCTATTATCGAAAATGGTTTCAACTCTTTCCGGATATCAAAGCCCTAAGCCAGGCTCCTCTTCAAAAGGTTCTCAAAGCCTGGGAAGGATTGGGTTATTACCAGAGAGCCAAAAACCTTTACCGCGCCTCGCAGATTATTATGGAAAAACACAAAGGCCTCATCCCGGAAACCTACCAGTCCCTGGGAAGTCTCCCCGGTTTTGGCCCGTACACGACCGCGGCAGTCCTTAGTTTTGCTTTCAACAAGCCCTATCCTGTATTGGATGCAAACGTGCGCCGTGTGCTGATGAGGCTTAAAGGACTGCACCGGGAAGCCAATCCTTCCGTGGATAAAATTCTCAAACCGTTTCTGCGTTCTCTTTTCCTTCCCCGTAAATCAAGCCTTTTCAATCAGGCTTTTATGGAACTGGGCGCCCTGGTCTGCCGGCCTCAAAATCCATCCTGCCTTCTCTGCCCTTTTCAGGAATTCTGTCAGGCTTATCAAGAGGGAACCCAGGAAATCATCCCCAAGCCCAAAAAAAGGAATTTTCACAAAATCGAAGCGGTCCTTGGAATCATCAAACAAAACAATCATTATTTGATCCAAAAAAGACCCTCCAAGGGGCTTATGGCAGACCTATGGGAGTTTCCGGGGGGAAAAATCAAAAGAGGAGAAACACCTGCTCAGGCCCTTTACAGAGAAATCAAAGAAGAGCTCGGATTGGAGGTAAAAGAAAAAAAAATTCTTACACAGGTAACGCACTCCTACACTCAATTCCGTGTGACTCTCCATGCCTTTCTCTGCACACTGCACGGAACACCCAAGGCAAACAACCAAGCGCTCAGATGGGTCACCCTCCGGGAGTTTAAAAATTATCCCTTTCCTTCCGGATCGGTCAAAGTCATCGAATTTCTCAGGAACAATCAAAACCGGATTTCAATTAACCTGTGAATAGTTCAGGTTAATCAAGCCGGTTAAAAGGAAAGGGATTTGGTATTGACAACCCATTTTTATTCCATGTATTATCAATAATGCAGCATCCAAACGACAAAAAATGATTGAAGCCATCAAATCCTTAGATCTGAATAAGGAAATTCACATAATTAATTGAGAAAGGAGTTTTCCATGAAATCTGTCTTGAGTGCCTTTTTCGGCATCGTGGCCCTTGCCTTTGGCCTTTTTGCAGCAGCCGATGTCATCCAAACTCAGGAAAGTGACATTTGGGAGGGGTTGGAAGCTGATCTGACAAAAATCAGTATCCGCAATGACATCCTGACACTCCGATTCAAAATCCGCAACACAGGCGATGATTCACAAATAGTGGAGTTCTATTTCAAAGACTGCTATGTCATCGATCCTACCAATCAGAAGAAGTATTTCCCCTTAAAAGACTCAGAAGGCCAGTATATCGCCGGTCCCAAAGAAAAAGACTGGGAGGGCGGCCGATACCATTTCTCTATTGATTCGGGCTCATCATCTGGTTTCTGGGTAAAATTTCCGGTTCCTGCTGACAATCCCGAAGCCATCGATATCAATATACCCGGTTTCTTTCCTTTCGAAGAGGTTCCTCTGAACTGAGGGCAAAACCCGAACCAAATAAAAAATGAGAGCCAAAACAACTTTATGTCTGCTTGCATTAAGCCTCCTGTTGTTCTGGAGCGGGAAAGCATCCCCTTCCTTCGCTCTGGAAGAAGAGGAAATCACCATACCTCCGGAGGCTCATCAGAAAGCCATTGAAGCCTTGAAAGCCCTGGGACCTGAGAGAGGAGCCCTTGAGCTCACATATAAAGTCCTGACAATCGAAGGCATCACCAGGAGCCTGACAGCCCGGATTGAGAAAATCCAGGCCACTCTCAAAGAACTCGGAGCCGAGGAAACCGAAACCGATTACAGGATCGAACTTCCCGGTGATATTCTCTTTGACTTTGACAAATGGACCATCCGCAAGGACGCTGAAGAGACGCTATCCAAAGTAGGAGAAGTCATCAGTGCTTATCAGCATCCGGTCAGCATCATAGGTCATACAGATTCCAAAGGGTCTGAATCTTACAACCTGGAATTATCAAAAAAGAGGGCCGAATCGGTCAAGCAATGGCTGATAGATCAAGCAGGCATTGACTCGAAGAGAATAGAGACCTCGGGCAAGGGAGAAAGCGAACCCGTAGCTCCCAATACCAATCCTGACGGCTCTGACAATCCGGAAGGACGGCAGAAGAACCGGCGCGTTGAGATAAGAATCCGCAAAAGCTAACTCTTAACAAGAAAGCGTTCACTGTTCCTTTTCCGCTCTTTTTGCCCATCTGTGGTATTTGAGGAGCCTTTTCAAAAGCTTCTCATTGCTTTCATTTGATTCTCTTATGAATATTTTATCAAGCCAATAAACAAGAGTGTCTTTTTCCATAGAGCTTTCCAGAACATCCCTTATTTCATCAGAAATTTCAAAAGATGAGAAATCTTTGATTTGATCCCACTTTTCGAGTGCCAGATCGTATTCCTTTTGATCCCAATAAAGTCTTCCCCAGGAATAAAGGGCCCTGTCTCTATTCCGGCCTCCGGTCTCACAAATCATCCTGTACAAGTTCTCTTCTTCCTCAAAGTACTCTCTAACAATACTCATCTCTGTCTCATAACCTTTTTTCATCAAAGCAGAAATCAATGTCTCATACATCTCTTTAACCACATAAGCTTTTGCTTTTTTGTTAAAAGCATCTACTCTGTAGTATTTTTGTGAAACCAGCTCTTTGGCTTTGTCATAAGAACGGAAAAGATACGTCAATCCCCTCCTCTCAAAGTCATAAAAGGAAGCCAGGCAGAACAAACATTCCACACCTGTCTGTGTCTGAGGAAATTGTTTCCAGTAACGGGCAAGATAGGTATCCATGGGTTTGTTGAAATAGAGTTCTTCAACAAAAGCAAACGCACCGGTTATATCATCGACCATTATGATGATATTGCTTTGATTGTTGTATATGAATTCCCGCAGGAGTTGAGCCAGATTCCCTTTGTCAGGATGATACTGATCCAGATAATTCTGTTTGAAATGAAAAAACTGCTGGTCCTCCTTTAGTTCCATCAAATCATCCAAAATCCTGTTTATGCTGCCTGAAGATATGTTCAAAGCCTGTTTCTTCTTCCGGGACTCGGATAAAAGCGGGGATGGAGTGGACAAATCCTCATAAAGATAAACCACCTGAAAATTCGGAGATAATCCCTTTAAAAATGAATCCACGGCTCTGTTTCTATCTCTTCCTTCAAAGAGGGAGCTTTCTCCTAAGCTCGGGAATCCCCGGGTTATAAAAAACAGCTCTGCTCCCTGGGCTAGAATGTCTTCATAAGGGCTTTCCCTGAAATAATACGTTTCAGGAATGAATTTGACTCCTTCTTCCGTATCCAATTTGACCCTTTTTCCCCGTACGTGCATTTGTGTTCTCTCCATATCCTCAAACCTTCTTAAACGCTTAAGGGTGTTAATATCCTGTTGAGGAAGATAAAAGAAATTTTTGCTGCCATCTGAATAATTTCTTGAGCTGTAGATCTTTCCACCGGAATCCAGTTGAATGCTCTCTGTTTGTTTAAACAATGTTGATATGTCTTTTTTGTTTAATTCCGGAGCCTCATATTCTTCACCGGCATTTTCTGAAACCATATATCTTTTGAGCATGTTTTTATAGAATTCTATTTTTTGCTTTTCGCTGAGATTTAAATCCGGGATCCGAACTCCTTCCAGTATTCTAAAAAATTCCTCATTGGAGAAAGCCGCCTGCGGATCCGTTTCCTTGATGTTCTGGTTTGGAAACATTTCTTCCTGGATCTCTGCCAAAGCTTTGATAAAGGCTTTGGTATCATGGGGATTGATCTCTCTTGTTGTTATGGATACCCGATGGGTGACCACACAGACCAGGATAATGATAAGGATGTGAAAAACCAAGGAGGCCAAAACAGAACGTGAAAAATCCTCTCTGCTTTTTCTGAAGAAAGAAGTCCTTTTCATGTGTCCCACAACCCCTTTTTTTTAATTTAAGACAATTCGCTCTTTTTTTCAACCAAAATAATCATCTCCATTACCCTGACCTCGATCCAAACTCATTTTAAATGGGACTTGACGCACTGCATTTGTCCTGTTTATGATTAAGAAAGGCTCAGGGATAGAGAAAATCAAAACAAAAATCACAATAAAGGAAAGGGCATAATGGCAAAAAAAATTCATGCGTACATCCATACAAGCAAACAAATTTTAACTAAGACTTTTACAGCTTTAGGCATTTTCTTTTTCATCATAAGCATGACAGGTTGTGCTGGGGAAGATAAAGAGAAGGTCCTTTACGCTGAACTGGACAGCAGCCCCTCTTTCTTGATCCTTTCTACGGAAAAAGCCTCCATGGAATATGGAGAGGCCCTGAGAGAAAGCCGCAAACTGCACCCGGAAGCACGATCAGAAATTTTTAATCCCTATGATTTATCTTCGCTAGAGTCTGCGCTCAAAGAAATCACTCCTTATTATGTTCAGGTATTCATTCTCCCGCAGGAGCTTGACGTAAATTTCGGGTGGAAATGGTTGACCATGTGTTCCCGCCTGGATGAAGACCCTTTTATGGATACAAGAACAGGCTTTATAACAGGCGCCTCCCCCAAAGCAGCGGCTGATTTTGTTAAGAGAATATCCAAAGCTGTTTCCGGAGAGCTTCGGATCCCTGCAAAGATGATCGACAATCTCGGTCCCAATATGCAGGCAGGAGAAAACTCTTTCCATAAATTTTCCCATTCCAATTTCGTCCCTGTTCTGGGAAAAGCCATGGAACTGGAGACCCTTTCCCATGGGACCGGGGGGATAAGTCAAAAACATCTGGATTCAATGAGCGGAGCCGGTATCCTTCATTTCGGAGGGCACGGGCATCCAGGGCAAATCGACAATGGCATGACTGCCGAACAGGTACCGGACACTGGATTTTCTCCGTGTGTGTGCTTCAGCGGAGCCTGCTACACTGGTGTTGTCGGAAAATATTTTGAAATGTTCGGACCGGACGGCACAATCATAGAGAAAAAAGTCGAAAAGGACAGGTCGTTCTGCTCGAATCTCCTTCAAAATAATGTGATCGGATATCTGGCCTCCCTGCACCCGGACCACGGCATGCCTGTTTATCAGGAGATGGAGCACATGTCCTTGAAAGGAGCCTCTCTGGGTGAGGTCATCAAGTACACTTATGACGGAGTCGTACTCGGTAATAAAGGCCGGCTGCCCGATTTCGAGAATCTGTCCAACGGAATGATTTCCCCCCAATGGACACCAACTGAAATCATGCTCAAAGGAACAGCCAGCAGAGTGCTCTTCGGGGACCCATCCCTGAGATTACTAAAGCCCCTCCCGGTTGAAAAGCCCTTGGAAATCACAATTGACCGCGAACCCGAAAAGCTCATTATCGGGGCTATCATGAACAATCCGGAATACAAGGCGATTTTCACAGATACATTCCACGACTATCTGGCTTTTAGGAAGAACATGTTCAATGACAGAGTCCTGTTCTCTGTCAAGCTGCCATCAGAATTTGAGAATCCTTCCTCTGTCAGAGTATTAGGAGCTGCCAACGGTCCTAACCGAATAAAATACAGACTTCATGCATGGAGTGTAGAAAAAGACGGAGGAGAGCATTTTTTACATGTACAGGTAGACCTTGCTTCAGAAGGATTTATGAAATCAGAGTGGCGTAATGCCGGTGCTGCTGTAGGGATCGAAGTGACTAAATAGTGTTCAGTTCCCTTTAAAGCCCTAATTTTTCTTCCAAATCAGGTGGCAGCGCATCCTTATGAACCATGACAGCAGTGGTCTTCATACGAAAGTAGGGTTTGGACATATAAAGGTATCCCTTATAAACACCATTAGCTCCGCCGGAATTCTTAATATAATAGTACGTGTTTCCGTTTTGATCCTTTGCAAGACCTACGACGTGCATCAAGTGGTCGTCAGTAGTATGAAAGCTGTCAAAGGTCTCCTGGCGGTTTTTTTGATTCACCTTCATTTCTTCCACCGGTTCTGTGATCTCGCCTTCAGGTTCCTCCTTGGGAAGAATAGCATATCCATTGTCCCGGCTCGAAAAATACTGCTCACTGACATCTCCGTCCCAGACGAAGGAATATCCGTTTTCAAGCGCATAGTCCACAGCCCGCTCCAAGTCATCGATGGGGACATTGTAAAAATCACCGCCGTAGCACCAGTTGTCAGGTATTTTCAAAATGCATGGGCTGTAAAAGGGCGCATATGTATAGGAAGTGAGCTCCACATAGTCATCCGGAATGATTTTGACTTTTTCTTCAGCAAAAGAGCGCGGTGTGTAGGTTTTGCCTTCGTATTTAAAACTTTCCGGCGGCACACCCAGATAGGCGTTCAGTGCCCCCTCAAAAGCCGCTTTCCACTGTATAGTGGGGCGCCTCGATGAAAGCACTCCGTCAACGATCGCCTTCAAAACCCGGGACATCTCCCCATGGTCATGATAGTCCACACCCAGCCTCATTCCGCCATACACTGACTCGGGTACGATTCCGTTTTCCCGGAACCGATTCATGACATCATGGCTCAATCCTCCCTGTCCGAAGTTAGCTGTGCCGTGCATCCGGATGTAGTTTTCTGCCTTTTTCTGGTAATTGTAATGAACAACATACATTTCAGATAAGTCCATGGCTTCACCCCCCAGGCGCATGGCTTCGGATTCAATAAAGGAGACGGTTGAGAAGCACCAGCAGGTCCCGGTCCGTGCCTGGTTTTTTACCGGAGTGTGCTTGATCTCCTGAGTGACAGTGAACTGATAGGCCTTGTTCCCCTCTTCAGCCTGTATAAAAGCTGATGAAAGAAAAAATCCAAAAGCCAAAAATCCAATGATCATGTATTTTGTGTGATTTTTGATCTTCATAATACCTCCCACAGGATGATTTTTTCAATCCAAACTGGACTGTTCACCGATCAAAATAAAAACAAAAATCTGAGCATATCCGTTTTTCATGGAAATTCCAGATAAATCAATGATACATAGAAAAAAAACATAAAGTCAAAACAAAATCCAATGATAACTGAGATTCCCCAAAGCTTTTTTATCCCCTTTTGATTTCCTCTTCAGCGATCCTTATTATCAGTTCAGCGCTTTGTTCAATATCCTTGAGTGTCGTCCTCCAGGATGAGACACTGATTCTCATAGCTGTCCGGCCCTGCCATTCAGTCCCGCCACACCAGCATGTACCATCCTCCTGAATCCTCTGTATAATCCTTTTCGTGGTTTCAGAATCACCAAAAGAAACCAAAACTTGATTCAATACCACATCATTGATTATTTCAAGCCCGGCTTCACTTAATCTCTCCGCAAATAAAAGCGCGCCATCACAATTGGATTCGAGCAGCTCTGCCAGGCCGTTTTTCCCGAGAGAACGCAGAGCAGCCCATATTTCCAGACCCCGTGCTCTCCGTGATATTTCAGGAACATAGTGATAGGGTTCGCGTTTCTTCCCGGATACCAAATAAGCCGCATCAGTGGACATGGAAGAGACAAGATGACTTTTGTTCCGCACAAAAGCAATGCCGCTGTCATACGGAACATTAAGCCATTTATGAGCATCCGTGCCCCAGGAGTCTGCCTTGTGGAGTCCTTGTGTTAGAGATATAAATCTTGAGGATGCCGCAGCCCACAGACCAAAAGCACCATCTACATGCACCCATGCATTTAAGGAATGCGCTTTATCGCATATCTTTTCAATGGGATCAAAGGACCCGGAATTCACATTCCCTGCCTGAGTGCAGATAATGGTAGGATCTGAGTCGATCGGGATCTTTTCGGCTATCATCCTTCCCTGATTATCCACAGGAACCCGGATGACCTGATCCCTTCCCAAACCAAGCAGGCTCAAGGCCTTGAGAATACTCACATGTGCTTCTTCCCCCACAATGACTTTTATGCGGGGGGCATTGTAAAGGCCATCCTTTTCCACATCCCATCCTTTATTTTTCAATAAAGCGTGTCGGGCAGAAGCCAGGCACGTAAAATTAGCCATAGTGGCCCCTGAAACAAAACCCACCTCTGTTTCTGAGGGTAAATTCAAGACATCAATGAGCCACTTGCGGCAAATGCTCTCTATATACGAAGAAATAGGAGAGGCCGCTTCAATACCTGCATTCTGGTCCCAAACTCCTGCTAGCAGATTCACTGCTAAGGCCGCCGGCAGCGCCCCTCCTATGACAAAACCAAAATACCTCCTGCCGGTGCTGGCCACTGTAGCCGGGGATCCGTATAGATCCAATTCATACAAAACATCTAACGGATTCAGGGAATGCTTTTGAAGAGGCACATCCAAAGACTTCATTTGTTCCCTATCCAGTTTCGAAGGAAAGACCTTTCTTTGATCAATATTCTTTAAATATTTTTTAGCTGCTTTTGAAAAAGCATCAATGATTTTATTCATTTAACTCCCAGTCTTCCAGCTCCATAAGGAATAATTCGTAAGATCCGAAGTTATCTGAATTCGTATGGCCTGCTATGATAATCTCTCCGTTCTTCTTGACACAGACCGCCTTTCCCCAATCAGAACCCGGACCACCGTAGACATATTTTAGAATAACCCTTCCGTCTCTGTCCAGAAACGCTAAAAACAATTCATTGTTCCCATCAACAGATTTGGAGGCTCCGCAAACCACATAATCCCCTTGAACTGTTTCATCAATGGAAAAGCCGTAGTCGTAAAAAGGGCTGTTCCCCAGGTTTTGCCCCCACAACAGATTTCCCTTTTTGTCTGTTTTAACCACAAAAACATTCATAATATCTCTGGCATTGGAGTAACCGACTGAAACAATCCCTTCATCTGAACAGAGTTTCATTTTTGAGCTCCAGTCAAAAAAAGTCCGGCCCGCTTCAGGCAGAGCGCTTTCTAATTGTCCTCCTATGGAGTTGGCCCAGATTTCATTCCCCTCTTTATCAACCTCAATCAAATACATATCGCAGTTGCCTTTTCCGAACGTTCCTGTTGAAGCACCGATAATATAATTCCCGCTTTCAAGTTTATCAATAGAATTTCCAAATTCAAACCGTTCTCCCCCGTAAGTTTTCCACCAGACCTGATTTCCTTCTCGGTCAAGATTCATAAGATAGATATCTTCCTCTCCTTTTCCAAAGGAATGAGTGAATCCGCATATCATATAGCCCTTGTCTGTCTCACAGGAGGCCATCCCGACATCCCAGCTTTGACCCCCATAAGTTTTTCCCCAAATCACTTCTCCATCTTTATCAATTTTGATGACATACACATCCTTAGATCCGGCTCCGAATGATGTGGTGTATCCTGTTATCAAATAACCATCCCTCAGTACTTCACAATCATTTCCATATTCAGTCCCGGCTCCCCCAAAAGTCCGGGCCCACTGCATTTCTCCTTTTGAATCAGTTTTAACAACCAGAATATCAGCATCCCCTGATCCCTGGGAAAACGTATATCCAGTTACAATCAATCCGCCCTCATCTGTTTCAGCCACATCTCTCCCCCCGTCAGCTCCGAATCCACCCACTATTTTTTGCCAGGCAGCTCCTTTTTTCACCACACGGGCATCTCGGGCAAAAATGATATCTTTTTCTGGTTCGGATTTGTGCTTTCCTCTCTGGCCTCTTTGTTCGATCATGGTAGACAAAGCAAGGGAAATAACATAATGATAATACTGATCACGCGTCCCGGTGAGAATGCTGCCTTCGATCTGAGGAGGAAAATCCTTACCCAGATAAACAGCCCCGGCTTGAGCATATTCCTCTTTGAATGGGGGCTGTCCCAGTATCTTTTTTCCATTGATAACCCCTGCGGCAGCAAGAACCCTCGCCCCGGAACAAATGGTGGACACAGGAATGTTTCCCATGACTGCTTCCTTTACCTTTTCCATTGCCCGGGGATTATCCAGTAAATCCCTGTAAGGATCTTTATTAAAATAAGACGAAACCGGCATCACAGCCAACGCATCATAATGACCGATATTTGTTATTTCATCCAATCTGACCTCAGGAATAAACGGTTTCACTTTGAGGGATTTGGCATAGAAATCACAACCCTCCACAGACTCTCTAAGCCCTGCTATAGTGACATTCCAACCGAATTGTTCATACATATCTCTGTTCAAGAAATTATTAGCTCCGGTTTTATGACCAAAATAGGCCAGTATTTCCACACCCTTGAACCGGAACTGTTCATCCATCCAGCTTTTCAGAGGCTCATCGATCTCCATGAGAGATCTCCAATATTGAGGAAGGTCATACGAGTCTATTCTGACTGAGGTTAAATCATTTAACTTCTTAATCCTTCGATGGACCGGTATCTGGTGATAAAGGTTGAGTGTGTAGTTGTATTTTGATGGGAACTCCCTTAGTTCTTTATTCTCTAATTCTGCCAGAATGACGGCAGATAAAACAGCCTGGTGAACGAAAATGGCATAGCGGATATCTTTTTTGTAAAACTCAACATACTCCGGTTTCCTGTACAGCCTGTGAAACGTTTCTGCCCAGGTACTTAAAATCCCTTTCTCAGGCCTCAAAAGCAAATGACCTGCATTGAAATACGGCCTTATGAGCTCTTCTTCAACGGTTGGCTTCATGAAAAAAACTTTTTCATCAGGGACACGGCAGTCTTTATAAACCAAACTCCAGAACTCATCAAGCGGCTCATGGTATCTGCTGCCTATGTTGATGTGGTGGACCGGTCTGTAAGCCAATGCCTTTTCCGGAGAAATTTCAAATTCGACCGGTTCATTCACAAAGATATTATCCGGGTCCATCCATGCCAGAAGTCCATATTTTCCTTTGGCTCTCTTCTCTGCTTCTGCTGAAGCCAGGACTTTGGCCGCAAAAGGAAACCGCAGAATACGTTCATCAGCTTTAAAGCAAAACAATACGGCATCCAGTTCTTCCAGATGTCTCCGGGTATAAGCAGTGATAGGATCAATACTGTTGGGAACAAAGATCCAAACCGGATTTGAAGCATACTTTCCCCCGAATTTTCGAATGCTTTTCACCCATATTATGGTCTCCATTTCATTTGAACCGGGATCGATCATGCAGGCAAAAACAACATCTGTTCCGTCATGATAAGAATCATTAACTTCACCGTGAATGAAAGGATTGAGGAAAAAAAAGAACCCCATCAAAGCCATCAAAATCCATACTTGCATCTTTATTGAAATGTTCATAATAACCTCACTTTTTATGAATATTCCCGAATAAAATAAAAGATATACTTATTTTTATCATAATCTTTTTCAATTTGAACCTTCAATTTCAAATTGAGACAAAAGTACTATTTACATGACTCCTTTAACTCCCCTATTTTATACATTCAGTTACCATGAATGATCCAAAAAAATACCGTAGGTTTTGAAATGCAACGCAGAAAAATACTTTTCATGATTCTTTGTGTATTGATTGTTCTTTTCTTTAATTGTTCAAATGAAAATATCTCCCATCCCTATAATCCGGAAAAAAAATACACTCCGACAGAACTTGAGCAAGATTTCAATGCACTTGTCACCACCTTAAAACAGGCTCACGGTCATCTCTATGCTTACATAAGCCCGGATGGATTTAATGATCAAACCAATGCAATTAAAAAAGAACTTGACCGTGAAATGACAGAAATGCAATTTTACCGCCTTCTGGCACCATTTGTGAGCTCTATCCGCTGCGGTCATACTGAAATCAAACCATCTCTCAATCACTCCCATTTTCTCAATTCACACAGGATAAGCATCCCTCTGGGTTATGTCCTGCTGGACAGCAAATCTCCTCCCCACTTCGGTAGAGGTGTCATTCCTGAACATATCATTCAGCCCTGTGCCTCTGACCTTCCTCCTGCTGAGGATCCAATACTTAAGTATGCGCTGAAGAAGATTGAAATAAATGAAGCCACTTATCCTGATATCCATAAAGCGGTCCGGGACGGAAATCTCGAAAATGTCAAATCCATTCTATCTTCCCACCAAAACCTATTGAATGCCAAAGACAGTCTGGTCGGACACACTCCTCTCACTTTGTCTGCAGCTTACAGCAAATGGGATATTTTTCAGTATCTTATCAAATTAGGAGCTGATGTTAATATCATAACCCGTGCCAGTACCACATCCATGCACTGCGTCTGCCAGCACGACCGTCCAGATATGCTGGAACTCTTGTTCTCTAAGGGAGGAGCCCCCTGCTTAAAAGTGAAGGATATTTTTGGTGAGTACACACCCATGCTGAGAGCTGTGCAGCGCGGCAATAAAGAGGCCGTACTCTTTTTATTTGAAAAAGGTGCCAGCCCCAAAGAAACAACCAAAGAAGGATGGAATGCCCTGCATTTAGCAGCCAAATGCGGTCACCGCCATCTCTATGAAATGCTCAAACAAAAAGGTGTGCCCATGAGCGCAAAGGACCAATACGGGAAAACACCTATGGAATATGATTGGGTAAGGCCTGAGCCCATTCCCATGGATCCAAGTCTATATGACGAATATGTGGGGTTTTATTCCTGGAAAGAAGCTCCCGATAGGGCTGGAGTCAACATTTTTATCTCTGACGGATGTCTAATGCTTGATGATAACAGCCTGAATAAAATATACCCCATAGGCAAAGATACGTTTTACTGTGATCATGATCCTTGGAAAGTTTCGTTTTACAGGAGCGATATGGGTGTCGTGGATCAAATCGAACTCCAGTTTTTAAGACGCAGCGTGGTCCTTGAGAAGGTGATCCATTAAACCAAGTTTTTCTATTTTAGAAAACTTGATTCTTGATAAATCTGGAATCATTACAGATAAGGAGAAAACACTCATGACCAGAGTCGTCATCACATTGCTTTTAATCATCCTCTTCATTTTTATTTTTATGAGTTGTGAAAAAAAGGAATCCATTCCCTTAGTTGAAAATGAATATTTTGGACAGGCAACACCCGGAGATGATCCGGAAATTTTTAAGCCCGGGACTGTTTCAACAGGTTGCTTTGAGAGAGACGTGACTATGACACCGGACGGAAAGGAGATGTATTTCGGAGTGGCTTACGGATTCTATGCCACCATTATTTACACTCAATATAAAGACAGCACATGGAGTCCTTTAGAAGTGGCTTCATTTGCCAGGGACCCAAGGTGTCTCTATCTGGAACCACATGTCACTCCGGACGGAAAAAGGCTTCTTTTTCTCTGCACCCGACCTCCTGAAGGAAAAGAACCCAAACCCGGTTGGTTCTATCAAAATATCTGGGCAGTCGACCGGCTTGATAACGGCACCTGGGGAAAAGTTTATAATATCGGTTTTCCGATTAATACGGACAATAACGAATACTATCCCTCAGTTACTCATCAAAGAACTCTCTATTTCACACGTTCTGATAAAAATTCAGGAAAAACAAACATCTTCCGATCTGAATATATCAACGGTAAATATAGGGAACCAGAATTACTGCCAAAGGAAATCAACGAAAAAGGAAATCCATACAATGCCTTTATTGATCCAGAGGAACGTTTCTTGATAGCCTGTGTAGCAGGCCGAGATGATTCCGTATCACCCGGATTATCTGATCACTATATCTTTTTTCGAGATAAAAATGACAACTGGTCAGAAGGCATTAATCTTGGTGAAAAAGTTAACGAACCTGAGCAAAATGCCTCCTCTCAGTATGTGTCGCCTGATGGAAAATATTTCTTTTTTGGAGCCTCAAGAAATAAATTCTCAGACCAGCTCAGCCATGATCAGCTTTCCCTGGATCTTCTGCGGAGAATCCATAAAGAACCACAAAATGGAAAGTCGGATATTTACTGGATGAGATCAGACTTTCTCTTTGATTTTCATGAAAAGATAAAAGAGTCTTTTTTAAATTTTAATAGCATCTAAAATGAAACGATCAATAAAAAGAAAGGAAGAGAATCATGGTTATATGGATATTTAAAGCCGTTTTTATTAGCGCCTTTACTCTCATCATTGTATTCACTAAGAATGCGACAAAAAGAGCTCAAAATAAACACCAGTGCTCTTTTGATGAATTCAATGCCCACAAAACCGAATTAAAATCATTATTATGGATTCGGGGCATCCTGGGCTTCCCCGGTTATGTGTTCCTTATAGAGTGGCTGCTTCCAAAAACTTATTTTTCCTGGGCATATCTGGACTTTCCCCTGCTGATAAACTGGATAGGGCTTATACTTCTAGGCTTTTCAATGGGTTTTTTCTGGTGGGCTTTCCGTTCAATCAAAACCGAATATCATGGAACCAGAGGATTCCATAAAAACCATTCACTCATAACCACAGGAGTCTACAGCTACCTAAGGCATCCCATAAATGTGGCTTTCATTCCGTTCATGGTCTCCGCTTTTTTAATCACCTCAAACTGGGCTCTTGGAATCCTCTTAATAGCTGTTTCTGTTATTGTCTGCCTTGTTAGGTCCCCCTATGAAGAAAAACAACTGCTGGAGAGGTTCGGTGAAGACTATCAAAATTACATCAAGAAAACAGGGAAATATTTTCCTAAGCTATTCAAATCAAAAAATTACTGAAGAATCTATGGACCTATAAAGACTCTGAAAACAAACACCAATAGAAACTCTAACGGTCCATATAGCGGAAGAGCTCCAACAACTGGGCTCGATTCTTTATGCCCAGTTTTTTATATATAGAATAGATATGGTTTCTCACCGTTAATTCTGAAATAAAGAGTTTATCCGCAACCTGAGCCCTATTAAAGCCCCTTAATAATAACTTTATGATCTCGATCTCCCTTTCAGATATTTTATATTTCAAACACAAGCGTTCTACCTGGGCTTCAGTTTTCAAACGTCTCGTTAACCTCTGCATCCGGTTTTGGTGCCAGTTAATTAACAAGGCCGCTCCGATAAGAACAATGAAAGCACGAAACCACCAGGTACCCCAGAAAGGCGGCGAGACATGAATGGCAAGAGAAGCCTCCTCCGGATTCCATACTCCGTCACTGTTTGTGCCTTTCACTCTTAATTTATAAGAACCAGGTTTTAAATTGGCAAAAGTGAGGGTGTTTTTATTCCCCAGTTCAATCCAATCAGCCTGGTATCCTCCCATCTTATAAGCGTATTGATTTTTGTCTGAATTGTTGTAATCCATAGAGGAGAAACTCAACTGGAAAGAATCTTTATAAGAAATTTTTACTTTTGTTTTCTCTGAAATAAAGTATTCTTTTCCACCCTCTTTCCCAAATATCTCAAGAGAGCTAAAACGAAGAGGATGTAGAAAAGTACTCTTCTTTAAATCTTCAGGGAAGAAAGCCGAGACACCCTTTTTCCCACCAAAAAAAAGCTCTCCTTGACGCGTCTTATAATAGGCTCCGATATTGAACTCGTTACTTAGAATTCCATCCTGTTGATTAAAGGTAATACAAGCCTGACTATCCGGATTAAATCGAGCCAACCCCGAATAAGTGCTGAACCACAGAACACCCTGAGAGTCTTCCAGTATTCCCAAAACATTATTATTGGGAAGGCCGTCCTCCACTGTAAAGTGATTGAATGTTTCGGATTCGGGATTCAACCTGTTCAACCCACCGCCATACGTTCCTGCCCAGATATTTCCTTTCTTATCTTCTATAACACAAAGGACAATATCAAAGCTCAGTGAATCTGGGTCTTCAGAATCATGATTGAAATGCGTAAAATTGTTGGTTTGTCCATCAAACCGGTTCAGTCCTCCACCCCACGTTGCTACCCAATAATAGCCCTTTTGATCCTGCATGATGTCCATGACAATATCACTGCCGATGGAAGAAGGATTTCTTGGATCATGCTGAAAACGGATAAAGCCGTTTTCTTCTTTGTCATACAAATTCAGTCCCCCTCCGTCTGTTCCCACCCACATCCTTCTTTTGTGATCCCTATATATTTCTAAGGCCACATCATGACTCAAACTCTTTGGATCGTTAGGCCTATTTCGAAAATGTGTGAGTTTCCCTGTTTTGAGGTCTAGGAGATACACTCCTTCACCAAAAGTGCCTATCCACAATCTTTTGTTGATATCTTCCTCCAAAGCCCACACCTGGTTCTGGCTGATGGAATTGGGGAATCCTTGCTGAAAGTGAATAAATTTGTTGGATTTGCGGTCAAACTGGCTCAATCCTTCTGATGTTCCGAACCAGAGAAAACCAGAACTATCTTCAAGAATAGCAGCCACTCTGTTATCACTCAAGCTTATTTTGTCTTGTAATTTCTGGTAGTAATGAGTGATTGAGAACCGCCTTTCATTCAACTGGAATATCCCGTCATTGGTTCCTATCCATAACAAACCTGATTTATCCTCAAATAGACATGAGAGCTCATCAGTGCTCAAACCATAGGGATCATAGGGATCTATCGGATAGTGAATTAGATTTTTATTTTCACGATCCACCCGTTCTAACCCCGCGCTTCCGCGGACTGACCAAATAATTCCGGATGAATCCTCCCAAAGATCAACGCTGGAGTCAGTTTTATAATCAGGATCAAAGGGATACAGGAAACCCCTCTTTTTCTCCGGATCGAATTCCAGGATACCATGCCGGAGACCTAACCATATCCGGCCGTTTTCTTCCTTTAAGATATCAAAAACCCCCCTGTTTAAAGAAAAGGATTCTTTATGAGCCGAGTCAAAGACATCTGAGAATATCCCGGTTTCAGGCTCATATCTTAAAATCCCTGAGTCCGAACCAATCCAGATCTCCCCCGGATCATCTTCAAGAAAACAGAAGATCCGGCTTCCTCTATTGTTTTTTCTGTTCTTTATTTCTTCGGGTTGTTGGAAAATTGCCTCTTTTGGTTCGAACCAGCAGAAACCACCCTGATCTGTTCCCACCCATATCCTTTCATGCGAATCTTCAAACAGAGTGACAACCCGGTTATCACATAATGAATGCGGATCTCCTTTGACATTTTTATAATGAGTAAACTGTCCGGTCCGGGTATTCAGTTTATTTAAACCCTGTCCATAAGTGCCTATCCATATATTTCCCTTTCTGTCTTCACATAAGGCCCAGACTCCGTTTCCGGAAATTGAATTGGGATTACTCTGTTGTTTCTGAAAAACCACAAAGGAATGGCCATCAAAGCGGTTCAGTCCATCCTGGGTTCCGATCCAAAAGAATCCCCTGCTGTCCTGAAGCATGCAGTTCACCTGGCTATTTGAGAGCCCTTCTTCAACAGATAAGTGATTGAATTTCAAATTGTTTTGGGCAGGACCGGATAACAGCGGTGGAAGAATCATACATAAGGCGACCAGGTGCAAGGCCATTCTTTTTTTTTGTCTCACAAGATATGAGTTGTTGGGTTTCATTTGTTTTGAATAAATAAAACGGTTATCGAATCATTATACTCATAAAAGTATGTTTTTCCAGCATTTAGTACTTTTGTCTTATTTCAGTATTAGTGATGTTTGTCCTATTGGAAATTAAAATAAATGCCCTAATCTATGGCTGTGGGGAAAAAAAAGTATAATCCGTTCAAAAATAAGACACGAGACTCTTTACTTGATATCATGACATTTATTATTGTTGTCATTATAATCATATTGTTTGTTTTCAGGTGCTGCAGCTTCGGATATAAAAAAAATCTCACTGTGCCTGAGAAGCAACAAAAAATAATGATCATGAATAAAAAAGGAGGATTCAAATGGCTATTCATATGAAGACTAAATGTTTGATTCTGTGCTTATTGATCATTTTTTTGACCACAGTCCAAGCAGAAACAGGAAATAATGATTTTAATTCAGAAAACTGGCAGATTTTTTCAGGAAAAATAGTCGATCACCTGGGCAGAAAAGCTTTTATGGGGACAGCTTTATTGAAAGGAATCGAATTCGAAGACGGGATTATTGAAGTGGATGTGGCTGTTGATGGCAGGCGCTCATACCCTGGAATTATTTTCCGCATGCAATCCCAGTTTAACCGGGAGAGAGTTTATATCCGCCCCCACCGGGCCGGACTCTATGAGGATGCCCTTCAGTATGTGCCTACTATAAACGGGATTGACGGATGGCAGTTATACACAGGAACAGGATACACCGCTCCTTTATCCATACCAGAAGGAGAATGGATTCATATTCGCCTGGAAGTCATGGGAGATCGAGGCCAGGTTTTTATCGGGAATTCAGATAAGCCGAACCTGGAAATTTTTCATCTGGAGCATGGGTTAAGTAAAGGAAAAATAGGGCTCTTAAGCCCGGAAGACGGCTCTGCCTATTTTTCTAATTTCTCATACACTCTCCAGGAACCAACAGACTTTCCCCCTCTTCCTTATCTTGTCACACCTTCCAATATTATGACCGACTGGGATATCTCTCAACCTTTGGACTATTATGACCATTGTCCTCTGGATAGGTATCCTTCAGAAAAAATGTTCGAAAAGATCAACTGGAAATCCGTTAAATCCAGTCCATCGGGAATAGTGGATGTCGCCAAGGAAGTCACGGCCCAGAACAGACCCTATCTGATCTATGCCAAAACCAACTTCAAAGCAGATCAAGATGGAGTCAAGCCTTTCAACCTGGGCTATAGTGATGTGATTTTCGTTTTTTGCAATGGACAACCCATATTCAGCGGGAACAGCGGGTACACCAGCCGGGATTCAGGATTTTTAGGAACTGTAGGTTTGTTTGATACTCTCTATCTTCCGTTAAGGAAAGGAAATAACGAAATTTTCATAGTTTTGGCAGATGTATTTGGCGGATGGGGATTTATTCTGCAAAGAGCGGACCAGGAAATGGTTCATGGCTCTCTGGAAAGAGTCTGGGAATCACCGAGTCTCTTTGCCATACCGGAAACCGCGTGTTATGACCGTATCCATGATTGTGTTTACATCTCCAATTATGATGGTTACCGTCCGAGTGGGGGTCGAAACTTGCAGTCTGTCAGCCGGCTTGACTTAAGCCAGAAAAAAGTCGATCCTCATTGGCTGAAAGGACTGAATAATCCCATGGGCATGGCTGTGGATGGAGAAACTTTGTGGATTGTGGAACCAAATGCCCTGGTGCAGATAAAGACTGATGATACCGAACAAATAGTGAGGCATGTCTATAAAAAAGCGGTTAGTTTAAATGACATCACAATTGACGAACAGGGAAATATATTTGTGTCTGATTTCCGAGCCAGCCAAATATTTCAAGTCTCCCAAGACAGAGGGTCTCTTCAAGAATGGCTGGATTCAGGTCAGGTGGTTAGGCCAAATGGAATTGAGATCGTGAGGGGACAGTTGATTGTGGGATGTAACGGGGACTCCTCAGTTAAAAGCATTGACTTGAAAACCAAAAAAATTAAACGGATAGCCCGGTTTTCCGATGGTTTGATCGATGGAATTGAAGCAGATGGTCAAGGTCATATATGGATTTCCCATAACCAGGGAAGGCTGTACAGAATTACTGCAGAAGGTGTGATTACAAAAATGCTGGATTCCACGAATAAAGGAATTCCAATGGCTAATTTTCTCATTATTCCCCATAAAAACCTTATTGTCATTCCCACCTTTATTGACAACAGAATCCTGATTTACCGCCTGCTTCAATAGATTATTCTTTGATCTTCAAATCCCCTGCATTCAGCGTGGGATATTGTTTAAGCCCGGTTGTTCATTTTTTCAGTATCCGGGGAATTCCCTTGATGAAATTAAAAACAGGGCTTCTTTTTTTTATCTTTGACAAGAAAGGTATCATTGAGACTAATGTTTTAACTCTCTTTCCTCGCCGGGCTGAATAAAACAAGGGAAAAGACTTTTTTATGACTTCAAAAAATCCTTTGTCATAGGGATACCACCAAAGCAAATTTTTGTTTTTGCTGAAATCCCGGCTGATAAATTTAGCATAGACCAGTTCCTTAAATCCAATAGGACCATGGCTTCGGCCGATTCCGGTTTGTTTGATTCCGCCCCAAACAGCCCCTGGCTCTGAATAAGAGGACATATGGTCATTGATAGTCACTGTCCCCGTGGAGATCAGATCTGCCATCTTCAGGGCCTTGTTCCGGTTTTTTGTCCACACCGATGCGGTCAGCCCGTAATGCGAATCGTTTGCCAAAGCGGCGGCTTCCTCAAGATCAGAAAAACTCATGATAGGAAGAACCGGTCCAAAGGTCTCCTCAATCATGATTTTCATGGAATGGTCAACCCGGGATAAAACCGAAGGACGGATAAAATATCCGGGCAGCTCCTTTATTCTTTCTCCTCCGTATATGATTTCAGCTCCCTTATTTCGGGCATCCTGAAGATGTTCCTCCACTGTTTCCAGTTGATTAAGAGTGGTCGTGGGTCCAATGTCAATCCCTTCATGTAAGGGATTTCCTATCTTCAGTTTTTTTGTTAGTTCCACCACTTTTTGTGTGAATTCAGAGGCGATGCTCTTCTCCGCATATACTCTCTCCACCGAACCGCAGCTCTGTCCGCAGTTGACAAAGGCTCCCCAGACAGCCCCTGATACAGCTCTTTGGATATCCGCATCCTTGAGCACGATCATAGGATCCTTTCCCCCTAATTCCAAATGAATATGGGTCAAGTTTTGACTGGCCAGCTCCATGATTCTCTTCCCTGTGGATGTGCTTCCTGTGAACGATATCAATTGGATATCCGGATGAGTGATCATTTCTTCTGCCTGTTTGACCGGGCACGGCACAATGTTCAAAACTCCCGGGGGAAGGCCCGCTTCCTTAAATACCTCTCCAATAAAAAGCCCGCAAAAAGGAGTGGTGGATGAAGGTCTGAGCACCACAGTGTTTCCTGCCGTTAATCCAGAGACCACATCCAAAAAAGGAATCATAAAAGGAAAATTCCAGGGTGATATCACCAGCATAGGTCCCAGAGAACAGTATTGAAAAGAGCCTTTTTTATGATTGAAAAGAACCATATGATGCTTCATTTTCTCCGGTTTGAGAAGAGCATCCATATTATGGACATAATAATCCAGGGACTCCAATGAACTGATAACCTCCATGACCATGGATTCAAGCAGAGGAGATCCTTTTTCTTCGGTGATCAACTGGCTTATTTCAATGTATCTTTCCAGCAGTATTTGTTTGGCTTTTCTAAAAATGGCTTTTTTTGATTGAAGCGGTCTCTCTTTCCAAGATGGATACGCTTGTTTGGCTGCTTGGATGGCTTCCATGCAGTCCTTCTGTGATCCCAATCCAGCCCTGCCTATGGGCTCGATAGTGGCTGGATTGATTGAATCGATTGACTCTGCTGATCTCTTCCATTTATTTTGAATGAAGAGATGTTCCTCGATCATCTAAACCTTCCCTTTAAGATTTTTCGACACCAGTATTACTATTTTGTGCGTCCTTTTTTAAGGCAAAATGTTAAGGCTTTTCGTTTTCTTTTGTCAAGATAACATGTATTATAAACGAAATGACTAAAAAAACAGTAACCTTTTTTCTGACATTCCTCTGTACATTCTTTCTAAATCCGGGCCTGTATTCGAACCCAGGCACTCTACAGGCCCCTCAGGACTATGGCAATGCCATCAAAAAATTCGAACAGTATGTTGAAAAAAAGATGCACAGCAATAAAATCCCCGGTCTTTCCATAGGCTTTATGAAAGACGACTTTACCTGGGCCAGGGGATTCGGGTATGCAGACCTTGAAAACAAGGTAAAAGCCCAACCCCAAAGCTCTTATCGTATGGCTTCGGTCTCCAAAACATTCACGGCTATTGCTGTTCTCAAGTTAGTGGAAGACGGAAAAATCGACCTGGACGAGGAAGTCCAGACTTATGTCCCTGATTTTCCCAAAAAAAAGTGGCCTGTGACCGTACGCCAGCTTCTGGGCCATCTAAGTGGGATCAGCCACTACAAAGACTACGACAAAGAAGGTCATTTCAAGGATCACATGAACACAGAGCAGGCCCTTTCCGTGTTTAAAGATTTTGACCTGGTGGCAGAGCCGGGAACCAAATACCATTATTCCAGTTATGGATTCAATCTGCTCGGAGCGGTTGTGGAGAACGCTTCAGGCCGGCCTTTCGGAGAATGTATCACAAAGATCGTCTTCAAACCTTTAGGCATGAATGCCTCAAGAATGGACTCCCCTGAAGACCTCATCCCCAATAGAGTCCAGGGCTACCGCCTTATAAACGGGGAAATCAAAAATTCTGAATTCGTTGACATTTCAAGCCGGTTTGCCGCAGGAGGAACCCGGTCCACGGTGATAGACCTTTTAAAATACGGAAAAGGAGTCTGTGAGAAAAAGATACTAAAACCGGAAGCATGGGATTCGGTTTTTACTTCAATGGCGACCAGGGAAGGGCAATCAACCTGGTATGGAATGGGATGGAGGGTTGCCCCTTTAAAAGGTCACTTCAATGCCAGCCACAGCGGCTCACAACCGGAGACAAAAACGCAGCTTCTCATATTCCCCACTGAAAATTTTGTCATTGCGGTTGGAGCTAATTTGGAGGAGGCAAATCTTTCCCCTTATGTGAATGCCCTGTCCGAACTTATCCTGAACCAGGATTTAAACTCCAAAGCTTTTGTCTCTGATCCTTTTGAACAGGCCATCTACAATGCCCTCTCCCAGGTGTTTGACTACGGACTCAGCAGATATGACTACTTCGGCCTACAGGCTGCAGGAACCAGAAAAGAGGTCAGCCGGGCATTTGACTATCTCAATCAATACGCACGAAAAAACGCATTGAAAACAAATTTTGAAAAAGCAAAAAACAAGCTAAAAAATGGAATCCATCCTTCAGAGGGAAAGCCTTTTATCCGAATCGGAGCTTATATGGCATCCTATCTTGAAGGGGCGTACGGAAAATCCAAGCTTAAAGAGTATCACCAATCAGGCCCTCTGGCCTTTTTTTCTGACTTCAGCAAACTTTCATCAGACTATAGATTCAGAAAAGAAATCACAAACACAATACGTTCTTTACAAGAAGACTGGAAGCGCACCTATTCAGATGATTGGCGCACCATGCACATCACTACTGAAACTGACCTTGACTCCCTTCTCCAAAAACTCAAAAAACTTTCTTCGGAAGCCCGCATTTATCCGGATTTTTCTGAAGAAATTACAGGGGCGGCCTACGCTTTCGTTCAAAAAAACCAAATCGACAGGGCTATGGATCTCCTGCAGAAAAGTTCCGAGATATACCCGGACCAGCCCTTTACTTTGCTTCTTTTAGCTGAATGTTCTGTGCTTAAAAAGGAGGATCAAAATTCCCTTGAATATTATAAAAAATCTCACTCTTTAGATCCCATAAGCCTTAATCATTTTGCTTCCTTTTCAGAAAAACTAAAAAGCGCGGAAAAAACAGAAGAACTCCTTCTGCTTACAGACATTGCCCTTGAATTGTTCCCGGACAATGCGGAAGCCCACAAACAAGCCGGATATATCTATTTTGAATTCGGGAAAAAAGAGATGGCTGTAAAAATGTTCAAAAAATCATTACAACTTAATCCTGAACAAAAAGATGTCAAAGATATTCTGGATAAACTTCAAAAAAAGTAGGGCGCAGCTATGAAAAAAATAAAAATCTTGATAGCCGTATTCATTCTTTCCGTGAATTCTTTGTTCGCTCTAGAAGCTGACATATACCATAGAGAACAGCAGTTCGAAAGAAGCCGTGATTATGATGTGATTCACTATCTTCTTAAGTTCAGATTCGATGAGAAAAAAAAGACATACTGGGGAGAAACCACCATCACTCTCTCCTCTCTCAAAGATGATTTCAATCAGTGTGTCCTTGACGCAGCGGATTTTACGGTCACTTCGGTCATAAATCCAGCGAAAATCCCCCTTGATTTTCTGCACAAAGATGAAAAATTAATCATAAACTTAAAAAAAGCCCGTGATTACGGAGAAATAATCGATCTCACAATCAAATACCATGAAGAAAATCCAAAAAACGGACTTATATTTGTTAACGAAACACCCGATCACCCTCCTCAAATCAATACTTATTCCTGGCCTGAAAAAGCCCATCACTGGTTCCCCTGTTATGACTTCCCGAATGATAAAGCAACCCATGAACTTATTGCCACGGTCAAAGAGGACTACAAAGTCCTGTCAAACGGAGAGCTAAAAAAGACAGAGCATGATGAACAGTCAAACATCAAGACCTACTACTATTCCCAGGAGCTCCCCATTTCTTCCTATTTGATCACCCTCACAGCCGGGCCTTATGAAATAATCAGAGTCTCTCTGGATGGGCTCCCAGTGGAGTACTGGGTCTACGAAAAGGATATACCGGGTGCCATGCGCAGTTTTGGCAAGACCCCGGACATGATCTCCTTTTACAATAAAAAATTCGGATTTACTTATCCATGGGCCAAATACGCCCAAATATGCATCGCCGGTTTTGGCGGAGGCCTGGAAAACGCCAGTGCGACCATACTGGGAGATGCGACTATCCATGACCAAAAAGCTGAAAAGGACTTTTCAAGTGATTCTCTAGTCGCTCATGAGCTGGCTCACCAATGGTGGGGCGATACAGTGACTGAACGGACATGGAGCCATGTCTGGTTGAGTGAGAGTTTTGCCACTTATTCAGAATATCTGTACATCAATCATGACCTTGGAGATGATGAAGGAGCTGTGAATCTCAAACAAAAGAAAGACAGTTATTTGGCAGAAGCTCATCACAGATACATAAGGCCTATTGTGTTTAACAGATACAACAATCCCTGGGATATAATGGACGGCCATACCTATCCTAAAGGAGCTGTGGTCCTTCATATGCTGCGTTTTATCATGGGAGAAAAACCTTTTTTCAGAGCGCTCAATCATTTCATCACCAAACATGCTTTCCAGGTTGTGGACACTCATGACTTAATAACCTCCATTAAAGAGGCAACCGGACAGAACCTGGGCTGGTTTTTTGATCAGTGGATCTTTAAACCGGGTCATCCTGTGTTTGAAATAAACAAAAAATGGGACCCAACAGCCAAAGAACTGACCTTAACCATCAATCAAACACAAGATTTTTCCAAGGGGGTTCCTGTTTTTACACTCCCTGTCATAGTGGAAGTGACAACAGAGAAAAAAACTTTTACAAAAAAAATCTGGATAGATAAAAAAGAAAATAAATTCTCTTTTAAAATCGGTTCAAAGCCTCTTATGGTCCGGTTTGATAAAGGCAATTTTCTGCTTAAAGAATGGTCCTTTGACAAAACTCCGGATGAACTCCTTTACCAACTCAAAAATGACGATGTGATCGGAAGGATGTGGGCCGCATCAGAGCTTTACAACCACAAGTCAAACCCAAAAACCGTGTCCTCATTGATTGAAGCGGCTGAAAAAGATTCTTTTTGGAGTGTCCGGCAAAGTGCGGTCAAAACCCTGGGGAAAATGGAAAATCCGGAACTAATCTCTGTGCTTAAAAAAATTTATAAAGATAAAAGCTCAAAAGTGAGAGCAGCGGCCGTCAATGCCCTGGGGAACTACAAAAAAAAGGAGTTAAGGGCATTTTTCAAACAAATATTTTTGAAAGATAACAGCTACCTGGTCCAAGCAGAAGCTTTAACTGCCCTGGGAAAATGCGGCGATCCATCAGATATTCTGTTTATGGAAAAAGCAAAAAACACAGATTCACCCAGAAACATCCTGAAAAGAGCGGCCCAGAGAGCCATAGAAACAATGAAGAGCCTCCAGATTTGACCTCTGAACAGCCTTCGCTTCTGTTCAGGAATGAGATACTATTATAAATCAGTCCATTCTGTTCTCAAGCGCGCTATTTCCTGTCCGTCGCTTTCTCTGATAAGTTGATGTATGTACTGAGGGCATTCCCCTGCTCTGACTATTTGCGTGCGGGATGTGATCCAATCTCCGTAAAAAGTCTCGTTTCTATAATTGACCTCTATTCTGGTCAATCTCGAATTCATTATGACTTTTTCAGGCACTGTCTCCACCGCACACTTGATATAAACAACATTATTCACATGACGGTTAAAATCAAGGTCTGCTTTTAATACGGGAAACCTTAACTCCAGGTCACTTTTATTAAAATCCGGAAGACGCTTAAACTCATCATTTACAGCCCTTTTTTCATACATTGTAAAGGAAGGGAGGTGCTCCTTTATTTTTACAGGCTTTTTCTTTTTTAAATCCACAGCCATCCAGGATGATGTGGCTTTCGCTGCTATTGATTTTGAAGTGTGTATTTCATATTCTCTCAGGGTAAAAATCCCCTTGATCAGACAGGGCCAGGTCTTAACCTCAATGGTTTCTCCCTTCTTCGGGTAATGATCGATCTCTATGTGATACCTAGAAAGAATCCAGGCAAGATTTTTTTTCAGCAGCTCCTCTCCGGAAAGGCCTAAGGCAAAGGCATGTTCAGCAGCGGATTCCTGAAGGAAATTCAACAGCATCTCCAGTTTCAGTTTTCCCCTAAAATCCACATCAAAGTTGCGAACCGTAAACTTTTGTGTATATACCTTATCTGTCATTTCCCGGCTTCCAGATCCAATGACTTTCTTTCCAGTTCTGCAATTTTGATTGATATGAGCCTCTGTATGGAACGGGACTCGATGAATCCGACCAATTTGTCATCCTCTGTCACGACCGGAAGGCACTGCATGCGGTTTCTTTCCATCTCTTCCTTTGCTTCAGTCATAGACGTTTCAGGGTGAGTGACGGCAATGACCGGTTCCATCAAGTCATAAGCTAACAGAAACTCATTCAATCCTGAAAGCATGAAGGTTTGTTTCAGATGATCAATGGACATAATCCCCATGAGGTATTTGTCTTTGTTCACCACAGGATAGTAGAGATTATCATGGCTGCTGAATATCTCCAGAATTTTATTTAAACATGTATTTTCATAGATGACAGGAGGATTCTTATCCATGATATCCTTTACTTTGCTTTGCCTTATCAAATCCTCCTCCGTTACATTGAGCCCAACTTCTCCGGCTTTTGTCACAGCCATTTTAACAAAGGGCGGCCCTGCCAATTCAAGAACAAAGACCGTAGAGATGATGATGATAACAATAGCGCTGCTGATTTCTCCGGGAAATTTATGTCCTGCCAGAATAGAAAGACCTATAGCCACACCTGCCTGGCTGAAAAGGCATAATGGCAAATATTTCCGGACTGATTTTGAAGCCTTGGAAATACGCGCTCCAACGGTCGAACCCGCCATTTTTCCGGTTGTTCTTCCTATAAGGTAGACCACAGCTATCAATACAAGTGGGACATTCATATAACTTAAGTTCAGTTCGGCCCCGACTAAAACAAAGAACAGGACAAAAATAGGAGGAGTAAAGCCTTTGAGCAGGTCAAACATGTCCTTGCTTTTCCTAGGAGTCAAATTGACAACCGTCACTCCCAGGGACATTGATGCCAGCAGAATATCAAATCCAAAAAGAAGCGCTACCCCTAAAACTAGGAGCACAATTCCCACAGAAAACGCAAGCACTCTTTCTCTCTCACTATGACTTTTAAGTATCCTGCTCAACACATATCCTGAAAACACACCGATACATATGGAACCGGTGATTTCATACAGGGGAGAGATGAATGTCCCCAGCATACTGCTGCTCCCGTTTCCCAATATAAGCCCGGCTATGCTGGAGGCTACGGCAAAAAGCAAAAGAGCCAGTCCATCGTCCATGGCCACAATACCGAGGATAGTGGTGGTCAAAGGTCCTTTACTCTTGTATTCCCATAAAACATTTGTGGTGGCAGCCGGTGCTGTGGCAGAAGCGATAGCCCCCAACAGGAGTCCCAACGCCCAGGCCGTACTTGTATCATCCAGCAATAGACTTCCCACCACACCCACTAGAACCGTAACGAGAACGAACGCAGCAATCCCTTCAAACAGAAGTACATAAATGATCTGTCTTCCGTATTTTAAAAAAGTCTCTTTTTTTAATTCTCCTCCGATGGTGAACCCAATAAGACCCAGTGCAAAATAATTGAAAATCTGGAACGATTCCATAACCTGCTCATTGACTATGTTGGCTCCGGTCTTACCGAGAAGAATTCCCACGGCAATATATCCCACTACCTGAGGTATCCGCAGTTTCTGGAACAAACGCCCCCCATAAGTCCCTCCGAACAAGGCTAATCCTAAAAGGATCAATACATTCAGATGGATTGCCGGGATCTTTGAAAAAAAATCTAAAATTGAGTCAAACAATCATTCACTCCACTCGGTTCTGCTCTTTATATGGAAAGATTCAAGAGCAGAAGGATTTCCCTGCCTCTTTAACGGAATTCTCCTCCCTAAGGGGAAATATCTATGTGTTCCTTCCTGATCTTCCTTTAAAAAGTGTCTCATTTTATATCATATATGGGGGCAATAATCAACCTGTTCTATCCGCAAGAAAATAGTAATGTCCTTATAATTATTTCTTTTCTATCCAGTCATGAATTCTTATAATATACTTTCAAAAGGAAACCATGCGTAAATTGAGCTTTTTCTTTCTTATCTGTCTTTTCTTGCTTTTCTCTCAGTGCCGGACCCACCGATCCATTGAGCTTGAACCGGGAAAAGAGGAAATATCCAGTGAACACCTCTTGAGGATTAATGACATTATCCAGCTATCCATTGAAAACAAAGATATTCCCGGCGCTGTGGTGCTGGTGGGAAGAAAGGACAAGGTCATCTTCCGCAACACCTATGGAAATTCCCAACTGGTGCCCGAGCCCCGACCTATGGAACAGGGCATGCTCTTTGACCTGGCCTCGCTCACCAAGCCTGTGGCCACAGCGACTTCCATCATGATTCTGGTTGAGAGAGGCAAGCTTCATTTGAGGGAGAAAGTGAAGGACTATATCCCTGGATTCAAACCCTTCACGGATGAACTGGGTGAAATCGGAGAAGACGCCCGAATATGGCATCTTCTGACCCACACATCAGGACTTCCTCCTTATATACAGGATGAAAACATCACTGCCCATTTTGGAAGCTTCTGCACGCTTGAGAATCTGATCGCCTATATCGCTGCCCTGGACAAGACAAATCCTCCAGGAGAAGAATTTCACTATTCCTGTCTGGGATTCATATGTCTCTCCTCTATTATCAAACAGATAACCGGACAAAATTTGGCCGAGTTCTCGAGAGAAAACATATTTCTCCCTCTGGGCATGCATCACACTCTCTACAATCCTCCCGAGGAACTGAAAGAAAAGTGTGTTCCCACTGAAGTCACTAAGGAGCTCTATCTCAAAGGAGTGGTGCATGACCCTCTGGCACGGCTTTTGGGAGGAGTGTCCGGTAACGCAGGGCTTTTTTCCACAGCCGATGATCTGGCCATCTTTGCCTGGATGCTTCTCAACAAAGGCACATACAGGGAAACCAGGATCTTAAGCCCCCTGGCTGTAGAGAGGATGACTGAGATCTGCAGTCAGGCCCCCTTCGCAGGACGCGGATACGGCTGGGACCTGGATTCCGCTTATTCTTCTACTGGGGGGGATCTTTTCGGCGCTTCCTCTTTCGGCCATACAGGTTACACCGGAACGTCCCTGTGGATAGACCCTGAAACTCAAATTTATATCATTCTTCTTACGAACAGAGTGCACCCGGATGACCAGGGCTCTGTGGTCTCTCTGCGCAGCAAAATCGCCAACATCGCTGCCTCCTCCCTCCTCAAAAAAGGAAAAAAATAGATTCTTCTATTGATGTGCCTCTCTTCTTTCTCCCCTCGTTTTTAAAGATTCTTCAGCACAGCCAGCCTTTGTCTCGCCTTCTCGCGCTCTTCTGTTCTCATGTCAGCATCCTTCCAGAGATCGAGGAATTTTTCGTACGAGGCGATAGCTTTGGCTTTCTTCCCTTTTTTTTCGTACAGTTCACCTAGGTAATAGTAATTCTCAGGACGGATGAGCCGTCCATCCCTGTTTTCTGGATTGGGATCTGTCAATCGCTCATAGACCTCTATGGCCTGGTCCAGATCCCCATTTTCCTTATAAGCCTGTGCTAAAAAGGAATCGATGTTTAACATGTTATAAGTGATGATATTCTGGGTGAGCCATATCCAGGGCATTTTCAAACGTGGAGCGTCTTTGAGAACTGATATGGCTTCGTCATATGATTTCTCAGCCAGCAATATCTGGCCGAGAAGCCAGTAATACCCTTCCCATTTTTGGGGGGTCGTTATTTTGGGCAACAAGTCTTCCATCTTTTTCAGTTGTAACCGGGCAGAATCGATGTTACCACGTTTTAACTCAATTGCCCCCAAAGGACAGTGGAGCCAAAAGGAATTATAACTCCGACTAGCTACTGCTTCTTGGGGAGTTTTTTCCTGACACCGATCATGCCAACGCTGGAATTGATCCCGGCATAAATCGTATTTGCCGCTCTCATAATTGACATCAGCCATGATATATTCAGCTCTAGGATTTCTACTGAAACCGAACCAGGGGGTTTCAAATGCTCTTTGCAGATATTCGACAGCCTGTTTGGAGTTTCCAAGTATGTAGTGATAAAATCCCTTGAAAGTATATCCTGTATCAGCTTTTTTGCTTTCCGAGGGAGCGTTTGTAATGTATTTGTCCATCCATTGAAAAGTCTCTGTATAATCTTCTTTCATGGCATAGGCATAAGCGATAAAATTCTCGATATTAAAGTCAGGTTTAATATCCAGAGCATCCTTGAATTTTCTAATGGCGTCATCGATCTTTCCCATCTTTACATAAAAATGGCCTGTCGTAAGATTCGCGCTGGGATCTCCGGGAATAGCAGCAGAATACTTCTGCAGATATTCAAGAGCCTTTTCATTATCTCCTGTGTTCGCATAGGCAAAGGCCAGCTCCTCATACGCATCTCCCCAGGAAGGATCGAGAGCCAACACGATTTCTGAATGTTTGATGACTTCGGAGTATATATCATTTTTTCTGTAATGCTTGCTCAACTCCAGATGCGCCCATTTGTCTCTTGGGTATTTTGCAACAATGGTGTTCAAAATCTCCAAATACTTCTCTTCAGACTCGGCAAATAGCGTATCGATCATAAGCTTTTCTTTTTCTGTAAGGATAATCGTTTCCGAAAGTTCTTTAGCCTTTTCATAGTTTTCTCTTTGTTTTTTATAATCTTGAATCAGACCGTATGACCATCCGAGATACAAATAAGCCACAGCAAAATTGGGATCGAGCTCCACAGCTTTCTCGAGACGGGTTATGGCATCCTTTGTATATTGATTGTACCAATCCTCTCTTCCTTTGATAAAATAGCTGTAAGCCTCCATGGATGTGGTGGTATACTCGGAGACATCAAGGTCGGCTGAGGCTATCTCCTGCCTGGTGATACCGACTCCCAGGGCGATCTCCCTGCTGAGTTCACTGATCTGGGTGTTGATGATGCTGTCGATTCCCTCGCCCTGAGAACTGGCGCTTTTGATGAGTTCTTTGGTTGCCACATCGAAGACCTTGACATCGGTTGCGAATACATCTCCCACCTTCATCACACTGCCCAGCACAATGGATTCGATGCCTTCCCTGCGGCAGAGCTCGAATCCCAGGTCTTTATCAATGGTTTCCTCATTCTCTCTGCCCACCTGTTTCATCAGATCCTGCAGGCGTTCCCAGGTGGCCACATGAAGCAGTCCGGTGTTTTCCAAATTGGTGATCACAAGATTGGGAATGGCCCGCTGCAGCATATCATTGGCTTCATCACCGGTCAGGTTCTCGAAGCTTATGACCGCTATAGAGTTTTCGATCAGAGGAGCAGCCGCGCCTTTTCCTGGAAAAAGCTGCCAGATAACGACAGCGATAACGGCAAGGGTGAGAACCACAGCCGGAATGAGAAATCTCTTCCGGAGAAAGGGGGCCAAAAACATCTTTCTACGGGGTTTTATCTTTGTGCCGAGCGGCAGTCCATCTTCGATATTACGCAGATCGTTCAGCAGGGCCTCAGCGGATTGATATCTCCTCTCCCGTTCCTTCTCCATACAGATCAGAATCAACCTTCTCAGATCATCTGAAATCTCAGGACTGAGCTTTTTTGGGTTCGGAGGAAGCTTTGTCTTGTGTTTGAGAGCCACACTCAAAGCTGTATCCCCTTTAAAAGGAACACTCCCTGTCACCATCTCATAGAGGATCACTCCCAAAGAATAGATGTCAGATACCTGGTCTGCCTCTTCTCCGTCCGCCTGCTCAGGGGACATGTAATCCGGCGTCCCGATCATCATCCCGGACTGGGTGACTCCCGGAGCCTCAACCAGGCGGGCGATGCCAAAATCCATGATCTTGGCATGGTTCCTCTCATCGATCATGATGTTCTGGGGTTTGAGATCCCTGTGCACCACTCCCAGCTCATGGGCTTCAGCCAGCCCCTCACACACCTGCTTGGCTACAGCGACCGCTTGCTTTTCACTTAATTTCCCTTTTTTCCGGATCAGGCTTTTAAGGTCCTCCCCTCTGACATATTCCATAGTGATGTAAGGAGTCTCTCCCTCTTCATTCAGGTCATACATCCGGCAGACATGCCTGTGGGCGATCTTCCGGGAAAGCTTTAGTTCATTCTTGAAGCGCTCAATGATCTCTTTGCGGGCAGCGATCTCGGGTTTGACGACCTTGAGGGCCATCTCTTCATCAAGTTTTTCATCCTTGACCCTAAAGACCTCTCCCATGCCTCCTCTGCCCAGTTCTTCCAGAATCTCATATCTTTTGGCAAATGTGGTGCCTATGTGAAGCGCTGTGGTTGGGGTTTCCATAGTCTGGGTAGGACCTGCGTCCGGACCAAGCTGGGTCCCGCATTTTCCGCAAAAAGAGGTCCCCTCAGGATTCTCATAATGACACTTCGGGCATTTGATGGCCATCCCAATCCCCTGAAAGAGAAGAATATCAGCAAATCAAAAAAGTGTCAAGAAAAATGCTCATTCTCACATCGGTATTTGACAATGATGATATTTTCCATCTTATCTGTTTCTTTGACAAAAAGGAAATTTCCCTTAACAGCCATAAGGTCTCAACCTCTTCCGCTACGAGCCCATAAATTGTTTATAGGCCTTCCATTTACACGACTGCGCTTTAAGGATGATTTTTTCGGACAGAGCAGGAGAAATCCGGTGAGCGATCCACCCAAATTTTCCCAAGGGCGTCATGACAATTTTCTTTTTTCGCTTTTCCATTGCCTTGAGTATTATACCGGCTGCCTGTTTTTGTGTATGATGTTCCGGCCGATTCGAAGGCACCAGGAAGCCATTTGCCGCTAAAATCCTTTTTTCAGGGTCGTGCTCCGTAAATCCAAGATAGATCACTCCTATATGCACCCCGTAAGAAGCGAGCTCCATACGCAGTGAACCACAAAAATAGGTCAGAGCTCCTTTACATGCACAGTAGAGAGAGGCCTGAGGAAGGCCAAACAAACCGGAAATAGAGGATATAAATACAATCTGTCCTTTGGATTGGATGATAGAATCGATGGCTGCTTTTGTGAGAAATACGCCTCCCATCAAATTCGTATCCACCAGCTGCCTGCAGACTTCGTAGGAAAGCCGGTCAAAACGGCCGCGCATGGATACACCGGCATTGTTGATCAAAATATCGAGCTGTCCGTATTTAGCGATGGCTGTTTGAACGATCCTTTGCGCATCCTCCCAGACGCCTACATCTCCGCACACGGCTTCTACGTCTCCTCCCATTTTTAAAAGCTTTGATTTCGACTGTTCCAAACGCCTCCCTCCTCTTGCATTGATCACGACCCTGGCCCCTTTCTCTACTAAAGCTCTGGCCAATGCAAATCCGACACCCCGGCTCGAACCACTCACGACCGCTACTTTGTTGCTGAATGCACTCACAACTCCCTCCCATTACCGTTAAGAAATCCATAATCTTGAAGACTCTGTATGGATTCTGAAATGGTTGTCTCGATATTGGTCTCCTGCATGTTCAATTCCTGATTGGCTTTCGCTGAACTGTAGTAGGCGCGTATACAGGAAAACTTGGCTAGTCTCTCCTCAAGAACCGGTTTTCTTTTGGATATCTTTCCGGATAAAGAACCAAACAACCCTCCGAAACGCATGAGAACCTTTGGAATAACGAGGCGGGGAGGTTTTTTCTCCGCAATCCGGAATACGGTAGAGAAAAAATCAAAGTAGCTCATATTCAAACCTCCCAAAATATAGCTTTGTCCTGTCCTCCCATTAAAAAGTGAGGAGACCATGGCTTTGGCCGCATCTCTGGCATTGACGAAATTCCTTCCGCCTGGAGGCACAATCCGGATATCCCTGCTGATATACTGCCGGATAAGCTCTCCGGAACTGGGCCTTGAATCATAGGCTCCAAACATAAAGGTGGGAGCAACGATCACAGCATCCAAGTCGTATTTTCTCACATAACTTCGGACCAATCCCGATGCCTTGTACTTTGATTCCATATAGGCAACGCCTCTATAAGCATTGGGAAAGGGAGCCTGTTCGTCCCCGGGGTTCTCATAGGTGCCGAACTGATAGGAACTGGCTGACCCCACATAGACCACACGCTCGATCTTAGCCTTAAGAGAGGCATCCAATATCTTTCGGGTCCCGTCGAAATTAATCTTCCAGATTAAATCCGGATCACCCCAAATATCCGTCATTGCCGCACAGTGGAAGAGATAGCGGCATCCATAGAGCGCCCCGGCAAGGGAGCTGCCTCCGTTTAAAAGATCGCCTTTAACGGTTTCAATATCCAATCCCTCCAAGCTCCGGGATGTGCTTTTCGGATGAATGAGCGCTTTGACCGAAAACCCCTTTTTTAAAAGCTCTCTGACGAGATGGCTTCCTAAAAGACCATCTGCCCCGGTAACAAATACCTTTGTTCCTGACATTTCACACACCTCCTAAGATTTTTTCCCTTTTTCAGGTACCTACACTTAATCTAGGAGGGTTGACACACTAAGTTGTCAGGAGGATGTAAAAGATTTGTTAAAAAGCGGTTAAGAAAAAAAGTTGCAGAGCAGAAATATATGTGGTTATATCCCTTTGTTTTCTTTTTTCCAGACCGGATCCCGGAGAATCCATCCCACCACAATCAGCAGACAGACTATGCCGTAAATTCCCAGTCCGAAAGAAAAAACCCTGTTTTCAGGTCTCACCACATACGAAAGCATAAAACCGTACACACTGTTCACCAGACCGTGCATAAAGGCAGCAACCCAGATGCTTCCGGTTTTGATCACCGCATAACCCTGAATGATTCCCCATAATACAAAAAATATCACCCCTAAAAAAAGACCCAAAACAGACGGCGGATAGGTATGGATGCCTCTTAAAATAATGGGAAAATGCCAAATTCCCCAGATCAAACCAACCAACAGAACCCCTTTGAGATTCCCGAGCTTGGTTAATTCAGACTGCAAAAAACCGCGCCAGCCGTACTCTTCACCGAAAACCCCGGCTATTCCGCTTAATGGCACTCCGATAACAGCAACCAGAACAAATAGAACGATCAGGGCCGGAACATATAAAGATGAGGGGATGGGCAGGCCGTATATGCGTTCAATCCTGCCCACAAAAGGACCCAGCTTGAAAATGAGATTAAAACCAGCCTGCAGGAGAAAAAACAGCAGGATACCCCCTATAAAACGCTGCGCTATCTTCACATTTCCCAGCTTCAATCCGGCCCGTTCAAATGCCCCCTCACTGCTTTGACCGCGAATAAAAAACACCCCTAAAATCCAAAGCGTAAACAGGAGGGCTCCCAGACCCTGGAAGATCTGTCCGGATCCCGGGTTAAATACTGCAAGAAGTGTCAGAATCCCATAAACTACAGTAAGGATCATGAAACCTAAAAAGATCCAGCGCGGCTTTTCTTTATAGGTCTGATAATATATAGGGCTGTCTTTATAGAAAAACATCTGGAGAACAATGGCGACCAGAGCAGGAACAAGCATACCCCATGGACTCATGCTCAGGCTGCGGAAAGCGCCGGATCCTCCAAGGCCTATGACCAACCAGTCAAAACCCCAAGATAAGAGAAAAGTAAAGAAAAGGAAAACAAAGACCCGCTTTATTTTTATTTTTTTCATCCGTCCCGTCACCTATTGATCGTTGCCCAGCTCCCTGAGATAATCCAGCATAAACTGATTTTTTTTTCTCATTTTTCAGTCTCCTCGTGTTGATTTTTCTTCAGAAAACATTTTTACCACAGAAAAGACAGCCCTTTCTATAGGACGAACATACTAATTATCAAAAATGAGACAAATGTACTATCTCATCAACAGCAGGCTCAAGGCCATGACCAGCATTCCGCTCACCAAGCCTAAAATACTGTCATGCCCCTTGCCGTAAGCCCTGCTGGTAGGCAGCAGCTCATCCAAACCTATGTAGACCATAATACCAGCCACTCCGCTAAAAAGAATACCCATCAACTAAGGTCTCTATGTATCATTATGGCAAAACCAGATAATATCAGAACAAACTGAAAGAATCCATTCAATAACCTTCTGTTTTTTTATGGGCGTGATGGCTGACAAAAGGGGCAATCCCTTGAAATTGCCGCTTCATTTCAATCAGGGTTTTTGATAAATTGTATTTATAATCATCTAAGGAGTTACTGAAACAAAATGAGTCTCCCTGTTCAAGCCTTTTTGGCATTTATTCCAATTCTGGCGGCAGCGGTCCTTCTTGTTGGTTTTCGTCTTCCTGCAAAAAAAGCTATGCCCATGGTCTTTGCTTTGACCGTTTTGTTAAGCCTGACCATCTGGAGGGTCGATTTGGCTCGAGTGGCTGCTTCCACTATACAGGGCCTCTTCATTACCTTTGACATACTCTGGATTATTTTCGGTGCCATCCTTCTATTAAACACTCTAAAGCATTCCGGGGCTTTATCTTCTATTCGCAGAGGTTTCACAAACATCAGCCCTGACCGCCGGGTTCAAGTCATAATCATTGCCTGGCTTTTCGGTTCGTTTATTGAAGGCTCCGCTGGATTTGGCACTCCCGCAGCTATCGCCGCTCCTCTTATGGTAGCTCTGGGCTTTCCAGCCATGGCCGCCGTTATGATCGGGATGATGACCCAATCCACTGCCGTTACTTTTGGAGCTTGCGGTACACCCATATTGATCGGGGTGAGGGGCGGCCTCCAGAATCCTGAGGTCATGGCCCAACTCAAAGCCGCAGGTACCGATTTTGACAGTTATCTGCAAACCATTACAGCCCATTCAGCTCTGTTCCACGGCATCACAGGAACTTTGATTCCTTTTCTCATGATTATTATGCTGACCCGTTTTTTTGGCTCAAAAAAATCCTGGTCAGAAGGGATTTCTATATTTCCGTTTGCTCTGTTCAGCGGACTGGCTTTCACTATTCCCTACACATTAACCGGCCTCTTACTAGGCCCTGAATTCCCCTCATTACTAGGGGCTCTTTTTGGGCTTGCTCTGGTTACCTTTGCTGCCAAGAAAAAATTTCTGCTTCCTAAAGACCATTGGGATTTCTCTCCTCAAAGTGAATGGGATTCTAAATGGAAAGGGACCATTGATGTGAATCTGGACAGCCAAACTGGAAAAACACTGCCTGACTGGCTTGCCTGGACTCCCTATATTTTAATGGCCGTTATTCTGGTGCTTACACGTCTTCCCCATTTTCCGGTAGGCCATTTTCTCCAGTCAGTGAGTATAAAATGGAGCGATGTGTTTGAAACCGGGATCACTCCTTCCACAACTCCATTGTATCTGCCCGGAACCATTCTTATCGGTGTGTCTCTATTGACGTTACTTATCCATCGAATGAAGATCTCAAGCTTCAGGGCCGCCCTCACTGAGTCGAGCCGAATGCTCTTAGGCGCTGGCTTTGTTTTGATTTTCACCGTACCCATGGTCAGAATCTATATGAACTCAGGCATTAATGCCGCAGGACTGCCCGGCATGCCCGTGGCTATGGCCCAATGGGTGGCTGCAAATGTGGGAAAAATCTGGCCTCTTTTTGCACCATCCATTGGAGCTCTTGGAGCTTTTATTGCCGGAAGCAACACAGTGAGCAATCTCATGTTCAGTCTGTTCCAGTTCAGTGTGGCGGATACACTGATGATATCAGGGGCAGTGGTCGTCGCCCTTCAAGCTGTGGGCGCGGCTGCAGGCAACATGGTGGCTATCCACAACGTGGTGGCTGCTTCAGCCACTGTAGGCATTTTAGGCCAGGAAGGATCCATCCTTCGCAAAACCATTTTGCCCACTGTTTATTATGTGGTTGTTGTCGGAATTTTGGGCCTTGCTGCGGTTTATTTATTATGAGAAATTTGTTTACAAACCCAGCTCTTTTATAATGTGTTCGGCTCCTGAAAATTTCTCTGTAACAAAAAGCACATACCGTATATCCACACTGATGGTCCGCTGCAGCTCCGGAACCTCATAATAATCAGCGGTCACACTCTCATAGGTCATATCAAAGATAATACCTATCTGTTCGCCTCTGGCATTAAGAGTTGGAGAGCCGGAATTCCCTCCGGTCACACTGGTTGTGTTCAAGAAGCAGGCCGGGATATCATTGAGCTTCTTGTCTTCATAAAGCCCGTAATCCCTGGATTCATAGAGTTCTTTGATCTTCTCAGGTACCCGGAACGGGAATTCTCCGGTATCTTTTTCCAGAACACCGCTCAACGTGGTCTGGGATTCATAATACACTGCATCTCTGGGGCTGTAGCCCTCAATGAATCCGTAAGTGAAACGAATGGTCGAGTTGGCATCTGGTGCGATTCTCCCCTCCTCCTTCTCCAGAAGGCCAGACAGATAGGCTTTCTTGAGTTCCTGCCTTTCCTGTCCCAGAGCTTTTTCTTTTTCTCTGAGCTCTTCCATCTCTTTTTCAAGTTCTGAAGCCAGTTGGATAAGTGGGTCTTTGATTTTCATAAGTTCTTCTCTCGTCATATCAATAAGCTCGAGCCTTTTTTTCGTATCAGCAAGAATGGTGTTGTTATAGAGGGTATCCACAAAGTCATCAATAGCCTTTCCGGATCCTTTGGATACAAGCTCCTTTAACGCGTTCGGTATCTGTTCCTCAGGATAATCTTTAAGCTTTTTTAGCTGGTGCTTGAAAAAAGCCCTGTCCGCTTCCAGGTCAAATCCTCTGTCAGCAAGCTGGATCCGCATCTTTATTAAAGGAATATTCCTCTCCTGATATGCCGTTTCCCTTTCCATGTCCGGTTTTTCTTTCTCCTCAACCGTACGAAAAATGGTATAGGCCTGCGATAGGAGAGCGGATCCGAAATAAGAGCTGACCATCCTTCCCAGAAGTGTGTTTTTCTTATCAAAGGCTGCATAATTTTCCATGAAAACGGAGATGCCCTCAAGTACATTGCCGTACAGTTCTTCCCTTTCCGGCTTATCCTTCACCCACTCCATAAAACTCTTTTCCTGGTTTTCTTTTGTCTCAAGCAAATTGATTCTGGCTATTCCCTCAAATTTACCCTGATAGTTCTTAAGGCCATTGTTCAGGCCTTTGATGAGGCTGGCATACTTGATCTGCACCTCTCTGTCGTCTTTGCCTGCTTGTTCGAAGAAAGCAATGATATCCTTATACAAGTCCATTCTTTCTTTCATGTTTCTCAGGTCAAGACTAAGCTCTGCGAGTGTGCTGTTTCTGTACGTCCTCCCGGGATAGCCCATCACAAAAGAAAATTCCCCTTCTTTAAATCCTTTTGTAGAGATCTTAAGCACTGATTTCGGCTGATACGGAACATTGTCTTTGCTGTAATCCACTCCTTTATTCTCCGGAGATACATACGCTCTCAAAAAGCTGAAGTCGCATGTGTGTCTCGGCCACATCCAGTTATCAATATCCCCTCCAAAATTACCCAGATCCCTTGGAGGAGCATAGACGATACGGATGTCCTTTATGCGCTTGAACCGGAATAAATAGTATTGATTCCCGCTGTACATGGCTGCCACACTGGCTCTGATATCTTCTCCCTCTTTTTCAGCTTCTGCTATGAGCTTCTTTTCTGCCTTATCAATGGCTTCGTATTTTTCTCTATAGGTCATATCCGGTTTTATCTCTGCTATGATTTTGTCTGTGACCTCTTCATACCCCAGCAGAACATCCGCAATATATCCTTGGGCCGGGATCTCCTCTTCTTTTGTCCAGGCAATAAATCCATCCTGGATGTAATCCTTCTCCTTTGTGGCGGCTCTTTGAAGCGCGCCAAAAGCCACATGGTGATTGGTGAGGATCAATCCTTCAAAGCTTACGAATTCTCCAGTCCCCCCTCCCAAATTCACCACTGCGCTCATCAACCCAGTCCCATCTTCCCTGTACAGGTCGTCTGGGTTCATTTTCAGTCCTTTTGCCTTGAGCTTAAGACCTTTCATCTGATGGGGCATCCACATCCCTTCATCAGCCCAGGATACAAGCGCCAAGCTGAATATGAGTATGAATATCAGACAATACTGGAATCGTTTCATGACAATCAGACCTCCTTCTTCTTCTCAGTCTTTTTCATTATATCTATTGTAAATCCAAAGTCCATTTAAAAACCAAGACACCCGGAATTTTTTTTCGGGCAACCTTTTTGAAACCTTCTGCGTATGTATATATGTATCGGATTTCGATAAATGCACACAAAACAAAGAAAAAAAGAGGCCTATCATGAAACTTTTATCCAGAGCTGAGGAAATCATACTTCTGAGTGTTTTAAAACTGGAAGAAAATGCTTATGGGATATCCATAAGGGAACTTATCCATGAAGCAACAGGAGTGAAGTGGTCTCTGGCCCAGATTTATGATCCGTTGAACAAACTGACTCATAAAGGATATCTGATCAAACACAAAGGAGAAAGCACCCCTGAACGGGGAGGAAGACACAAGTACCTGTACAAAATAACCGACGAGGGAAAAGAAGCCCTTTTGGAGATTCGAAGAGTCTATGAGAACATATGGGAAAAAGTCCCCAAGAAGGTACTGACATAAAACAAAAAATGAGCAAATTAAAAAGGCATCCCCGTCTTGCGGAACATCTGCTCAAAATCATTTTCCGCCGGGAAGAACAAAGTGAAAAACTAGGAGACTTTGAAGAGGGATTTCAGTATGAACTCATGACAAAAGGACCATTCAAGGCCTTTCTCTGGTATTGGTCACAGGTCTTAAAAGTCATCCCTCTGAGTATTAAAAATTTCTTTTACTGGAGTTTTGCTATGCTCAAAAATTATCTTAAAATCGCTTTTCGTCATATCAGAAGGCACAAAGCCTATTCGATCCTTAACATCATAGGTCTTGCTCTCGGCATGGCCTGTTGTATTTTGATCCTCTTCTGGGTGCAGGATGAACTGAGCACTGATAAGTTTCATGAAAAGATTGACTCACTCTATGTTGTCCGGAACATCCAGCACTATGGGAGTGAAACTGAGGAAGGCATGGGTTCTGTCCCTGCTATAGGGCCTGCTCTTAAAGCCGAGTATCCGGAAATCATCAATACGGCCAGATTCAACAATGGTCAGGGAGAATTTCTTTTCACCAGCGGCGAAACGAAATTCAAAGAGCTCATACAAATGGCAGACCCGGAAATTTTCCAGATCTTCACCTTTCCTCTGATCCAAGGAAGGATCGAAGACCTGTTTTCCGGGCCGAATGTATTGGTTCTTTCCGAAAGCGTTGCTGATAAATATTTCGGCCGGGACAATCCTGTAGGAAAGACCTTAACCATTAATGAAGAGTATGATTTCAAAGTGGTAGGAGTGATGAAAGACATCCCTCATAACTCTACAATCCGTTTCAGCGTATGGATTCCCCTGGAATTTGCCAATACTGTATGGAGACCGGGCTATACCGAGACCTGGTACAATCTTGCTTTCAGAACCTACGCTGAAGTGGATCAAAATTTCAACCTGGAATCATTTAATAAAAAAATCGCAAACCGCATCAGGGAATCCAGACCTGAAACGAATTCAGAGCCCTTTCTCTATCCTTTTAGTCAAGTCTATCTTCAAGTCTGGGGAAGGATAGGACAGATCCGGATATTCACCATTATTGCTTTTCTCATATTGATTATCGCATGCATCAACTTCATGAATCTGACAACAGCCCGCTCTTCTCAGCGCTCAAGAGAAGTGGGCCTCCGGAAAGTAGTGGGTGCCAGGAGGACTCAGGTGACCAAACAGTTTTTTGGAGAATCTGTCCTGTTTACCTTTATTTCACTTATTACAGCCTTGATTTTGGTGAGACTTCTCATGCCCTTTTTCAGAACACTGACCGGCAAACCCCTGTATTTTTTAAGCCTCGTTAATGGACAAATAATATTAGGCATCTTAGCTGTGACCGTTCTTACCGGAATCATAGCCGGAATCTATCCGGCTGTATTCCTTTCTAGCTTCCGGCCTGCTGCCGTATTGAAAGGAAAAGGCATCTCAGGAAAAAAAGGAGATCTTTTCCGCAAAATTCTGGTTGTCGTGCAGTTTTCTCTTTCTGTGATGTTGATTATCGGAACTCTGGTCATCTTCAATCAAGTCAAATATATAAAAAATAAAAATCTCGGATTTGATAAAGAACACCTACTTTATATCCGGGTGGAAGGCAATTTAAAGAAGAGCTATGCATCCATGAAGCATGAACTTCTACAGGATCCGGGCATTAAAAACATATCCCTGGCCTCTCATTCTCCCACCGGCATCTACAACAACGGACAGGATTGGGATTGGGAAGGCCGTGATCCCAATATTAATCCTTTGGTCACTTATTTTGGTGTGGACCCTGATTTCCCGGAAACATTCCAAATGGAAATCACACAAGGAGAATCCTTCCGCAAAGGAACCGAGAACAGCGGTTCAAATGTTCTGATTAACGAGCGGTTCGCTGAAATCATGGGCCTGGATAACATTATCGGCGCCCGGCTTTCTCAAGGAGAACTTGCACTCCAAGTCATAGGTGTAGTCAAGGATTTTCACTTCACCCCTGTCTACAGGGAAATCGGCCCTCTTCTTCTTTATCACAATCCTCAAATGCGCGAATACAATTATATGTTCATCCGTTTGAATCCAGGAGATATCCCCGGAGCCCTTGCTTCCATAAAGGAAGCGGCAAAAAAATTCAACCCGGAATTCCCGTTTGAATACAGATTTTTAGATCAAGACTATGACCGGCTTTATAGAGGTTTGGAACGGGAAATGGGAATCGTCAGGACCTTTACGTTTCTGGCTATAGTGATTTCCTGTCTGGGGCTTTTTGGCCTAGCATCATTCACGGCCGAGCAAAGGACCAAAGAAATCGGCATCCGCAAGGTTCTGGGAGCATCTGTTACCAAAATCATTTTTATGCTGTCCAAAGAATATGCCAAATGGGTTCTTATTGCCAATGTTATTGCCTGGCCTGTGGCTTATTTTCTGATGCACAACTGGCTCAGTGACTTTCCTTACAGGATTCCCCTTTCCTGGACGATATTTTTGGGAACAGCTCTTCTCTCTCTTTTCATCGCTCAAATCACCGTTACATTCCAGGCACTCAAAGCCGCCCACTCAGATCCTGTGGATTCTTTACGCTACGAATAAAAAAAGGGAATTGATACTTGTAATTATTCTAAATTATAGATAAAATAATTGTGTATTTTCCATATGATATTTTTTAGAGAAGGGGTTTATGCATGAAACACAAAATGAGTTCCATACGGATTACAATACTATCAGTTCTGCTGACTGCCGCTGTTTCTCCTATTCTTTCAGCAGGAACCAAAACTCAAGATAAATCCCAGTATGAACATATGACCGGGAAGGAGATTTTTCTGGCTTCCTGCGCCAATTGTCATGGACCTGATGGAAAAGGCCAACCCCAAAGCCGGGTCGGATTTGATACTCCTCTTCCTGACTTTACAGATTGTAATTTTTCTTCAAGAGAACCCTCTCCTGACTGGGTGGCCATAGCTCACCAAGGTGGACCGGTCAGAGGATTTGCTCAACTGATGCCTGCCTTAGGCAACGTGCTATCCATTGAAGAAATCACAAAGGCCGTTGAATATATTAAGGCATTCTGTTCCGATCCTCATTGGCCTCCAGGTGATCTGAATCTTCCCAGGGCCATAATCACTGAAAAAGCTTATCCTGAAGACGAGGCCGTATTGACTTTTGGAACAAACGAGTCTCTTGATAAAATTTCAGGAGAATTTGTGTACGAACAAAGGTTTGGATCCCGCAATCAAATAGAGGTCAAGGTTCCTTTTGGCTGGAGCGAAATGACTCTTGCAAACGGAGCTGACCCTATAACTGACTGGACTTCAAATCTTGGAGATTTAGCTCTGGGTGTCAAGCGCACTCTTATTCACAGCTTAAAAAGCGGTTCTATTTTCAGCGCTGCTGCTGAAATCATTCTGCCTACTGGAGACGAAGCTCAAGGTTTTGGAAAAGGCACTTTCGTTTTTGAGCCCTTTTTATCCTACGGACAGATCCTTCCCGCAGACTTTTTTCTCCACTCTCAATTAGGAGCTGAATTTCCAGCTCAGAGCGATAAAGCTGAGACCGAAGCTTTTTTCAGATTGGCTTTAGGCCGAACTTTCACTACCGGAGGTTGGTGGGGCCGTGCCTGGTCTCCCATGATCGAGCTGCTTGCTTCAGGTGAGCTGGAATCCGGGTCCAACATTTATTGGGATATCATGCCCCAAATACAGGTGACTTTAAACACACGCCAGCACATCATGTTCAACATTGGCGTGCGTATCCCCGGTAATTTCACGTCGAACCGGGATATTCAAGTCATGGCCTACCTGCTCTGGGATTGGTTCGACGGCGGATTTTTTGAAGGATGGTAAGACAATGATTCGCAAATATATTTCCCTTATTGTTCCAATGCTATTGGTATTGACTTTAGCCTTGGCTGTTCCTTTACCCCAAATTTTCCATACAGCAGACCGCTGCATATCCTGCCATAACGGGCTTGTAACTCCCAAAGGAGAAGATATCTCTTTTGGAGCTAACTGGCGCTCATCCATGATGGCGCATTCATCAAGAGACCCTTACTGGCAGGCTTCTGTACGACGTGAAACCATAGTGCACTCCATGGCTACAGATGCCATTCAGCATGAATGTTCCGCATGCCATATGCCCATGGCACGGTATCTGGCTAAAGTCAAAGGGGAAAAAAGCCAAGTCTTTGAACATCTCCCCATTACAAAACAGGTCACTTATGAAGACCGATTAGCCGCCGATGGCGTCTCATGCACCATGTGTCATCAAATCAGAAAAGAAAATCTGGGTCAAAAAGAAAGCTTCACAGCTGGATTTGTTGTAGATACCAAAACAGCTTTGGGACAAAGAGAGATCTTCGGGCCCTATGAAATCGATGAAGGGCGCAAAGCTCTTATGCAGTCCTCATCTGATTTTCTTCCCACTCAAGCTGCGCACATCCAGACTTCTGAACTGTGCGCCTCCTGTCATACACTCTACACACATGCCCTCAATGAAAAAGGAGAAGTGATCGGTGAACTTCCGGAACAAGTCCCCTATCTTGAATGGAAGCACAGCTCCTATCCCGGGCATCGGAGCTGCCAATCCTGTCATATGCCCGCAGTTGAAGACATGACTCCTATTACCGGAGTGGTGGGAAAAGATCGGGAAGAAGTATCCCGCCATGTTTTCAGAGGAGGTAACTTTTTTGTGCCCAAAATCCTCAACCGCTACCGTTATGAACTGGGAGTCAAAGCACTCCCTCAGGAATTAGAGACAACCTCTCTTAGAACAGCCGCTCACCTCAGTTCCTCTTCAGCACAGATAAAACTGGAGAATATAACCCTATCTGAAGGACAACTTCAGGCAGAAGTGAACATACAAAATCGAGCGGGCCATAAACTTCCCTCTGCCTATCCTTCCCGCAGAGCCTGGATTCATTTTACGGTCTATGATCGGTTCAATGCCTTGATCTTTGAATCTGGGGGCATCAACTCTGATGGCTCTATCAAAGGAAACGATAATGACTCTGACCCTGACCTATTTGAACCCCATTACACAAAGATTAAAAAGCCTGATGATGTTCAGATCTACGAAGGAATTCTGGGCGGACCTGATGGCAAAGTGACGACTGTCCTGCTCACAGCTGTGAGATACATTAAGGACAACCGGCTCCTGCCCAAAGGATTTGACAAGTCCACGGCGGAGGAAGATATTGAAGTCCGAGGAAGAGCCGCTCAGGACCAAGATTTTCAGGGCAGTGGAGACATAATCATTTATAATATCAAGATTCAAGGTTATCAAGGCCCCTTTCGCATAGAAGCCGAACTCTGGTACCAGCCCATAGCCTACCGCTGGGCCCATAATCTTGGGCAGGAGCAAGCTGATGAAATCGAACGTTTCGTCTCTTACTTTCAAGCTCTATCTGATATCTCCGGAACCATCCTGGCCCAGGATAAAGCCAAAGTAGAGTCCGAGTCTAATTAGAGCCTGATCCGCACTGCTCATCTAAAATTAACTGTTGTATCCCTATTGTGAAACTAATATAATTCCTTCATGGGCTTATGGGGAAATAGAGCGCCTCTGCAAATACACTATATTATCCAAGATAAGGGAGATAAAAATGAATAAAAACAAACTCAACCGGCGTGATTTTATTAAAACATCCCTTACTGCAGCTCTGGCTGTCAACAGTCTATCCTGTGAATCTCTCTTCAAGAAAAAAAACGTTTTTGACTCAAAAGGGCTCCCTACACGGATACTTGGAAAAACAGGAATCAAGGTTCCTTTGATCGTGATCGGAGGAGGAAGCCGGTTCTGTAATGTGGAAGATCCGGAAAAAAGCATGGAGATCCTTACCCATGCCCTTGACAATGGCCTTTACTACTGGGACACCGCCCACAGCTATGTTTATAATGGAGTGGTCGCTGAAGAACGGTATGGACTGATACTCAAAGACCGGAGGAATGAAGTATTCCTTTCCACAAAATTCGGAGAACGGACTTATGACGGAGCTATGAGGCAGTTCGAAGAAAGCCTCAAACGCCTTCAAACAAACCATGTGGACCTTCTTCAGATCCATCTGATCACCTCTCTGGAAGATGTCGACAAAATAGGCGCTGAAAACGGAGCATTAAAAGCTCTCATGAAACTGAAACAGGAAAAAGCGACCCGGTTTATTGGATTTTCAGGCCATCTCTCCGCTGAAGCCATGGCTGAAGCAGCCAGACGCTATGATTTTGACACCATGCTCATCGCGCTCAATCACTACTCGGATGGAAAGGAAAACTTTGAAAACAAAGCCATTCCCGAAGCTGTCAAAAAAAATATGGGCGTTCTGGTCATGAAAGTGATCCGTCCTAAAGAAACAGTCCCTGATATCAATACTGACGATTTGATCTATTACGCCCTCAACCTGGAGCATGTCTCAGCCGCAGTCATAGGTACAGACGGTATGAATGTTTTGAAAAAGAACATCCAAATGGTAAGAAACTTCAAGCCAATGAGTGCCGAAAAGATGCAGCAGATGACCTCTCACCTCAAACCTTTTTTTGATAGCAAAAGCCTTGAATGGATGAATCCCGGCTATACAGACGGGATCCCTGTTTAACGGCCGGAGGTCACAATGAACGCACAATATCCAGTAAAAGTTCTCTTAATCCTGTTCACACTCTCCCTTTTTCTATACTGCGGGACGAAATCCCCGGAACCGCTTCCCGAACTGGCGTGTTATGACTTCGAACACCCATCCGCAGAGGCATGGATGTCCCGTAATCCTGACCACTGGAGAATCACGGAATGTGAAGGTTCCATGGTTTACGAACTCACTTCACCGGGCGAACAGAGTGTTGTCCGCGCTCCTACTTCCTGGTCCCTTATTAAAGGCTTTGATGTCACTTCGTTCCAGTTCACAGGCCGGGTCAAATGCAAAACAGACCCATCCAATGTCTACCGGGATATGTGCGTGTTTTTTCACTTCCAGGACTCCACTCATTTCTACTATGTGCATTTCTCAGCAAAAAGCGACTCCCTGCACAATATTATCGGCTTTGTAAACGGAAAAGACCGGGAGAAAATCAACTTCGAACCTGAAGGCGAATCCGTTTTTCGTTTGATTGATAATAACTGGCATGAATTCAAAGTGACCTATGATGCATCCACCGCAGAAATCAAAGCCTATATGGATGATATGGAAAATCCCATTCTCACGGCCAAAGACCCAACCCTATCCCACGGCCTGGTGGGAGTCGGTTCGTTTGACGACACAGGATATTTCGATGACATCTGTCTGAGAGGAAAAACAGAATCTCAATGAATGCCCCCCCCTCAAGATATATTAACAAGATTTTATTGGGGAGCTTAGGAAAGAATCTGGATTAACCGGTTGGCAAAATATTCAATGATTCTTTCCCGAACTTCTTCATCATCTAATGACATGGTCAATACCAAAAAGGCAGGACCGGTCTCTTTTTCTACCCAACCCATCAAAGTCCGGGAGCGGTTGAGGATGATCTCTCTCTTCTCAAGGTCACAACGGGTGATATGGAACAGGAACATCCCCCCTAACTGTCCTCGATCGACCAGGGTGATCCGGCATTCAAGTTTAGCCATGGGACAGTCGATGTAGTTTTCTTCTATAGGAAAGTCTTCGACCTGGTTTGTCGTCACATTGAAATAACTTTTTTCTTGGTTAGGAATCCCAAATTCGATTCTTAGGATTTCAATGATAATATCCGTATCGATTTTATCCTTGATGCTGAGATAATCAGCGCTTTCGGATTTCATCAGATTTTCAAGCAGTGCCCGATCACGAACAATATAACTGTTTCGGACAAGTGTTTTTTCGAATATATTTACATCTGAAATGACTCTTTCTGCCCTGGTAACTGATTGGGAAGGCTGTGCAATCCGAATAACAATCTTAAGCTTTGGATTTGAAGAGATAAGCTCTTTCAGTTCATCTGTAATGATTATTTCGTCCTGATCAGAAGAGTTTGCATACGGGTGGCCGATATAACTACTCGGACCCGATCCTGTGTACATCATGCAACTGAGGATCGATCCCAAACATCCAATCAGAATACAGATTTTCCATGCTTTCATCGCTTTCTCCCTAAAAGAAACATTTTAATTTCCCTTATTTAGAATCAATTTTGTTCAATTTATGCCCTTTGTGATGTTATGTTTGAATTATGATATATCGAAAGGAGATATCCGGTCAATAAGTATTCCGCATGAAATAGAGAATATGGATAGGATTGATTAACCTGAGGAATCGAATCGAACCAAATCATAGAGATTTATTCTTCAATTTGGTAAAATACAGCTATGAGTAATTAGAAAAAATTTAACTCAATGAATGCCCCTTCCCGAAAACACAAACTCACGCGCGGGCTTCCTATGGTGGAAGAACGCGACATACATTCTCTGGAGAGGGAAAAAGAAAACTTAAAACAAATCAACATAAAGCCTTATTTCTGGCAGCGCTGGTTCGGTTATTGGAAGCTTTCCGGCCCCGGATGGATCCAAAGCGCGCTCACTCTGGGAGCCGGTTCCGCAGGCTCAGCCATTTTTGCCGGCTCTGTTTTCGGATACAAGCTCCTCTGGGTCCAGCCTGTAGCCATGTTTCTGGGAGTTGTGATGTTTTCAGCCATTGGGCACCAGCTTCTCACCACACGGGCTAGGCCATATGACGTGTTCTGGAAGAGACTCCACCCCAGTTTGGCTATCATCTGGGGAATCAACGTATTCCTGGCCTCCGTAGTCTGGCAGTTTCCTCAATATTCCCTGGGTACTGAAGTCATAAAAGACATGTTCGATGTATTTGGTGCTTCCGTTCCTAAACTCCCTATCGCTCTTTTCATTTTAGTTATAGCTACAAGCATCTGCTGGAGTTATGGAAAAGGTAAACGAAAAAACATCCTGTTGTTCGAGCGTATTCTGAAATACATGCTTATGCTCATGGTCCTGTCCTTTCTTCTTGTGGTGATTAAAACAGGCATCGATTGGAACGCTTTGTTAAAAGGATTTTTTTGTTTTCATATCCCGGCTGATAAAGAAGGATTGACTATAGTTCTCGGCCAACTGGGAGCGGCTGTAGGGGTGAACATGACGTTTCTTTATCCTTACACCATGCTGGCCCGGGGCTGGGGTAAAGAACACAGAGGGCTTAAAAATTTTGACCTGGGAACATCCATGTTTCTACCCTATATTCTGGCCACAAGCTTTGTCATCATTGCGTGTGCCAATACCCTTCATCTCCAGGATATTGAAGTCCTGGGCGCAGTGGATGTGGCCCATGCCCTTGAACCCATTGTAGGGCTTACTTTAGGACGCCTTATCTTTTCATTCGGTGTTTTAAGCATGTGCCTCACGACGGCTGTCATTGAAATGCTTCTCTGCGGATTCGTTCTGAGCGAGATGTTTCATTTCAAATATCACGGCTGGGCGTATAAAGCCAGCACCATGCTGGCCAATATCGGCATCATAGGAGCTTTCTTCAAGATGCCGCTCTGGCTCCCTGTGCTCACATCCTCATTCAATCTGGTTATGATGCCTGTTGCCTATATATGCTTTTTCATACTGCAGAATAAAAAAAGCTACCTGGGGGAGGAGGTCAACCGCGGATTAAAAGGAACGATATGGAACGTCCTGCTCATCGCAGCCATCCTGGTGGTAGCTGCAGGGGCTGCAGTGAAAATAATTTCATTATTCTAGTTAGTAGGTGAGTTATAAAGATTCCTTACCAGATCAGACGAGCGATTAAAATAAATTGTTACATTGAGTTGACTCATACTGTATATATTAGTAAGAACATTTTTAAATAAATTTAATAATTTACCTGGATTATTCACGAGTCAAGGTTGCTGCATATGCGAGGCACAAGGTATGAAGGTGTGGTCCTTCACTGCGAATGCCTTGTAACGAAGCAGAGGCAGTAAGATTGGCTCGCCTCAATGGTAAAAAAATGGCGATTAAGATAAAAGTAAAAACAAACAAAAACACTTCAGTTGTCATTTTTGTAGAAAGCATGTATATCCTTGAAAGCAAAACAAAAAAATTAACGTCGCCATTTTTTTATGAATAGGTCAGGTTAATAGAGAGAATATAATGAAGTCATTTTTCTTGTGTGTGCTGGTTGTTGTTGTATTTCTTGGAACAAATGCAATCACAGCCGAAGTCCCTTCCATCAAAATCATTTTATCTGATCCTCTGGAACTCGGATCTGAGAAATATTTGTTTTCCTCTGTTTCCTCTGTATGTGAAGATGAATCCGGAAATTTCTATGTTCTTGATCGCATGGAAAGAAAAGCCTTAACGTTTGATCCCAAAGGAAATCTCCTTCTCTCCTTCGGGCAGAAAGGGCAGGGTCCCGGAGACTTCCAATCACCAGGTCGCATCATTGTAACCGAACAGGGCTATCTAGCTGTGTGTGAAGATATGTATGATGTTTCCTTTCACAGAACAGACGGCACATTCATCAAACGTGTCCATTTATCCAATCGGCTTGCACTGGGATATATCGGAGAAAACCTTTGTTATGCCTGGTCATGGGAGCCTGAAGACCAACAGCAGGTAACAGTTGACCCAGACAATAAAATAATTAAGAAGTTTTACTCAGTACCTAAAAATTCCTTTTCCGTCTCCATTCCTGATGAGAGTGGCCGGATGGTCATGTTCAGCTACAGCTCTGATATATATGCTCCTGAGCTTCTCTTTGCTCATAATGCATCACTCAGCGCCGTAGCCAAAAGCACTGTGTATGAAATCATACTTCTTGACACTAAAGGAAATGAAATAAAGCATCTTGAAAGGGATATCCAACCTTCTAAAATAACCCGGGCGGAAAAAAATTATTTGAAAAAAGAAATAAAAGACCATGCGGACCAACGGGGCTGGCCTCCAAAAGTGACACATGATTTATATGACCTGATTCCCAGGGATAAAGTATTCTTCAATCATATCTGTCTTTCCAGTCAATATGCCTTTGTATTCCGCATCCCTGAAGATATTTTAAAAGAAAAGGCCCCTGTTCCGGTAGATGTTTTCTCATTGAACGGAGATTTCCTAGGAACAGCAGAACTTCCCTCACAAGCCGAACACATCTCAAAAAACCATATGTATTTCATAAAAACAGATGAGGAAAGCAATGTGTATCTATCCATAAAATCCTATAAGATCCGATTCGATAATCCTGAATAAAAGAGTCTTCTTGACATACCCATATGCCTTATTTTAGTATCTCTCTATCAGGCTGTAAGAAATTGAAACATATTTCAAAGAGTATATCACTCATTTTAAATCTTAAACCCATAACAACAAGGAGGAACGTATGATAAAAAGTATCAAATCTCTGCGCATGGTATTTGTTTTTCTTTTACTGGCTTTTTTAATCCCCTCTTTAAGGGCTCAGGAAGAGATCACCACCCCTGAGGACTTTTTCGGATTCAAGATGGGAGCTGACCGGAAAATGGCCCGCTGGGATAAAATCGTCGATTACTTCATGCTTCTTGAAAAAGAGAGCCAGAAAATAAAAGTCGTGAACATGGGCCCCTCTACCATGGGAAATCCGTTTCTCCTGGTGATTGTTTCATCCACTGACAATCTGGCGAATCTGGATCATCTACAGGAAATAAACGCTATCATCAGCGATCCAAGAGGCACTCCGGAACAGGAAATCAAAAAACTCATATCCGAAGGCAAAGCCGTGATATCTCAGTCCATGAGCCTGCATGCCACTGAAATAGGACCCACTCAAATGACACCTGAACTAGCCTATGACCTTTTGAGCAGAAACGATGAAGAAACACAGAGGATTCTGGACAATGTTCTGTACTTTATGTTCCCCTGTTTCAATCCTGACGGTGAAATCATGGTCACGGATTGGTACAGAAAATATGTGGGAACCGAGTATGAAGGAACGGGTTTGCCCTGGCTTTACCATAAATACGCAGGTCATGACAACAACAGGGATGGAGACTATCTGAATTTGGTCGAATCAAAATACGCTGCCAAGATCCTCTATAGGGACTGGGTCCCCCAGGCTTATATTGACCATCACCAGATGGGAAGCTACGGCGCCCGGCTTTATGTCCCACCTTACTGCGACCCCATCCGTCCTTATGCAGACCCTCTTATCTGGCGTGAGTTGAGCTGGTACGGGGCCCACATCGCTTATAAGCTGGAAGAAAACAACAAGACCGGCATTATCAATGATGCCATGTTTCCGGGATGGGGGCATTTCGGTTGGCACTGGATCACTCCGTTTCACAACATAGCCGGCATGCTGACCGAATCAGCCAGCTCCAAACTCGCCACCCCGCTTTTTATCCATCCAGGTCAGCTTGAAGGAGGCTCAAGGCAGTTTCCTGAATACAAAGCCCAGAGCAATTTTCCCCATCCCTGGCCCGGAGGTTGGTGGTCTCTTCGGGACATTGTTGAGCAGACCAAAATTTCAGCATGGGCGCTTCTGGATATTGCAGCCAGGCATAAAGAGACCGTACTGTGGAACGCCTATCTCAAAGCTAAAAGACAGACCGAACGGGGGGCCAAAGGCAGTCCCTGTGCCTATGTGATCCCCAGAAGCCAGCACGATTATCTCACAGCCGTCAAAATGGTCAACACGCTTCTCCTCTCCGGCATTGAGGTAAAGACAGCCCAAAGTTCCTTCACAGCAAACGGTGTCACCTATCCCGAAGGCTCCTTCCTCGTCTCCCTGGCACAGCCTAAAATGGGCCTTATAAGAAATCTTATCGGACGCACTCTCTATGCTGACAACGACTGGACCAGAGCTGATGACGGCTCCCCTCTCCGACCTTATGACCTGGCCACCCACACCATGAATGAATTCATGGGTGTCCGTGTGGATCCTGTAAATGAATCTATCGAAGGAGACTTTCAAGTCATCGAAGAACAATTTACAGTCAAAACAGATGTTGAACCTGAAAGCAAAGTGTATGTACTGGACGGAAGGATGAACAACAGTTTCTGGGCTATCAATCTGCTCCTCAATAAAGGCGCTCGTGTTATGAGAGTCAATAAAAAGACCTCGGAACTCAATACCGGAGACTTTATTGTTACAGAGGGGTCGAAAACCCTTTTTCAGGATGTGGCTGACCTCACCGGAGTGGACTTCAAGTCTTACAGCGGTGATGTGGCCCAGTGGACCCATGAACTTAAGCGTATGCGGACCGGTATGTACCAGCGTTACTTCGGAGGAAATATGGATGAGGGATGGACCCGTTTGGTTTTCGAAAATTTTGCCTTTCCCTATACCAGCGTCAAAGACAGTGAAATAAAAAAAGGAAACCTTAACAAAAATTATGACGTGTTCATTTTCCCTGATGATTCACCGGCCGTGATCAAAGGAGAACTTCCTGAAAGATACCGCCGCTATATGGGGCAGAGCCCACAGGAATACAGAAGCGGAATAGGAAAAGAAGGTGCGGAAGAGATAAAATCTTTTGTTAAAAACGGCGGAACCCTTGTCACATTCGGGGATGCTTGCGGTTTTGCCATTGAGGAATTTGCTTTAAATGTCCGTAATGTGGTGGAACGTATGGATCCAAAGGAATTTTTCTGCCCGGGTTCAACGTTAAAAGTAACCTTTAACAACCAGAATGCTTTTGCTTACGGGATGCCCTCAGAAGGATTGGTTCTCTTCTATTCCAGCCCTGCTTTTAAGATCACTCCCGGCGGACACAATGAGGATTATGAGGTCATTGTCCGCTATAAGGGAAGAGACCTCCTTCAAAGCGGATGGCTTATCGGAGAAGAATATTTATCTAAAAAAGCAGGTATGATTTCAGCACAATACGGCAAAGGCCAGATCATCCTCATAGGATTCAGCACTCAAAATCGATGCCAGACTCACGGAACCTTTAAGCTGCTTTTCAACACCATCCTGCGCTGATAAAAGGGAAAGGAGGAATAAAAATGAAAAAAAGGAATTTTATCGTTATTTTGATGGCTCTGGTACTGGTTTTTTACTCGGTAATGTCAGCACAAGAATCTGATAAAAATCCTATAAAAGAACAAAAACTTTCCAGAACCCATCATACGGTCAAGATCGGAGAGCAAAACATTTCCTATACAGCCACAGCAGGAGAACTGATGGTTAGCAAGCCTGATGAAAAGCCAGGAGCCAAAATATTTTTTACAGCTTATACAAGAGACAATGTGAAGGATATGTCCCAACGTCCCATAACATTCGCTTATAACGGAGGGCCTGGTTCCTCCTCTGTCTGGCTTCACATGGGATGTTTAGGTCCCAGGAGAATCCGCATGACAGAAGAGGGATTTTCAGCGAAGCCCCCTTTCGGGCTTGAGGATAATGAGCATTCGCTTCTCGATGTCACAGACCTTGTCCTCATCGACCCTGTATCAACCGGATACAGCCGCCCTCTGCCCGGAGAGAAAAAAAACCAATTCCATGGAGTTTATGAAGACCTTGCCTCTGTGGGTGAGTTCATCCGGCTGTATATCACTCAATTTGAACGGTGGTCTTCTCCCAAATTTTTACTGGGGGAAAGCTACGGCACTTTTCGTTCTGCAGGGCTTTCCGGTTTTCTCCAGGGACGCCAGTACGGGATGTATCTCAACGGCATCATCCTCGTATCCTCAGTTCTGGATTTCTCCACTATCGGGTTCAGTAAAGGAAACAACACTCCTTATGTGCTTTTTCTTCCCCACTACACAGCAACAGCCTGGTACCACAAAAAACTTTCACCGGAACTGCAAAACAGAGAATTGACCGAACTTCTGGATGAGGTTGAGAACTTTGCGCTCAACGATTATTCAGTAGCTCTCTTAAAAGGAAACCGTCTGCCCGAGCCGGAAAAAGCAGATATCGTGAAAAAGCTTTCCATGTATACGGGCCTTTCGGAAGAATACATTTCTCAGACTAACCTGCGGATCCGTCATGACCGGTTCGTGAAAGAACTGCTCAGAAACGAGTTTAAAACCGTGGGCCGTCTGGACAGCCGTTTCACCGGAAGAGACGAAGATGCGGCCGGAGAAAATTATGAATTCGATCCTTCCAGCGCCGCTATAATGGGCGCCTTTTCCACCATGTTTAACTACTATGTTCGTGCGGAACTCAACTACCCTAAGGAAATCCGATACAATATCTACGGCAATGTCTATCCCTGGAATTTTTCCCAGACCTTAGGCACAAGAAGAACCATTGAAGCTGTACCGTATATGGCAGAGACACTGCGCAGAGCCATGAGCGAGAACGAGAATCTCCAGGTGTTTGTGGCAAACGGCTATTATGACGGGGCCACCCCTTATTTTGGAACCGAATACACCTTTTCCCAAATCGGGCTGAATGATGAGTTCAAAAACAGAGTGCATATGGGCTACTATGAGGCAGGTCACATGATGTACATCCGCAAACCATCGCTGGCCAAGCTGAAAAAGGATCTGGCTGAATTCATCCGCTCTGCCTCAGGAAAATAGGAGAAACACTTCTTTTTTTATGAATAATTCAGGTTAAAACCTGGATGATGAACGAGTCGATGTCACTGCAGGTGCGAGGCGCAGTGTGCGAACAGGTTAGAAGTAATATCGTATACGCAGTTCCAGGCGTAATTTGTTTTGTTTCTCTCCGAATTCTGTGCCCCGATCCCCCAACAGAAACATGGCCCTGGCCCGAAGTTCAAGGTCTGTGACCGGTGCATAGAGCAGTTCCGGAACAAGAGAAAAACTGCCGTCTCCCAGGTTGCAGATACTGGTAAGAGAAGGATTGAAATAGACGATATTAAAAGGTTCTTTTTGAAGGATACGAAGATAGAGATAATTTTTTGCCGGAGAAAAAGTGCGAAATCCTGTTAAAGACGATGCCAGATCTAGTTCATCCTCAATTCCGGATGCCAAAAACATAGCATAACCGCTGTCGATCAACCTATAGTAATTATCCATCTCCTTCTGTGTATATCCTCTCCCGTTGCGGTAATATTCCAGGAAAAAAGTGGTGTTGCTTTTCGTGAGATACCGGATACCCAGGAGATAACTGCAGCCGTTTCCCTTTTTTTGATCTGAGACTCCCTCATCATCAACAATTTCTTTGGAATATTCTGACCAATAAGCCCCTTCGCCGTGTATTTCAATATTTGAGGTGATGTTTCGGGAAAAATCAATCCCGTACCGTGAAGAAATTCCCGGTCCGGCCAGAAACATCAGGTCAATGTCTGTGTCAAACAGCAGAGAGTACAGCTTCCCCCCGTAATTCAGAGTGTTGTGTTGGCCTAATTGGCTGTTCGCATTTTCAAAAACCGGAATCAAAATCCCTGTCAAGGTCAACGTCCGGAGCTCACCCGAAAAACTCTTGATATAATCAGCAGAGATCACTGTGAATCCTTCCAGGGCGAGGTCCGGGTCAAAAGGATTTTTGGGGTTATCAATAAACGCAACCGGATTCCAGGCATAACCTTTGCCCCACTTCAGGCGTTTTTTCCCAAAATCCATATGAAAGTGCAGTGAAGGTTTGAGCGAAAGATATCCTTCATAGAGGTCGAGATCCTGGGACCAATCCGAATGAGAATGGTTCAGGTCCGCATTAAGACGTATCTGAGCTTTGGCGATCCCTTTCTCATAGCTCAAATCCAGCAGGGCCTTGAAATTGTATTCCAGAGCGCTTTTTTTTTGCTCGCTGCCGTAATAATTCAGGAAATAAAATCGAGATTCCCGGTCAAGAAGAGAAAAAACAGGCCTTGCCTCCAGGTATCCCCCGAACAGAAAGGCCTTTTTTTCTATCTCTGAAAGGTCAAAAGAATAATCTTCCTGGGCATTAGCCGGCCGGATAAACAGAGAGCCTATCAGAAGAAAGCATGTTAGGTATTTCACTTGCGCAAAGTTTCCATATTGGGCATAAAGGTCAATGTAAAGACCTCATCTTTCAATTCCCTTCCTGCGATGCTCGCAAATATCATGACCGATTTATACCCTTCATGAAGAGGGCTGTCCGTCTCCACCACCGAAGGCCGGACAATACCTCCTCCGAAATCCTTGACCTCCTTGAAATGAATGGTCTTTATGAGCATAAAAGCTTCGGTCATGCACTCGATTTTTTTAGGAAGAATCCGGTCCTTATCCACCCATATCCTCAGGTGGTCATAAGCCACCGAATTCGTCTTGGCCTTTGTATGAAGCAGCCATTCTGTTTCCAGGTCTTCTGTTTTTTCAACAAAGTACTCTTCAGCATAATCCAACCGGAGAATATCAGCATTATTGAACACTCCTCCCACTACGGACTGCATACTGGTGACTCTTATGGGTTTCCCTACATTAGGGATATACAGCCACATGTTCTCATCCAACCGCAGGGTGCTGCGCCCCTTTTCACTATCCGGGGACAGAAAAAGCGCTGCCACCTTATCCGCCCCCTTTTTCACAGTAAACAGGACAAATTCCTTTCTGCGGCCGTTTGGTTCGATATTGATCAGCTTCCTGTAAGACTCAAAGGATTCAGGACTTAAATTCCTATCCAGCTTTTTTAAAATGTCATTCCCGTCCTGTGCTGAGAGAGGCACAACCATGAGAAGCGCTAAACAAATTCCAAAAATTCGATACATCTCCCGCCTCCTAGATCTCATGTTACACATGCCTTAAAGCATTGATAGGCTCCATTCTGGAAGCTTTATAAGCCGGCTGCAGAGCTGCCAGTATGGAAACCAGAATGACAATACCTGATATTAAAAAAATCTGTCCGGGTTCAAGGCGGGGAGAAAGCACCAGCCCTGTCTGCCGGCCAAAGTTAAACGATATCTCCACAGCATTGATGACATAGGTCACTGCACAGGTGAACACAATCCCGACCAGAGTGCCTATCAATCCCAGGAAAAATCCCTCTATGAGAAAAAGAAAAAGTATCTTGCCTGGTTTGGTGCCTATAGCAGCCATGGTTCCGATTTCCCTTATCCTTTCATAAACCGCCATAATCATCACATTCATAACACTGATCAAAACAATGGCGATCAACATAAGCCTTATGAAGAATGTCATGACCTCTATCATCCGGGACACATTATAAAAAGGAGACAGGTCCTCCCACGTCCGTACATCAAAGACAGGTTTTCCTGCTTTATTGAGCTGGTCGGAAAGAGCTGCGTCCAGGGCAGCGCTCACACTGTGCAGTTTATCAAAATCATCCAGCCTAATGGCGACTTCGCTGACCTCCATCTGATCCATACGGAGCATCTCCATGGCATCTTCAATATGCATATATCCGTCTCTTCCTCCGGGACCTGTCACGCTTTCAATAACAGCACCTACCCGGAACTGCTTTCCATTGACCGAGCCATCCCGATTAGTGGCAATGACCACTATGGTATCTCCGACCTTGACCTCCATGCCTTTGGCCAGAAGTTCCGGGATGAACATCTCTCCTTTTTTGATGACCTTTTCCCCCTGCTTGACCCTTCCCGGAAGAAGCGGGGCCACAGCCTCCTCCTTATCAGGATAAACCCCATTGACTCTGATATTCGTGGTTTCCATAAAATTACTGAACATTCCCGCAAACTTAATCCTGGGAGAATAAGCCTTGATCCCGGACATAGAATTTATGGCCTTTTCCAATTTTCCCATATCTTTCTGAGTGAGGTTCAAAGTCAGAGGAAGGCTGTCAATGGAGGCCATATAGCCCTGCTTATGAACCTGAATATGGCCGAGCATGGAATCTGTTATCTGGCTGATCATGAGATTCTTGAAAGCACTGGAAGAAGACACAAAAACAAGCACAAATGTCACTCCCACTGCAATAAGTGAAGAAGTCAGAAGAGTCCGCCTCTTATATCTCAACAGGTTTCTCAGCGCTATCTTCACCAGCTTAAACATGGCTGCCTCCTTTTCCTGAGGCTTTTCCGGTGATCATGCCGTCAGTGAGCGTATAGATGGTCTCCACCTCTCCCACGATCTTTCTGTCATGGGTGGAAAAAATAAAAGTCACTCCTAACTCATCTTTCATTTTGTGCATGGTATCTATGACTTTAAATGCTGTCTTGCTGTCCAGATTAGCGGTCGGTTCATCTGCCAGAACCAGGCTGGGATTGGTGACCAGAGCCCGGGCAACCGCCACTCTCTGTTTCTGGCCTCCTGATATCTGGTCCGGATACTTGTCTTTCTGATCCAGCATACCGACCGTATCCAGAAGCGTTAAAATCCTTTCTTTTCTTTCAGCGGCTGATACGTTTTGAACCACCAGTAAAGGATATTCCACATTTTCATACACCGTTAACACTGACATCAGGTTAAAATCCTGAAAAATAAATCCCAGGTTTTTTCCCCTAAATTCAGCCGCCTCTCTCCTGGAAAGACTGGAAGTATCTGTTCCGGCTACTTTGAGGCTCCCTGATGTGGGCTTATCCAGACATCCGATGAGATTCAGAAGTGTTGTCTTGCCGCTTCCGGAAGGCCCCACAAAAGAAACAAATGACGAGGGCTCCACGGAAAAACTCACAGATCTCAAAGCTTCAACACGCTGTTCGCCAAAGGCATAGACTTTGGTCAAATCCTGAGCTGAAATCAAACTCATGGTTGTCCTCCTCTCCAGTACTCATTCTACAGGAAACCATTCTACCGTATTTTTGAATCAATGAAAATTCTTCATCCCGAAAATATATACAGCTTATGATTCCCATACAGCACATTATCTCCAAAAACAGGAACAAGTCTGGCCTTTCTTCCCATTGGATGAGAGACTTGATTTTTTTATTTAAAGCGCTAAAATAAAAAAAAGGGGAAGAGATGAGTAAAGATCCTCGATCGGTTCTCTTTGTCATTTTGTTTATATCACTTATTTTTTGGAGTCACTCAAATCCTTTTCTCTTGGCGGATGAAAACAGTGACCTCAATCAGATCCTGGAAAACTGCGCCCAATACTGTGAACAATTATCCCACTCTGCCCTTTATTTTGTGTGCACAGAAAAAGTCGAGGAGACGATAAGAAAACCCCAGGAAAGCGCCGCTCATACATTTCATTCCTCGGGAGGAACGACCTATACGGTGTACGGAGGGGTTCAAACAGAAAGACATACCTATGTCTATGACTATCAATTGATTAGAAAACAAGGGGTCATAAAAGAGAGCCGGATTTTACTCAAAGAAGACGGAAAGAAAAAACATGAAGAAAACGCTCCCTTGAAAACCAAAAGGTTCTATTACAAGCATGTGATCTTCGGCCCCACAGGACTGCTCAGCCGGAAAGCTCAGCTCAAGCATGACTTTAAAATCATCAAACACCTTAAACTGACCTTTAAGGCCACCCGGCCCCCGCCTCCTCAAGCTCAGCTCTCTATTGCGGCTGAGGAACAATCAGAATATATGTGATATTCTAATCCCATACTTCAGGGACAAGGGAGATCTCTTTTCTTTATAAGCCTCTATTACGCTGATTTTCTGATATTCTCTATTTTCTGTGGATTACTTGTTGACTTGACCCAAGTTTCATATGTATGATGGGTGATGAAGTTACTTAGTGGAAGGGAATTTGATTAAATCAAGTGAAAATCAACACCAACAGAAAAACGAAATTCCTTCTATGATGATGTGATGCAAGTCTTTTTTAATCAACCTCCTTTTTTATTTTTTTCTTTTCCATAAT